>Ga0208641_1000034_pt1 | contig 101640 bp, 96 predicted proteins | sample ETN02SmetaG_2_FD_185789 | JGI IMG/M metagenome (GOLD analysis project Ga0208641, IMG submission 185789) | Marine microbial and viral communities from oxygen minimum zone, Eastern Pacific Ocean - ETNP2014F10-02SV253 (SPAdes) (version 2) | ecosystem: Environmental > Aquatic > Marine > Oceanic ... | reverse complement strand
AGCAGAACTCCAGTAGGGAGATCATTCGATGGGGCGGCTACACCCCGGAGCCGGACACCACCTGCGGAGGCTCGATCTTCAACCACGACCACGTCTACTTCGTCCACCCGGTCACAAAGCAGCGTCTGCTAATCGCCTCCTACTGGGGCGCCGGCCTGCGCATCGTTGACGTCAGTGACCCTCCGACCGTCGCCGATCCCTTCGGAATAGCGTGGCCCCCGGAGATCGGTCGATGGCTAGGATGCCCGACGGCAGACGACGGGTGGTATGGCCCGGAGGGCGGGGGACATGCCAATATGGCTCCCGAGGAGTGGCTCGACTCGGCTCAGGGCAACGACAACATCCACTACGCAGTACCATATGACCACCTAGTCTGCAGCGGCATCAGCGAGTACTTCCCCAAAGCAGAGTGGCCTGTGGAATGTGGCTCGGGGCCTGATGATGCTACTTTTGGGGCGAATTGGCGTCACTACACGATCATCGCGCCCGAGTACGGCTCGAACGACAACCATTCCGGCTACCTGTGGACCATCGACACCACGGATCCTGCCAAGCCCTTCCTAGTCTCCAAGTGGAGGCTGCCCGGAGAGGGCATGAAGGAGAATGGCAGCCACCCCCAGCACTGGATACCCGGTGGCTACATCTACAGTCCGCACAACGGCGACACCGGTATCGGCGGCCACATCTACTGGGCCCACTACCACGCGGGGACGTGGGCCACCGACCACGGTCACATCTGGGAGGAGCTTGTGTGGGAGAACGGGGTTCCCGAACCCGACCGAGGCTTCCAAGCCATAGTTGATCTAGCCCCGACCCATATCATCGGTTACTACCTGCCCGCAGGTCCCGAATGGATGGACGACGCCACGGATTCGCTCGGCTATGATATGGCAGACTGCTGGGCCTCGTGCATGATCCCGTTCGACTGGGGCCTGCAATATGACTCACGGGGATTCGTCTACATCTCCGAGATGGTCAGTGGGATCTACGTGGTGCAGTTCGACGAGGACTTCGACCCCAGGTTCGACTACCCCCCACTATGGGCCATCGAAGCGAGCGATGATTGAGGTTCGAAATGCGCAACGAGGCGCTTGCCGCAATACTGGCAATCACCCTGTTGATGCCCATAGTGGCAGCGCATGGGGCGAACGAGTACGCATTCATCATGAGGGGTTCGAGCATCCAACCCAGCGGAGCGAATGTCGTGCAGAACGACTCGATCGTTTTCTACAACGTGGTAGATTACAACCGTACGATTCGAATGGACATTGATGGAGATGGGGATTACGACGAGAGGTGTGAAACCGCTCCCTCTAACTCATCCTCCATCAAGGACGAGTGCGTGTTCTGGATAGAACCTGGCAAATGGGAGCCTGGGCCCTACCGAGTGGATGTGTTCTCCAACGGAACCCTGTGGAAATCCCTGAATCTCACCATAGTGCATGACCTCCACGAGGATGGTGGGCCCCCTTCTGGTTACGAGTTCAATGCCGAGGAGAATGGGGATGGGTCCGAAGTTGATGGCATGGAGGAAGGGCTCAGGAATTTGGCCTTCATTCTGTTCGCAGCCTCTTTCATAATTTGGCTAGCAAGGAGGGAGGGGGATTAGTACGAAGGCATCAGCATTGGTTCTCACCATCATCATCCTGTCCGCGGGGTGCCTTGGAGCCGAGGAACCAGATGTATTCTACGGTGATGACATCGAACCGGCAGTGGCCGTGGACGAGTTCGTTCTGGTGGACGAGAACGGGGAATACGTGTCATTCACCCAATTTGAGGGGAAGGTGGTGGTTGTAAGCTTCCTGTTCACTAGGTGTCCCGACATCTGTCCGGTGGTCAGCGCCAACCTAGCGTACATCACTGAGGAACTAGGTGAGCGTCATGGGTCCGAGGTTCAGATTCTGACCATCACTGTCGACCCCTGGACTGACAACTCCTCTGTATTGCGCGATTATGCGAGCACGAGAGGCCTCGGTTGGCCGCACCTGACTGGAGGGTTAGATGACCTAGAGCCCGTGTGGATGAACTTCGATGTGGGACTTACCACCTACGACTCCGACGTCGATGGCGACGGTGTCGTCGACGGTTTCGACAACTGCCCCGATACCCCTCAAGGCGAGGCAGTGGATGAGGATGGCTGCGGCCTTGAGACTCAGCAGATCGAGGGTGACGTGACTGTCAAGCACCATCCGCTTGCATACTGGGTGGACCACACGACGGGAACGATAATCGTGGACAAGCAGATGCGACAGAGGGTTTGGTGGGGCGATACTGACTGGAATCCTGAGCTAGTTCTGGAAGACATCGAGTACTTGGTCGCCGAAGTGTGAAATAGGCTTGGAAAATGGGGTAATCATGAGTGCTCGCACGGTCGCCCTCCTATTCTCGCTAATCCTCCTACTGCCGGGATGCCTGGGCTCGGGCGAGGAGGGGGTCGTGTTGCTAGGTACCGAGTACAAGGATCCTCCTGAGGCTCCTGACTTCACGCTGAAGAATCAGTATGGGGAGTCTGTCAGTCTTTCCGAATACGGAGGGAGAATCATCGTGGTCGCCTTCATCTACACCTCCTGCCCGGACGTATGCCTAGTCATATCATCCAAACTGCACTACGTCAATCAGAACCTAGGGGGCTATGACGATAACGTGGAGATCCTCTCCGTAACCATCGACCCGGCGCGTGACACGACGTCTCACCTCTCGGAGTGGACGCAGACCATGGGGTTCGAGTGGGGTCACCTGACCCATGAGAGGGGGTCGGTGATGCAAACGGTATGGGACGATTGGAATGTCGTTGTGGATGCGAGCCACATCGCCAACAGCCTGCCTCCTGAGGGTGCGCACAATCGTTTCACAGTACTGTTCCCGGACAACTCCACCTTGCAGATTGACTACCCCTACGAACAACTGCCTACGGGAGCCAAGGCCGATGAGTTCGCAAGACTCGCCTTCGAAAGGGATAACACCACCATGGACATGGGAATTGGGGTAATCGGCAACTTCACGGCAAATTCTTCTTGGAGTTGGGAGCTCCACAGATGGGAAAGCTCCGAACAAGTCTGGACCATGGAGCAATCGAGCCTCTCTGAGATTTCGATGACTGGTTTCAACCACTTCGCATGGGTGGCTAGTGGCTCCAACATCAGCCTGCTTCCCCCGGGAGAGGACTGCATGGGGCATGGCTGGATAATGGGCTCCGGAGCAAATGCCCACTGCATGTGCAACGACGGCTGGGAGCGCGATGGCGATGACTGGCTGACATGCGTGTCTGAGGGGGGTCAGTCGAACGGAACTGACCCACATGAGAAGAGCCTGGGGGAATACGAGGTCGGGCACTCCACTGTGACGTTCATCATTGACAAGCAGCAGAGGAAGAGGGTCGCCTACTCGGGAATCAACTGGGACGCAGATGATTTCCTGCAAGACGTCAAAGCACTGGCTGACGAGTGAGTCACGGCCGGATTGGCGTCAGCCTGCAGCTCGCTCTTGCTGTGACGGGACTCAGAGGATTGGCATCCTCCGAAGCCTCTCGAGGTCTGGCTGATAGAGCTGGCGAATGTCATCCAAGTCCAGTATGAGCATTGCAAGCCGCTCGAGACCCATGCCCCATGCGCAAACAGGCCACTCAGTGCCCAATGGCTCGGTCACCTCGGGGCGGAATATTCCCGATCCGCCCAGTTCCATCCACTCTTCCCTCCAAAGGATGTCTACCTCAGCGCTTGGCTCGGTGTATGGGAAGTAGGCGGGACGGACCCTGACGTCCGGGTATCCCATCTTGGCGTAGAACGTCTTAAGGGTAGAGATGAGCATTGGCAGGCTTGCCTCTGGCTCGTGGATTATTCCCTCGATCTGGTGGAACTCCGGCATGTGTGTTCGATCGATGGTCTCCTGTCGGAACACCCTGCCGATACCGAATACGCGGGAAGGCACGTGCGGGTTCTCGGCGATGTAGCGGATCGTGTTCACCGTAGTGTGTGTACGGAGGAGGGCACGCTGCGCCTCCTCTTTGTCGAAGGCCCCCCCCCACCCTCTGCTCCCTGTGTCGTGCCCGTGCTCATGCACTTTGGCCCATAATCCGAGATACTCGTCCTCAACCTCGATGCGCTCGGGCTGCGAGAGGTAGAACGTGTCCTGCATCGTCCTTGCCGGATGCGACTGCGGGATGTACAGTGCGTCCATGTTCCATCCGGCGGACTGGACGAAGTCCCCCTCGATCTCTGAGAAGCCCATCTCGAGGAAAACAGAGCGGATACGAGTGATCAGTGCCTGCATCGGGTGAGTCCTGCCCCCAATTGGGGTCGGGGAGGGGGCGTTGACGTCGAAGGGCTTGAAATCGGCCCCCTTCCACGCCTCGGTCTGCAGTATCTCGGGCGTCAACTCGCCAATCATGTCGACGTCATCAAGCTCGGAATCATCGATGGATGCACCCCCTTCGGTCAACGACCAGTTCCTTGACACCGTATCATCGAACTCGATTAGCCCTACTCTCGAGGCGAAGTGCTCTACCAGAGCATCGTCCAGTGAGGAAGACTCCTTCGCCCCCACAGCGAGGCTCTGAATGAATCTGGACCTCTTATCGATGGCTTGCATGACTGTACCATCGTCTTCTACGACGAAGGATCCGGCCTCGAAACTGACTCCGAGTCCCTTCAGCAAGCCTATCCCAGGCCCAGTCTCGCTACGCTCGAAACCAGCAGCCAAGAGGGTTTTCATGGATCTCTCCGAATCGTCCTGGTCACTGATCCACTTCCACAGACGTGATTCTAGAAGGCCTTCATCAGCGGCCTTGGCACCTTCGGCGCCCAAGGAGACCAATCTTGACCTGCTCTCCTCCACGTCTACCAACTCCCTCTCCTGCAATGCCTTACCGGCACCTGCCACATGCACTTGGTCAGTCCAACCAGTCTCCGCTAGCAAATCTTCCAGAGTCCACTTCCTCGGAGGGTCGGTGAGCATGGCCCTGAGCATCCTTCGCTCGTTATTGCCTAGAAGCATCACGACCCCTCCGCGCTCCCGAACCATGTTGCTCACTTGACAATTGCCGAAGGGGGGGCATTGACTCGTTCATTCTTCTTCTGAGAGCCAAAGTTCCGTTCCACATGAAGGGCATGTGAATTCATTGGGCTTCACCCCCTCGACCCATTCCAAGTGTGCGCAGCGACCACAAATAATCGAGGATCTGATTGGCTTGCTAAGCGTTGTGTCGAGCCTGTACATGACCCTCCCCGCATCGGGCATCGTCATTGAATCTGGTTCCCATGATGATACTCTCGATTTGTCAGGGTCCCCATCGGGCCCCATCCCAATGCCGACCAAGAGCAGAATGACGCCCCCAATGGAAAGTGGGGTGGCCACTGCGAGGGCGAATAGGGAGGCATTGGAGAGCGTCACCCCGGCACCAAGGGCTATGCAGACCCAGCCCGCAATCACGGTATTGAGCCGTCTGTTCGAGCCAATGGGGGCGTCTTTCACAGGTGCGGGCCGAGGTCGGCGCGTATCAGCCTCGCTAGGATTCGTGGACGAGTGGAGGGTTCAAGTGAGGGGGGTGGGCGTGCTTTGGTACGCCTCAGTAGCTCAGCTCGGTAGAGCATCTGATTTGTAATCAGACGGTCGGGGGTTCAAATCCCTCCTGAGGCTCCTATTGCAAACTTGAAACGGCGTTTGGGCTACCGGGGAGCGTGAGTGCCACGAAAATAGATGGTAAGGCCATCAGCCTCGAAATCGAAGGTGAACTCAAGGTACGCGTCGATGCCTTGGGACAAAACGGCGTCCAACCGCATCTCGTCGTTGTGCTGGTGGGGGATGATGCAGCCAGCCACGTCTACGTCAGGAACAAGCAGCGCGCTTGTGAGAGGACCGGAATCGAAAGCACCCTAATTGATCTGCCATCAACCAGCACCCAGAAGGATATCCTAGAGCTGATCTCCGATCTAAACGGAGACGAATCCGTTCACGGCATTCTCGTCCAGAGCCCACTCCCTCTAGGAATTGATGAGTTTCGAATCGCTGAAGCCATCGGTCCCGGTAAGGACGTCGATGGCTTCCACCCGGCGAATCTCGGTAGGCTCGTGCAGGGAGATACTGGGGGAATGCTGCCTTGTACGCCAGCCGGAGTGATGAGGCTCCTAGAGGGGACTGGAGTCGATCTAACCGGCTCCAAGGCCGTTGTACTTGGGAGATCGAGGATAGTCGGGATGCCGATGGCGCTACTTCTGACCCAGAAGGGCGTTGACGCAACGGTGACCATAGTCCACTCTAGGAGTGAGGAACCCTCACTGCTCTGCAGGGATGCTGATCTATTGGTGTCTGCGATAGGCAGGCCATGGACTATCAAGCCAGGATGGGTCAAGCCGGGGGCCATCGTCATTGACGTAGGGATCTCCAGGATCGAAGATGGCTCGACCCCCTCAGGCTCGAGGCTCGCTGGAGATGTCGACCCATCCGTCTCGGAGGTTGCTGGGTGGCTCACGCCTGTACCGGGGGGCGTGGGTCCCATGACCATCGCCATGCTGCTAAAAAACACCGTAAGGGCTGCAGAGGGGCTCCTTCCCTAGTCAGAATATCCCAAGCTCGAACTTGCCGTCTTCGGTAGCATGGACTTTGGGGTCCCAGAGTGGCGTGAATGTCAGGTTAACGTGGACGCTCTCAATACCGTTAGTGGAGAGTGCGGATCGATGTACTGCGGCCATTAACTCAGGTGCTACAGGGCATCCGGGACTGGTTAGCGTCATGTCAATCTCAGCGTGATCCCCCTCAATCCTGACCGAGTAAATCAGCCCCAGATCAATGACGGAGAGCTTCATCTCGGGATCCTCCACTTCTACTAGGGAAGCCATGACATCACCCTCCTCGACCATGTTACCGCCTCATACGAGCTTGCCTGCCTCTTCGCGGACCCGTCTAAACATGTTGAGGAAGCCATTGGCCCGGCTGGGGGTTAGAGATGTCTTGATTCCCATAGCGTCTGCGTAGTCTGGTCCCATCTGGGCCACCGCAGACGGGTCCATCCCATTGACCGCAATCGCTGTAACGGCCATCAGCCCCTGTACTACCTGAGCATCAGCCCCACAACGAAGCAAGAAACCCCCGGTATCATCGACCGAGCAAACTACGTGGGCCCGGGACTGGCAGCCATGAACCTGATTCTCATCCTCCCACTCATCCGGAGGGAGGGGTGTGGGATGGCGCTTGGCGAACTCGAACAAGAGTTCGTACCGCTCCATTGAGTCGAAGCATTCCGAGAACTCCTCAACGATTGGGTCGAGATGCTCAGGCCAAGACCTCCCTATTCCCATGGGAAAGCGTCCATGCAGTCTGCCTTGAACGTGACTAAGCGCCGGATTCAGGAGAATCTCTCTACGATGTAGCGCAGGTGGTCGATGAAGGCCTCTGCCTCCCCCATGGTATTGTAGACCCAGAAGGAGGCACGATTGGTCGATGGTACCCCTAGGGCATCCATCAGAGGCTGGGCACAGTGGTGCCCCGTCCTGACTGCGAAGCCTCCCTCGTCTAGGAGCAACGCGAGGTCCAGAGACTGGATGCTCTCATGGAGGAAGGAAATCGCGCCGCTGCTGTCCTCTCTCTCGGGCTCGCCGTAGATTTTGATTCCTGGTATTTCCCTCATCTGGGCCGCAGTCCACGAAGCGACGTCATTGATGTGATCGTGGATTTCCCCCATGTCAAACTGGTTCAGCCACTCGACGGCGGCACCCCATCCGATAGCCTCAGCTATTCTGGGCGTACCTGTCTCGAACATCGCGTTTCCGTCCTGGAACGTAGATTTCTCCATGGTGACTCGCTTGATCATCGAGCCACCGGTCATGAAGGGCCCCATCTCGGCCATCGCGTCCTTCTTCACAAGAATGCATCCGATCCCAGTGGGTCCGGCCATCTTATGGGCTGATATAGCGATGAAGTCGGCTCCCAGCGAGTCGAAGTCAATCCTCTCGTGCGGTGCGCCCTGGGCACAATCAATTAGTACCCGAGCCCCGACTGATTGGGACATCTCGATGATTTTCTCGATGGGGTTGCGCACCCCTAGTACGTTGCTGGTATGAACCACACAGACCAGAGAGGCACCGTCCAGTGCTACTTCGAGGGCGTCCATGTCCAAAGTGAATGACTCGGTGTCTATCGGCACGAACCTCACCTCGACCCCCTTGTCAATGGAGAGTTGCTGCCACGGCACGATGTCAGCGTGGTGCTCCATCTCAGTCAGCACCACCACGTCCCCCTTGCCAAGTTTCTCACGGGCCCAACCGTAGGCAACTAGGTTGATTGCTTCAGTAGCACCACTGGTGTAGATCAGTTGATCGGAGGATGTGCCGAAGTATGAGGAGATCATGTCCCTCGCACCCTCGAGTGCTGCCGTTGCCTCATCTGCGAGTGTATGGATGGCACGATGGGCATTGGAATTGTACTCCTCGTAATACCTGGACATCGCATCGATTACGCACTTCGGCTTCTGCGAAGTGGCCGCGTTATCGAAGTAGACGAGTTGCTTGCCATTTGGAAGGCGACGGCTGAGGATTGGGAAGTCCGCTCTGATGGCCTCGATATCCAGTGGCAAGTCATCCCCGCATTGGTCGAAGGAACGTCCACCTATCAAGGCGGCGTGTGGCGAATACACGAGCAATACTAGGGAATGCCTATTTCCAGACCCCCCTTTGGCGTGTGTAATGGCACGATACTCGGGACAGGAAACCGTCGACAGGCTGGGCAATCTTGATTTGAACCTAGACGGAGAGGTCGTAAATCTTGCAATCGTTGGTTCAAGCAGCTTCTACAACTTCGAGGTATTCGAAGAGAATGTGGAAGATTGGATCAGCAGATACGGCTACCCAGACCTAGTCATCGTCGGCGGCGCTAGTGGAGTGGACTACATGGCTGAGCGCTGGGCTGATGCCAACATAATTCCGATCGCGGTGTTCTCTGAGGAGTGGGATGATCCCGCTAGGAGTCTCGTCGACAGGGGCAGGGCTGAGGCACCAAACACCCTTACCGAGAAGATCCTCAATGCAGCTACCCACTTGTTGGCTATGCCATCCCCCACAAGCAAATGGACCAGGGTGGTCATCGATCAAGCCCAAGGCAGACGCATCTCCACCGAAGTCAGAGAAGTGGACTATAATGATCAATAATTCACTCGCGCGTGGAATGCGATCTGGTGCTCGTGCCGGGATTTGAACCCGGGTCGCCGCCTCGAAAGGGCGGCATGATGGACCGAACTACACCACACGAGCGACGGTGCTGTCGACTAATACGATTGGTTTGAATGATGCGGGAGTAAGATTCCACGTCACCCTCTCAACCAGCGACGAGATTCAAGGAAATTTGCGCCAATGATTGTCATTACTCCTAGAAGAAAACAGATTGCTACGCCGATATAGGGTCCACTGGGCCCTATGTTGACGACCAATCCTGCCTCGATGTCATACTGCTCCTTCCAAGGCCAGATATACGGCAATGACCCAAGAATCAAGCCCGTTAGTACTGCCATCATTGCATCGTGGTGACGTTCGAGGGTGCGATTAATTGTCGGGACGGATAGCAATGCTCCGGCCAGCAACCCAATGGAGAATGATCCAAGGATGACTATCTCGAAATCTTGCAATGCGGAATAAACAATTGTGTAATGCCCGAGAATAAGAAGGACCAGAGAGCCGCTGATTCCAGGAATGAGCATTGCTGTTGCTGCGATTGCTCCTGCAAACGGAATGGTCCACATCGGAGGGGGCTCCTCGTTGATTCCCAGCAGGGAGATTGAGGCCAGCATTAGGGCAGAGGCCCCCAACAGGAGCCAATGTGAAAATTGGATTGCTTCGATTTGTAGCCATGGGGTGGGCACCGATGCTAGAACTAGTCCGAAGATGTATGCGTAAGCCAGTGCGCCTGTGTCACTCCTCCTCATTAATCCTGGTGCATCGTCGGGACCAACTAGTACAAAAGATGCGATTATGATGCCACTTAGAACCCCCAAGCCAACTGGAATTAGGGTGGAGAGTGCCCTCCGAGCCTGAACTGTTGCTTCCGTCCTGTCTTCCTTCGATTTCAAAAGTGATCGACACCACCTTAATAGGTTATCCAACGCACTGATGAGTCTTTGGTAGATACCGAGGATGAGGGCCATCGTAGAAGCAGAAATACCCGGAATCGCATCGGCAGCCCCCATTGCGAGCCCAGTAGCAAAGAATCGTCCCGTGGCGATGTCATTTGCTTCATCGGGCGTGACCATAGGCAATGGTGCCTCCCAATTTGGGATAACCGTTGCTTCCGCCGGTCTGCCATCAGGCACGAACCCGACCTCTATGAGTGATGCGGATATCGCATGCCATGGCACCCATAGCAGTCCTCGATACTGCTGCTCTGATTGCTTGGCCTTTGGAGGCAATGAGAGGCGGAATTGTTCTAGAGTCGCAGAAGGTTGAGTTGGGCAGGGTTGCGCCCGAGCGCCTATTAGTGCTCGAGGCTGCTGATTTGAAATGGCATTCCCCAAACGACGATTCAATGGGGAAGGCGGAGGAAATGGCAATTGGAACGGGCGACATGGCCGGACTCTCGTCCATCGACCTCAACCTTCTTGCTTTGGCTATGGAGCATGAGGCTACTCTGTTCACCGATGACTATCGACTGCAAAACATATGTGAGAAGGGAGGGATTCCTTGGGCCACAGTCTCAACCAGGGGAATCAGTTCGATCTGGTCGTGGGAGATCAGGTGTCCGGGATGCGGGGCCGAGCAAGAAATCCCATCGCAAACTCCTGTGAAAAAGGGGGATTTCGGAGTCTGCAATGCCTGTGGATCGCCGCTTAGAGTCAAGCGTAAGAACTGACTACTCCTGCTCAGAAGCGACTTCCTCAGTCATGCCACCCCGGTCCATGTCGTCCATGGAAGCAACGCCTGTGGCCTCAGTCAAGCCCTTCTGAAACTCACCTTTGGCACGACCTACGTTTCGAGCGAGCTCGGGGATCCTCTTCGCTCCAAACAAAAATATCGCTATTCCGACGAGGATTACCATCTCAGTGGTTCCAAGGGCCATGCTATCGACCGTAGGTGGAAGGGTTCTCGTTCAAATGCTTCGGCAGAATGCGCTGTCAGCCACCGGAAACAGGTGGGAGGAATGCGATCTCGGCAGCATCTTTGAGCATCGATTCTAGGTTGGAGGTGATGGTGCCGTCAATTGCGACCCTAAGTCCTGAATCAATCATGTTCACAAGTTGGAACCTTTCGGCCAACTGCATCACAGTGGTTCCCTCTTCGAGGGCCACTTCGATCTCCCTTGCTCCGACATTCTCTGCTAGGGGGCCGAACATCAGAATCTTGACCTTGATGGCGTGTCCAAGCTCTGAGTCATCGGTCACATATCTCGGAGTCAATCGATTAACTTCAATGCACCTATCCAATTATTAGCCGTCTTTACTCCTTCAGATATGAGTACGGATGCTTCAGGCTGTGGTCTTCGACTGCGATGGCGTTCTCACCGATAATGGATCATCGTGGCAAATCATTCACCACCGTTTCGGTACTGATAATGACAAGGCGCTTTCGGATAAGAGTACCCTCGAGCTTTTTCTGGACGGTGAAATTTCGGAGTCGGATTTCGTCGAAGACGATATTCGCAGATGGAAAGAGGTGCAGCCGGAGATACACAGGGATGACATCGTCCGCTGCTACAGCGGCATTAGTCTGATGAGTGGCGCACGTGACGTGGTCGGTGAGTTGCAGACTAGAGGAGTCTTCGTAGCGATAATATCCTCTGGAGTCGACCTCTTCGTTAGTGCGATAGCGAGCATGCTCAAGGTCGACGACTGGGCTGCAAACGGCTTTGAATGGGACGAGGGGGGGTGGCTGGTGAAAGGCCTCCCGACCAGAGTATTCTCTCACAACAAGGGCCTCATGGTGGAGAAACTAGTCGAAATAAACGGATTCACGCCCGCAGGAGTCGTTTGCGTTGGAGACTCGAGCACTGATCTGTCCATGCGGATAGATGGGTCCAGATTCATCGGATTCAATCCGGCTAGGCAGCGAGCAACTAGTGCTTTCGAGTGCGCGGGAGTCCCCATTGTGGTCGAAAAGGACCTCAAAGAAATCTGGCCTCATTTGTACCCAGGGGAGCCGTTTCCCGAATTAAGCGAATGGGATTGAAGCTGTGGCGTATGTGTGTAGGTTTACCACAGTCAAGATACACGGCTTGGGCTGGAATCCCAACATCCTCTGGAAGTCGGTTTGATCCTGCCACGTAGAGCTGTGAATCATGGTGGTGCCCTTGTGGTTTCCAACGAAGTGCCCATGTACGTGCCCGGTTACGAATATGTCGGGCACCACTGGAATAACCAATCTGTCCTCGGGCTCTGGCGAGAGTGGCGTCTTCCCACCCCACGACGGGGCTAGATGTCGCCGTTCGAGCATGGCGCGCATCGCCATCTCCGGCTTCGAGTAGGTGACTGATCTGAGCGTAGCGACGAAGTCATCGATACTCTTGCCGTGGTATGAGAGGATTCGCACGCCATGAAGGCTGAAGTCACAGGGATTGCCGACGAATACGGTGTTCGAGTAGTCCTGCTGGACCTCAGGATCGAGCGCTGGCTGTGGTTCTGCGGGCCTGACTGCGTCGTGGTTTCCCGGGAGCATGATTACATCTACCCAATCGGGAACGTCCTCTAGTATTCGCGCTAGCTCCCCGTACTGCTTGAACAGGTCCTTGATCTCGAGATGCCTCTCTTGGCCGGGGTATATCCCCACACCGTCGACGCCATCGCCACTCAGGACGAAGTACTTGACCGTACGAGCCAGGGGGTCGTAATTGAACCATCGAATGAGCTTCTCCCACTGTGAGGAGAGGAAGGTCTTGCTACCTAAGTGAATATCGGAGAGGAACGCGGCCGAGATGGCCGAGTCCTCGCCTGCCTGTGCCTTCGAATGGTTTCCCAGGGGGGGTTTGTGAATGTCCCTGACCCAGAAGGGGGAATCCCTGTCTCCCGACAGGAAATATCCACTCACCCCGATGATCTCATCATCCATGAGGCCGTCCAATGAGGGATGAAGTGGGGATGCTTCCGAAGGAGGATTGAGCAGACACGAAATCTGAGCGGATTCATCCTCAACCACAAACCTGAGTTTTCCAGTTCGAGTCCATCTCACATCACTAACTAGGCCGACGAGTGTAACTTCGTAGTCCTTGGAGTTGTAGCGCTGGCGATTCCTCCATGCTTCAACATTGCTCGTAGGCCTTCGAGGGAGCGTCCTCGAAGTCAGCATCATGTCACGAATCTGGGACAAGCGGCTCCTGAAGCAGAACTGGATGTCGCTCAGTCGCCCCTCGGTAGTCGATTGCCCGGTAATGTCGAAGTGGACTTGAATATCCGAATCGATATCCTTGGCTTCCATGGGAAAGTCCTCAGTGCTGTAGTCGGACGAAAATTGGGGCTTGGGTGGTGGTGAAGGAGGAGTCGAGTGAACAGGCGCTAGCACCCTTCCGATTGGGGACGCGCTCTCCGATTCTGACAAGGTTGCCTGGGCGGTGGTGGTGACGGGGGATTCCTCGATTGACTGCTCGCTTGGAACTATGGCCATCAACTCCTCCACCGTGCTCTCATTCAGGAGATGGACGCCGGAGGAGTTGGCCGCCTCTATCAGTGGAAGGAGGCTCGGTAGTTCCTCGATCCTCCTTCGAGCGCTGGCTTGAGCCAGAAGGCCGGCAGCGGCGAGTGACTGGCACCTCTCTTGCCAAGTCTCAGAGGCCATGCGCCCACTATCAAGTGGGGACGCTCATGATGGTATCGTTTGTGGCAGTGGAGGTAGGGTGCTACTCGTCCCAATCTGTCAGCGATGCTAGATCGACATCCTTGAGTGATTGGGCAACGGTGCTCTTGGTCGTTCCCCAAGTGATTACGCCCTCCCACTCCTCCGATGTGGGATCTAGCTCTGTGCCTCCCTCACTGGTGATCTTGGATGAGATAGGGGCCCTTTTCGGAGTAGGTGGGGCTTCCTTCTCATCGGCCTTGGCCCTATCAAGAGCCTCGATAGCAAGTCTGAGAGCGAAGGATGTGAAAGACCTCTTGTTATCGAGTCTGTCATTCTCGCCGAAATCCATCCTCCTGACGAGAAAGTAGTCCCCAGCGATGACTGCGGCGTGCACTCGGCCCACTTCCTTGTCTTCCTCGGAGCCACCAGGACCGGCGATACCAGTAATCGCTATTGCGACATCGGACCCGGATTTGTACCTCGCTCCACGTGCCATTTGAACAGCGACCTTGTGCGAAACAGCTCCTGAATCGCCCTTGTCGAAGGCAGACCTCCCGACACCGAGCTCCCTTATCTTAGACTCGTTTGAATACACTATCCAGCCCTGCTTGAACCACGAGCTGGCCCCAGAGATGTCAGTCAGGATTGAAGCAATCAAACCGCCGGTGCACGACTCGGCAGTAGAAATGGTCCACCCAAGCTTGCGAAGGCGATGCGTCAACCTAGACGCGAGGGCTGCAGCCTGCTCGACCACGAAATACAGTCATGGCATCCACTCTTGACCTTTTCACTATGCATTATTGATGAATAATACGTCAATTCAGAACATTCGAATCTCTTTGGGTGGTGGGTCCGGCAGGAATTGAACCTGCGATCTTCGCTTTGTAAGAGCGACGTCATAACCCCTAGACCACGGACCCTGAGAGGTCCGAAGAGCAATGCATTCAAATCCCCTATGGTCAATATTGCGGTCTGAGGGACGGTGATGTCAATGATGGCCGAATTGCTCGAGAGGCTGAGTTCAGTAGGCTTACCCCTCAACGAAACTATCTCAGGGGCTATGACATCCATCGACCCTGCCGACTTCACTGACTTTCACCTCGAGCCGTTCTGGCATGACCGCCCGGTTCCGTTCCTGCTCACGGATTTCGGGGCCACGAGGACCATCTCGGCCCCCCATATGATTGTCACCCTGCTGCATCACCTCGAGGTTCACGAAGGTCAGCACATCCTGCTAATTGGTTCCAAGGGAGGTTATCTGGCATCCCTGCTCGACCATATGGTGGGGTCCAACGGAGCAGTGACTATCATCGAGCCCCATCTGGAAGTTAGGATGCACACTGAAGAGAGGCTCGAGATGCATGCCCAATCAGGTCTGATCAGGGTGCTGCCCCCTCACTCTCTGGAGCTACAGGATGAAATGGGCAGATCCATTGATAGGGTTCTGATTACCGGTGCAGTCAGATCAATACCAGAAGGGGTTGATCATATGGTGGATGATGGTGGCTTCGTTTTGGGCCCCTTCGGGGGTCCGGTCCATCAGAGGCTAATCAAAAGGGAGCGTCAGGGTAACGATTGGTTCGATACCGATCTGGGTGGCGTAGTTTTCGGCCCGATGGATGTGGAAGAATCCGAACGGGGGCCCTTGGATCCATTGTCTCTTGCCAATCACATAGAAGATGCACTCAGTCTGATTAGCGGCATCGTCGACATCGAGGAAGATACGATTGAGAGAGTAGAGGATCTGATTAGTTCACTTAGGGAAATGCCGGGGGACCTACCTCAACTTGACGAAGACTCCACCGAAGAGGATATCTTGGAGCACCCCGTTGTGGACCTGTTGATGTCCGAAATAGAATGGCTTGGGCCCCTATGGCCTCTCTTCAGCGAGTACCTCTCGTTAGACATATCCAATCCTGGCTCGCCTGACGAGGACGATGAGGGTCGCTACATAGGCGGTCACGAGGACCTTGTTCCCTGATGCGGAATCGTAGCGTTCTAACGGCCAAGTTACGTCGGAGCAACGTGAAGCATCCCGCGGTCTTCCGTCTTCAACACAAGGACGAGCGTCAGAGGCGACTTGCTGTCAGGAGGCTCTTCGAACTGGACGACCCAGAGTCACTCAGTGGATTCATCCCCCTGCTTAGTGATGAGGACCCCTGGTTCAGGCGGAAGGCCATGGAGGCAGTAGGGAGGTGGTTTGGGCATGGTCAGGGAAACGTGGCGAGGATGCTGGCCGAATCCCCCTATCCTGAGCAGAGGGTACTAGCGACTAATCTTGCACTTCGCAGTGAGGGAGGGGGGATGGAGATGCTGCTTGAGCTATGTGAAGACTCGGAGCCATCGGTTAGGCTCGCGGCTTGGAAGGCCAGACTAGGCGTCGACAATAGTAAGATTGCTGCAGTTATTGCACTGGCACTAAATGACGAGGAAGTGGAAGTAAGACGGATTGCCTTACGGAGATTGTCGATTATGGAGGTAATAGATCCGGATCTCCTGAGGGCAGTATTGAGTGATCCCAGCCCCCGGGTGGTTGCGGCCGCGGTTTCACTGGTGGAAAAGCGATCCGAACTCAGAGAAGATATCGAGGTTGAAAGTCAGCTAATCGCGATTGCCAAGGGTGGAGGGAACTCGGTGAGCGCGGTCGCAATAGGCGTCCTCGCCGACAAGTCCCTCGATTCTCCGGACATTGCGGCCTTAGTGCTAGGCTTGGTCGAGGACGGATCGTCGGAATTAGTTAGCAGCCTCGTTGCCGGTTTGAGAGGCATTGCCTGGTGGCATATTGAGGGGTTCGCTGATAGGCTGGTGACTACTGCTGATGATGGACTGGTCGCTAGACTGCTCAGAGGAGAGAGATCTGGGGAGGTCGTCCCCATACGAAATGCAATACTGTCCGACCCAAGAAAGAGCAGTGTGCTGAGAGCTAGGATAATCGAGGACCTGATTGGCAGGCAGGTCGATGAGACTACGATTGAGATAGTCAAAATCCTCTCGGAATCGGACGACGAGTCCCTATCCGCCATTTCTAGAAGTCTATTATCCGAAGATGGTTCATTCAACTAGGCTGACCGCTGGCAATAATAGCCTCGATAGTGGCATCGAAATCGGTGGAAGATGGTCCGAGAGCCTGTGACGGCTGGTCTTCGGGGGAAGCAGATTACCAAGCAATCCAGCATCAATCACCTCCTTCTTAGAGATGGAGTCCCTGCCGCAATTGGGCCAAACGTCTAGTTCGATCGTGTCATCGCCAGTGTAGTCGACTAAAACGCATGGCAGACACATAAGACTGAGCCTTAGAGCCACCTGATGCCTGTGATGGCCGTCGAGAATCACTCCCGTGTTCTTGTCGATGACTAGGGGGAGGACATAGGCTTTCCACCGATGTGTCATCCTCTCAAGTTCATCGACTTTCTTGGCAAGGGTCCCTTCATGGGGCCGCAGAACTTCCAAGGGAACCAATTCGACCTTCACGGGGGCCGCACGAGCCGTGACTCAATATATCTGCGCCCGAAGGCGTGTTTCCTGTAGGGGGCGGAATCTGTGAGAGAATTACTTGATCGCCTCAAAGATGATGATCGGACAGTGCTCAGTGGATTGGGGAATCGTGGTGAGGCTTGGATTGTCGGAGGGTGGGTCAGGGACGCACTTTCTGGGAATCGGACAGGAGACCTGGATATCGCGACCACCCTCAGACCGGACGAGATCAAGGAGATATTCCCGCGCTCCCTGATGATTGGCGAGCAGTACGGCACCGTGAGTGTCAGACTCGACGAGAGCAATGAAAATAAGGGAATCTGGGAGGTCACTACCCTGCGAAGCGAAGGGAGCTACGGCGACGGGAGGAGACCGGATAATGTTGAGTTCTGTGACGACATAGGGGCCGATCTATCACGCAGGGACTTCACGATTAACGCAATGGCCATTGGGAACACGGGCGAACTGATAGATCCGTTTGATGGATTGGGGGATCTTGATTCTGGCGTGCTACGCTCGGTGGGAAATGCTGATGACAGGATTGGCGAGGATGGTCTGCGAATCATGAGGGCCTTCAGATTCCTAGATTGGGGCAATAGGGGCGTTAGGAGTCTCGATTCAAACCTTAGCGACGCAATAAGTGGGAGTCTCACTATGCTCGATAACGTTTCCAAGGAGAGGATTGGTTCAGAATTGGCGTTGATCCTCTCCGGTGAAAACGTTGGAGCAATCGTCAATCTGATGGACTATCATGGCGTAATTGGCGCGATCCTCCCCGGAATTTCGACTGAGGCTGACGTTAGCATGTCGGGTAACTGGCGTGTCAATCTAGCACTGATTTGCAGTGCTGACAAACGCGAAGGGGACGACATGGGGGTTTCACTCGGCAGACTTCTGAGGATCTCCAAAGATGATTCCAAGACTGTTGCCTTCCTCCATGACTGCAGGGATGTGACGCTCGGTGCGCAACCTAGTAGCATCAGGAGATTCAGAGTTGCCCTTCCGGCGGCAAGGCAGGAAGATCTGGTTTCATACTTGAGGGGGATACACCGTGACGTCTCGGAATTTATCGATGCACTGGATTCGACCGGCCCCCCTAGGGCTGGAAGCACCCCCCTCGTAGATGGGAACATGCTCTCCCGAGTGACTGGTTTGGAGCCCGGCAAACGCCTTGGCAGGCTGAAGGGATGGCTGCACAGGCGGCAGGTCGAGGAGGACCTGATCAGTCCGGAGGATGTCCTGGCATTGTTGGACGGAATGGAATGGGCCGAGTCAGATCCGGATAAGTGGCCAATCCTGTCTTGGCCCTGATTATATCTCATTGAGGTATTCGATATACTCTTCCTCAGTTAGGTGCATGTCCTCATCCCAATCATGAGGTTTGACTATCATGCACCATCCATCGCCGTAAGCCTCCTCGTTGACTAAATCCGGATTGTCCTCAACGTCTCCATTCAACTCAATGATTCTACAAGGGAATGGCGCGTTGATGAGCACACGATCCTCAGTGGTCCTGATTGTGATGAGCAGGTCGTCGACACCTATCTCATCTCCACTGGCGAGAGGAATGGCAGGCGAGTCGTCGTCGTTTTCACTGGTATCGTCATCATCACGAACTTGGAACTCGCTGTCATCCTCAGGCTTAGTCAAAACCACCCTAACCACATCGCCGTATTCAGCCCTAATGAACTCGCTGACTCCAATCTTAATCGTCTGGTTTTCGTCTTTCTCACCTAGGACTTGGACCCAGAGGTGATCGAGGGTGTACTTCCTGTCGTGAGCGATGCTGAATTCGAAGAAATCCCCGCCAGTCATTGCGATTCCGACCGGCGGCCGGGTAGGATGTGATTTGAAGTATTCTATTAATTTCGCAATTTTACAGTCTCTACGAGAGATTAACAGTATGCCCTGCCTCCCCAGAGGGAAGCGGCATGGAGATTTCTGAGACGGAAGAGCAGAGTATGATTCGCGAAATGGTTCGCGGCTTTGCCGAAGAGGTATTGGCCCCGACCTGCCTCCAAAGGGACAAGGGGCAGGAGGCCCCCCTGGATGAGTGGCGCGCCTTCTGCGAACTTGGACTTCAGGGTATCACGATTGCTGAACAATACGGTGGCAGCCCAGTTGATGACGTGACCGAGGCCATCATCGTCGAAGAGCTGGCTAGAGTGGATCCCTCATTCTCTGTGATGTTCTGCGTACACGTCGGCCTATGCTCCAAGACCATTTCTCTTCATGGCAATGAAGAACAGAAGCGGGAGTACCTCAGTCGTCTCGCTGGCAATGAAATTGGGGCTTACTCACTATCCGAGGCCGGCGCGGGAACGGACGCTGCATCCATGAATTGCCGAGCTCAACTGAGTGACGACGGGACGCATTACATCCTCAATGGTGAGAAGATGTGGGTCACCAACGGGGAGAGTGCCAACATATACGTCCTATTCGCCAAGGACATAGATCATCCCGAGTACGGTCAGAAAAAGCATGGTGGGACGACTGCTTTCATAGTCGAGGGGGGTTTCGATGGGTTCTCAGTAGGTAAGAAAGAGGACAAGCTAGGCATTCGCTCCAGCGATACCTGCTCTCTACTATTGGAAAACTGCAAGGTCCCAGTTGCTAACGTGCTGAAGGAATCCGGAAGGGGCTTCCCGATTGCGATGAATGCCCTCGATAATTCTAGAATCGGCATTGCCGCTCAGGCCCTGGGCATAGCGCAGGGAGCATTCGAGTCAGCACTGAAATATGCTCATGAGCGCGAGACCTTCGGCAAGCCTATTGCACACCATCAGGGAATTGGCAACTACCTCGCTGATATGGCGACCCGAGTAGAGGCTGCCCGACTCATGGTCTACAAAGCAGCGTGGGCGAAGCGGCAGCACTACGAGCATGGCGCGCCAAGGCACACCAAGGAGGCCAGCATGGCCAAGCTATTCGCTGGAGATACTGCGATGTGGGTCGCAGAGAGGGCGGTTCAAGTTCTCGGGGGCTATGGCTACACGACGGATTTCCCTGTCGAACGATTCTTCAGAGACGCAAAGATCACCCAGATCTACGAGGGCACCCAAGAGGTCCAGAGAATCGTGATCAGTCGGTCGATTGCCCCCAAATGAGGTGTCCGGGTGTACGGCTTCCCCGTCGAAGAGGTAAGAGGGGAGTTTCCTGGGCTAGCTCGCAAGATCAATGGGGGCAGGGCGATCTTCTTCGATGGGCCCGGGGGCAGCCAAGTTCCACAGTCGGTAGCTAATGCGGTCGGAAACTACCTGCTGCATCATAACGCCAACACCGGGATGTCATTTGCCACATCCAGGGAGACCGATCAACTCATCGAGGAGACGATGCGTGCTTGTGCTGACTTTCTTGGGTGCGAGAACCCCCGAGAAGTCGTCTTCGGGCAGAATATGACCAGTCTGAACATCCAACTAGCAAGCGCACTCAGCAGGACGTGGGGCGAGGATGACGAAGTGGTGGTGACACGTTTGGACCACGACGGAAACGTCCAACCCTGGGTCCTTGCTGCTGAGTGGTCTGGGGCTACACTAAGGAAAATCGACGTTAATCCTGATGACTGCACCCTCGACCCATCCTCCATCGTGGAGTCAATAAACGAGAAAACCACCCTCGTGGCTGTCGGTGCAGCGTCAAACTTCTCCGGCACCGTCAACGACGTGCGAGAAATTGCCAATCGGGCGCATGAGTTCGGGGCTGAGGTGGTTGTAGACGCGGTGCACTACGCCCCACATCGTCTCATTGACATCAAGGAGATGGGGTGTGATTACCTGCTCTGCTCGCCGTACAAGTTCTTCGGGCCCCACCAAGGGATCCTTTGGGGCAGAGCAGATCGGATGGCAGAGCTCCCGGTAGCGAAGTTACGGGTATCTACCGAGGGAATCCCATTCAGATGGATGACTGGGACGCAAAGCTACGAGGGGTTGGCAGGAACTCTCGCGGCCATCGAACACATAGCCTGGGTCGGCAGGAAGGTAGGGAGAGAGGAGTTGCCCCGGAGAGAGGCCCTCAGTGCGGCGTTCAAGGCAATAGAGTCTCATGAGAATGAATTGTGCTGGCAGATTGTCGAGGGTCTGATGGACATCGAAGGAGTCAGGATATGGGGGATCACGGATAGCAACAGGAGCAATGAACGAGCGCCTACGGTCTCCTTCACGCACCCCAGCAAAACGGCTTCGGAAATCGCTGATGCCCTAGCCGAGCAAGGGATCTTCGTATGGGCTGGAAACTTCTATGCTCTCGAGCTTTCCGAAGCATTGGACCTAGGGCCAGAGGGGGCCTTGCGTATTGGGGTCCTGCATTACAATACGACTGAGGAGGTCGAGAGGTTCCTATCGGTTGTCAGAGATATCTTGGGGTAGGCACTCATCTCAATCGAACCACTGGTAGCGCCTCTGGCCCTCAAGTTTGCCCTCGCCGCCTATTCCGACCAAGGCGAACTCGCCAGTCGGCTTGACCACTGATCGCTTGCGCTTGCCCTTGTGCAGGGCCTCGTAGATTGTCTTGTTGATGGCGTGACGGGTGGACAGTCGCTCGAAGAGATGGAACCTAGAGGCGATCTCGCGCCACTGGGGCTGAACGATTCCCTCGAAGACCTTGGCCTTGGCACCCGAGCCGTAGCCGCACAGCCCGATTCTGTGGCCCCCCATCTCGGAATTGTCGAGGTAGTCAGACTCCATGGACGACATCAACGCGAGGAAAATGGAGCCAGTGTACTGGTTTCCAATAAGGCTGGAAGCACGCTGAGTCTTCTCAATCCGATCCTCCGCAAAAGAGCGGAACTCCTCGGTTTTGGAAATCAGTCTACGATAAGTGTCGTTCGCTCTCTCAAACTCATCTAGGCCTTTGGGCGTGTCTGGGAAGTCACCTGGCAGGGGTTCTGGGCCAATCTCTTCGGTGATCTTACCCCAAACAGGCAGATGTCTGCGGTCATGACGAAAGACGTCGGGAAACATCCTCTTGCCTTGGAAGGCATAAGGGAGGTGAACTATGATCCTGCTCCACTGGTTGGTGAGAATCTCATCGGCCTTCGGATCGTACCTGCCCTCCTCAATGGACTTTGCACGGAAGTCGATGAAAGCCTGCTTCACGGACTCGGAGTAGCATCGATTCGAGAATTGCCCGTCAAAAATGGGGGTGTCCTTGTGAATCATCAGCTTCTCGTTTTCGAACAGCACGTCGTCCTTCTTGCTGGAGCGTGGGAGGAACTTCAGTATCTTCTCTGCGAGATTTCCCCTGATGCTCTCCCCTGACTCCCTAGCGAGGTCGAGGACATTCTCAATCACGGTACGGGTATCGACCTCGCGTCGGGGCTTGAAGAAGTCGTGTACGGGCATGGTGGAAACCCCCCAGATGTCCGGAATAGAGAGCAGTCTGGGGTTGTGGCGAATCAGAATCGCTCCCCCGCCGGCCCCTTGGGTGTATTCCCCGGATGATCCGAGATCATACTTGGCATTATCAGCAAAGACGACGATTCCGACCCTATCACGCCCCTCTCCACCACGAGCCGCCCAATCCAGAGTGTTGTGCATAGCATCCACCGCCCCGATGCAAGCGAAAGTGAGGTCGACGACGTCGCAGTTTCTGAAGCAGTCAATCCCATGAGTAGTCGAGTAACGTTGCTCAAGCATGTCCATGATGTAAGTGGCAGTGGGTTTGGCCCCGTCAAGCGCGGACTCGGTTCCTAGATATATCCGACCAATTGAGGACGGGTCCAATCCGTTCCTGTCAATTAGGCGAGTAACGGCATTGGCCCCCATCGTGGCAGTATCCTCATGGACATCGGGGATGGCCATCGCCGACAGACCAAGCCCCCTGTTGAGCTTGCCGAAGTCAGCCCCACGGAACTTAGCGAAGTCTTCCATGCCGAAGTAGAGGCGTGGAAAATGAAGTGCGATGTCGTCGATTCCAACCTCTGACAAAGAACACTCCCTCGATGGTCCGGAATTGGTCCACATTATGAGTGCTATCCCTGCATAGGAACACTAAGTGAGAATTGAAAACTCATCACTGGGAGCCGGTGATTTGTGCCAATGCGGACTGCAGGTCGCTATTGGACTGGAAATGATCGGAGATTGGCGAGAGAACCTCGATCAGGCCATCGGTAATCGCCATCTTGGCGTCAAACGGATGGACTTCACCCTTACTCACGGCTTCCACGAAGGAGTCCAAATCATCCCACTTGGAAGGCGTCCCGTACTCCGGTTTGGGGTTGACTCTGATCTCGCCTGTTCGAGGCAGGACCACATGCTTGGCTACTTCGAACACAGGGGAGGCTGGGTTGCCGACCTCGAGGAATGCCTTCTTCATCTTTCGGCGTAGTGAATCAGCATCGTCATGCAGTAGAATTGCATTGCTGGGATCCGATTTCGACATCTTGTGGTCGAACGAGTCCATCCGGCCCCCAGAACCCCTGAGTCCGGATAGCATGGGAGTGTGTATGCATGTGGCCTTAATCCATCCATTCCGGTCGGCGACCTCTCTCATGAACATGTGCGCCTTGCGTTGGTCCATACCCCCGAACGCGATATCGACCCCGAGCTCGAAGATGTCGGCGGACTGCAAGGCCGGGTAGTAGAAGGCTGCAAGGTCGTGGTCGGACGAGTCTTCATCCCTCCCCATGATGCTGAAAGTCCTGCGCACCCTAGAAAGGCTCATGTTCTTCGAACAACGGAGCACTCGTTCCCAATACTTTCCCGAATCCATAACCTCAGAGGCGCTGAGGAACCGGAGTTGCCCTGGGCCCTCACCCTCCTCCGGCCAATCGAGCAGGACGCGGAACACTTCCGTCATGTAATCGCCAGCCAATGAGATCTTGTCCATGTCCCGGTTGAACTTGTCATTGACCCAAGCATGCCAGTCTGCTAGCAGGATGATGACGTTGACGCCCTCATTGAGCATGTTGCGTATGGTGTCCGCGAGGATGACCCACCCCAGGTGAGCTATGCCACTAGGCTCGAGCCCGATGTAGGCCACGAGTTGATCGTCCCCAGAGTGGCTAGGACCGCCTGCGAGCACCGAGATGGTGTGTTCGGCACCAACCACTTCGTCGCAACCACTGAACATGCGTTCCAATCGAGGATGCGATTCCTCGCCTTGCATTGAGGGGGAGTCGTCCTCTGACATCGTCCACCTCTAGTCGAACATCTTGTTCAGTTTCCCAGCGCGGCCTGCAGCCTTGGTGTTGTCGTTTGAGTCGAGCAAAGCCTCGATCTCATTAATGAGGGCATTTGCCTGGGTAATCTTGTCCGCGGGAAGTCCTTCGGCCTTCTCCATGAAGTGCCTAGTCGCAGAAATTGCGGACTTGGCCTTAGTTGCCTTCTTGGCCCATTCTTTGGCCTTGTCTCCACGCTTCTTGGAGTTGTATCCTGTTGCCCGATCTAGGAAATTGGTCCAACGCTTCCGTGCGTCCATGGCTGCCTGCATGGCATCGAGATCGTCGAAATCCGGCGGAACGTTGGTTACGTCCACAATTAGGGCCCCGTTCTCAAACCTAGAGTCGATGGCGGTCATGATTCCGTGCGAGGCGCGGAAGGAGTTCTCTCCGGTGTCCTCGACATTATCGAAAAATTCGCGGGCCAACTCACTGAGGCCGCCATTCGCAATTACTTCCTTCACCAGCCCCCTGCGTACGTCAAATCTCTCCATTGACCCGTCGCGGAGCGGACGTCACTTCAATGCTGCCAACCCGCTGCGTCCTTTGGGGCATGTAGAACGGCTAAACGGACGAAGTGGGTCCGAGCGATGTGGCCGGTGGTATGGGCAATAGGGTGGTCGCCAGCGCCATCGTCCTGCTACTGCTGCCAATCATCTCTGCGGACTCCGTAGTTGAATTGGGGGAAGTGGTGAGGCTGGGGGAAGTGGATTTGGGGCTCGAGGGTGCCGCAGTCTCTCCGGACAGCGAGATAGTCATCGCGCATGGCGCGGATTCGTCTATCTTTCTGATCCAGGCGTCACAGCCCCAAACACATTCGAAATTGGACTGGGGGGGCGTCGAGATGCTGCTAGATGCGGACTTCCACCCGGGAGGGCAGACCGCTTTCATAGTGGGGGAAGAGGGAGTCGTCCTGAGGTTCACGAGGGAGGGTGGCACTGTTGACAGTGCTGGCGGGGAGTCGTTCTTCGGGAGGACGGAGTTGAGGTCAGTATCATGGAACGCGGATGGGTCTTGGGCTTACATCGGGGGAGAAATGGGGTGGATATGGAGGGTTCGTGGTCTGGAAGGAGGTGGCATGGAGGTGCATCCGATAGAAGGAAGGGGGACTAGTGATGTCAATGCAATTGCCTGCTTAGCGGGCATCAACATATGCATCGTCTCGACTAGCGTCGATGGAATCGGGGTCATAGACGCGAATCACGAACTCCATTGGATTGGGGGGACAGGGTATCCGTGGATCGATGCGGTCTGCCCTAGCAGGGGGGAGAATGCATGCGTCTCGATCTCGAACGAGAGGAACATCGCTATCATCGATCTCGAAATTGAAGATGCTTCGTCATCCGAAGTCACCATCGTGCAACTCCAGAATGTCAATGGCCAGTTCGGCGGAGTTTCTGAACAGTCAGACGGGACAACCATCGTCTCCGTTGTTCCGTTCGCAATGATTGAGCACGATTTGTCCCTGCGGCTTTCCTTTCCTTGGTTGGAGAATAGCGATGCAGTCAGTTTCGATTCGGCAATCTCTGGTGAGCGCCTAGTCGCTACATGGTCGGCGGACGTGCATTCTGGATGGGTTATCACGAGCTCAGGTACCATCGTGGCATTCAACCCCATCTCGGACGAACGGGCGGGCGGAATATTGGGAATCTGGATCGGAGTGGTAATCCTTGGAGGTGCTATCTTGATGGCCCTTAGCCTGATAGTGAGTTCATCCCCCCTGCTCAGAGAGTGGTTGACTCTCAGAATAGGCAGCGACGAAGAGCGCAAAGATGTGCTCCGAGAGCAACGACGTAGAGGCAGAAGATGAGCCATCGTGCATAGTTTGATGAGGGCGCCACCATCGGAAAGGGCGAGAAGGATGACGTTCGAGGCCTTGGATTTCTACGATATCGATTCGTTGCTGACGGATGAGGAGCGAATGGTCCGGGACATGGTCCGCGACTGGGTAGACGAGCAGGTTTTACCCGATATTGAGAATGCCTGTAGAGAGGGGATATTCCCCAATGAGTGGCGGGTCGACCTAGGTGAGATGGGGGTTCTCGGCGCCCCGCTCAAAGGCTATGAATGCCCCGGGCTGTCCTATGTCGCGTATGGCCTGATCTGTCGGGAGCTTGAGCGAGGTGACAGCGGCGTGCGCTCATTCGCTAGCGTTCAGGGCTCGCTGGCTATGTACCCAATCTGGGACTTCGGCAGCGAGGAGCAAAAGAGCCACTACCTGCCTAAGATGACGACCGGGGAGTGGATTGGATGCTTCGGACTTACCGAGCCGGACTACGGCTCCAACCCAGGTGACATGATCACCCGCGCCGAAGACAATGGCGACCACTATCTGCTCAACGGGGCCAAGATGTGGATTACCAACGGCACCATCGCTAATCTGGCCGTCGTATGGGCCAAGCTCGACGGTGTGATTCGCGGCTTTATCGTCGAGAAGGGGGACCCTGGCTTCACGACTCCCGAGATGACTGGAAAGCACTCCCTCAAGGCCAGCGTCACCAGTGAGTTGGTATTTCAGGACTGTGAGATTCCCAAAGACAGGATTCTCCCCCATGTAGAAGGGCTCAGGGGGCCATTCAGTTGCCTGAACAACGCACGCTACGGAATCTCCTGGGGAGCCATTGGCGCGGCCCAGTCCTGCTTCAGTTCGGCCAAGGAGTACGCCCTCAGCAGAATCCAGTTCAATCAGCCCATCGCTTCATTCCAACTAGTTCAGAACAAGCTGGCATGGATGCTACGGGAAATTACCAAGGGGCAGTTGCTCGCATACCACCTTGGCAGGAAGAAGGATGACGGTACATGGTTCCCTGAGCAGATCTCGCTAGCCAAGATGAACAATGTCGACATTGCGCTTGAGATCGCTCGCATGGCGCGTGACATCCACGGCGCCAACGGAATCCTTGACGAGTACCCCGTGATGCGCCACATGGCCAATCTCGAGTCGGTCAAGACCTACGAGGGAACCCATGATATCCACAACTTGATTCTAGGACGCCACATCACTGGAATTCAAGCCTTCACCCGCGAACCCTGAACTCGGGCATGTGATTCCTCACTGCGAATCTTGATAGAGGGAAATCATTTCGATGTTCTGTGACGATTGCCGTCCTCCTGAAGCAGGTCCCCGACACCACCGCCAAAATCTCCGTCTCTGGAGGCAGGGTGGACGAGTCCGCCGTCAGCAAGTGGTCCATGAGCCCTTATGACGAGTACGCACTAGAAGCCGCGCTCCAGTTGAAGGAGGCTGGTGAGGGAGATGTCGTCGCGATAACATGCGGTCCGGCTAGGGCCGCGAAAATGCTCACGGATGCAGCCGCAGTGGGTGCTGACACCCTAATTCTAATTCCGGATGACGGGGTGACTGATAGCACGCACGTTCAGTCACTACTCGCAGCCGCGGTCAAGAGATCCGGGTCGGATGTGGTGCTCTGTGGGAAGCAGGCCGCCGACACCAATGGGGGATCGACCGGCCCCGGAGTATCTCATCTGGTTGGTGCTGCCTGCGTGGGAATGGTTTCGGAGGTCTCTGCAGGGGGGGATGGATTCATCGCCCTGCGAGCCAGCCCGACCGGTAACGAACGAGTCGAGGTCCCTCGGCCCTGCCTCTTCGCATTCGACAAGGGGACTACGGAACTGCGCCGGCCAAATGTTCGAGGGATTATGATGGCCAAGAAGAAGCAGATTGAAACCGTAACATCAGATGACCTAGGCGTTACAATTGGGGCTTCCTCAGTCTCACTGCAGTCTCACTCCCCCCCTCCTGTGAAGCCGCCTGGGCAGAAGTTCGAAGGTTCCGATTCTGTGCCCGCAGTAGTAGCAAAGCTTCGTGATGAGGCAAATGTCATTTGAGGTGCTAGAATGGACGTGACAATCATTGCAGAAACCACCGCAGATGACCTTCACCCGGTGACATCGCAACTTGTCGGCGCTGCGATTACCATCGGTGGAACTCCGACCGTACTGTGTCCGGGAGGAATCGGTGCGGCTGCCGCTGCTTCCATCAGCGGTGTTGCCAAAGTAATAGGCGTTGAAGGGGACTGCTTCGAGACCTTCGACAGCGGTGCTTGGGCAGCTGCCCTCAACCCACTCGTCTCCGACGGAGTCGTCCTAGCCGCCTCGGCACCATCCGGAAGGGAAGTCGCAGCGCAGATCGCAGCAATGCGCGGAATTCCCATCATTCAGGATGCGACCGGATTAGAAGGCGGAATCACCGTCACCAGGGGCATCTACTCCGGCAAGGCCGTCGAGACGGTTAGCGTCTCTGCTCCCTGTGCTCTGACCCTGAGGCCGAATGCCTTCGATGCGGCAGCGGATGGTGGTAATGCGGATGTCTCGACAGTCAGTCAATCCTCCGACGTAGGCGTCGCTGTACGGGAGGCCATCGCCAAGGTCAGCGAAAGGCTCGATGTCTCGGAAGCAGACATCATCATCTCTGGCGGGAGGGGGATGGGTGATCCGGCAAACTTCACCCACCTCTACGAAGTCGCGGATTTCATCGGCGCCGCTGTCGGGGCCAGTAGGGCGGCAGTGGACACTTGGGGCGAGATTCCCCACAACATGCAGGTCGGACAAACTGGGAAGACGGTAAATCCCAACCTGTACATAGCCGTCGGCATCAGCGGCGCAATCCAACACCTAGCAGGAATGCGCTCCAGCAAGTTCATCGTTGCAATCAACAAGGATCCCGATGCCCCTATTTTCGGAGTTGCCGACTACGGGATCGTCTCAACCTGGGAGGCGGCGCTGCCCGTCTTGAAATCGGAGCTCTCAAGCCTTCTCTCAAACTGAGGCCTTGCCCTTGGATGAGTCGCCCCTTATTCCCTCAATCATGAGGAGATAGTCCTCAGTAATTCCTCCAGTGACGTAGATCCCATCGAAGCAGGAGCAGTCGAAGTTGGCGAGATTGGTCTCATCGACACCGAGACAGGCCTCGACTAGATCCCCGAGATCCTGGTAGATCAGCCAGTCAGCACCTATAGCCTCACAGATCCCCCCTGCATCCTTGCCATAGGCCACGTACTCGCTCCGAGCAGGCATGTCTATCCCGTACACGTTGGGATGGATGATGGGGGGCGAAGAGGAGGCGAAGAGGACTTTGCTCGCTCCCGCCTCCCTAGCCATTTGGACTATCCTCCGGGAGGTGTTACCACGAACGATGCTGTCGTCAACAATCAGGACGGTCTTGCCCTCGAACTCCTCGTCGATGGTGTTGAGTTTCTTCCTGACAGAGTCCTTCCTCAACCTCTGTCCGGGCATGATGAAGGTACGGCCGATGTAGCGATTCTTGACGAAGCCCTCGCGATAAGGAACACCAAGCTCGCTAGCGAGGCCCAACGCGGCAATCCTTCCGCTATCCGGAACGGGAATCACGGCCTCGATCCCGTGGTCGGGAATGGCCTTGCTAATACTCCTCGCGAGAGCCTCACCCATCCTCAAGCGGGCTGCGTGAACAGAGATGCCGTCGATGACCGAGTCCGGTCTAGCGAAGTAGACGTACTCAAATACACAAGGAGTGTGCACAGGATTTAGATGGCAGATCTTGGAGTGGAAAGAGCCGTCCAATCTAATTATGACTGCTTCTCCTGGGGCGATATCACGTTCGTGTTCGAATCCAAGGGCCTTGCACGCCACGCTCTCCGAGGCTATCAGGCGCTCTGTGAATCCTCCAGCGTCGCTCCTCCCCATGAATAGAGGCCTGATGCCGTTCGGGTCGCGGAACGCAACCAACCCCCAACCTGTCACTAGGCAGACGACGCTATAGCTCCCCTCAGCCCTAAGGTGGGTTCTTTCTACTGCACGGAAGACGTCTTCTTCAGAAAGTGCTCCCATGCCTCCGGGCCGACCGTTCACCGAACGCTGAACCTCGGCAGCGAAGAGGTTGAGCAGAGCCTCCGAGTCCGAGCTAGTGTTGATGCGTCGGTGATCGTACTCGAGGAGGCCACTGATGATGTCACCGGTATTGTTCAGATTCCCATTGTGGGCGAGGCTGACACCAAACGGGGTGTTGGTGTAGAACGGTTGGGCCTCAGCGGCAGAACTGGATCCAGCGGTGGGGTATCTGACGTGGCCAATCCCCATCGAACCGATTAGCTTCCCCATGTGCTTGCCCCTGAACACATCTCGGACCAGTCCGTTGGCTCTGCGGTGGCAGATGTTGTCTGAGTCGCTGGTCACGATGCCGGCTGCGTCCTGCCCCCTGTGCTGGAGAACTAGCAGGGCATCGTACAGAGAAGAGGCCACCTGGGAGTTCGGGTTCCCAACGATCCCGATGATGCCGCACATCGGATACCACTGGGCCCTCTGCCATTAGGGACTTAGCAGTTTCCGGGGTGGCATCACTTCTTTTGCCACATGGATCTGTTACGCTTGCTCCATCGGAACTTTCTGAGACGAGAGGTACTTCCGTAGCCGCAGTGTGCGCACTGGCCCTTCTGCTTGTGATACGAGTGTCGCCCGCACCTTCTGCAGCGAATGTGTGTGGACTTCTGCCTCTTGCCCATGCTCGGCGTGCCCTTTGACATCGTCAGTCCTCCTAGGAACGAGCGCGGCCACCGGCCGACTTGTTAAGAGGGTTATCCATTGAAATGGCTCACTCGTCAGAGGCCAGGGGGCCAAGGAGGGCCAGAAGCGGGTCCTCAGGACGCTTTCTCAGGCTAATTCTGGCGAGTTGGTATGTAACGAAGGCGAAGGCCAGAGGCAGCAACGAGAATACGCTCACCACCGCATCTGAAAGAGCGCCCCTCGCAGCAGATATTGTCGAGCCATCGAAGAATGCTGTAGCGATGGAAAGCCCGACAAGGAAGGATGCCAGGCATCCGATCATAGGTGCCGCTGGTCGGTGATAGGGATTCAAAGAGGCGGCGAGGTGGATGGCGAAGAAAGACGAGGAGAGCATCATCCCCCCAGAGGCGATGGTTAGGGCGGTTGATACCTCAATACTCATCGCCATCACCCCCCAAACGCCTGGTCAGGATGGTACGAACCAACCTTCCTTCATCGACCGTCAAGGGGCTCGACTCCTCGCTCGCCCCCGAAAACCCCTCGGCGAGCCTCACCCCAAAGGCGAAGGCGATGACCCCCAACAATAGACCCGGTAGCACCGAGATATCGGACAGGAGCCTGGAAGCCACAGCAGAATCGGAGTCTAGCAAAATCATAATCCATGCCAAGGAAACAGCGGCCCACCCAAGTAACATCGGGATGGATTTGGCCGACCAGTAGGTCGGTGCGCCCCTGAGGACCAGCAGCGTGCCAGCAGTAGCAGCAGCGATCCATGGGAGAGAGGAGAGGAGGGTGTCGTGCATTGCCTTCTCGGGCCCGGTTAGCCCATCGGGCTGGAGGACGAACGCGGCAAACCCAAGGAGGGCTATCGGAGGTCCGAAGCGACTCCTCTCGAAAGCGGGGCCCATTCTATGCAGGCAGATCCCAAGCAATGTGATGAGGAGGCTTCCCCATACTTGTAGCAGATGGACGTCCATCATCGATGGGTGGGGGTTCGGATTCATGTCGTTTTTCATGGATGCAGGTCTACCGAGAGGTTTAGCAAACGCTTGACATAGTTCATATACGGGCCATTGGTGGCTCGCGGCGCACATGGTGCTGAGGTGACTGAATGGTGAAGATGCCTAGAAAGGTCATGCGTTACAGCCCAGCCGCTGGCAAGCATACCGAGCACACTGTTGAGCGCGTCAAGAAGAGGCGCGCCAGCGAACTCAAGTGGGGTCAGAGGAGGTTTCGCCGCGTTACCTCGGGATACCGCGGATTTCCCAGGCCTAAGCCAACAGGCGAGAAGCCGACCAAGCGAGTCAACCTAGTATACCGATGCACCGAAACGGGAAAGGCCCATTCGCCCAAGGGGAAGCGGGCTAGAAAGTTTGAACTCGTCGACAAGTGACCGGAGTGGGATGATGAGTGGCCGTTTCCTGAAAGTCAGTTGCCGTGACTGCGGTAACGAGTGCACGATCTTCGATAGGGCCTCCACGACTGTCCCATGCCCCATCTGCGGCTCGACGCTGGCCGAGCCATCCAGTGGCATGGCGAACCTCACTGGCTGTACCGTCATAGAGGTCCTGAACTGAGCGAGGCAGCATCTTGGCAGCGGTAGCGAACGACTGGCCTAGTGAAGGCGAGTTGCTCGTCTGCACGATTAAGAACGTTCGTGAGAACGGGGCCTACCTGAGCCTAGACACATATCCCGGAAAGGAGGGCTTCGTCTTCATTGGGGAGATAGCCACTGGATGGGTGAGGAACATCCGGACCCATGTCAGAGAGGGCCAGAGGGTTGTGGCCAAGGTCATCGGGGTCAAGGTCGAGCGTCAGAGCATCAGCCTGTCGATAAAGTCAGTTTCCGAAGAGCGGCGCAGATCCACGCTCCAGTCCTGGAAGAATGAGCAGAGGGCCTCTCAGATAATGCGGGTCGCTGCAGAAAGAGTGGGTTGGGACGACGAGAAGACGGAGGCGATTTCCGACGAGATGAGAGAGGCCTTCGGATCCCTATATGGGGCACTCGAGGAATGCGCAATCAATGAGGGCGCACTCGCGGAATCTGGCTTCCAGGGCTCCTGGATGGGCGTGGTCACCGAATTGGCCATAGAGAACATAATCCCCCCGTTCGTCGAAATCAGAGGCAAGTTCGACATTGAGGTATGGGGCCCAGAGGGAGTGGGGGCAATCAAAGATGCCCTCCATTCTGCCGAAGCGTGCGCTGAAGGTGTGGAGGACGTGGTCCTGACCTGCCACTACGACGGAGCGCCACACTACAGGATTGATATCCGCGCCCCTGACTACCCAACGGCCGAGTCGGTTTGGGAAGCAGCCCAGAAGGCTGCTACACAGAGCATCGGATCTGTCGAGGGCTCGATAGCCATAGAACGCCTTTGAGTGCACCTGACTGGGGACGATACTTCATGAACCCCATCGAAGGGCTCGCCCATCAGACTAATCATGGCGAGGACGAAACTCCAACGCTGCAAGGAGTGTAGGGCGTTCGGCTTGGGTACGAAGTGCGCCGAATGCGGGGGCACGATGGTCGCTGTAGCCCCGCTGAAGTTCTCGCCTGAGGATCCACAGGGAGCCAGGCGCAGGCAGAGGGTGGATGCTGGAAGCGACGAGTGGGTCGAGTCACTTCCAACGACGAGGAAGGAGGAGAGCGAATGAACAGGTCGCAGTTGCATTGGCTGGAGGGGCAGGGCCTCCCCAAGCACTGCACCATCATCGAGGCTGTGCCGGGAGTGGGGAACGTCGGGAAGCTGGTCATCGATGGCCTCCTGAGCAAGCATCCATCCAGAACCCTGGGGTGGCTCCTGCATCCTGACTTCCCCCCACATGCAACCCTAGATGATGAGGGGCTAATCAGGCCGCCACGCCTCGAGTTGAGTTCGATACTCCTTCCAGACGGAAGCACGGTGATTGCCATCAGCGGAATGATGCAGCCAATGACCGCAGCTGGCCAATTCGAGGTCTCAGAGACGATGCTTCAGTTGGCCGCGGACTCCGAGTCCACGCAGTTACTGATACTGGCGGGACTGGCATCTGGGCTGGAGGATCGCTCCATCCACGTGATCTGCTCTGATGCGAAGGTTCGCGGCAATCTCGAGTCAAATGACATCACGGTCAGCAGGGACCAGCCAGAAGGGGGAATGATAGGCATCGCAGGAATGATTCTCTCGCTTGCTCCGACTCAAGGTGTTCATGCGGTCGGTATCGTCTCTGACACCGTCGGCACCAGTGCCGACGTACTCGCAGCCGACAGGCTCGCTAAGTGGATTGAGGAGGCTTTCGACATACCCCTGGACTTGGACCTCGATACCACCGAGCAAACGGCGTTGCGCCTCTTGGAGACCATAGATCCGTCAGGGGCCATAGAGGATTACCTTGGAGGAGATGAGCCAGAGGTCTCGGCCGACTTCTACGTCTGATTGTCAATAATAACAGGTGTTAGAGACTTTTATTTGCGTAAAGGCCTCTGCGTCGAGTACATGGCATCGACTGGTGAGGATGCTTTCTCGGTGCGCGTCAACGGTAGGTTGGCTGAGGAGATCGGTGTTTCGCGCCTGAGCGTCACCGTGCAGACCCCCGCCACCATCCATGACGTGATGGATGCGCTCGGTTCGAAGTACCCCGAGTCCATCGGGACTCTTGGCGAAGCGATAGCATTCGTCTCGGGACGTCACAGAGATGCCAATGAAGAATTGCAATCGGGGCAGGAGGTAACACTTCTGATGCCTGCAGCAGGCGGATAATGAGAATAGGAGAGAGGAAAATGACAGGAGAAGTACAAGGATGCGAGACAGTATATGTGAACGAATTCACAGATGGAGTGCTGGATCCCGAGAAGCCGATGTTGGGGCCGGTCCGGGACGGCGGGCACATCATCGCGAACACGGCCCCAGGATGCTGGGGGCCGATGATTACCCCCGAACTGCGTGGCGGCCACGAGGTGACGATTCCCGTCGCTGTGGAGGGGGCCGAGGTCGGCGATGCGATTGCGATTAGAATCAAGGACATCTCCGTGACCTCGGTGGCTACGTCGTCGGGCAACGACTACTGGGTGGACGGCCTCTACATGGGCGACCCATACGTGGCCAAGTACGACCCCGACAACGACGAGTTGAATCCGGCGTCGTATGTAGAGGGGATCGGCGAGGATGCAGTACGATTCAAGTCGACAGGAAAGCCGGCTAGCCCGTTCAAGTTCACGAACGGCTACACCATCGCGTTCGATAACAACCGCAGCCTAGGCGTCACCCTCGACAAGGGAGCCGCAGAGAAGATCGCACACGATGCGAAGTTCTACGCTGCGATGCCCCAGAATGCAATCCAGCACTCGATCCTCACCTTCGCACCTCACCATCTGGTTGGTCTCGTTGCTAGGCTTAGGCCGTTCATGGGACAGTTAGGAACCTGCCCCGCGATAGCGATGCCAGACTCACACAACGCAGGGGACTTCGGCACGTTCCTGGTTGGAGCCCCACACCCACAGGCGATAACCGCTGAGGATTTGCAGCATCGCACAGACGGCCACATGGATATCGATGCTGTGCGTGCCGGTGCCATCCTGATCTGCCCTGTTAAGGTAGATGGGGGGGGCATCTACATGGGCGACATGCACGCTATGCAAGGAGACGGGGAGATTGCTGGGCACACGGCCGATGTTTCGGGCACAGTAACTCTGCAGGTTCACGTCCTCAAAGGGCTGGGCATTGACGGTCCCATCATCTTCCCGGTCGAAGAGGACCTTCCCTTCCTCGCCAAGCCAATCTCCGACGAAGAGATGGCTCTGGCTGAGAGCGTCGCGGAAAATTGGGGGATGAAAGGGGTCGAGGACGCGGTGCCGATCTCAATTGTGGGATCGGGTCCCGACTTGAACTCCGCGACCGAGAATGGTCTTGAGAGGGCTGCCGAGCTTCTGGATACCACAGTTCCAGAGATCAGGAACAGAGCCACCATCACGGGTTCGATCGAAATCGGAAGGCATCCGGGAGTGGTGCAGGTGACTTTCCTCGCTCCGGCTGACAAAATCGAGGAGTTGGGATTGCTAGGCTTAGCTAATGACCAGTATTAGGCGACTAGGACTTCCCCAGCGAATTCCGGAATCGGCATTCCCGATTCGCTGAAGGCCTCTTGTACGGTTTCGAAGGGTCTGCCGGAGTTCCTCGCTGCCTTCGCCCTAGCGCTCACGATTCTCCAAGAGGACTTGCTGCCGATTCCGGGTATTGCCTCCAGTTGCTGCTGGGTGGCATTGTTGACGTCCAGTCCGATCTCGACACCGGTGATGCTGCGCATCCCGTGGTCGGTCACCAGGATGTCAGATTTGGTCTCAAGCGGGATTCTGTAAGGCACGCCGACGAGAATCGGATAGGCCCCGATCTGCCGCCCGAATGTGACTCCCGAGCTGCCGTGTATTCTCGGGTCCCTGTGTTCGGGGTCTGTGACCTGCTCCGGCCTCCTTATTCGGTCGTTGTGAGCCTCCCACCAGATCCCACGCAGGATGGTCCCTGTAGGGAGCATGTCCTCGAGGAGCGGTCGGTCGATGGTTTTCCTAACCTGCCTCTTGAAGTCCCTGAAAGCCCGTTCGGGGACTTCCTGGAACCCCTCTCCCTCGATCTGCCTGATGTTAATCCGCCGCAGCCAGAGCCCCTCGTCCCTGAGGCTTCTGAGAAGGGTCATGTTCATCGAGTATGTCGAGTCGGTCTCGCCATTGAGACCGGCGATGAAGTTGAGGCCCGGGAGGAGCCTTGGCAGCCCCCTCTCGCCCTTGCCCCTGCCATGCTCGTTGATGAGGCGGACGGCCGTTCGAAGTTGGTCGGGGTCGCAGTTGAGCCAGTTCTTCTCGTGCACAGCGGGGTCTGCGGACTCGAGGCCGAATGAGAGCACCGCGCCGTCTGAGAGAGTCTCCACCAGGGTCTTGGTGATGGTTGTGGCAGGCTCGAGGTTCTCTGCGATGATAGAGGGGTTGGCATTGTCGACGTGAAGGACCTCGAGGCGCTCGTCCTCGCGCAGCCCGTGCAGCACCCTAGCGATAGGTTCGGGGTCTGGTACTGGGTACTCTAGGTCTCCGATCCCGCCGGCCCTGTAGGTGTAGATGTCAGTGGCCCCCCCTATGCGAACGTTGCGAACGCCCGAATCCAATGCGGATCCAACCTCGGCGATGACGTCCTGCTCGGGTCTCCATTGGGGGATTCCCTTCTTTGGCTCGATGCAGAACCTGCATCCGCGCTCGAAGCGCACGCATCCCTGGTAGAGTTCGACCTCGTAGGTGAGGGGGCCGGGGGAGCCGTCCGGAGATGCGAGATCTGGGTGAGTGGTGACTGCCTTGGAACTGGCTCCTGCCAGTGCCCACGAGCCCCATTGCTCTGCAGTGCGCCTCATGTTCTTCCAATTGCCGGTCGCAACAAAGTGGTCGAGGGCAGCATCGGTATCCTGCACCGTGCAGAACAGGTTCTGCCTGAGCGGCGTCCAACCCATGTGCCTCCAGTGCCGAATCGCCCATCCACCGCACAGCACTGGGCGGTTCTGGGGCAGGGCGGACAGCACCTCGTCGAGCTCCCGCCTGCTGATCGGGGTTCCTCGGACGTACTTCCCCGGTACGATCGCTCCAGCAAGTACGACCGCCCCCCGTATGTCCGCAAACTCACTTCCGAGTTCCCCTCGTACTAGGTGGTTGGGGGACTTGCCCTTGTGATGGAGCCTCCACTGGTCGATTGTCATGTACGAGTATGGCTCCCCCCTTGCTTCGAGGACTCCGCAGATGTAGCGGATGTGGAAGCCTAGGTAATTAGGCACCCCGAAGGCAGCGGGCTCGTCCTCGTAGCCGTCGATTACAAGCCATCCGCCCATGTTTTCCCACACGCCGCATGACGGCGTGGACTTCACGGCTTCGCTCTCAGCGGCGCTGTCTGCGTCTGCCGCCGCCCCTGCTGCCGCCGGATGTCGACTCCTCTACCGTGATCCTCCGACCCTTGAACTCGGTGCCCTTGAGCGCCTTGATGGCGGCTTCACCGGACTTCTTGCTTGCGAAGGTTACGAAGGCGAAGCCCCGGGGCCTGTCAGTCTCCCGGTCCATGGCCATGTGGACCTCCTTCAGCTCGCCGTGAGGTGAGAACAGCTCCCTAAGATCGTCTTCAGTGGCTTCGTACGAGACCCCCCCTACGAACAGCTTGGTCCCCATGGTCTCCCCGGCCTTGGACCTAGCCTCCCTCATCACCTCGCGCTCACGTGTGAGGTCTTCCTTGCTGGCCTTCCCAGCCTCCACCTTGTCCATGCAATCCCTGCATCGCAGTGGCTTTCCCGGAGTAGGCTTGAATGGGACCTTGGTTGCCGTCCCGCAGAGGGTGCAGTCCGCAGCGTGCATCTCCCTCCGAGGTCGGCCTCCGCGACCGTCTCGCCCTCGTGACGAGGGGGTTCTGCGTGCGGAAGCGGGAATCTCGTGCGACAGTCCGCGCCTGTGGTCTGCGAGGGGGGAGAGGTAGGGCCTGGCCCCATCGTGCCCCAGAGTCGATTCGGCCTCCTCGGTCCAGCGCTGGCCGGGGCGGTTGAGCGGTTGGAGATCAGAGCCATCGGGAATTTCGAAGCCGTGACCGAAGCCGTTGGAAAGGGCCCTGAATCCCCTGTAGTCGCACCGGGGGCATGTGACGTTGAAGTCCGGAGTGGCATCACTCGACGCGAGTTCCACACCGCAGGTCGGGCAGGCTGCGTACAGCACCCCTAGGTCGGGATCGCCCTTTGTCGAGGCCTTCAGCATGGGCTCCGTCTTGATGACCTTGGCGCGAACGATGTCCCGCTTCCTCATGGCGTCCCCGGCAGATGGGATGAAGCGGTCAACGAGCTCGGAGACGAAGATGTCGGCAAATAGCCTCTGTGCGGGGACGTCCCTGTGGCCACCTGGCCTGCCCTCGATGTGAAGCACCCTGAGCTCGGCGGTTTTCTCGTTGAGTCGGTTGACCTCACCAATCAGCACGTCCCCCATCTCGGGGATGTTGAGCGGGGGTCTTGACGGGTCCACGGAGAGCACCCCCCCGCTTCTGACCAGGGTGCCAGCGACCACGGCGACCGCCTCGCCGGCAGCGGTGTAGACGCCCTCGCCGGGCTGCCCATCTCCTGGAATCGCCACGGGGGTTCCGGGCGTCACGAAGTCTCCCTCAGAGGCATTCATCGGCCCGCCGACCGGAAGACCCCATATCAACGGTCCGGCAGCCTCAGACACGAATATCAGGGAGGCGAGAGGCGCCAGAATGCCGCGCGTGTTCGACCCCTCTCTCGGGCATGGTGCTCGTAAGCCACTGGCAGAGCAAAGTCTGCCTCTCCGTAACGCTCGACGCCCCAACCAGCAGCCTCGAATATTGACTGGATGTGCCGTGCCCCCGCATTGTGCATCAAGTGCGCCGTAACTCCCGCTGAGAGGATTGCCTCGAGGAATGGCCTGTCGGCCCTTTCGATCTGCCTGCCCCATGGAGGGTTGCTGATTACCACGTCAATAGAGTCGAGGTCAATGGGGTCCAAGCCGACTGTGGCCCTGATGACTTCCACCGAGTCCGCCACGCACATCGACTCTGCATTCGACATCGCTACATCGCAGGCCGTTTGGTCGGCCTCAACTAGTATTGCACATCCAGCGCCCATCGCCATGGCGCCCAGTCCAAGTACGCCATTGCCTGCACCAAGGTCAGCGACCTTGCAACCCTCGGAGAGGTCGCTGAACGCGGAGATGTCAGCAAGCCAGCGGGCGGCGAGCTCGCCATCTGTGGTGTACTGCTCAAGTTCGACTGAGTTGGAGGGATGCGGCTCAAGTCCGGACAGAAGCATGGCCAGCCTTCGGACCCTCATGGCTATGGGATTCCGAACATCTAAGAAAATATATTCCATAATTTCAATCTCCCATTATCAATCCTGTAGGGTTCAAGTACCCTGAATTATGGTTCGTTGACGTGGCAGAACTGTCAGAGCCTATACTCATCACTATTACCGTGCTGGTCACTGCTGGCATTGTGTGGAAAATTATGTCCGAGCGGGCAGCTAGAATGGTGGAAGAGGCTATGTCGGAGAGTAAGGTCGAAGTCGCAACTACTGAAGCTCGTTTGGGTGCTCTAACAGATGAGAAGGACACAATGCAAAAGCAGATGCAAAATGCGTTCGAGGTGGCTGCTGCCAAGGCTTTCAAGACAGCTGTGGATAATGCAGATCAGGAGAAGGAATCATCATTTTCTGTAGCAACTAAACAATTATCCGAAAGCATGAATGATTACATCAAGGCTATTCAGGACGCTGAAAAAGCGGATATCAAGCGAGCCGCTGACCTCAGTAACGAAGTCACTAATGTAAACAAACTAGGATTAACTCTCGCTGAAGAGACTCGTGAGTTGTCTCTGGCATTAAGAGGCGATCCTCAGGCTCAGGGTGCGTGGGGCGAGGTGGTGGTCGAGAGTCTTCTTCAGAGCATGGGCTTCGTTGAAGGCAGGGATTACACCAAGCAATTTTCCGAGACAGGCGCGGATAGAAAGCGCAAGCAACCCGACTTCGTCCTAAATCTCCCCGATAATCGACAAGTTGTCATTGATTCCAAGGTCTCGATAACCGCCTACACAGAATATGTTAGCACTGGAGATGAAGGAGAAGCAATTATTGCAATGAAGAATCACTGCGATTCGATTAGGAACCATGCCAAGAAACTAGCCTCCAAAAACTATGAGCATATGGAGAGCATTCACACCCTCGACTTCGTCCTAATGCTCGTCCCATTGGAAAGCGCATTCATCGATGCAATGAGATCCGATGCTAGCCTATACGAGGATTTGGTCGGAGATCGCCGGGTCAAGGTAGTCAGCGGTTCTACAATCATGCTCGCCCTACTACTCATCAAAGAACTGTGGAATCGCGAGAACCAGTCGCGCAATCAGATTGAACTGATGGAAAGAGGGGGGCTTCTCCACGATAAGGTCGTCACATTTCTTGAGTCGTTCACGACTGTAGGTTTCGAACTCGGGCAGGCGAAAGCGGCGTACGACGAAGCAGAGGATCAGTTAACCAGCGGAACCGGGAATGTCATCAGGCAAACAGAGTTGCTGAGAATACTCGGGGCCAAGGTGAAAAAGGACCTTCGAAGCAAGAGTGGTGTCAGGAGACTAGCCGAGGAAGCAGAAGAGGAGTGATTTAGTCCCCCTTCTTCGCCAATCCATGGTCGACTGGTCCGAACAAGAGTACCACTCCGTGGTCCACCTACCCGAGAAGTACACCATTCTCGACTTGAGCGGAGGCACCTGGACCCCGCCGAAGACCGAATACAGTGTTGGCAAGTACGACGAAGTAAGGCCCAACCTGTACAATACCGACCTATTCGGTGGGACTCGCAACATCCACATGGGAATCGACATAGGCGGCCCGGTGGGAACTCCGTGCATGGCATTCGCCGATGGTGAGGTGTCGCACTTCGGCTACAACCCTGAACAGGGCGATTACGGCAATGTCGTAATCACCAAGCACGACATAGGGGGAACTGCGGTGTGGGCACTCTACGGCCACATGGACGCTGCCTCCATAGAAGGCAAGTCGGTGGGGCAGAAGGTCTCCGCAGGCGAGGTGATAGCATGGTTCGGGGCCCATCACGAGAACGGCGGCTGGGAGCCGCACCTGCACTTCCAGCTCTCCTTGGTAGAGCCCGAGACTCACGATCTGCCCGGCGTAGTGGCTCCAGAGGAGCGAGCCCAAGCACTGTTAGACTACCCTGATCCGAGGCTGGTGCTCGGCCCGTTCTACTGAATCGTGGCCAGATGGGCCTTCAGAGAGACGATAGCAGGCATCTCCGAGGGATCCTCGCCAGTGAGAACGGCGAGCCCGATGGAAATCCAATCAGTGACGTGGGCAGCGTAGAGGAGCCTCTCGAGCAGGCTCTCCCCCTCGCACTCGATCCCCCAGGTCGGTGCGGCCTCGACCTCGGAGAGCATCCAGTCCACTCTGGCCTGCGCTCGCGGGTGCAGGTCATCGCACGACAACATCAGCAGCGCCTGGTTCGAGGCCGCATCCCCAGTCCATGCGACGACCTCGTTGTGGTTCATCTCGGGGATATCCGCGGAGCGGGCGAACTTGGCTGAGTTCTCGTTGAGCTGGCAGGCGAATCGGTAGGCTGCGGGGCTCAGGCAGGTCGGGGCGGCGATGCCTATCTCTCGGTCGACCAGCGAGCGGGCCAGAGTGGCGGACATGCCCTCGCCATCGGCTATGTCGGCATTGGATGATGCCGTGGTCAGACGCTCGAGCATTGCTGATCGCTCGTTCTCGCTGGGCTCGGGCAATAGGCCTAGGGCCCAGCACGCAGCCAGCTGGGTGCCGAAGATGTGCCCGAAGGCAGAGCGGGGCATCTGCCCGGGAGGCACGTTGAGGCATAACGAGCCCTCGCTTTCTGCCAGCAGCCCCTCGAGCTTTCCGCCCGAGCAGATTCCGACCACGGTGCCTCCCGAGGCCAGTACCTCGCTCACGCCGTCGAGGGTCTCCTCGGTGTTTCCGGAGTACGAGGTGGCGAATACCAGCCAGTCAGGCCCCCACCAACTGGGAATCCCGTAGTCCCTCCAGACTACGAACGGGAGTCCGCCTGAGTCGTCCGACAGCGCCTTCAGGAAGAGTCCCCCGGCGCCCGAGCCGCCCATTCCCAGACAGAGGACTCCGCTCCAGTCCGCATCCTGCTCGACATCCACCTCAGCACCCATGGCCGCTCGTAGGTCGTCTACGAACCTCCGGGTGTAGCCAGCCATGTCCTGGCCGTCCAACTCGTCTAGGAGAGTCGCAAAGTCCGGCTCGCTCATTCCTCGGCCTCCTTTGCCAACACTGGCAGGGCCACCCATTCCCCGTCTATGAAACCGATGCGCAGTTCACTGGCCTTTCCGTCGTCATCGTAGGGCAGGGCGACCGTGGACATTCGGAAGTCGCTCGGGTTCATCACCTCGGCGGCAGAGCTGTCGCGGTTCATGACCTGGACTAGGTGCTGTTCCTCCCTTGAGCATGCAACGCTGCACGACTCCATGTCCCTCCATGTTGCCCCGGATCTCTCAAATCTGTCCAATCTGCGTAGGATGGGGCCTTCCTTCTGCCAACTGTCGATGACCCAGAGCCCCTTGTTATGGCGAACGACGTCGCCCAGAGCATAGGCCGGCTTGCGGTAACTCAGAGTCAGCCTCGAGACGTCAATCCCGTCATTTGACCCGACTACGGTCGAACTCTGCTTGACAGAGCCACCGAACGCCCTCACGAGGCTCCTGCCCCAGCTCCTCGCTAGGGACTTCGAGCCCAGTTGGAGGTCCCAGCCGCCGGGCACGGGACCCTCTTTGGTGACGAAGAACATCGGGTTCGCCTCCATGGAGTCAATGAGATCGTCTAGCGTGGCCCTGAGGTCAGCCAGCTCCTGCGCCTCAAGCTTCCTGCCCGCTGAGCGCAACTGCACGGTAGCCTCGAAGTATGATCCTGCCTTGCGGGCGCAAGCGGTGCAAACCGCATTGCTGGTCTGCAGTAGCGGAGAGTGTGAGTCGTGGAACTGATGTCCCTCGATCTCCCCCTCGACCTCTACGTGCAGTCGACTCGTCCTGTCGTCGATGGTCTCCACTGAGAAGCCCACATCCATCTTGCCGGCACGATCCTCCAGTACTAGGTTCTCGCGAATCCGAAGGTCAGCGAGGTCGTTGTCGCCCATCTGGGACCAGCGTCCATTCACCTCGTAGGCCTCGCACTTAGCGCAGCGGTTCTGCTGGATCCTGTCTGGCATCTTCGACAGGGTCGTGCGCTTCCTCAGGCAGCCCTCGCAGAGCCTATCCGAGGACAGAGGGGGCTCTGCCCCGCAGGTGATGCAAAACGCGCCTCCGGCCATTGGGGTCCCCGATGCTCCGCTCGGACATCCCGTTAGAAGGCTTGCGAGGGGGTCAGCGTCAATCAGAATCTGCCTCGGGACCGCGTGAGGAGGATTCTCCGAGTTTGGAAGTCAAGCCGTTCAGTAGCACGATTTGACGAACGACATAGGTAGCGAGGAGGGAGGAGAGGAGGGTGTATGCCACGACTGCTTCGACCATTCCCGTCATGCTATTGCCCCCTCGTCAAGCATCCTCTGTCGGCCTTCCAGCTCCTCCTCTAGGGCCTGAATTGTGCCTGATAGTGTGACCAAGCCTACAAACAGCACTAGGAAGGAAACGAATCCGAGCATCAGAACCATGCGAATCTGTGGATCGAGGCCCGTATCCTCGCTCTCAACCAGAACGATCCCGGGATGGCGGTTCTGGTACCAAGTAGTCGCTAATGCCGTGATTGGCACTAGGGCGAATCCGAACAGTCCCACGGCGGCCAGTGTGTCCCGGGTGTCATCACCATCTGGCTGAGTACGCCTGGAGAGCACGAGGAAGAGGGCGACGGCGGTAAGCAAGCCGTAGGTATTGAGGCGGAGGTCTCCCCAGTCCCATGGAACTCCCCACTCAGCCGAACCCCAAATCGGACCCGATATTACCACCCCAAGCCCGAACAGCAGCCCCAATTCAGAACCGGTGACCACAAGGCGCCAGCCCCATTCCGTTCGCTTGCGGTACCAAGAGACAGCACCGATGAAGAGTAAGCAGAAGGCGAGGAAGGACGCCCATGCGAACGGGACGTGCCAGAATAGGATCCGATAAGCCTCAGGGGCATTCCACGCCTCTGGATCGACTAGTGGGGCCCAGCTGAAACCAAGATAGGCCGTTGCTATCACCCCGACAAGACCGCAAGAGGTGAGCGTGAGCCCAAGAGTCCTCGTGTCAGGCATGAGGGGGCGATTCGGGGGCGGGTCAAGAATCCTCGTCCTCAGGCGTCTGGGATGAAAATGGCAACGAGCCAAATGAGAGCGGAGGTGATGCTCGCAATGAGGCAGGTCGTTATCGGATCCCCCATCCCCAGACCGAAGGTCATGCCCTCGTTCATTATCGTGGCGAGGGCGTCGGTAAGCTCGAGGAACGGCCATACCAGGGCGACGAGCAGCAGAGAGGCCGTGGCGGCGCTTGCCCGACGAAGGTCTGCGACAAGCAGATGCAAGGCTGCGGCGGCAACGGCCAGATCGAGCATCGAGAGTGCGGGCAGCCAAAGCCACCTCAGAACCTCGGATGAAGCGTCGGAATCGAACGAGCCGGCCAGAACGAACCAAGATAGGTAAGTCAGTGGTATCGGCAGCACTAGGGATGCGGCGGCAATAGAGTTCGCCGGACGGGCCATCGGCCCGACGACGGCATTCCACCAACGCCCGCAGTCTGCCTCTGCCAGCCTTCTGACCAGTGCGGGGGAGGTCACTGCCGTGATGAAGGCCGGTGCGAGGACCAGTGCGGCCAGCAGCCCGCTGCCGTGCAGGCCCATGTCCAGATTTCCAATCAAGGCATAGGCTAGCAGCATGGCCACGACCGCCGGCGTGGCGCGACCGACGGTGTCGATGGGGTTCCTCATCTCCATCCTGAATGCCCATCTGATGAGGGATCCAATCTGACTGGGTTCCACAGGGGGGCAGGCATTTGGCAACACGACTGGCTCGCCAGTGGATTCACCTGTCGTTTCATCGAGGACGCCGCCCCGTATCGAGATGAGTCGATCGGCGCAAGCAATGACGTCCTTGTCGTGAGTTGCGACCAAAACTCCGTGGCCATTAGAGGCAAGGCCCCTGAGCCACCCCCTCAGTAGGGCCTTCGCACCATCATCAAGGCCCTCCGAAGGCTCGTCGAGCAGTACGGCGCGAGAGTCCACGCTAAGTGCTGCGGGAGCGAGCCCACATAGCAATGAGAGCCTCCTTCTGAGTCCGCCAGACAGCTGTGAGACCCTGTCATCGGATCGGTGTTCGAGCCCCCATGCATCCAGTAGGGAGGAGATGTCTCCCCCACAGGGGTCACGCCCTGCAACCGAGAGGGCGGTAGCGAGTCGCTCCTTGACCGTCTCCTCGCCGCACATGCCGTCCTTCTGGAGCGTGAGGCCCATCGAGGGAGGGGGAGTGCGCCGTCCATCGGAATCCCGAACGACCCTCTCCGCCCCGGACTCGGTTCGCCACGTCACCCTGCCAGAGCGCAGGGGAAGTATTCCTGCGCAGGCCTCGATCAAGGTGGTCTTGCCCGATCCATTCTCACCCAGTACAGCCACAACCTCACCCTCTCCGAGTTCCATTGAGGCCCCTTGGAGAACCCTCCTCGAGCCTCTGTTAACCTCGATTGCAGTGGCTGCCACGAGCGCGTCTTGTCCCATGTACCGGCGAGAGCGCGTCTTCGTTTGAGTAGTTCCGTCTTTGCGAAGCCCTCTTGATGACCAGTCATCAGGGGTTGGGTGATGGCGTCGGTGGGCTTTGACAACGACGTGACTTGGAGCTATCTCGAGCCAACGGACTATGTGTGGATAGCCATACTACTAGCAATCGCGGTGGGCCCGTTCATCACAGCCTTTCGAAACGAGACGAGCATTGCTCTAGCCATGGTGCTCTCCCTGCTGCTAGTGATGTTCGTCCAGTTCGCGCTCTCTACATTCGACTCCGAGTTATTCGGTTTCGATCCCATTCACCTGTTCAGCGTTATTCCAGTGATAATTTCTGATTCATCTGCCGCGGGGGATCCTTCCCATTTCCATCGGATCTTCACCGCAGCTTGGCTGCATGCTGACTGGATTCACGTTCTGGGGAACGTCTTGGTAATCGCCCTGGCTGGAGTGCCACTAGAGCAGCGTTTGGGGGCGAGGAGATGGGTCGCGGTGTATGTGCTGGGCCTCGTTGGGGGAAACCTAGCGTGGATTGCATCGCACCCAGACTCAGGGGTTCCGGCCATTGGGGCAAGCGGTGCTGCATTTGGCATTCTGGGAGCGTACATGGCCTGCTGGCCGGAGGACAAGATCGAGTTTCCCCTATTGTTCATGATTCGGGCTTGGCCGGTCTGGCTGATCGCCTTCGTCCGCCTTGGGTTGGAGGTCTTCCAGATGTACTCCATCCAGTCTGGAACCGCGGGAGAGGGCAACATCGCCCACATGGCCCACGTTGGCGGCTTCTTCCTCGCATATGCCTTGGCGAGACCGATTGCAAAAGGGGCTCCGAGTGCATTGGACGAATCCGGCCAACCGGCTACTGGGGCTTCACGGGCAGAGGCTATCAGGAGTCGAGCAACTGCTAGGATGAGGGGGTTGGTAGGTGATCCGTGGGCCGAGGCAGGCGAGCCCCTCCAAGGCCATGCTGCTAGAATCCTCTCTAGGCTTCGAGAGGAGGGTGACGAGTTGGAGACTAGGAGGGCATGGCTCGAGGAGCTTGCCGAGCACACCATCTGCCCGATCTGCAAAGGAGAGGTGTTGCCAATCGTGGACAGGGGGGTATGCGAACTCAGGTGCGGAGTTTCTGCTCGACACATGAGGTGGCCATAACGGTACAAGCCAAGTACTACCAGAGGTTGGAATTATACCAAGAATGATTTTGGCTCTCTTAGAGAGCCATGCGTGATAGTGCATCTCCGTTCTTGCCATTAATGGTCGCATGCATGGTCATCGTCCTCGACCTCTCGGCGGGGGCGGTCGCGAGCATCCACCCAGTGGGAGAGTTGGATGGCATGCCCTCGGAGCTCCGCTCCAGCAATCCCCCTGCCCTGATGTGCGGCCTCGACCCATGCCCCCCCAAGGACAGGTCCCCGACCCACTCCCCACTAGATGCGGGGGCCCAAGTCCAAGAGTTCGGGTGGTGGCTGGAATTCTGGTCGGACGCGGATTACAATGGGATGGACGACAGGCTCCAATTAGTTCTCTCTGGGCAGAGGGAGTCGGTATCCAAGACTGCCATTACGGGTGATGATGGTCGCCTTACCGTCGCGATCATCGTCCATTACGCATGGCATCCCGGGCCCTCTGACATCGCTGCACTCATTGATGCAATTTCGGCACATGGCTGGGAGGACGATGGGTCTTGGTTCATGCCCATGGACCACCTTGATGCCATCGTCCTAGACCACGTTCCCATCAGCGCCCTGATTGGCGTTTGGGAGCTCGATGGTGTCATGCTCGTGGAGGAGCAGAACGTCATCGTGCCATATCTGGCCGAGTCGGCTAGGGGGTCCAAGGTGAGGAATTCCGGATTGTATGATGGCGATACCCTCAGGGCAATAGGGTACTCAGGTTCAGGAATCGTCATTGCAATCGTCGACACCGGAGTTGACAACGAGCACTATTCCCTAGATGACTTCTCAGATGATAATCGCGACAACGAGAAGGATCCCGACGATCTTTCCGACCCGAAATGGGTCGCGGGGTGTGATGCAACGGGGATCGGCGAGTCTGGTTGCAGTGAGGAGGACCCAGATGACGGCGATGGGCATGGCACTCATGTCGCTGGCATCGCCTTGGGAACTGGCGATTGGAATCGCCACCACCAGGGCTACGCACCGGGCTCATACCTCGTGGACGTCAAGGTCATGCAGGACTACGGAGGCGGAAACTCGCAGTCCATACTGGCCGGACTACAGTGGATCATCAACAATCACGAGACGGACTGGGGCAATAACGAGTCAAGCAATGGCATAGACATTGTCTCCATGTCCTTTGGCCAACAGAGCACCCCCGGTGGTGACAACTCGGACGACGGTACCTCTGCCGAGGCCCAACTCGTCAACCAGGCCTCGGATGAGGGGCTTGTCTGCGTGGCTGCAATCGGAAACGATGGGGAAAACAGCGTCAATTCCGTTGGTGCGGCAGACACGGCCATCACAGTAGGTTGGTTGGATGACGAGAATACCATCAAAAGAAGTGATGATTCGATTTCAAGCAATTCCAACTACGGCCCCAGAGAAGATGACGGGGATGGCGACTCATATGACGAATTGAAGCCATGGGTAGTCGCACCTGGCGAGGATGTCTACTCGGCGAAGCACGGTGAGTCGAGCAGCATCCTCCCTGGATCCGAGATTAACAGGGCATCGGGCGAATACACATCAAAGTCAGGCTCCAGCATGTCAACCCCGGCGGTCGCGGGCATGGTTGCAATAATGCTTGAGATCGGCGAGGTTCGTGGATTCGATTTCATGCGAGAGGGCAAGGGGATATGGAGGAGCGAGGCCATCATGGACTATCTAATGATGCATTCTGAATCCAGAGGGGAAGAGACTCGAGAGCACCGCGGGGAGAGTTGGAACAACCGTTATGGATTCGGGATCATCGATGGCGGGATGGTTGCGAATGGGATGCTTGGGGTGGGGCAAAACGATAGCGGTGGGCCCGTTCCCCCGCTAAGCGGATACTGGGTAGATATTGAGAGTCCGCCGAAATTCTCCTGGGTGATTCAAGAAGAAACCTACAATCTCCGTGGGCATATCAACGAGCATGGAGAGGCAAACGGCTCCATAGATGAGGTGCTGGTCAAGATTGAGTACAAGTTCAAACCCAGTCCGAACGATCCTGTTTCAACGGCCACCCTTGTGGAATGGCACAATCCGATTGCCCCGGTGGGAGAGGGGGCATTTGGCATCTCCAACTGGACGACTTCATTCACTGTTCCATCATTATCGGAAGATTTCAGCAATTTAGAGCTCATCGCCAGAGTCTCCGCTAGAAACGACATTGGCCAGTGGAGCAACATGACGGAGTTCGCATACCCCATAGGGACAGTCAACATCACTCTGAACTCCCCCAGCGGACAATCCCCCATTAGTGGCGAAGTAGAGGTTTCTGGGATGTTCCAATCGGTAGGAAACGCCACGATACAATGGAGATTGGACACTGATGATTGGATCGATGCGGCAACCTACGATGATGGCTATCATGGCCGCTTTGGGGATTGGCATGACATTAATCACGCCTCTAGCTCAGAGAACTCAGAAGGCCATAATGATCCAAATTGGCGAGGTCACAAATATTGCGTCCACCAATTCAAGGAATGGCATGGTTCCTCTTCGGGGGGCGAGTGTGATGATGAGGACGATGGGTGGGAGGGGTGGAGTTTCGACTGGGACAGCACCCAAGTCAAGGATGGCGAATACAGGATTTCTGTGAGGATGCTGAGCGCTACCGGGGTCTACGCGGAGGAGATTCGAAGGTTCATCACTGTTGACAACATACCCCCAACGCCAGACCTCGTTTTCGTGAGCAAGTCAATCTCGGTCCAGGAGTTCGGCATTCCCATGTCCGAGGCATATGTGAACACCTTCCTCGAAGTGAGGGGTACGGTGAGGAACACCGGGGACAAGGCGGCCAACGATGTCGGCATAATTCTGGAGGAAGACGGATCTAGGAAGGACGAGTACGTGATTCCTAACATAGACAGTGGTGAATCCCTAGACGTGGTTCTGTACTGGAATCCATCTTCACCCCATGATGCCTCGATCGCCATCATCATCGACCCGTTGAACACCATCGAAGAGCTCGATGACTCGAACAACAGGCTCACTGGGCCTTTTCCCGTCCTTCCCCGTCCCACCGGAGTCGACCTTGCTATCAGGGAAGGGGCAATTGCAACGACTCCCGTCGTGCCACGTCCCTTTGAGCAGACCCTAGTCGAGGTTCGCGTCGACAACTTGGGATCTAGTGATGCCACGAGCGTAGAAGGGTCATTGGAGATCTTGACAGAGAGGGGTTGGGAGCAAGTCAGCACTGCAAGCGCTGCATTCATTCTGGGTGGATCGTATGCACTTCTCTCATTCCTCCACACCCCCAACCAAACTGGCCCTCAGGACCTACGGGTCAACGTCGTGGTAGAGGCTACGGACATAGACTGGGCCAATAATGTCCGCCAACAGACGATACTTGTCGACAGATCGACGTTGACGGGCCCGAGGGAGGCTGAATTCAACACGGGAGAGAGCCCCATTGAAATCATCAACCTAGATGATGAGGAGGGCGGCCTAGTCATTACTGAGAAGGAAAGGACGCTCTACTTGTACAAACTCACACCGAACAAGGCTCTGGTAGCGTGCAGCAACATCATGGAAGACCGGTGGTCGGGTGACATCGTAGTGAGAAGCACCGAAGATGGCATTGCCCACGTCCTGTGGACCAGGAGGTACCTCGACTCGAATGGCTTTCTGATGCAGACCCTGAGTTATTCCACCATTGATTCCACTTGCAAGATGACTCCGATTCAGGACCTCATGAGAGGCATACCCCTCTCGGATGGCAAGTACTGGGGGATAGACATGGATGTTAGCGATAACGAGATTATCGTGGCTGGCTACCACCGAGACCTCTTCACAGGCGGTACCCTGGATGATACCACGAATATCTTCCTCCTCCATGCTGATGCGCCAACTTCCTCCTCCGACTGGCATCTTAATCCCAGCATCATTGCTGACATCGACGTCCCACCCTCGGCCTCTGACTCACTTGCCATCGAGTTTGGCCACGAGCGCGCGCACCTCCTCTATCAGACCACTAGGAACGATTCCACAGGCAAAGAGAGGCTGGGGGTGTGGTACGCGCACGGCCTTATCGAGCAATCGCCGTGGCCTTACAAGAAGGCGGTCGGTGACGAGGCTTCACTACCTCATATGGTGGTGATAGTCGAGGATGAGGAGGAGAGTATCGTAGCGCTCTGGAGAGAGGGCGGGGCCCAAGACTCAGTACTACTGGCAATAGTTGCTGATGCGACCTTCGAATCCCTGAATGGATTAGAGGAACGACTACCTGCTAGGGGGATGGGTGGCATCGGGATTGTTGGAACAGAGCGTGGAATCCAGGTTCTCTATGACCATGTGGGACCATCTGGACCCCAGGTAGAATACGGAATTATTGATCATGAGGAAGGCTGGATCGGATTGTCGAACAGGATTTTGTCTGGCCAGATTGACCTTATTGACAGGTCCTCGGAGATGGGGGAGACCGTAATGATTCTCTCGTCCTCGAGTGGATGGCAGATTCGGTCTCTCGTCGACGACGGGGGCGGGTCCAAGAAGGAGCAGGGCCTAATCGGCCAAGTAAGATCGTCCCTCGGGCTGGATGAGGCTAGCTTCGAGATTCTGGTGATAGGCGTCGCATTCGCTGTGCTGATCATGGGTGCTGTGGCATTGATCTCACTTTCTGCTCAGGGCCTCAGGTGGGTTGGCAGAAGGCGTGCGATCGAAGACGATGATGTCGTGCTGTTGGAGGACGACGTAGTGGATTTGATTGATTCCTCTGACCTTTCAGTAAGCTCAAGGGACGTGGAACTTGTTCAGCCTCTGGAGCCTGAGCAGGATCACCTAGGGGCAGAGGGTAGGAGGGCTCGAAGGGAACGTAGGAGTGAGTCGGGGACCGTCGCTGATTCCTCTGATTTGGAAGAGATGGTTGCGAAGACCCCTCCTGTAATGTCAGTTGAGATGGCGGGTACTGCCTCGGTCTCGGTGAGCAGCCCCGCCGTGTGCAGCAACTGCGGGGGTCGATTCGTGGTCAATTCCAAACTTAGTTCGACTAGATGCCCGGTTTGCCAGGAAAGAGTCCACCTCTGAGGTTCCTGGATGCCAGTGGTCCTCCTTGCCTCGGCCTCAGCGAGACGACGTGCCTGGCTCTCGGATCGATTGGAAGACACGACTGTGACATTGGAGGTCGCTTACCTTCAGACCCCCGAGATCGCCCCTTCGCCGGGATTGGAAGTCAGAGTGCAGGTTGAGGAAACGTGCCTATCGAAGGCCAGTGCCGCGGTGATGGAGCTGACGGTTGAAAACTCACGGGAATTGCCTGACTACGCACTCGTGGCAGACACCCTAGTAGAGGATCCTGATGACCCTCAGATGCCATTGGGGAAGGCACAGAACAAAGCTAGTGCAACAGCCACACTGCTCAGGCTATCGGGAAGAAGGCATAGAGTATGGTCTTCCACGGCAATCCTACACCCGCCGAACGGGGTCCGGGGCACTGTGGTGCTTGACGGTGGTTGGACAGCGGACATTTGGACCGAGTCCTCCATCGTCGAGTTCGACGAGATGGATGATGAGAGGGTAATTGAACTGATAGAGGGCGAATCCTGGAAGGGGAAGGCGGGAAGTTATGACCTAGCTGGTGAGGCAGGTTCGAACCTTGAGCTAGTTGAGGGTGAGGAAGTAACGGTCCTGGGCTTCGCGCCGAATGCCATCGAGTTCCTCATCGGAATGATTGGTTAGGCGAATACAACGCCACCGTGCTTGAGGACAAATTCCCTCTGGAGATCGTCGAACCACTCAAGCATAGCGAGGCTGAAACGCACTGAGGCGATTTCGGCATCCGCCAAGAGGTCGTCCTGGATTCCCCTGAGCGTACCGGGGGCAGCGCCGCAGGATACGCAAGCACCATCCAAGTCCAGAATCAGGGACAGAGCCGAGTCTCCACTGCGAATCTCCTCGATTACCGCCTCGGTAATCACCAGCCCCCCTCCATGGCCATCCAGAGCAGCTCTGACTGGGCCCAATCTGGCCATCAGAGCAGGGACCAAGTCAGCGTCGCCAATCTCTACGAGATCAACAAGGGATAGCGACTCCAGACGAGCGATCTCGAGGGGGTCGTGTGCTTCTGCAATCCTCCTTTGGGATTCCTTCAGCATAGCGGCCTCGATCTGCGCCCCGTAAGACTCCTCGAGGCTGTCCGATGAGGATTTGGAGGGATCCTCGCCGGATTTCATGCAATGGCGAGCAAGTTATCGGATTTAGGGTCACCTAAACCAAGGGCAGACATCAAAAGGGGACTATGTTCAGCGTGGTCAGGGAGGGAGTTAGTGGGTCAGGTTACGCCATTATTGGAAATCCGCAATCTGCATGCGGGAATCGGTGAATCACCAATTCTCAAGGGTATCGACCTAGTGATCAATCCTGGGGAAATCCATGCAATCATGGGACGAAACGGCAGTGGCAAGACGACCACTGCGAACATCATAATGGGCCACCCCGACTATGAGGTCGAGCAGGGCGATGTGCTTCTCTCAGGAGAGGACCTGTTGGAGCTAGAGCCGTGGGAGAGGGCGCGCTCGGGGGTGTTCCTCTCCTTTCAGTACCCGCAAGCCATCCCTGGCCTGCAAGTGGGAAATTTCCTCAGAAAATCGGTCAGCAGCATCAAAGGGGATGAAGCGGCCAAGGGTGCGGAGTTCAGAAGCACTCTGAAGGATGCAATGAAGGCCCTCGACATTCCTCGCAGTTTCCTGTCTCGATACGTCAACGATGGTTTCAGCGGAGGCGAGAAGAAGCGTTTCGAAATTCTTCAGTTGCTGCTCCTAAAACCAAAGCTAGCAGTATTGGATGAGACGGACAGCGGACTTGACATCGATGGCATCAGGACGGTCGCTGCTGGCGTCAACTCGGCTGTCAGGGGGACTTCGACTGGGGCCCTGATCATCACACATTACTCCAGAATCCTCGAGCATGTCCGGCCAGATAGGATACATGTCCTGATGGGAGGGAGGATTGTTGCCTCAGGAGGGCCTGAGCTGGCCATTAAACTGGAAGAGAAGGGCTACGAATGGCTAGAGGTGAAATCTAAGGCGGAGGGATGTGCGTGACCGTCAATCGGGAAGCGAGAGAGGCTGTCGGCGACTACAAGGCCGGATGGCATGACCCTGAGAACTCGACCATCCGCTTCGACTTCGGTCTCTCCGAGGAAGTCGTTCGTGAAATCTCGGCCCTCAAGGGCGAGCCAGGGTGGATGACAGAGACGCGGGTCAAGGCCTACAGGCACTTCGTCGAGAGGCCCATGCCCACTTGGGGGAATACGCACGTCCTCGAGGATATCGACTTCGACGGCATTTGCTACTACCTTCGCTCCTCGGATGCGACCGAGAAGGAATGGGAAGACGTGCCGGAGGACATCCGCAACACCTTCGACAGGCTGGGCATCCCTGAGGCCGAGCAGAAGTGGCTCTCAGGAGTGACAGCGCAGTATGAGTCGGAGGCCGTCTACCACAGTATCCGCGAGGACCTCGAGAAGCAGGGCGTCATCTTCCTGGACATGGACAGTGGACTGCGAGAGCACCCAGACATCATCAGAAAGTGGTTCTGCTCAGTAGTACCCCTGACGGATAACAAGTTCGCGGCCCTGAACACTGCGGTTTGGTCCGGTGGCTCATTCATCTACATCCCCAAGGGAGTTCATGTCGAGATGCCCGTCCAAGCCTACTTTCGCATCAACGCCAAGAACATGGGCCAGTTCGAACGGACTCTGATTATCGCCGATGAGGGCAGCAGCGTGCACTACGTAGAGGGTTGCACCGCACCGACCTACTCGACTGATTCGCTGCACTCCGCCGTAGTCGAGCTCATTGCGCTACCCGGAGCCCACATACGCTATTCGACGGTTCAGAATTGGAGTACTAACGTTTACAACCTCGTGACCAAGAGGGGTATCGCGCATGAGAAGGCCAAGATAGAGTGGGTCGACGGCAATATCGGCAGCAAGCTGACGATGAAGTATCCGGCTGTGATTCTCAAAGGCGAGGGGAGTCATGCAGAGGTAATCTCGGTGGCGTACTCGGGCGAGGGACAGCATCAGGATGCTGGTGCGAAGATCCATCACCTCGCCTCGAACACCACAAGCAAGATTCTCTCAAAGAGCATAAGCAAGAACGGTGGACGCGGTTCCTATCGGGGCCTGGTCAAAGTGTCCCCCAAAGCGAAGAACTGCAAACTCAACGTAGTCTGCGATGCCCTCATTCTAGACGAGCAGAGTCGATCTGATACATACCCCACCATGGAGGTCGCCAACCCGACTGCACGCTGTGAACACGAGGCGAGCGTATCGAAGGTGAGTGACAATCAACTGTTCTACCTAATGAGTCGCGGTCACTCCGAGGAGGAGGCTCTGGCGATGATCGTCAATGGCTTCTTCGAGCCATTCACCCGTGAACTCCCAATGGAGTACGCCGTCGAGCTGAACCAGCTGATGGCCCTCGAGATGGAAGGCAGCATAGGCTGAGGTGGGCGATTGGACACAGCCTCGGAGTACCTTTCGCTCGACGAACCCGATAGGTCCAGCCACCTGTGGAGGTACACACCGTGGCGCAGAGTCCACCCCACTGGTGATGTCGCATGCATTCCAGAGGTGGGATCACCATCTTTGAGACTCACCGACCTCGATGGCAACGCTGCTCCCAATGGAATCAGGCTGGAGAAGGGCATCGTGCCCTTCTCAGGACTGCCCCAGAATGATCCCATCACCAACTCCTTCCTGCAAGCTGCCTCGGCCGGTTCTCAATGGACCCTGATCATCGATCCGAACTTCTCCTCAATTGGCCCTCTATTGCTAGACATAGATTCGGGTGATTCCTCATCGGCCCTGCATCTCTCGCTCGATGTCGGGAGATTGTCCGAACTGGAGATTATCACCCGCGTGACTGGCTGCAGTGAGTGGTTCGGCCTTCTACGCACCGGAGAGATTGGGGGAGGGGCCATCCTCAACGATGTAGTGGCTTGCACGAAGGATAAGGGGACTTTGCTCCGCGTGGATTCAATTTCCTTAGGCAGGGACGCACGGGTAAGGGCAGGAACGGCGTCTTTCGGTTCAGAGCGCACCAAAGCAGACCTGCGATACATGATGGGAGAATCCGGTAGTGACCTCAGGGTTCTCGGGTCGATACTGTCTGCCGATACTATGCAATTGGATCACCATGTGGAAATATACCACGATGCTCCAGAGACTTTCAGTCGACTGGCCTGGCACTCGGTGTGTGGGGGTTGTAGCAGGACCGTCGGAACGGGGATGCTCAGGATCGCCGATGGCTCACGTGGTGCGGATGCTTCCCAGACATTCCACAATCTGCTTCTTTCCAAGGATGCCGAGGCAGACTCGATACCCGAATTGGAAGTTCTGGAGCACGAGGTCGTGGGATGCGGTCATGGGACAGCGAACGGACCTATTGACCAAGATCAGCTCTTCTACCTGGGTGCTAGGGGGCTCGACCCATCGGATGCCAGAATCGCCCTGATCACCGCTTTCCTCAATTCGACTCTCTCTGAAATGGGCAGTAGCACCCTCCATGACTGGTTGGTCGAGTTGCTGGTTGGTGAATTGGAGTCACTTGTGCTTGACCCATTGGAAAATTAGGCTGAACGATTCCTGTAACTGGATAGCAGGGGTCTATCAGAAGGTCTGAAGCGAGGTCGAATGCGAAGCGTCCCTGCTCGTTACCAAGCCATGCCTGATTGCCTTGGAGTATCCAAGTCCCTCCACGCATCTGCGAACATGGGCATGCACATGATACCAAATGGTGAAATCAGGGCTTTGGCTCGAGTAATTGGGATGACGGAGATTGAAGTGATTGTCTCGAAGTTGAAGAATGGGCTCACTGATAGGCAGCGCGAGGTGAAGATTTCCATTATTCTCACAGGTATTGCCGGGGGTTACCTACTCCTCTGCCTTGTCGCACCTGCTACAATTGCCTCCGACACGGTTCCAGAACTATCGGGAAGGGCGAATGCCATCGACTATGCCAATCACGACAGTTGGGGCAATAAGGACCATGGCGAAGGTTCGACACTCGGGCATGACCAATCCCTCCATGGGGGTAGCTTCGCTTGGACCGATCTCAATCCTGCTTGGGCCTCAGTATACGCGATAGGGGACTTAAATTGCCACCAGAAGCACCAGAGATCCTGGGAGGTTAACGGCAATCAAATGCCAGTTTGCGTTAGGGACATCGGAATAATGCTAGGCTTCGCCATTGGGAGCGCAATTTTCGGATATAGGGGATTGAACAGGTGGACGGTTCGCGACACCTTCCTCTCAGTCCTGCCCGATGAACGCCTTACTGCCCTCTATGCGAGGGATTCGAGACTAATTGCGGTAATCGTGATAATGTGCATTGGCCTAGTGCCAATGGCCATCGATGGTTTCACCCAATTGCTCATGGGTTCCTACGAGTCCACGAATCCGGTCAGACTAGTCACGGGCTTCGCTGCCGGGCTCGTCGCTGGGTGGTGGTTCACCTCAGCTTTCGCTGCAAGGCCGAAGTTCTTCGAGGGAGCCAGCGAAGTGACCCTCCCAGCCGATGCTAGGCTCGTAATCAAGTAGTCGGGCTCACTTTCCCAGCCACCAGTCGATTAGGCCATCCTCGTCACTCGGTGGTGATTTGCCGTCAATGCCACAACCGAGGAGTGAGAGTCGGGAGATGGTGGCATGAACAGATGATGTATGCCCACCTGTCCTGATGATCTGCCCCAAGGAGAAGCGCAGATGGGTATTGGGATTGGAAAGTTGCCATTTCCTGATGGCACTTCGGAACGGCCATATCGAGAGCAGCAGTCTCCCATAGGAAAAGTGCTCGTCCTTCAGCTGAGAACGGGGAGCCTCCCTTCCAATCAGCGACTTGTTCTGGGACACCCACCCATAACTATCATGTAGAAACTTGACTATTCTTTGGCAATGTCGTTTGGAAACGCATCTCACAGGCCCCATTGATGAACGGATCTCGGAGATATCGGCAGTATGTACCAGTGAAAACGTCCCACAAACGGAGGACATTGAGTGATTCAAGATATTCTTGGGCATTTCTAGTGTATTCCCCCCTGATGCAGAGGCGAGAACCACCTCATGCTTCTCTTGGGCGGATTTCAGAACCTTCCAAGGGGCATCCCCATCGAGCCAATCCGACCTGTTCTTGGCTGGCTCGACGCCTAAATCGGTAAGGGTGCTTTGCCCCATCGAGAGCCTCAGTAGTTGCCGAATCTGATACTGATCGACGGCCTCTGAGTCCACGTTGATCGGCGCCGGCCTTCTGTGCAGAAAGGCCCTGATGCCTTCGATGAGACTGTGTCGGAACTCCTTCTCGGTGCCCTCGTTCGAGATTGGACCAATAATTGCACCCATGTCGAATGGGGTGGGCATTTCCATGTTCCCCGAGAGCAGGGCGCGGTACCCTTCCCTGATCCTAGTTTGAAACTCCGTGGTCTCGAAGTACTCTTCCTTGTTCGAGACCCCTCTTAGCGTCTCATTCCTGATTCTTCTCAATGCCAGTTCCGGTTCACAATCTACCCAGATGCACAGATCGGGGACCAATGCAGCGGCATTCATGTGCGCGACCCTGCTAATTCCCAAATCGCCGACTATCCCCTGATAAACAAGAGATGAGTGGATATTTCTCTCGCTTACGACGGCCCTTCCCTCTAGAAGCCGGGAGAGGATCCAGCCGTGGGAGTGGTCTAGCCTGTCCGCAGCGAATAGTCCGGCCTCCTGCTCAGGAGTCATGGACCTCTTCCTCACGGACTCGATTGCTAGGCGTCCTAGGGGGTGCTCGCGTCGCGGCTCGCTAGTAGTCTCTACTGAGGAGAATGCGAACTCTCGTTCCAGCACTTCTGAAACGATCTTGGTTGCCATGCCCTTGCCGCTACCATCCCCGCCCTCTATCGAGAAAAGATACATGCAAGACCCCTAGTCCACCTATTGGGCATCTCCCGAAAACTGTTCCTTTGAAAGGGTGACTAGCCCCATGCCCAGCAGAATCAGCAAAGGGCCGACGAAGATCATCCCCCTGCTCCAGAGTCCTACGAAGGCCAACCACCATGACCTGCGGTAGCTGTTCCCCCTATATGCCTCAAATCCACCAATTAGCCCAGCTAGGCCGGCAAGTAAGGTCAGTACGGCTATCGCGGTGGCGAACAACACCGACTCCCCGAGATGGCTCTCCCCCCTCATGTCGATGACCTGCTCGCCATCACCCGGAGCCAGGGTAACGACAATCTGTGCATGATCGCCGGGCACCATGAATACACTAGTCGTGTTGTTTCCAGGATGGCTGACATAAATTATCGAGGATTCTCGAAGGACGTCGGGGATGGTGAAGCGGCCATTGGAGTCAGTCAGTGCCTCCTTTCCCGTCGTCGAGCCATCATCGTAGAGCAGTCTTACTCTGACACCTTCCACCGGGTCGCCTCCGGTTGTGTTGTCAATCAACGCCGAGTTGACGATGCCTGAGACATCAGCGTAAGTGTCAGTAGAATCTAGCCTGCCAGAGAGCAGCTCCCCGGGATTTGCAGAAATTAGCATGATTCCGAGTTGGGCCCCCAGTAAGCTGCCGAGAATGATGAGGATTGCCCCCGCGGCCCTAGTAGCCGGATCAACAGCCATATCTCCCAGCAGGTACTCGAGGTCGGCCCCCTCTTGTTCCTCGCTCAGGCCCATTATGGCATCTCCAATGATTGCTCTTCCACGCTGGGGGGCGACGGCTGTTGATGTTTTAGACGCCGTACGAACAGAATGGTGAGCAGGATGAAGATACCGAGAATGAAATATTCCCCCAATGGCAGGGCCGTAGAAGTCCGCTGCCCTTCAATGCCTGTGCTCGCGTTCTGGTCGTCACTGGAACTTGATTCAAAACTTACCAAATACATCTCCGTCCAATTCTTCCCAGTGATCCAGAAGGCATCGGCCGTCTGATCGTATGCTATTCCATTGAGGACCTCGTTCTTCGTCTCTCCCTGATTGGCAGCAAGGGATGATGCTGAGACGTAGAACTCCACTACACCAGAAGTGGCGTTGATAGCAATGATTCGATCTTGCCCCCAGACGTTCGCGTATACTGTGCTACCGACGCACTCCAACTCGTTGAGGCGGCTTACCTCATCGTCGTTCGAGATCACAGTTACCGACCGAATCACCTCAAAGGTATGGGGATCGCGGAATGCCAGTTCTGAGGAGCCGTTTGACATCACCAAGTATTGGCCATCGAAACAAATGCCCCATCCCTCGCCCTCGTAACTGTGGTTGGATATAGGGGACAGGGTTCCAAGATCGAACACAAAGGCTCTACCACCCTTCCATGTTAGCATTATGACGGAGCTTTCGAAAATAGTGATCCCCTCACCGAAGTAGGCACCGTCCACTGTCACCTCGCGAAGTACTTCACCGGTACTCGAATCTAGTTCTCTCAATCCCGAATGGCCATAGAGCCCGGTGCTTTCGAGTATCAGGTCGCCCTGAACCTCCAATCCCTGGGTGAATGCGGTTGGGTCGTGGGGTATGGTCGCTATCAGAACTAACTCACGCTCCACCACTAACTCGTTGGAGTCAATGGCGTCGACGGGCATAACCAACGACATGACCAGCAGGAAGGCCGCGAGTAGTATGGACCTGCCTCGCCCGCGCATGTACGAACGGTGCTCCATCGATGTTAAAATACGTCCTCGGACCGATTGCCGAAGGTACTCGGACGGAGTGTTGTTCATGCGGGATAGCGCAGAAACGGCCCCAGTGCCACTGTCCTTGTTACTCATTACCACCATGATCGTGGCCAGTTTCGGCCCATTGGTTGCTTCAGAGCCATTCGAAAGCAATTCTGAGACATCTGGCATGGCGGACGGGCTTTCGGGATTCGATCCCACTATTGAGGGCAGGCAGTACATGTTCAGCGATAGTGAGATCCCAAGCTTCTCGGCCACGGTATTCCTGAAGAAACAATGGATTGAGGACGGGTATCCCGGGGTAATCCTCCCTTTCAGCCCAAGTAATCAGTACTCAAGGCACTCTGCTAGGAGCTGCGAGGGAGCTTGGTCTATGGATGACGCCGACAATATCACAACCCCGGATGGCATAATCTCTGTCACGGCCAAGAAAATCTCTGCCAATGCGGCAATTCTCGTCGAGGACGGGCTGGTGATTTCATCCACCACGCTGAATGACATTGCCGCTACATGGGAGTCGATCATCTACCCGACTGACACGAATTACTTCGGGGATACTCCGGACGTCGACAACAACTGCCAGATCGAGATCGTCATCCACGCTGTGGACGGGCCCGGTGGAATTGGGGGTTATTTCCAACCCGGCATTTCCGCATTGCGAGAATCGGTGTTCATCGATGTTGATGACATGGATGGACGGAACTCGATTCTAGCCCACGAACTCGAGCACCTGATACACAATGCATGGGACCCGTTCGAGTACATCTGGATTGACGAGGGCGCTGCCGACTTGGCGTCCTACTTGTGCTTTGGAATGGACGGCACGCTGTCCGAGCACGCTAACACCTGGGCCATGAACACCAGCGTCAGCCTGAGGTGGTGGAACCAGAGGACGGCTGACTACGGGGCTGGCTTCCTATTCATGTTGTACCTCGCTGACAAGCTCGGCGGGGCTCCTTCCATTCGCAGTCTGATTGCCGACACCTCCATTGGGGGAAATGGGATTGAGGACTTGGCTAGAAATCCTGGACCCGGGTCGACCCCGATTGGTAGAACGATGAGTGAGATTTTCGCAAACTTCAGTGCCGCAGTCACGTTAGATAGCCCTCAAGGGGCATTTGGATTTTCGAACCTCGAAATGAGTGATGAGTGCTCTTCGAGTAACATGTGCAAAGCCCTTCCAAGCGAGTCCAACGAACAGTGGTCGGACACATGGCACAAACAATGGGAATCTTTGGAATCATGGGGTATGAAATCCTACAGATTCTCCCAAGGCACTGGGGACCCGCTAAACCTGATTGTGGAACCTGTTCGTTCTGGGTTTGAGGGGGCAATACTGGTGAGGGAGGCAATCACGGGAACTTGGACCATGAGCAAACTAAGGATTGACACATCCACCGGAGTGGGTACCGGTCTAGTCCATGGTTTTGGCAACACCACATCTGAAGTCTGGCTGTTCGTTTGGCTCAATAGCCTAATCGACGACTGCGACTACGATTTCGCCAACTGTGGCGTTCTTCCCTCCAGCGGTTACCCCACTAGCGGATTCTCAATCAGCGCCGATCTAATCACGGAGCCTGCAGAAATCACAATCGATTCCTTGCAGACTTTTGACAGGGATGGCGATTCTCTTCAAGACAGCATCGAAATCGGAATAGAAGTGACCTCCAACGCCTATTACGAGACCTTGGGGGTGACCTTCGAGGCTTACACCGAAAACGTGCTCACAGATTCGTTGAACTTCAACTTGGCCGCAGGTAACAGCGAGCCTGTTTCAAGGGCGATTTGGTTCACGCCTTCGCACACGGGGGAGTGGTCCTTCTCAGTGAGGATAAGGGACATCACAGGAGAACTGCAGGACGAGGCTTTCTCGCTGCCTATGCAAATTTCCAACATGAAGCCCGTTGGCTCCGGTTCCATCTCGACCCCAGCCACCCAGACATGGTTGCCGACCCATATGTTCGGAGGAGGCTACGATGCATGGGGATTCGGGCTTCAAAATGGTTCCTTCGGCCATAATGAGACTCCGTCGGCATATTTCTGGGATCTCGGTGACGGAAACAGCTCCAACCTCAAGAACCCGGTTCACACTTACCTGAGGGAAGGCGAGCATCAAGTAATTCTGGTCGTTATGGACCAAGGCGGGTACTACTCCGAATCGCAGACCTGGAACATCTCAGTGAATGACTCGTCAGCCCCGGTCCCAGAGATATCCGTAGAGGGGGTGCCAATTGCTGGTGAAATTACCTTTCATACCAATCAAAGGATCCAGTTCTCTGCCAGGAGTACCTCAGACAATGTCCCAGTTGAGCATCTGACTTTCAACTGGGACTGGGGGGATGGGGGGTCAGATTCTGGCGTTGGCCTCTACGAAGTAGGGCATTCTTGGATTGACGGTAATGCAAATGGTACCATCTACTCCATGGGGCTGAGTGTGAGCGATGGAACCCATTCTTCCGAGCTCACGATTCTGATCCAGATACTCAATCGAGTCCCTCGGCTAGTCCATGAGGGGGTGATGAGTACTTACACGCTGACGCCTCTGACCATGCCTGATATCTTCGTCGATGACGACGGCATGATCATGGAACACAGATGGAGCTTCGAGGACGGGGTTAATCTGGATGGTACTGGGATGTCACTGACATCTGATTTCTCTGAAACTGCTTCATTGCTATCCAATCCGATAGTCGGTTGGCTTGAGCCGGGCATGAAGAACGTGACTCTGGAGGTAAAGGACGACGATGGGAACACGTCGTTCGCCCATCTGCAAGTAGAAGTCCTAAACCAGCGTCCTGTCGCAATCTTCAATCGGCCTATTGATGGGGATGTGAGAACCGCGTACGTCTTTGAGAGCGAGTCCTTCGATCCGGATGGTGACTCCTCTTCCCTCACGCATGTTTGGAGCATCTCCGATATGATAGAGACAATTGAGAACGTCTCTTCCATCAGTAGATCATTCCTCAGCCCTGGGCTGTACAGTGTTAGTCTGGTAGTGGTTGACGAACGTGGTCTGGAATCCGCACCTAAGACATACCTCTTTGAAATAGAAAACCCACTTCCAGTGCCAATTCTCTCTTTCGCTTGTCCCAGTCTCAACGGAACCCCCCTGGATGGCATCCCGGAGGACGAGTCTGGGATAGTGTGGCAGATTCCACATACCGAAGGAGGCGGGGCCTTCGTCGCGCCGGGGAACCCAATTAGGTTCGATGGAAGGGGTAGTCATGATGCGGATCCGCGATTCGCAGGCAAGACATCGACCGACTCATTGGATCCGGATTGGAATGGTATTGCCTCATGGATTTGGGACTTCGGCGATGCAAGTCCTGCAATATCTGGACCTATTGTTTGGCATAAGTACGAAAGTCCCGGGACATATATCGTTAGGCTGACTGTCATTGACGGATTTGCCGGGGGAGAGTCCAACACTACGGAAATGCTAGTGCATGTATCCCAACCCCCGGTGATTTTGACTTCGAACCCCATTTCCTCAGAATATGTCATAGTTGGGGATGCAGTGGATCTATTAGGAAACGCAATTGACCCCGATCTAAATGATGGAATCAGGGCCTCGTTGGACGTTGATGCGAACTTTGACAGCGACGGAGACGGAGTCGAGAACAACGACAGGGACGTAAATCTAACTGATTCTTTGGATATTCGATGGGATTTGGATGTGTTCACCGATGACGACTGCTACCGACTCAAAGGCTGTGATGGCAATACTAGGAACGACTGGATGGTATCGAATCAGACTTGGAGGAAACCCGGGGAGATCAGGATTTCGATGACTGTTTGCGATGGAGTCGGAGTTTGCTCGTCCAAGGACTTCGTCGTGACCGTCCTCTCCATCCAGGAGACTGCCCCACCAAAAACCCTCTCGGATCTAACTTGGACTGATTTTGTCCCGGACAGGGGGAGCGCTGGACTTCTCTTACTGGTATCCTTGGTGGCCATTCTGGGCTGGATGGTGATGCGGCATAAGGACGAGGAGGAACTCGATGCCAAGGACATGGTCAATAGGTATGGGGTGGAAGAGGCGAGGTCCGAGGGAGGGCTTCCCGGGATGGATCAGCATGCCCCGCCGCCACAACCAAGATATCTGACCTCCGAGGAACGGACTGACAAGGAGTCGGGCTACGTCCGTCCAATCAGAACGAGGCGAAAGTAGTGGGGGGCGCTGGAAGGCACGAAATCAGGGTCGCGGGATTGCCCCTGACTCTCGTTGCCGTGATGTTCGTATGCACCCTGTCATCAGTTCCGGTAACCTCCGCGACGAGCTCTTGCGATGTGCCACCGAGCAGCGACTGGTCACAGAGTATGCCCGAGGACTACATCGAGGTCTCCACCGTGGACGACGGTGGTGGTTTTGAGGGAATTTTCGGTTATGGGTCACCGGGCAATTCTCTCAAGCCATTAGAGAGGGGGCTCAGCACCGAGTGGTCTGACGGGACGTGGTCGGGATTCCAAGGGGTTGCGGTGATGAATGACAGCGCCACAACCTTGAGCATGGTGCTGATTCCGGGTTATCGTTACACCTTCTGCATAGATTTCAGCCACAGCGGTGGCTCGGCTGCATCAGAGGCCCGAGGAGACATATACCTGATGACTGATCAAAACTACGGCATGTACACAGTCGAGTATGGGTCCAGGGGCTTTGGCGATTTCGAGATAGACATGGTGCCGGTCGAATGGAGGGACATGTCGACGTGGTTGCCTTTCAGGGACTCGCATGCCTATGAGTCCGTCAGTTACGGGGAGTTCTCCGTGGCCATTGACTCCACTGGGTCCGCATGGTCCTCTCTCGGATTGCAGGATGGGGCCCCAAATCAGGTGTACCATTTGGTTCTTGACGGATGGGACAACAGCAGAGTCGGAGATTCAGGTGCTACTGGGGGAGCCATGAACGTCGAGATTCTGATTGATGTGGAAGAGCGTCAGACCCTTCCGAACTACACCGCATACATGCTGATTGGGGCGTTGCCCCTCTCCTGCATAATCATCCCCCTGATTCTCCACAGCAGATACCATTCCGCAGCCCTAACTAGTGAAGAAGAAGAGATGCGGGAAGTGCCGTTCCTCAGGGATGGGTGATCTAAGCGTACTCCAGCAGGGACCACGCTGTCTGAAGGTCTGAAGCATTTATCCTGCCCTGTTGAGCGAGATGCCACCCCGATTCAGTGGTGGTGTAAACCATGAACTGATCGAGCAAAGGGGCGTGGATGCGCGCCCAGTCCCCCCCTGGGCCCAATCCCATCAGAGCAGTATTTATTCCCGAATCCCTCAGTTCCCACGCTGCCTCGAAGATCCTCAGGCTCTCCGCCCTGTTCCTAGTCGGATAGCATGCCTTGATGATATCCCCGAGATCGTGGTTGTCCTCTATATCCTGGGCAATAGCAGATGAGGAGGGGGTTCTCTCGATGGAATGCATCGAGGCAATGATCCCGGTACTGTCTCCGGTCAGTCCCACTAACTCATCTCTAATCGGCTTGGCAATGTCGGATTCGAGGTCAATCCATCGGGGCCCGCATGCGATAGCGGCCCTGAGTACCTCGATTCGTTGATCCTCGTTTCCCGGATAGTACCCGCCTTGCCTCTCAGGCCTGCATGCAATTACCATTGGGAGATTAGTAGCTTCCACAATGGTGGACAAGGCAGGTCCCAAATCAACTGCATCAAGATCGAGTTGCCTGACCTCCACCTCAATTCCAGCACCATCGCCATTCCCCCTCGTGTCAGAGCGGGGATTGGCTTGCACCGGGTGCTCGATCGTCCATAGATGATCGAGTCGAGCTTCGATGGCATCGGCGCCAGCGGCTTTGGCAACGGCAGCATCACTAGCCATCTCGTCAGCCGTTCGACCCCTCAGAGTTACACAGACGAGGGGTCGATTCATCCGGGGAAGCCACCGGAGTTACCTGTTTAACCGTGTCGTGAGGAGGGAAAGCCATATCGGAGTGGAAAGAGGTCCTTCTACTGTAAATTACCCAAATATTGACTGTTTTATTGGCAGGGTTGAATAACCCCTTTCACCTGAGTATCATGTGTTGTCTTGAGGGTTCCTTATAGGAACCCTCAATCAATGAGGGAATAATGATGGCTGACGAGTACGATGCAGAAAGCATTCAGGTGCTCGAGGGGCTAGAGGCGGTCAGAAAGCGCCCAGGCATGTATCTGGGTGACCCACACGACGGGTCGGCACTCCATCATTGCATCTGGGAAGTAATCGACAATGCTGTTGATGAGCACCTCGCCGGGTACAACCCAACAGTCGAGGTGAACCTCGAGAAGGACGGGTCGGTAACCGTGATCGACCATGGCAGGGGGATACCTGTGGACAAGCACCCAGAGGAGGGCGTCAGCGCTGCCGAGGTCATCATGACTAGGCTCCACGCCGGTGGCAAGTTCGACAATGAGGCGTACAAGGTCGCTGGAGGCCTGCACGGCGTCGGTGTCAGTGCTGTCAATGCAGTGTCCGAGAAGTTGTCAATGACCATCCACAGGGATGGCAAAATGTGGTATCAGGAATATTCTAGGGGCGATAGGAAGGCTGCACTGAAGGCTACTGGTAAATCCGACAGCACAGGGACAGAAATCAACTTCAAGCCCGACATGACCATCTTCAGCGATGTGACGGAATACGACTTCGAGCATATCAATACCAGACTGCGGCGAACGGCATTCCTCAATGCCGGCCTGCAGGTATGGCTGCGTGACTTCCGCGGAGGGAATGCGGTAGAGATCGAGCACAAGTACGACGGTGGCCTGAGGGAGTACGTTCAGGCGATGAACGAGAAGAAGGAGGTCATTCACGAGGAGGTTCTGCACATACTCGGAACAAAGATGGGCGACAAGGGAGAGGTGCATGTCGAGGTCGCCCTGCAATGGACCGACGCGTACTCGGAGGCCGTCCACTGCTTCACGAATATCATCCACAACACCGACGGCGGCACTCACCTGTCTGGACTGAAGAGCTCGCTGACTCGGACCCTGAACGCATACGCCCAATCGAGGAAGCTACTGAAGAACATCAGCAGCCTGTCTGGTGACGACATCAGAGAGGGGCTTTCTGCAGTGGTCTCGATCAAGCATCCCGACCCCTCCTTCAATGCCCAGACCAAGTCCAAGCTGGTGACCAGCGAGGTCGCTGGCATCGTCGAACAGATAGTCAACGACAAACTGAGCGAGTACTTCGAAGAGAACCCATCCATCGCTCGCTCTATCGTCGATAAGGCGGTCCTGGCGAGCAAGGCGAGGGAGGCAGCGCGCAAGGCTAGGGATCTGACGCGCAGGAAGGGAGTTCTGGAAGGAGGGGGGCTGCCCGGGCAACTTGCAGACTGCCAGTCCAGGGACCCAGCGGAATGCGAAGTCTACATCGTCGAGGGGGAGAGTGCGGGAGGTTCGGCAAAGACCGCTAGGGACAGGAGAACCCAAGCCGTACTACCCCTGCGCGGAAAGATCCTCAATGTCGAACGACAACAGCGAAACCTCACCAAGGTTTTCTCAAACGAGCAAATTCAGCGCATGATTCGCGCACTAGGGGCCGGAGTTGGCAATGAAGAGGAGGACGAGGGTGCCTTCGATCCAGAGAAGCTACGCTACGGGAAGATCATCATCATGACTGATGCAGATGTCGACGGGGCTCACATTCGCACCCTAATTCTGACCTTCATGTGGCGCTTTATGAGGAGGGGGATAGTGAATGGAAACGTATTCATCGCAGCCCCGCCGCTATTCTCGATATCCCGGGGAAAGCAGACAGAATGGGTTCACAGTGAGCGTGACAGGGATGTCATCGTTAAACGGATGCAGAAGGAAGCGCCGGCAGCCAAGATCGATGTGCAGCGATACAAGGGACTAGGGGAGATGAATCCGGAGCAGTTGTGGCAGACCACGATGGATCCCGAGGCACGAACGATGATGAAGGTGGAGATCAAGGATGCCGAGGAAGCGGACTCCCTCTTTTCCATTCTCATGGGAGAGGATGTCCCCGATCGCAGGGCGTTCATTGAGAACAATGCCTCCAAAGTGACTTCGTTGGACGTATGAGGTGGTTTGGTGGCTGAGGATCTTCTTCGTAGGAACATCTCTGACGAGATGAAGGAGAGTTACATCAACTACGCTATGAGCGTAATCATAGGTAGGGCGCTTCCAGACGCCAGAGACGGCCTCAAACCGGTTCACCGCAGGATCCTATGGGGGATGCATCAGGCCGGCCACTCTCACGACAAGGGATACAGCAAGTGTGCCCGATCGGTTGGCGAGGTCATGGGGAAATTCCACCCCCATGGTGACCAAGCACTGTACGACACCATGGTCAGAATGGCCCAGGACTTCTCCCTTAGGTACCCGCTAATCGACGGTCAGGGGAACTTCGGGTCGATTGATGGCGACCCCCCGGCAGCCATGCGCTACACCGAGAGCAGGTTGGATAGATTGTCCCAGCACATGCTAGACGACATCAACAAGAACACCATAGACATGGAGCCTAATTTCGATGACACCGAGACCGAGCCCACTGTTCTGCCAGCACGACTGCCCAACCTCCTGCTGAACGGAAGCGACGGGATTGCCGTTGGGATGGCCACCAAGATCCCCCCGCACAACCTCAACGAGGTCGCTGCAGCCATCAAGTTCCACGTAGAGCGCGTGATCGAGCAAGACCGGAAGATAGGGCTCGACAACCCCCCCAAGATCGATGCTCTGGAGTACATGGAGCATCTCAAGGGCCCGGACTTCCCCACTGGCGCTACAATCTTCGGTATCGACGGCATAGTGGATATGTACAGGACGGGGCACGGCCGTTTCCATATTCGCTCGGATGTTGAAGTCATTGAGGACTCGAGGGAGAAGAAACTGGTAGTTTCCTCGATTCCATATCAGGTCAAGAAAGCCGCGATGCTCCGAGGAATCGCTGATTTGGTACAGAATGAGGCAATCAAAGGGATTCGCGACATCAGGGACGAGTCCAGCAAGGAAGGGATTCGCGTGGTTATCGAGATCAAGCAGAATGCCGATCCTCACGCTGTCCTAAACCAGTTGTACCAGTCGAGCAGGCTGCAGGAGTCGTACTCCGCCAACATGATGGGGATATTGAAAGGCGGGCCGGTCCAGCTCGATCTCAGGACGATTCTGCATACTCATGTCAGGCACAGGGAGTCTGTTATCGAGCGCAGGACACAGTTCGAGCTTGACAGATCCGAGGCACGGGCACATATCCTCGACGGGCTCATGCATGCGCAGAAGCGCATGTCAGAGATTATCGAGATGGGGAGGAACTCAGAGTCCCGAGACCAGTTCGAGCAGTATCTTCGTGGTGAGGAGAAGTACCCGAGGATCAAGCGCTTCGACTTCTCGAACAAGCAGGCCAGGGCCATCGCAGAACGTCGTCTCTACCAGTTGACCAAACTGAACGTCCAGGAGGTCGCCGAGGAGCTCAAAAAGCTCAATGAGGCGATAGAAGACTACCGGGGCATCCTCGATAGCAGGTTTCAACGCTTGAACATCATTATCGAGGAACTCGATGCGCTAGTGAATCGTCACGGAGACGAGCGGAGGACCCATATCGACCCCATGCCCCTCTCCATGGACAGGGAGGATCTGGTCGCTGAGGAGGCGATTGTCATCTCCCTGACCCAGGACAACTACATCCGGCACCTCCCCGTGGAAGGCTTCCGACTTCAGAATAGGGGTGGAAAGGGCCTGAAGGGAGTAACGACGAAAGACGAAGATACGCCTTCGAAAATCATAACCTGCTTCTCGAAGGATAGGTTACTGATCTTCACTGACATGGGTCGTGTCTACGGCCTCAGGGCATGGGAGACCCCCTCTGCCAGTCGCTACGGGAGAGGGACGCATATCCGAAACCTCCTACGGGGCATCAGGGACGAGGAGAGGGTCATCTCAATCCTCCCCCTGAGCCGGAGCCTGATCAGTAATCCGGAGGGCAGCTACCTCATGTTCGCCACATCGAAGGGGAGGATCAAGAAGAGCAGGCTATCCGAGTACGTTAAGATCAACCGAAACGGCAAGTACGCCCTCAGGTTCGCCGGGGGCCAGAACGACACCCTAGTCACTGTGAGACCCGCGACGGACACCGATCACGTGGTACTGGTCTCTGCCCGAGGAAATGCTTGCAGGTTCAAGCCTGCAGAGGAGAGGACGCGCATCTCCCCCGAAACTGGCGATGCTATGACTACCCACGTAGTGAGGGTTCAGGGGAGGGTCAGCCAGGGAGTCTCGGGGATGAAGCTGGGGGCTGGCGACCGCGTAATCGGGATGATCGTCACCGGGGACTTCGACACCAGTGTGCTCACAATTTCCAAGTATGGCATGGCCAAGCGCAGCAGACTTGGCTCTGGTGAGATGATTTCTCTTACCGACGAAGCAGGTGGGGAAGTCCGTGACGAAGAGGGTGAGGTCGTCTATGTCAGGGATGGCTACCGACGCACCAATAGGGGAACGAAGGGGGTGCGTACAATGTCATTGAGAGATGATGACCACATCGTCAGCGTTCGTCAGATCCCCGACTTGGAGGATCATTTGTTCATGCTCACCGGATCCGGCATGATGATCAGAATGGTTTCGGGCCAGACCAAGGAGACATTGGGCAAGGTCACCAAGGGAACGCGCATCATGGAGTTGCGGAACGCAGATCGAACCGGATTCGTAGACGAGATAATTTTCGTTGCAAGACTGCCCTCCAACCTCGTCGATTCCCCAGATGCTGCGGATGACGCTACAGAGGAAGAATAGCAGAACCGCTCGACTTAAGCATGGGCTGAAGGTCGTCGGACTACTGCGGCAGTCGCATAGCCTGGCCATTGCGCTGGATTGCTAATCCAGTGGTGTCTCACCTCGGGAGTTCGAATCTCCCCTGCCGCGCCAACGAGGAAGGGAGGTTTCATCCGCCCACTAGCCCTTCAAGGACACGTGACAACCACGCCGGCCCTCCTCGGCCCATTGGGCGCCCCGTATGGGCCCGGTGCCATCGCCCTCCTCTGCATTGCTGCAATTTTACTCCTTGCTGTCGCTTGGAAGGTATTCGAGTACCTCAGCCTCAACCCATCCAACGACAGGTCTTGGGTTATCGACAACAAGAGAATGGCAACTGCCGAATTCAATGGTGACGAAGTCACAATCAGAAACGTAAGGGACTTCAATTGGAGGAGCACAAGAGACTTCGATGAGAACTGGGATGACGTGAAATATAGGCTCGATCAAGTCACGAAGATATGGTTCTTCCTCGAGTACTTCGACCCCACACGAAGACAGATGGCACATACGATTCTAAGCTTCGAATTCGAGGATGGAAGGCGCCTTGCCTGCTCAATCGAGGTGCGCAGGAAGAAGGGGAGTGCGTATCACCCCATCAGGGGCCTCTTCAGGCAGTACGAGTTGATCTACGTATGGGCAACGGAACGCGACGCGATAGGCGTCAGGACGCGTTGCAGGAGGAAATCGGTGACGCATCTGTTCGAGGCCATCATTCTGGGCCCGGGCAACGAGAGGAGGATGCTGGAGTCATACCTGCATCGAACCAACAGGCTTGGTGAAGAGCCTGAGTGGTACAACACGATTACCAACACCTGCACGACCAATATCGTCAGGCACGTCAATGAGGTGTATCCCGGCAGGGTGCCTAGGGCCGTGGCGGTGCTGCTTCCCGGCCTCAGTCCCAAACTGCTCCACAAGAACAACCTAGTCAAGATGCATGGTTCCCTGGAGGAGACCCTCGAGAAGAGCGAGATAGATGACAAGGCGGAGTCGTGGGACGGTTCCACTGACTTCGGTGACCATATCAGGCAGTAGGGATATGCGAGCATTCAACTGAATGGTGCCACTGCCGGGGGCGTGCTTCGAATCGAGGCGATTGAGGTCCCTGAAACAGTTCTCTGGAGGCTGCCCCCGTCCAAGAGTCACATGATCAGATGGCTTGTCCTCGCTGCACAGTCCAATGGCATCACTGAATTGGTCTTCGAGGGAGTGCCCGGCGAGGATATTGGCTCGATGGCAAGTTGCTTGGAGATGATGGGTGTCGAGATAGGTCGAGGAGAGGGGTCGTGGATAGTCAGGGGAGCAGAGGGCGGACTTTCCATTCCGGATAGGGATTTAGATTGCGGCAACTCGGGGACGACAGCACGCATTGTAACGGCCATAGCGGCTGGGATGCACCTGCCCGTTTCCATTGATGGTGACGATTCTCTAAGGGTTCGTAATGGGTCCGATTTAGCCTCAGTGCTGACCGGATTGGGTTGCCGGATTACATCAGAGAGGCTGCCTTGCACGGTTACTGGCCCAATTCAGCCCGGATGGGCGGAACTTGACCAATCATCGTCCAGCCAACCGCTGACAGCCCTTCTGCTCGCCTCACCAGGTTACCCAAGAGGGGCGGGAGTACAACTTACAGGAGAGTCGGTTAGTCGTGGATACAGTCGCCTGACAATCGAGATTTGTGAGGCGTGCGGCTCGATGGACATCCCTGATGGGGGGTCCCTTCGACTAGAGCCTTGGAGCGTTATGACACCGGACAGAGTGGTGATTCCCGGTGAGGCGAGCCTCGTGCCGATGTCCATGCTCTACGATCGTCTCTTCGGTACCAAGTCCAACGTCGGCATCCCCTCGGGGGACCCTCTGATGGCCGAGGCAATAGAGAGGATAGGGGGCATGGAGGGGGGCATGGTCAATCTGCGAGATGCCAGCGATATCATCAGCCCTGCTGCCGCACTGATGGCAATCGAAGGTGGTGGAACCATCACCGGTGTGAGGCACGCTCGTGGAAAGGAGTCGGATCGAATTGGCAGGACAGTCGGGATGCTGGCCGATTTCGGCATGACCTCAAGGTCAACTGATGATGGCATCGAGATTCCGGGCGGACAGGTCCCCTCGAGACCGAAGAGGCCGGTAGAGACGCATTGTGATCATCGTCTAGCAATGACGGCCATGGTACTCGCCTGCAAGGTCGGAGGGAAAATCGTCAACCCCCATATCTGCGCCATCACCGACCCCGAGTTCATCGAGAGATTGACGAGGTTGGACGAGTAGCATGTCGAAGAGTGAGGAGAGCCTCGTTACCCACTTGCTTCTATTGATGGTAGTCATAATCTGGGGTTCTTCGTGGGCCGTGGGTAGGATCCTCAGCAGTGGGCTGGACTCGGAGAGACCAGCCACCCTTGATCCTGCTACTGCGGCTTGGCTGAGGTATGCCGTGGTGGTGGTAATGTTCTTCGCGTGGTGTACATACAAGTCATTGAGTGGAGGCAGGATCAGAGCCCTGCCACCCGACCGCATCACTTGGGTGTCGGTACTCTGGATCGGCTTCTTCGGAGTCATGATCTACCAACTTCTATTCATGCACGGAATGAAGTGGACTGCAGCGGGGGACGCTTCACTAATCATCCCAATCAACCCAGTCTTCACAGCCCTCCTAGCAGCACCGATGCTCGGACAGCCCATTTCTAGGAAAATGGCTCTAGGACTGCTGCTGGGAATGGCCGGTGTGACTGCGGTCGTTGGATGGAGTCCCAACGTGGACATACCATTCAAGCATCGTATCGTAGGAGACGCTATGATAATGCTCGCAGCCCTGTCTTGGGCAACGACTAGCAACCTCACCAAACGCATTATGGAGAGGAGGGGGGGTGAGGCAGAGGCTTCGGCCCTCGAGATAGTAATTTGGTACTCGTTCGTCGGCTGGTTGATGCTGACGCCGTGGATGCTGTACGAGCTCTGGGGCTCGCCGCTTCCCGCGCCCACCGTCGTCGAGTGGGTCTCAATCGTCTACCTCGGTGCCTTCTCCACCGTCCTCGCCTACGTCTGGTTCGCGATTGGTATAGAGAGGCTCGGTCCGACGGCTGCGGCCTCGTATGTATTTCTGGTTCCGGTATTCGGCGTTATGACCGGTTGGGGTCTTCTAGGCGAGCGCATCGGAGCCTCTATGCTGGTGGGCTTCGCGCTCATTGTGGTCGGGGTCCGCGAGGTCCAGCGCGAAAGTGAGAGGCTGGAGGCTGGTTGAAGGGCGCTCTGGTGTTGCCTCACGATTATATACGGAGTGTCAGTGGGCCGCCAACGAGGTGTTTGGATGGCGCGCAAGCCTGCAAAGATGTACCGGCAAATCAAGGGACAGTCATTCACTCGTCGAGAGTATTCCGGGGGCGTTCCGAACAATAGGATACTACGCTACCACATGGGAAATAGGAAGAAGGCCGAGGCAGGCGAGTTCGAGATAGTTTTGGAGTTGTATGCCGACAACGCATGCCAGATTCGTGACTCGGCTCTGGAGTCAGCAAGGCAGGTAGCCAACGCGACCATCAGGGATAGTGCCACTGGTCAAGGATATGCACTCAGAATGCACACCTACCCCCACCAAATTCTCAGGGAGAACAAGCAGGCTACCGGCGCAGGAGCTGACAGGGTGTCCCAGGGAATGCGCCTCTCCTATGGGAAGAACGTAGGAACGGCAGCTAGGGTCCAGAAAGGCCAGACGCTGATCTCCATCAAAACTGATCGCGAGCATTATCCTGCCGCCCGTGAGGCCCTGCGCAAGGCCGGCTGTAAATTCCCAACGCCGTGCACAGCCAAGGTCGTAGAGGGAGCCGAGCATTTGAAGGGTCTAGTCTGAGGTTGAGGGGCAATGTCGCCCTCTGACCCGCTGACTGTCCTGGAAGATTCGCTACGAGGCGCACCAATCATCTGGAAGGGTGATTACCCATACTTCATCCACCCAATCTCAGATGGGATTCCCCGTATGGATGCCGATGTATTGCGAGCTACCAGTGACTTGATAGTGGAGATGGTCAATTGGTCCGAGATTGACCTCATAGTCAGCGTCGAAGCGATGGGGCTGCCTCTGCTGGCAGCGGTCGGGGGTGCGACTGGCAAGCCAACAGTGGTCATTCGAAAGCGATCCTACGGCATGGATGGTGAAGTCCGCGTTGACGTCTCCACTGGATACTCGCAATCAACCGCATACATCAATGACATAAAGGCAGGGGAGAGGCTCCTTGTCGTCGATGACGTCATATCCACAGGAGGTACTCTAGAACCGCTGCTGGAAGCCTTGGAGGGCATGGGGGCGATACTACAGAACATCATTGTGGCCATCGAGAAGGGTGAGGGTTGCGAACGACTTGCACGGGAGCGCCCGAACTGGCCCATTAGCACACTAGCTAAAATCGACATCATTGACGGGAAGGTCGAGATAGTCGAGTGATTGCAATGGACCTAGAGCGCCATAATTTCCAACTCGATGAACTGGTTGAGCGAATCAAGGCCAACGACAACCGGCTGGTAGCCCTCCAGGTGCCCGAGGGGCTCAAGATGCAGGCCTTGGGGATGATGGACTCCATAGAGGAAGAGTCTGGCGCGAAGGTTATTCTGGCTGCAGATCCCTGCTATGGCGCCTGCGATCTGGTCCACGACAAGATGCGGATGATGGGGGTCGAACTGGTGGCCCACATGGGCCACAGCCAGATGAACATCGACTCCGGAATGCCCACTCACTTCATCCCAGTCACCTACGACGGCACCCCCGAACTGGCTGCGGTGCTCCCGATACTAGAGGGGCACCGGACCCTAGCCCAGTCGCGCCTTGTGTCGGCCAACGAGAGGGATGAGATGAACGAGGAGGTTGCCAAGGAGAGATTCCTCGATGCAGTGGGGCGAGTGGCTCCGCTGACTGGGGCGAAGCTCGGACTGGTTGGCTCTATTCAGCACCTCCACCTGCTGGAGGATTTCATGCACAGGCTAGAAGAGTGGGGCTTCGAGGTAGAGATCCCCCTCGGAGGGGACAGGCTGGCATTCCCCGGTCAGGTGCTAGGGTGCAACTACTCGGGAGATTCCCCCTCGATAGGGCACTATCTCTTCCTCGGATCCGGGGACTTCCATCCAATCGGCCTTGTGCTCCACACCGGCAAGCCGCTGGCCATGCTGAACCCATACACCGGAGATGCCTCCGAGATGTCCTTCGAGTGGGTCGAACGGATACTCAGGCAGCGCTTCGGACTCATCATGGCGGTCGACGAGGCGATTTCTTTCGGGATTCTGATTGGTGAGAAGCCCGGGCAGATGAGGAGGAATCTGGCAATTCGAATTAAGCGCCTCTTGGAGAAGCACGACAGGAGGGGGTACATGCTGGCGCTCGACCACGTCAGCCCGGATCTAATTGACTTTTACCCAGTCGATGCATTCGTCAACACAGCTTGCCCGCGCATCGCCATAGATGATTCGAAGAGATACTCAAAGCCACTCATTACACCTTACGAACTGGAGGTCGCGCTGGGTGAGAATCAGTGGGAGAGTGGTTACCAGTTTGACGAGATTCCCTGATTCCATCATTCGGATCAGCTAGACCAGTGGGACGAATCTTACCGGGCAGAGGGTCTTTGTCAAAATTACGTCATCAGCATCCTTTTCCATCCTAACCAGGTGCTGGTCGCTCCTTGTTCCTATCGGGGCTACCAGAATGCCCCCCAAACTGAGTTGGTCTATCCAGGTGATTGGTGCCTCGATAGGACAGGCCGCGGAGAGCACTGCAGAGAAAGGGGCAGTTGAAGGAAGGCCTGCCCTCCCGTCGGCGCATGCTAGCGATGCCGGTGATAGATTGAGTTCACGGAGTACCTCGGAGGAATGCTCGACTAATTCTGGCACGATTTCCAGTGCGTGGACCTCGAAACCCATTTGAACAAGGATTGCGGTTTGGTAGCCACAGCCAGAGCCGATCTCTAGAATCCTGCTGTCGCGAGGTAGTTCCTCTAACTGCGAGGTCATCAGGGCGATGATGTATGGCTGACTGATGGTCTGGCCGTGTCCGATTCGTTGCGGTCTGTCTCGGTATGCCGCCTTCAGGCTGTGCTCGGGCAGGAAGGCATGCCTAGGAACGCTGCACATAGCTTCTATTGTACGGGTTGCATCGATTCCCCTTGCGATAATCTGCCCGGAGAGCATCCTCTCCCGGAGCTCCTCGGCACTATTGCCTGACTTATTCAACCAACGACCAAGAGGGGGCAAGGGAATCCCTTGGGACTCATTCCTCTTCGTCGTCGTCATCGTCGCCGAGAAGGGCTTCCCAGTCTAGGTCATCCTCCTTCGAGAACCAGTAAAGAGCGCCCATGATTGCGATTGCTAGGAAACCAACGATGTCCTGAGGGCTAAACCCCGTATCGGGACGGAAAGGTTCCATATCGCCTATGCCAAGCATATCAATCAGGAATAGTTTGTCGCCTCCGCCCAAGATTCCAGGCAAGTTCAGCAGCTCAAAGACCAAGAGCACGGCGGCCCCAATTAGCATTCCCATTCTCATGTTGTCGTCCATCTCTACCATGGTAAATCCAAGCCTTCCCATGACCTCTGAGTTATTAATGTAAAGGTGAGGAAGCGTAGAAAAACAGTACACTAAACGGAAAGATTGTCGCGCGGTACTAATCTATTTCTTCTCATTGGAAAGCATTTTCGCCATTGAGGACCATGCCTCCATCCTCTTAGCCCCTATGATCTCAGCGATTTCCTCGTCGCTCCTTCCGGAGAGTTGCTCGAATGTCTCGATTCCGGCAGATATTAACTTATCTTGGCCAACACTACCGATTCCTGGGAGCTTGGTCAGATCGTCATCCTCCGCAATATCTTGCTGTTCCTTGGCATCTGAACCAGCGCTGAAATTCAGCACCCCATCATCCAGGAGATCGGCAATGATGTCTTCCATCTTCCTTCCGGTGGCTTCTGCGACTGCTTGCGTCTCCAATCTATCGGCGTGACCCCTAGTGGTTCTTGCCTTGGCGGAATCGCCTTCCTGATTCCTTGACTCTAGAACGGAAGCGAGCCCACGCCAATTCGCGGGATCGCTTTCATTTCCTGCAGTTAGCTCCTTCCAAATCTCGAGGGCCCCGTTGAAGTCACCTTCCTCCGCAAGTCTATCAGCCCTTTCCACCTTCGTCTCGCCGCTCTCTGATTCCTCTGCGTGCTTGAGAAGCACATCTAGTTCGTCATCTTCGGAATCAGGAGAATCCTGGATTTCCTGTTCGTCCCCCTCTGGGGCCGCGACTTCGGCATCCACATCTTGGTCATCGTCGGATTCAGGAGAATCCTGGATTTCCTGTTCGTCCCCCTCTGGGGCCGCGACTTCGGCATCCACATCTTGGTCATCGTCATCGTCGAAGTCGTCGAAGTCGTCGAAGTCGTCGAAGTCGTCTTCCCCGTCAGTGGCTGCAGCCTTCTCCTCGGCGGCCACAGCCTTCTCCTCGGCGGCCACAGCCTTCTCCTCGGCGGCCACAGCCTTCTCCTCGGCGGCCACAGCCTTCTTCTCAGCGGCTTTGGTCTTGGCCTCAGCGGCCTTGGCCTTCTTCACAGCGGCCTTGGCCTTCTGTGCCAATCGGAAGGCGACGTCCTCCGGAACATGCTTCTTGCGAGCCATATGCACCACTGGGAGTGTGTGGAGCGTGGAATTGCATTTAATTGTCGCCCAGAGGGTGGCCCACAGCAACTTGGAGGGAGCGTTATTCTCAGGATAGTTCGTCGGCGCGCTCCTCGCATGCCCGAGCCCTGCCTGGACGGCCTGCAGAGGCGAAGTACGATGCGAGTCCCCTCCAGACCTCGGGGTTTCCTCCGTCACTGCTAATCAGGCCCTTTAAAACTTCAAGCGCTCCCTCCGAATTCCCTTCATCCGAAATCCCTGCAGCCTTGCCCAGTGAGGTTTTGGATTTCTCGGAATCGATCAAGTCCTCGTGCCCCCCAACGTCAGGTTCGTCTTCGGCCCTTTAAAACTTCAAGCGCTCCCTCCGAATTCCCTTCATCCGAAATCCCTGCAGCCTTGCCCAGTGAGGTTTTGGATTTCTCGGAATCGATCAAGTCCTCGTGCCCCCCAACGTCAGGTTCGTATTCTGGAACTTCGACTGGCTCGTCGATAGTGGCCTCGGGCTCTTCCTCGGGCTCCCCCCCTGATTCCTCGGCCGGGGCCTCCTCGGGCTCTTCCTCTGGCTTGCGCCTCCTTGAGAGCAAGCCGCCGCGCTTCTTGGCCTCTTCCTCGGGCCCCCCCCCTGGCTCCTCGGCCGGGGCCTCCTCGGGCTCTTCCTTGGGCTCTTCCTCGGGCTTGTGCCTCCTTGAGAACAAGCCGCCGCGCTTCTTGGCAGGCTTCCCCTCGGATTCATCTGCTTCCGGCTTTCCATACTTTTTCTCAGCCGCTTTGATTAGGCCCGACCACTTTCCCTCATACTTATCCAGAGTCTTGGGGATGGTGGCAAGTCTCTTCTCAAGATCTTCCCCCTCTAGAGCCGCATTGTAAATGGCCCCTAATCTCTCGATGGCTTCCTCACGTGTCAATTCGTCTGCCATCTCATGCAACCCCATCAGTCGCGTGACCCTAGTTCGGCTTTAATGCGCCGATTCACGAATCACTCCTCCTCATCCTGCTGCTTTTGCTGCTTGAACTTTCCAATGTCATCAACCGACTCCGAGAATCCCTTCCAATCCTGATTTTGCTTTCCCTTGGGGTGAGTGAGATTCTTCCATTTGTTGAATGCACTCTTGACGTTGCCGTCATCAAGGGATGCGGCAGCCAGATTGAGTGAGGTTGCAGCACCCAGCATGTTGACGAGTTCGGTGAATGCGCTGTTTATTCGGGCGATGCCCTCTTCGAGATGGTTGCGTTGGAGTCTTTCGGACTTGTCCGAGTCGATCCAAATCTTCTCGATAGCTGTCCCCGAATCGAGGAGGGCGATTTTGGAGCGGTCTATCTTGAGGCCCTTACGTAAACCGAATAGGAACAGGAGGAATGGTATGGCCAACTCAGCGTAGTCCTGCAGTGCCCATTCCAATGGCTCAAAGTCAAGAGAGCCGTCAATTAGCCCCAATTTACCCTCCCTGTTACCACCGACGACGCTATTCGCCAGTCCTGCAAACCTGCCAGTCTTGTTTGCAGTCGATAGCAGCCCGATGAACAGAGAGAAGATGCCCAGCCTCAGCCATCTCCTGGATTTGACGGAGATCAGTCGGTTCTTTTTCTTCTTCTGCTTGTACTCTGCCTGCTCCCTAGGCCTGTGCACCAACAGGCCAATCAGAGTGTAAATCAGAAAACTCACAATGGCATAGTCCCGCCAGTCTAGTCCCAGAACCCCCCAGAACTTCATAGAGAAGCCTCCGGGAACGATTAGGAGTTTCTCGTTGGGGCCGTTCGCGCTATCCAACAACTGGAGACCGTAGGCAATATCGTCGATCATCCCGAAGCTGTTCAGGAACTCGAAGACGGACAGAAATGTGGCCAGCATCAAGCCTAACGCAGTAGGTTCCTTGAAGGTGTCTTTCAGACCGACGCGACCGCCCCTGCTCCCGCTAGTCCACCTCAGCCTATCAAAACACCGAAAATCGATGCCTCATTCCGAGCTGCGCCCTCACGGGTCCGCGCATGCGTGCGCACTGCACCGAATATGTCTAAGAACATCGAGAGGAAGAACACGGTGATGGCGGACTATCTCGATAGGATCGGGGCAGGCAAGGTCCTGCTGACCAAGGAGCCATTCTCCTACGATTGGACTCCTCCAGAGCTAGTTGGCCGGAATGCCCAACTCGATGAGCTCGCATCCATGTTCATGGGGATCGAAAACCACAGTGTCAGCTGCAGAGCGATAATTACGGGAAACGTCGGCTCCGGCAAGACCGTACTCACCCATAGGTTCGGAATAGACCTCAGCAGCAAGCTCGAGGGGCGCAGGAAAATCGTACTCTCCCATGTCAACTGCAGGAACCACCCCTCAACATCCCAGGTCCTACAGCAAATCGCCCTATCTCTCGATTCGAGGCATCCGGAACGAGGGTTCAGTTCGGGGGAGATTGTCCAAAGCATTCGCCGGAACCTGAAGGCGCATGACAGTCACTTGCTTTTGGTACTCGACGAGGTGGATATCCTGGTTCGCAGGGACAGCTCTGACCTGATCTACAAGTTGCTCAGGATTGACGAGGGGCAGGACGAGTGGGGGTCGGTGTCGTTGATCCTAGTGAGCCAGGATACTACGCTCTTCAATCTCTTCGAGCGGGCCATCAAGTCGAGGCTCGGAGGAAGCGCAGTACTGGTTTTGCCACCATACGATGCTGATGAGTTGATCGGCATCGCCAAACAGCGCTACGAGGTCGCATGCAGGCCTGGAACGGTTGGGGAGGAGACACTGGCGAAGATCGGTAGATTCGCCGCCGAGGCGGGTGGTGATGCCCGACTGGCTATCGAGCTCCTCGAGACAGCGGTTCGTCGGGCTGAGAAGGCCGGACGCGGCGATGTGTTAGCCGATGACGTCAGGCCTAGCACCCGCAGGGCGGCGACAATCGAGCCGAGCCAGGTCCATGAGCTGAGCAAGCATCAGAAACTTGTCCTCCTAGGTATCTGCAGGAGGCTCAAGAAGGCTGAGGAAATCACCAGCGGAGATGCTCGGAAACTGTACGAGCTGGTATGCGAGGAGCACAGTTCCAAACCGCGTGGCTACACCACCTTCTGGAAGCACATGAAGCACCTTGCGGCCGAGGGCCTGATAGAGAGCAGGACTGCGAGTTCGACTCAAGGCAGGGGCAGGACTCAGTACGTCACCATGACCAACACCGCACCGGCTGCTCTGGAGAGCAGGATCGAGCGGGACCTCTTGCATGCCTGAGTGAGCGGCTGCGAGGATTCCGAACCGCTCTTATAGGGGCCGTATGTCGGGATGCCGTCCGAGGTGACTAAGTGGCAGGCGAGCAATCATTCAAGGCCGTTGTCAATGACACGGCCCCGACCTCAGGTGGCCGGTCCTTCGCCGTCGACATCGCCGGAGTGAACTACAACCACTTCCTGGGAAAGAGGATCGGTGACACCGTAGACGGGATGTTCGTGGGTGAGGGGGACAAGGCGCTGTCGGGGTACAAGCTGGAGATTACCGGAGGTGCAGATTCCACTGGAAGGCCAATGAGGTCGGATCTAGAAGGGAGTGGGGTCAAGTCGGTCCTGATTACCGCTGGGGTAGGCTTCAAGGGCAAGAAGTACGTCAAGAAGAATAGTAAGGAGTATCGCTACAAGTACGACGGGCTCCGTAGGCGCCGGAACCTCCGTGGAAACGTAATCAGCCACGACACCCGCCAGATCAATCTGAAGGTAGTCGAGTTCGGAAAGCGCTCGCTCGCTGGGATAATTGACGGCGAACCACTAGTCGATCAGCCCTCTAGCGAAGAGGAATGACGACTGGGGTGATTAGAGCTGACAGCGCCCGCTTCCAATCAGCCTGAAATCAACATCGGGATGGTCGGTCACGTCGATCATGGGAAGACAACCCTCACTCAAGCCCTCTCTGGGACGTGGACTGACACCCATTCTGAGGAGAGGAAGCGTGGCATTAGCATCAAGCTGGGCTACGCGGACACTGCATTCTACAAGACTGCCGATGGTCGTTACTACCCCAAGGGAAAGCACCCTGATGGAGAGGGGGGCGAGGGTAGCCTGCTCAGGATCGTGTCATTCGTCGATGCGCCTGGTCACGAGACGCTCATGGCAGTGATGATCTCGGGGGCATCGATAATGGATGGCGCTCTGTTGCTCGTTGCAGCTACTGAGAAGTGCCCGCAACCCCAGACGCGCGAGCACCTAGCTGCACTGGAGATTGCCGGTATCGAGAATATCGTGGTGGTTCAGAACAAGATCGACATCGTCAGCCGCGAGCGAGCCATTGAGTCCTACGCAGAGATCCAGGAGTTCATCAGTGGCACGATTGCCGAGAATGCGCCGATCATCCCTGTTTCTGCCCATCATGACGTTAACCTCGATGTCCTGATAGAGGCGATTCAGGACACTATTCCAACTCCCGATCGTTCCAAGGACAATGGCGGGCTGATGTACGTCGCCCGCTCTTTTGATGTGAATCGCCCTGGCATCAGGCCATCAGGCCTTAAGGGGGGAATCATCGGTGGCAGCATTGTTGAGGGCTCTTTCAGCATCGGTGACAGTATTCTGATCGCTCCAGGACGCAGGGTCAAAGACGGCAGCAAGACTCGTTGGGAGCCACTCAGAACGTCAATAGAAGGCATCCAGGGCGGTGGTATCGACCTAGAGACTGCCCATGCTGGGGGGCTGTGCGGAATCGCCACCCCCTTGGACCCACTGGCCACCAAGGCTGATGACCTATCTGGCCAAGTCATGGCCAGAGAAGGCGAACTGCCCCCCATTTGGGAGAAGTTGAACCTGGATCTCCAACTGCTGGAGACGACGGTCGCAAGCGGAACCGAGGAAGAAGGAGGGATCCGTCCACTACAACCAAACGAGATGTTGATGGTCAACTCAGCGACTGCGACCAGCGTTGGAACCGTGTCTGCAATCAAGGCCAAGAAGGCGAGGCTCGATCTCAGACTACCCATCTGCGCCAAGGAGGGCAGCAGGATCACCCTTTCCAGAAGGGTGGGCTCACGTTGGCGTCTAATCGGTCATGGGACCATCACAGGCTGATGGGATGGTCGGAGTACTGGTGGACACCTGCGGATGGATATCGCTGGTCGATGCTGGTTTGAATCTCGACTCTTCATTGGGTGAAGTGGTTGGAGAGGCCAATCTCATTCTCATCGATAGCGTCAGAGATGAGTTGGAGGCACTCGACGCAGAGAGGAGGGGCCTTCTGCTCGATCTGCTTTACGTGCGGGCTGATTCTGCCACTGCAGAAGGAATCAGCCACACCGACGATGCTCTCGTAACCCTGTCAGTCCAGAACTCGTGGCCGGTGCTGACTGTCGATAGAAGGCTCAAGGAGCGATTGATCGATGCAGGGGGATCCTACATCGAGGTCACTTCGGGGCCGGCTCTGCGCCTCGTGAGCGCCTAGGGCAGTGTGAACAGGCGATCGTCACCGTGTCCGTCCATCAGACCTATCCTCACAGCAGCATCAAGCCATGCATGAGCGTAGTTGATCGCTCCGAATGCACTTACGAGATCGCCCGTCTCCATGAAGTGGCGGGCATCTGCGACGTAGTCATCGCACATTCCCAGCATTGTGCGCAGCCTGATCTCGTCCTCGGGATTATTTGTTGCAGGAGTCGCCTTCGCCCTCGCCTCCGCGGTGAGCGTGAGATACCCCTCAATACGCTCGGTCGTGATGGTGTCGTCCATTCAGGAACCTCATTGGAGCATCTCTGTCGCAGCCTCACTCAGCTTGAACAGCCTACTGCGACCCTCTTTGCGAACCGATAAGATTCCAGATCTCTTCAGGGCATTGTAAATTTGAGATAATCGGGGGCGACCGACCTCGAGGCGGGCTTGGATTTCAGGGTCGGAGGGGGAGACCTCCCTCTGGCCTGCAATTGAGATCACAAGTCGCTCGGCGTCGCTCATGGAACTCAAATGGGCCTCATCCAAGGCATCGGCAGACTCCCATCTCGGGGCTATGTTGGCCAGCGCAGAGGTCGGTGCGAGGTCATCCGCATTGCCCGAATCGCTAGAAATCTCCTCGAAGACTGGTTCCACTGCCTCGTAGGCCTCGGATTCAGGCGGATTGGATGAAATCTCCGGGAGAGTCTCCTCGAGGTCGGAATCTACGGTCCATAACTCCCCTTCAGAGGCGAAAACGGGCCTCTCGTCGATAGGTATGGCTGACGTATCGATGGCTTTCGGCGCAGCCCCCAGCTCATCGGGCTCCACAAGTTTGGGTTTGGGGTCGTCGAGGGGGGTCGGGGGCGGACTGGGTGGGGGGGACTCAATAATCGGGGTGTCATTGTCAGAACCAATGGGCATATGGTCCGAGACCTTCCTGGATCTACCCATCAATCCGGAGAATCCCCCTGATCGCGTCTGCTTGGGAGGTGGTTCGGTACCTTCGTCCATAAGCACGAAACCGCCCCTTTCTGACGCCCAATCGGTTATTCTGGAGGATTCTACCCCTGCGCGTTCCGTGGTCGGGGCATCGACTTCCACCCCCTCCCATTCCCGGTGTGTAGTCTCCATCTCCGGCTCTGGCTCCGGCTCCTCTTCCGGTTCGGGATCCTCCTCCTCGCTCCCCCACATGTCATCCGGCTCGACATCCCAGTCATCCTCGATTTCATCCTCCACGGGAAGGGGTAACTGAGGCTCATCCACTGGTTCAAATTGCCCCTCTGGCTCGGTTTCCACTACTGCGACTTGGGCGGGTTCGGGCTCGAAGGGCGCCTGCCAACTGAACAGCCTCTGAAACGTGCCCTCGGCACCCATTCCTCGCTTTTCGTCAATCAGGTCTCGAAGTAGGTGAATAACATCTCGAGGATTTCCCCCCGTGCTCGCACGCACTGAATCTAGCAATCGGGGGTTTATCTTCCACCTCTCCCTCGCCATCCTCCTTACTCTGATATTTGCCAGATCCTGTATCTGCTTGCTCGTAAGTGGCTCTAGGTACACCGGTTTGTCGTAAAGTTCCCGCACTGGTTCCTCGAGTGCAGCAAGCTGCGCATTGGTGAGAGATACCACGACAAGTGCCCTGAGGCGTTGTAGTATGGGTGAGATGAGGTTTAGGAATGGGGTGAAATCTACGTTTGAGGGGTAATCGAGGGCGATTAGGGGCAGTGGTCCGTCCCCGACGTCCAGGGTTTCAATGAGCCGCTCGACCGTCTGATGCATGGTCTGTGGCACCTCATGGCCGCCGAAAGTGACTGAAATCTCGCTCAGTACGCGTTTTAGGGGGTCCTCGTCGTGCCAGTACTGGCCGACGAAGTGCCTATTGGTCTGCGAGGATATGGTATTGATCAGGGAGGTCCGGCCAGACCCCCTCTCTCCCACTAGGAGCAGCATCCTTGGTGACTGCCCGTGCATGTGCTCCTTCCAAGCAGTGAGGATTTCGTTGCGCGCCACGAGATCCCCTGCCCTGGATCTCTCGATGGGACGAAGGTCGAACGGGTTGCCCCTCATTGGAGGTACTTCTGGCATCGAGACCTCGCTGACGACCATAGGCTATCAGCGAGGTCCGGAATTCTTAATGTTCACGCATCCTCACGCTTCCCAGAAGGCCAATTTACGGGTTTTAGAGAAAAACCGAGAGGGGAGTCTGTAATTTTACAACTTAGTGAGTTGGTTTATGAAATGAGGGATTAACGGGTGGCTAACGCTTCATCAATGCGTTAACGAAGCGTTAACGACTGGATTAACGCTTTATTCGAAGTGGCTTGGATCGAATCGCAAAAGGTTAGAAGCCCGGGGCACCGTGAATTGGAGTGAGGAACATGCCCATAGAGAACAGTCGTCTTGGAGGATTCTACAAACTATCGGTTGAGGAGAGGAGGGCGATGCTCGCCGAGATTGCGGGACTCACCCCCGAGCAGGTCGAGGCTTGGGGGGCTGCAGGAGAGCTTGACGAGGAGGCGGCAGACAGGATGATCGAGAACGTCGTCGGCACATACTCCCTCCCAATAGGTGTGGCGACGAACTTCGTCATCGATGGTGCCCACTATGCGATTCCATTCGTCCTCGAGGAGCCGAGCGTGGTAGCGGCTGCGAGCAATATGGCCAAGAGGTGCCTTGCCAATGGCGGCTTCACATCGAATAACGACGCTCCAGTCATGATTGGACAGATACAAGTGGTGGACTGCGAGGACCCAGGGGCTGCCAAAGAGGTGATAATATCGTCGAAGGGGGAATTGATTGCTAGTTGCAACGAGGTCGATCCGATACTGGTCAAGTTCGGCGGGGGTTGCAAGGACCTCGAAGCGCGGGTTTTGGATACTGACTCCGGACCCATGGTCATCATACACATACTGGTTGACTGCAGGGATGCCATGGGTGCTAATGCAGTGAATACGATGGCCGAGACGATTGCGCCCACAGTAGAGGGTCTGACTGGTGGAACGGTGATACTGCGAATCATCAGTAACCTCGCAGTACATCGTTTAGCACGAGTTAGTGCGATTTTCACCCCCAATGAGATGTCAGATTCGGGCAAGGACCCGGAGCAGGGCTCAGAGATCATCGAGGGGGTATTGCAGGCCTATCACTTCGCCAAGGCGGACCCGTTTCGAGCCACCACGCACAATAAGGGCATCATGAACGCAGTTTCTGCCGTAGCCATCGCGTGCGGCCAGGACTGGCGGGCCATAGAGTCGGGCGCCCACAGCTATGCGGCCCACGAGAGGACTTACGGCTCTCTGACGGAGTGGTCCAAGGACGATGATGGCAACCTAGTCGGCTCTATCGAGATGCCGATGGCGGTGGGACTGGTCGGAGGGGCGGTCAGAGTACACCCAGCCGCTCAGGCAAACGTTGCACTGCTTGGCGCAACGACGGCTGATGAGCTCGCCAAGGTGATTGTTGCGGCGGGGCTCGCCCAGAACCTAGGCGCATTGCGCGCTCTGGCAACGGTTGGAATCCAAGCGGGACACATGAAACTCCACGTCAGGAACATGGCAGTGACTGCGGGCGCAGAGGGCAAGGAAGTCGATTTAGTAGCAGCAAGGCTGCGTGAGAAGGGGGGGCGTATCACCCAAGCGGCTGTGATCAATGCCCTTGGTGAGTTGCGATCAGAGGGCTAGTCCCCGATAATTCCTCGGTTTCTAGCATCTTCGGCTGTGGCATCCTTCCTCCCCTCTTCGACATCGACCATCCTCATCATCAACGTGCCAATCAAGATAAGCATGGAGATACTGAGAATTCCAACTCTGCTGTCGAATGTGACAGTCATGAACCCGTATAGAAGTGGGCCGATCAAGGCTGCTACTTTCCCGAAGAAGCCGAAGAAGCCGAAGAACTCAGCACTCCTAGTCTCGGGGACCATTTGTCCAAACATGCTTCGGGCAAGCCCCTGTGACCCGCCCAGCAGCGTACCCATGGCACAGCCCAGAAGCAGGAACTGGAGGCCTACTGCAATTCCCAGAGGCCCCCACACATAATCCCTAGCGGCCTTGGGGATGGCGTCCAACTTCCCATCACCTAAGTTGGTTGGATGGTCAATGCCAATGTTCGACTCCTCATCCAATGTCCCTCCCGAAACGCTTGCACTGAATCGGGATTCATCAAGGGTTGAGAGGAATGCCTGGATTTCATCATTTTCGACTCCGATTAGCAAGACAGAGTAGGGTTCACCAGCGTCGTCTTCATATGTCCAACGGTTAGTTCCCGCAAACTCGTCAATTTCAACTGGCAACAGGTGACCCCATGTGGTCGTCCACCCCTGCTCGTTGAACTCACTCCCCTTATACTCCAATTTCTGAGCGATCTCTGGGATATTTTCATCGACTTGCACGGAATATGCACCAGATGTCTCATCCCAATCATATCGAATCTGATGCTCACCATGAGAATCCAACTCAAGCGGAGCGAAGGCCAAAGCAGCGAAACACAGAGCGACCCAACCAACCAGTGCTACGGTCAGTGCTTTCTTTGTTCCAATTCCATTCTTGAATTCAAAACCGGCCGAGGTATACGGAATCCTGATCCAACCCCCATTAGACAAAATGGTGAACCCTATTGCTGCGGGTGCGGCAACGAACTGTATCGCTAGGATTGTGACCATCAAATCTAGGCCAGTAATGCCTAGAACGACCGTTCCAAATATCCCCCCCAATGCAGTAACGCTATTTATCCCATCAATGAAGAAGAAATAAGCCAGCATGTAGATGAACAGAGTCCTGAATTTGTCCACCTCACCTAGGGTTTTCCTGATCTCCTTGATTGCTAACGACGCTGAATCGAGAATTCCCAACGACTCCATCTCGTTTTCGATTGGCGGTTCTGGGACCCACTTGAAAGTCAGCAGCGCGAAACCATACCACCAGATGCCAGAAGTGACCATGGCGGCTTGCGTTGCCCATTCAGCATATCCGGTCGCGATCAGCAATACGATGTGCAGGACAAGCAATATCCCACCCCCAAAGTAGCCATAGGCGAATGCGAGATTTGAGATCCTGTCCATTTCGTCGTCCTTCCCCATGTGAGGGAGCAGAGCGTTGTAGAATACCCCTGCACCATTTAGGCCGATATTCGCCAAGACGAACATCACCATCAACCACACCCATTGGGTGCTGACGGGCAAGAAGGGTGCAGCGAAAAGGAGGAAAGTAGCCCCTGCACCTACGTATGTAAGGATTCTGAGCCACCACATCTTGATTGCCCTGCGATCGGCAATTACTCCCAAAGAGGGGCTGACGATAGCCACTAGAAGTGCCGCCCCTGCCACTGAGAAAGACCAGATTGCATCGCTGGACAACGATTTTGACAGCACTGTTGTCGTCAGACCATTTGCTTCCAGAAATAGGACGCCGAACCAGAATGGCAGGATTGCCGTGGTTACGCTTGTCTCAAAGGCTGACTTCCCCCAATCGTAGAATGCGTATCCCTTAACCGCTTGGGGATCTGATGCTCGGTCTAGCTCTACTCTCTCATATCGCAATCTTGATTCGGGCATGCCACTCTCTGCTGCGCTGGGAGTGCCATGGTAAGAGCGTTGGGGCGAAACCGAACATGTTCCGCCCGTGCATTCTTGGACCGATTGCCACACGCGTGGCCTGTCATGGCAGCCTGGAAGCACCCCAAGGAGAACTCGGTTGACGCACTGCAGCACGGAATGGAGTTCTCCGACGGAGTGGAGTTCGATCTCAAACTGAGCAGTGACGGGGATTTCGTGATCTTCCACGATGAGTTGCTCCCGGGGACCGGGCCCCGGGGAGAGCGTTGCATCGAGATGCTCGGGACCGATGAGGTTCGCTCGCACGGTGTGGCGACCTTCGACGAGCTCCTGACCGACAGGGGCTTCACGGAGGCGTGGGAGTCCGGTGGGAAGACTGCCAATATCGAGTTCAAGATGCCGCATCCTATTGCCAAGATCAAACGCGACGGGCACCTGAGGTCGATGATGGGTTTGCTCGAGCAGAAGTTGGAACCATTGGACCTGCCCGACAGGTCGGCGCTCGTGTACAGCTTCTCCCCGCGGATTGGCCCAGTGGCGAAATCATGTGGGTTCGGAATGCCGATTACCCGCTTGGTCCCCCATCTCAGGCCATGGGGGCACTGGAAGGTAAAGCGGGCCGTGGGTACGCCTCACTTCGCCCGCACCTCGGTGCCAGGGCTGATCAGGAACCTCCGCAGGAATGGGATGCCCGTGATGGGGATGGCCCTCGAATTCCTCAACGGATGGACCCGCTGGATCAACCCTGGCCTCCCAGTCGGCCTCCATGGAGGGGGGCTTGAGAGGTTCAACAGGGCGCGAGCGGGCATGGGGGCATTCGTTTGGCCTGCTCCCTTGGAACTAGAGCGCGCGTTGATTGGGGCGGGCTGCTCCCTAATCTCTGACAATATCAACCCGGACATCGTCTCATTGCCCGATGGCAGCGCACGCTGGCCCAGACCAGCCAGCCAGCCACTGGACGAGGAGTGGGGGGCTCGTTTGTACTCGGCTGCAGACGGCGAGCACGCCGACCTGATTGATGAGGCCTCGTCATCGCTCCCGACATGGGCCGAGTTGGACCAGGGGCGCAGGAGGGGGATCATCTCGGAGCAGGGGCGGAGGTTGCTCTGGTCCGGCTCTGAGGACAAATGGATCGCAGAGGCAGAGAGGGGGCTTCCGTGGGGGAGCCCCCGGATCATGGGGCACAGGGGTGCGGGGAAGACGCACAGCTGGTAATCACTCGAGCCTGCGGTGCGGTTGCTCGCGAGCGATGTACTTCGGTCGGTAAATCGGCACGCCACGACCCTCGCGGGCATCCCTCTCGTCGAGGATCTGGGCGCAGATGCCCGCGACGCGAGCCCATCCGAAGAAGGTCGTGAAGTAGTCCGGCTTGCGGAAGCCGACAGAATGCAGCAGGCTGCCGCTGGCCAGATCCACATTCGGGTACGGGTTGCTGATCTTGGGCTTCTCCTTGAGGATCGGCGGGACCACCTCGCGCAGGGCGGACACGGTCTGGAAGTTCTCGTCATCGGGGCATATCTCATTGCCCAGCTCGATTAGCAGGGCGGCGCGTGGGTCTTCGGCGCGGAGAACACCGTGGCCGAAGCCGTATATCGGGCGCATCGCAGCCAGCTCGGAGCGTACGAAGGCCTCAATCTCATCATGGTCGGACGTGCCGATCCTCTGCACGAACTCCAGGCACGCCTGGTTGGCGCGGCCGTGAAGGGGGCCGGACAGGGCGTTCATCGCACTGGCGATGGACGAGTAGATGGAGGCGCGGCCAGAGGCGACCGCCTTGCCTGAGAAGGTAGAGAGGTTCCCCCCTCCGTGGTCCATATGCAGGATGAAGAAGAAGCGTAGCACGCGATTCATGCGCTCGGCCTCATCGCCCCCCACACCGAGCATGTGGACGAAGTTCTCGACCAGTCCGAGTTCGGGCTTGCGCGGTTTGAGATCCTCCGGCCTGCCACCACGCAGAAGGAACAGTCTAGCCATCAATTCGGGCATCCTAGCGATGAGGTTCATCGCGTCGGACCGTGCGTTGCCAGGCCTTCGGGCGTGAGTGTCAGCAGCACCCAGTGCCATGATCCCGATTGCGAGCCAGTCCATAGGATGGCCGCTCCCAGGAGTCAGTGACTCGAGCACGCGGAGCGCCCCGGTGGGAATCTCCTCGGCCCGATGGGTCAACTCGTCCCGAAATGCCTCGGACTCCTCCGAGCTGGGCAGGTGCTTGTGTAATAGGAGGTAGATAACGTCCTCCTCCTCGAGATTGGCCAAGTCGCCGACCGGATAGCCGACGTAGTGGACGCCTTCGATGGGGTCCACGTATGAGGTGCGGCAGGTACCGACGGGAATGCCGCGCATTCCGGTGTCGAGGTGGTCATCCGAGATGATGAATAATGAGTCATCCCCCGCCATGCCAAGCCCCAAACCCACGGTTGGGGCGATTCATCATAATCCCTCCGACAAGTGACTCAGGCATAGGCATCCACACATGGGTGGCCCCCCAAACGTCCAAAGGGGGTCTGTGGGGCGGGTGAACCGTGGCCCGCTGGCGAGAGTCTATGGAACTGCTAGATGCAGAGCACGTGAGCATGCTGGAGGGAGGGGCGCTCAGCAGCCTGTTCCTACGTTATCCCCTGAGGGTTGCGAATCCGATATTGGTCGGAGGATTCTACGGCATTCTGATTGGCATCACCCTGATTCCCCTATCCGCATACTTCGGCAACATCGGGAGTTGGCCCGAACAGGCCCTCTCGCTAATCGCCCTCACCTCCCTGCTGGGAGGTGCCTCGCTCCTCTACTCCATGGTCTTGAAGCGGCCCCCTACTAGGCTGGAGGATCGTCGACGGTACCTGTTCCCATTCCCATTCCTGGGGCTGCTGGTTCTGGGCATCAAAGAGTTCTATGGCCTCGAAGGGATGATCGCTTGGGTCGGCATGGCCCTCCTCGTCCTGCCCGGCCCCATATACGTCCACGTTTCCTACGCCCCCCGATGGAGGATCCTGGATCGCATCGAGCGTGACATTACTCCCTTCGAGGGAATGAGCAGGACGGTCCATTCGGGCGCGTACGACGGGAATGCGTCAATGGACATGGATCTCGACGAGGTCGTCGACGATGCCTGATTATGGTGCTGAAGCCTCGATCCCAAGCACCCTAGCCCGCAAATCGTCCGGAATCCGAGTGGGTTTGCCGGCTGCGTAGTCGAAGGCGACGCCGTGCACTATTGCCGTGGCGACCGTCTCGCCATCCCTTGCAGAGCTCGTGATCCTGTAGCCCATGTCGAAGGAAGCACCCCCCATCCTGGTGATCGTGGTATGGATAGTCATCGTATCCGGGAAGGTCACTGGGGCGTGGTAGTCCACCTTCAGCCCGGCTAGAATGGGGCCAATGCCCTGCTCTTCCACCTGGTCGGTGAATCCGCAGGCGACGAAGTAGTGCATCCTAGCCGTCTCCATCCACCTGATGAAGACGGTGTGGTTGACATGATTGAGTGCGTCCATATCGCCCCACTGGACTGGCATCTCGCAACTGACCGGCCATCGGCCCAGTCCGTCCTCAGCGTCCATCATACCATACCTCATATCAGCCCGGCCTCGCGTCCGCATCGCTCGAAGGACTCGAGGACGGCATCGAGATCATCATGAGATAGTCCGGCGGACATCTGCGTGCGGACCCTGGCCTTGTCACGGGAGACCATTGGGAATACTATCGCACCCACCATGACGCCTTCCTTCCTCAGGGCCCCTGAGAGCTCCTGTGCCAGAGAGCTCTCGCCGCACATCACAGGGATAATCGGGGTCTCGCTGAGGCCGGTATCGAAGCCTAGGGACTCCAGCTCGCCTCGGAAGTAATCGGTATTCTTCCAGAGCCTCTGCACGTGCTGTGGCTCCTCCATCAGGACCTCGATGGCTGCCTTCTGTGCCGCGGCCACCCCCGGTGGCTGGCTTCCGGAGAGCAGCCACGAGCGGCTGTGGTTGAGGGCGTGGGTCCTGACGTCCTCGCTGCCAGCGACGATCCCGCCCTGAACCCCCAGAGCCTTGGAGAACGAGCCGATCTCGAAGGTCACACGCCCCTGCAGGCCGAAATGGGAGACGATCCCACAGCCATCACCGAGCACGCCCTCGCCGTGGCAGTCGTCGACGAAGGTCATGGCGCCGTACTCCTCGGCGAGGTCGGCTATCTGGTCGAGGGGGGCGATGTCACCGTCCATGCTGAAGACACCGTCAGTGATGATGAGCTTGCGCTGTGAGTCCTCATGCTCGCTGAGGACCCTCTCGAGGGCCGCCATGTCGTTGTGGGGATACACAGCACGCGAGGCCCTGGTCAGCCTGACGCCGTCGATTATGGAGCCGTGGTTGAGCTCGTCGGAGATGATGACGTCCTCGGGACCACGCACCAGTGTGGGGATCAGCCCGACGTTGGCGGTGTAGCCCGCGGAGTAGATCAGGGATGACTCGACCCCCTTGAACTTGGCACAGAGGCGCTCGGTCTCGAGGTGCAGGTCCATGGTGCCAGCGATAGCGCGCACCGAGCCCGAGCCGGCGCCGTACTTGCGAGTCGCATCGACTGCGGCCTCGATGACCCGTGGGTGGGTTGTGAGATTGAGGTAGTTGTTGGCCGAGAGCATGATCATCTCCCTACCGTCAATGAGGCAGCGCGGCTCGCTGGCCGTCTCAAGCGTGGGGGGGTTCCAGTCCAGGCCCTGGGAGCGGAGCTCCTCATAGCGCTCGCGCATCCAAGACAGGTCCACGACCATGGTCGGCAGAAGCCGCACCCGTTCATGGCTTCATCGGAGAGAGGTCCGACAGGCTGTCCGAGGGCTTCATGTCACAGTGGGATACCGCAGGGCGATGGGTGTCGGTTCCGTGGAGTTGGTGATTCTGGGCGTGGCCCAAGACGGGGGGGTGCCCCAAGCGGGCTGCTCGTGCCGCAGGTGCGTGGCCGCGCTCGCGGATCCCAGCCTGCGACGCCACCCCGTGGCCTGTGGGGTTCGGGGAATTGACGGCAGCCTGCACCTGATCGAAGCCAGCAGGGCCCTGCCCGACCACTTGGCGATCTGGTCTGCAGCCCTAGGGCTGGACGCAGGCATCAGGCCCGACACCGTCTGCCTGACCCATACCCACCTCGGGCACATCGACGGCCTCGGCCAGTTCGGTATCGAGGCTATGGGGGCGAGTGGGGTTCCGCTGTTCGCCAGCAGCAGCGTGATCGAGGCCATAGAAGGGCGGGGACTCGCCTCGCCGTTCGAGTGTCGCGCAGTGGAGCCTGGGATCTGGTTCCAGCCCTCTGATGGCTGTGGCTTCGAGTACTCGCTGGTTCCGGTCCCGCACCGCGACGAGGAGTCGGACATGCACGCGGTGGCAATCAGGGGGCCCGGGACCTCCATTCTCTTCCTGCCGGACCACGACGACTGGACGCAGACCCTAGATATGCACGGGGCCGACGGCATCAGGGAGTGGTTCTCTGGGCTAGGTGTGGGCATCGCCCTGCTTGATGGGACCTTCTGGGATGCCTCGGAGCTTCCGGGGAGGGATGTCTCGCAGATACCCCATCCGACGATCTCAGAGACCCTGGGCAGGCTGGGCGAGCGCAGGCAGGATGACCCGGAGGTTCGCTTCGTGCACATGAACCACTCCAACCCGGCGCTCGACGAGACCTCCGAGGAGGCCGGTCGCGTGGAGGCGCTGGGATGGTCGGTGGCCGAGCAGTCCTCGGTGCTTCGGCTGTAGGGCGGATGCCGAACATTATGTGCGGGCTTCCCTGGCCGTGGCCATGCGTCTTAGGGGTGTTGTGAGCAGTGGGCTCGGTCGTGCCCACGTCTTCATGTCGCAGCAGCACTACCAAGCCCAATTCAAGTTGGTTCTGGGCATCGGCGCCTGGCCGGGGACCCTCAACGTCGATCTGCCCGATGAGTGCCTTGCTGACTACGGGTCGCTGCGGGTGAGCGCGGGGCTCGACGAGGGCGAGGTCCCCCTCGGACCAGTGCCACTGAGGATCGACGGCTTCGAGCGTGACGGCAGGTCCTTCGGTGGTGCGACCGCCTTCGTCGCAAGGATCCGCCGGGAAGAGGGGGGATGGGTCGACTGCGCAGTCCTGATACCCGACCTGACCAGGCACACCCAGACCGCCGAGGTCATCTCCGGCACCTTCCTGCGCGAGGGGCTGCCGTGCGAGGACGGGGATGTCGTCCAGATAGACCTCAGCTGAGCCTTCCCAGCCACTCTCGCTCGAGCAGGGCGCTCATCTCGTAGCCAGCCATGGAGAGCCAGCGGCGGTACTCCCTGGGATCGTCAGGGCGCGTGGAGAGGGCCGAGGCGTCGGGAAGCCCGTCGGATGCGGGGGCATCGAAGTCGGAGTGGGAGATCTCCCACAGGACCAGCCCGTCGGCAGGGGCCCTTCCTAGGTCGACGCTGTTCCCGGGCCTGCTCAGGGCCGACTCCAGATCGATGAGAGATACCCTCCCTGATGCCACCCCGGAGATGGCTGAGGCGATCCTCCTGACCTGGTTCCACAGGAAGGAGCGGGCCCTGATCGAGAACCCGACCGGACGTCCGTCGCCCGCGCACCAGGGGACGCACTCGTCCACCGTCCTCAATGGGTCCCTGTCCTCCTCGGACCTCGAGAGGTTGGTGAAGTCGTGCCGGCCCTCGATCAGCGAGCATGCGTTCCTTACCAGTTCGGGGTCGGGATTGGAGGGCCACTCCTCGACGGCCCCCAGCCGATACAGGTAGCTGCGGTACTCGGCATACCTAACCTTCGAGTCGGATGGGGCCCTCTTGGCAGCCAGGACGACCATGCCCACAGGGAGGTTGTCGTTCAGCGCCTTGGCTATCCTCGCATCACTGGCGCTCCGGGACACGGATTCCGGCAGGTCGATTCGTGCAAGGCCCATCCTGACACTGACCCCCGCATCTGTCCTGCTCGACATCTCCAAGCAGCCGTCGCCCCACCAGGTCAGCCTGCGGAGCGCTTGTATCAGGGAGCCTTCGACAGTGCGCACGTCGGGCTGGACCTGCGAGCCGTGGAAGGCATGGCCGTGATAGCCCAGCGCGACCAGGAAGCGGTCGCTGTCCAAGCGCAATCCCCCTATTCGGTCTGGAGGTACTCGAGCGCCTCCTCCGCAGAGGTGAAGCCGAGGCCGAGGAGGGCGAATTCCACTGACACGGGCAGGAACTGGCGGGCGAAGGCCTCGCTCCGGTCGAAGTTGGTCTTGAGGTCGATGGCGTCGATAAGCAGCCTCGCTGCCTCGTACAGGTGGAAGGAGACGTCGACCTCGTCCGAGGCATCGCCCAGATCCTTGAGCTTCTTGAACTGGCGGATGGCCATCGGGATGCGGTCGAACTCGATCAGGGCGTTGGCGTAGGCAGCGAGGTAGTCGGCGTTGCCCGGTTCCATCCCCGATGCCTTGCGGAAGTAGGCGGCAATCTGTCCCTCGTTGATCCGGTCGTTGCCCTTCTCGTCCATGTTGCCGTTCTCCTGGACTTCGAAGAGCGCGGCCTCGGCCCACCCGTGGTATCCTGCGGGATCGTCCGGGCTGGCTCCGATATGGCCCTCGAATATCGTCATCGCGCCCATGAAATCACCCTGCGTGATGCTCTGGGCGGCTTGCGTCAGCACATCGACATCCGGCATCCCCATTCCTCGTTCGGCTTTGGGCGGTCGCACCATTATGAACGGTGCGGAGGCGATGGTGCCTCACGCCTGCTCGGAGTCTGGCACGGCCTGGCCGGTTGGGCCCATGTTGGCATCCATCAGCTCGTTGATCAGGCGGTAGATCTTCATCGGGTTCCTGATGCCGTAGAGGCAGTCGGCAGGGTCCTGGTTCAGCACGGTCCTCTGGCGCTGCTTGGTGATGAAGCCGAAGAGCATGGACAGCACCTTCTTGACTCCCACGGGGGTTCCAGCCGGGGCCGCATCGCCCACGGCTCCCGCCCCGACGCTCATCCCCAGCGACTCGACCTGCAGGCCGACGCCCGAGCCGGTGACCACGTGGACGTTGCCGAAGCCCAGGAGGCGGCCGAGTAGGGTGGGGTCGGCCTTGAGGTTCTCGATCTTCTGGAAGGCTATGCCGTGGACGCTGGAGTCGAAGTGCATGAAGTTCTTGCGGATGTGGACCCTCCTGTCGGTGATGGCGTACTGGAAGGAGCGCTGGTAGAACAGGGTGAGCAGCGCCATCAGCCCGGCCATGACCGCCCCCAGCGGAAGGAACCAGACGTACTGCCACGCAGGCAGCGGGTTGTCGAACTCGGTGCCCGCTATCCCCGAGGCCCAACTGATGATGTCGAGTGCCTTCCAGGCGAAGGGTATGAGCGCGCACAGCATCAGCCAAGTGGACGTCCAGTTCCCAGAGGTTGAGAAGTTCGCGTAGTGGTTGACCTTGGTGAGGACGAGCATGACCACCACGAAGCCCATGACGCCGGTCTTGTCAACAAGGAAGAAGATAATCCCGATGATCGCATTGACCTGACCCTCGCCCTCGGGGGCATCGGCTGGGTCGCCGATGAAGAAGAGCAGGTGGACGAGGAAGACGAGTACGGCGAGGATGTACTTGTCGGCCATGGACAGCATCGAGGGATTGCCCCTCCATACGGGAGTTTCGGAGTCCGTGATCTCGGGGAAGTCGGAGCGTGTGGAGGCCTCGTTGATCTTGGCCCTGTAGCTGTCAATGTACTCGGTCACGACCCTCGCCCCCTAGTGGGGAGAGCCTCCCTCCTCAAGATGTTGATGCTCACGGGGGCCCGAGTCTGAGTCCGGGGGAGCGGGCCTTGATGTGTTCTGGAGAGTCATTCCAGGGGCCAAATGCAACATCGGGAGGAGTTCGATGTAAGAGTTATATCTTCCAACTGCGCAGGTTTTGTGTGGATACTTTGGGTGGGCACCCGCAGGGTGCTCGAGATTGTCACAATAACCCCCCGATGAACGAGGAAGTGATGCCCGAATGAGTAAGCGCGTAGCCAAGTCCTCCGACGCGGTCTGGCGGTACGACAACGGCCGCTACATCGGCGAGCACAAGGACGGCATGCGCCACGGCAACGGCAAGTTCACCTACAAGAACAAGGACTGGTACGAGGGCGACTTCAAGCTGGACATGATGCATGGCCAGGGGGTCTACCAATTCTCCGACGGGGAGCGCTACGAGGGCGGGTGGAGCAACGGCAAGAGGTCGGGCTTCGGCATCTACCACTACCCCGACGGGGAGCATTACGAGGGCGAGTGGCGCGCCGGCAAGCGCCACGGCCCCGGCATCAACCACTTCGCGGACGAGAGTCGCTTCGTCGGCCAGTGGGAGGACGGCAAGACCGTCGGCGAGGGCAAGCACTACAGCGCCGAGGGAAATCGCTACGAGGGCGAATTCAAGGGAATGCGCAGGCACGGAACAGGAACCTCGCACAATGCCGACGGGAGCAGGTACGATGGCGAGTGGGCAGGCGATGCCATGTCCGGCAAGGGCACTTTCAAGGACTCGGACGGAGGGACCTACGAGGGCGGCTTCAAGGAGGGCCTGAAGTCCGGGCAGGGGAAGTATCGCCTCGCCAACGGAAACGTCTACGAGGGTGGCTTCGAGAAGGACCAGTTCGACGGCGATGGGGTCCTGAGCCGGGCCAGCGGATCGCGCTACGAGGGCGGGTTCCGCGGTGGCAAGACTCACGGGCAGGGCGTCTACGAGTACAAGGACGGCGGGTGCCACGAGGGTGGCTACCAGTTCGGGCTCAGGCAGGGCGAGGGTACGTTCGGCTACGCCAACGGGGACAGGTTCGAGGGCACCTACCAGAGGGGGCTCAGGAGCGGCAACGGGGTGGTGAAGTACCACAACGGCGACCGCTACGAGGGCATGTTCCTCAACGACAGGAGGCACGGCGATGGGATGATTCACTTCGCCGATGGGGGCCACTACGAGGGCGAGTTCGACTACGGCGAGCCGACCGCCGACGGGACCATCCACTACCCTGACGGCAGCCAGTACACCGGCGAGACGCGGGACTGGGTGTGGCACGGGACAGGCATGCTGACCATGGGCGATGGGAGCAGCTACGAGGGGCAGTTCCTCGATGGGCTCAGGCACGGCCACGGCCTCTACACGTACACCAACGGCAACCGCTACGAGGGCGCATTCGAGAATGACAAGCGCCACGGCCAAGGAATCTACCACTACGAGGACGACGAGCGCTACGAGGGCGAGTCCGTAGAGGGAAAGCGAGAGGGTGTGGGCATCTACCACTACTCCGACGGGAGCCGCTACGAGGGCGAGTTCTCGAACTACAAGAAGAACGGGGCGGGGGTCTCCTACGAGGTCAACGGGGAGCGCTACGAGGGCGAGTACCGGCACGGCAAGCGCACGGGCCTCGGAATCCTCTACAAGCCAAACGGAACCAAGGTCGTGGGGGAGTTCTCGAACGGCGAGCTCGTCGGCCAGGCCGAGGTCCCGGACATCTCCGCTGACTGCTTCACGGACAAGTCCGACGAGGTCTTCTCCAGCGGCCCCTTCAAGTCGATGCGCTTCACTAGGCTCTACAACGCCTTCATCAGGGACATCGAGGCGGCCATCGAGGCCTCCAGGGCCACCCCCACCAGGGCCGCCAAGCTCAGGGAGATCAGGGAGTTCGCAATCGAGCGGCGCGAGGGGGGCGACGAGGGAGTGGCAGCGCCCCCGCAGCCCGTGCCGGCCAAGCAGCCGGTGGCAGCCCCCGCTCCGACCGAGACCATTTCGAGGCTCGAGAGGGAGTTCAAGAGGGTGCGCCACCTGAAGGCCGACGGCGGCATGGCCGAGGTCTACCTGGCCAGGGACAACTCGACTGGCGAGGACGTCATCTGGAAGCAGGCCGCGCCCGACAGGAAGACCACCCTGGCCTCCGTCAACACCGCCATCGAGAACGAGTCCGATATGCTGCAGGCCATCGACCACCCGCGCGTGCCCAACTACATCGACTCTGGGAAGATCATCAACCGGCAGGAGGAGCTGGTCAGCGTGCTGGTGATGGAGAACATAGAGGGCACGAGCCTGGACCAGGAGATGAAGACCATGATCAACATGGGGATGGCGCAGCCCTTCGACAGGATCTCCTCCATCATGCTGCAGCTGTGCGAGGCCCTGGAGTTCATGGCGGACCTCGACCCACCGGTCTTCCACCGGGACATCAAGCCGCACAACATCATGATGACGCCCTACAGGGGCGCGGTGCTGATCGACTTCGGGCTGGCCAAGGGGGTGGACGCCGGCAAGAGTACCTCTCTTTCTGGGGGCAGCCACACCCCGGGCTGGGCGCCACCCGAGCGCGAGAACGGCATCACCGGGCCGACCACCGACGTCTACAGCCTCGGGCAGCTGCTCTGGCACATGCTGACGAACGAGCGGGTCGGCATCATCAGCGAGGAGCAGCGCATTGCCAAGATGGAGGAGATGGGGCATCCCGAGTGGC
>Ga0208641_1000033_pt1 | contig 101662 bp, 85 predicted proteins | sample ETN02SmetaG_2_FD_185789 | JGI IMG/M metagenome (GOLD analysis project Ga0208641, IMG submission 185789) | Marine microbial and viral communities from oxygen minimum zone, Eastern Pacific Ocean - ETNP2014F10-02SV253 (SPAdes) (version 2) | ecosystem: Environmental > Aquatic > Marine > Oceanic ... | reverse complement strand
AATCAGGCGACGAGCGATTGCCAGGCGTGGAGACTGCCTACCAGGATAGGTTGGTGAATGAGGTAGACGAGTAGGCTGTGGCGGCCAGGCCATTGGGCCCAGCGGGGGAGTTGAATGTTTCTCAGTGGGTCATTGTTGAAAAAACGCTGGTGCGCAAGCCAAGTTCCGAACCAGACTACCGCCACCCAGGGCAAAATGGGTACCTTATCGTTGGAGTAGTTCGGTAGAAAACCGGGCCAGACTTGGTCAATAAAGTGAAACGGCCAGTAAGATTTTAACCAGCCCACGTTGTAACCGACCACCACGGCAATGCCCAAAACCAGCGCCCAGTTCGGCCGTTTTAAAAACGGCAATGCAAGCACACTCGCCACCACAATAAAATGCAGCACACCAAAGTATATCCAGTTATTGGGAAACATCACCAGTGACATGGCGGTCACCAATAGTGCGCCCACCGCCACCTGCGCTTCACGCTTCCAGAACTTTTGCCAATGCAACATTTTGCTGTGGGCGTAGACCAGGCCTATGCCCACACACAGAAAAAACAACGTGAGAATTACGTAGCGGAAATCCTTCCAACCGGAGCCATCGGGGATATCCCAGTTGTGGTAACCAAAAGTGCGCAGGTCGTAAATAAAGTGGAACACCACCATCAGCACAATTGCGAGGGTTCGTATCAGATCGACGGTGGTGTTGCGCATAGTTTACTCCGGCTTTTCGCTATTAAGACTGGTTTGCTGCCATAACAGGTGAAGCGCCGGCAGCACAAACAGCGCGAGTATAACGGAACTTACCATGCTGCCCACCATGGGTGTGGCCAGGCAAAGTAGGGCGGGTCAGGCTGAAGGTCTCCGGGAATAGACGATCAGTGCAACTCCCCCCAGTACGATTGCACCGCCGGAGAGCACTGCCAGCGAGGGCCGCTCTCCCAGCAGCAGTACCGAAGTGGCAATGGTGAATACCGGCAATAACAGCAGTACCGGCATCACATGAGATACCGGGTTGCGCGCCAGTACGGTGTACCAGATACCGTAGCCAAGTACAGTCATAACCAGACCGAGGTATACGACGCTGCCCCAGCCAACCCAGGTTGCGTTAAGCAAGGCCTCCACCTGGCCGTTCTCAAATAGCATTGAACCAACCAGCATCTGCGGCCCGGCCATTACACCGATCCAGGCGACAGCACTGAGCCCTGTGACATGCTCGCTAATGCGTTTGTACATGATCTGGCCAATCGCCCAAACCATTGCACCGCTGCCTGTCAGCAGCATGGCAAAAAGTTGACCCTCCACGCTGGGAAGTCCGCCGATCAGTAAGATGCCGGAAAACGAGATGGCCATACCGGCAAGGCGTTGAAACCCCGGTCGTTCGCGAAAGAAGACTATGGCAAGCAGTACACCGAAAGGCACCTCGAGATGTACTACGATAATGGCGAGCGAGGCATCGATCATCGAAAGCCCGGTAAAGGTGAGTCCGTACTGGATGGTGGAGCCCACCAGCGCTATCCAGAACAAATCTTTTAGGCTGTTTCGAGGAACCGGTACAAACCACACCAGGATGAGCGCGGCGATAAAAAAGCGCATGCTCATCAACATGAGCGGGGGAAACTCGGCAAGGGCTGCCTTGGACAGGGTAAACCCCAGGCCCCATGTTAAAGGTACGCAAGCAGCGAGCAGCAGTTCGCGCGGTTTCATGTGGTCATTCTAACGATGTTGGAGTTCGCTGGGTATCTTGGGAGCGACAGGAGTCAGAAAGAGTTGGCACTGCGGCACAGATAAGTTTGTCGGGTCAAAATTTAACTTTGGTCAAAAGCCCGTAAAACTGTCCAAAATGTTGCTTTTCCATTTTCGTGTTTCGCAAAAACCATTACGGTTGATGGGCCAGCGTTCTCATCGGTGACACGATGTGTTGCGCACATAACGTTGTCGTCTTCATAAATTGTTTTGAAGTCACTGATACGTAGGTGACCTTTTGCCGACCATTCTAAAGTCTCCGATCTTGATTCCTTTTCACCATTTGGATCCATAAATTCAAAATCGTCAGCAAGATATGCACCAAGATGTTTTCGGTCTTTAGTCTCCATCGTTTTGTCCCATGCCTGCAGGATAGTCGCAACTAGGGTCATTGGCTTCTCCTAATAATTAAATCGTTTTTTTATCAATATACGCTAAAGGATCAGGGAAAGGAATGTGCTCCAATTAGTGGCTGTTTTCAAGCGCCAATACCACGCAGTAGCGGGGACGGTTTGTTCAAAACAGGTTATATGTGCCGACGACTGGGCTCAAATGATTACCTTGACAGTTGCAGATAACTTGAGCAACTTCACAGCCCATTGCAATCTTACAATGCAATGGTAGACAGGTGGGAGCAGGGTACCGGAGCATCATGGTCAGGACGTGGTGAAGGCATCTTCTTTTTCCCGAATGTTGCGCAGCAGGCGGAACCCCTGAATCAAGACCGGTCAACAGTCGGTTTTCAGTCTGTGATCTGGAATAGATTACAGGCGGTTTTCCTCGATGGCGTGGCAGGCCACGCGCACCCCGTTGTCTGTTCTGTTCAAACCGGGTGCTTCGCTTTTACAGCGATCATTGGCGAACTGGCAACGGCCGTGGAAAACGCAGCCCGATGGCAGGTTGATCGGAGTCGGAACCTCGCCTTTGAGTTTTATGTGTCCAACCGGGTCAGATCCTAGTTTGGGAATGGCGCTCAACAGGGCCCTGGTATACGGATGGCGTGGGTAATGGAAGATCTCATTGCAGTTTCCCAGTTCACACAGGGTGCCAAGATACATCACCGCCACACGGGTACCGAAATGCTCAACCACGGCCAGATCATGAGTGATAAACAGGTAGGTCAACTGGCGTTCTTCTCGGGCCTGCATCAGCAGGTTCAAAACCTGGGCCTGAATCGATACATCAAGAGCGGAAATCGGCTCATCAGCGACGATAAATTCAGGATCCACCATCAGGGCGCGGGCGATGCTGATGCGCTGGCGTTGACCGCCGGAGAATTCATGAGGATAACGCTTGGCCCATTTGGGACTGACGCCGACGGAATCCATCACGGCGACAATTTTTTCCTGGCGCTGAGTCTCATTTAATTCGGGGGCATGAAATTTTGCCGGTTCGGCCAGCGTGGCCTGAACTGTTTTACGCGGATTCAGGGAGGCATAGGGGTTCTGAAAAATCATCTGCATCTTCTTGCGGTAAGGAAACCGATCAACAGCGGACAAATTATCAATGCGCTGACCCGCATAGTGAATCTCGCCACGAGTGGGATCGATAAGTCCCATCACCGCACGGCCTACAGTGGTTTTACCGCAGCCGCTTTCGCCTACCACACATAATGCTTCGCCTTGCTGGATTTCCAGATTGACACCGTTGATGGCCTTGACGGACTCACGTCTGCGCACCGGACGGCCTTTTTCGAATCCAAGCTCTTCCAGGAAGCTGCCGGAAATATTGAATTCCTTGTAGAGACTCTTAATGCTGATCAAGGCCGGACCCATTGGTTGATTTACTGCAGTATCAGGCATCGGCATCATCAACCAGGTGGCAGGCGCACAAGCGGGATGTTTTGCCTTTGAGTTCTGGAATCTGGTGTTGGCATTTGGCCACTGCCAGGGTGCAACGCGGGTGAAATGCACAGCCTTCCGGGATGTCCTGCAGGCTCGGCATAACACCGGGTATCTGGTTCAGCCTGGAGCCTGGCGTGGTTTGCTCCGGCAAGGCGCCAATCAAGCCCTGGGTATAGGGGTGTAACGGACTGCTGATCAATTCTCTGGTGGGCCCTTGCTCGATAATGCTGCCGGCATACATCACCAGGGTGCGCTGGGTAACCTGTGAAACCACGCCAAGGTCGTGAGTAATCAGGATTAGTCCCACGTTAAAATTCACGCAAAGTTCCAGCAGCAGTTGCAGGATTTCTGCCTGAATAGTCACATCCAGTGCGGTGGTCGGTTCGTCGGCAATGATTAAGGCAGGATCACTGATTAATGCGATGGCAATGACCACGCGCTGACGCATTCCCCCGGACAATTCATGGGGATATTGATCGAGCCGAGTTTCCGGTGCCGGAATCTGAACGGCACGAAGTTTTTCAACGGCGATTTTTTTGGCCTCGGCTTCCGGCAGGTTGCGATGCGCCTGCAGGCATTCAACCATCTGGGTGCTGATGGTCAGCACCGGATTCAGTGTCATCATTGGATCCTGAAAGATCATGCTGATTTTATTGCCCCGAATATTTCGAATCTGGTCGCGGTCCATATCGGCGAGATTCGCGCCGTCGAACCAGATGCTGCCATTGGTGATACGCCCGGGCTTGCTGATCAGGTTGAGGATGGCGAAGGCAGTAACTGATTTACCGGCGCCGCTTTCCCCGACAATGCCAATGCGTTCGCCTTTGTCAAGACTGAAACTGATGTCTTTCAGTGCCTTGACCTTGCCCGACAGCAACGGGAATTCCACCTCCAGATTGTTAACCTGTAACAGCGACATAGCTACTTGTAGATTTTCGGGTTAAGTACATCTCGCAGCCAATCTCCCAGCAAGTTGATAGTCAGAATCAGAACGATCAAAACTAAAGCCGGGAGAAAGGTAATCCACCAGGAGCCGGAGAAAATATAATCAAACCCGTTACGAATCAGAGAACCCAGAGAGGGTTTGGTGATGGGCATGCCCAGGCCAAGGAATGACAGGCCGGCCTCAGTGATAATGGCATTGGCAACCTGTACTGTGGAAATCACCAACAACGGTGAGAAGGTATTGGGCAGTATATGACGATACAGGATACGCATGGGTCTTAACCCGATAACCTTAACGGCGTCCACATATTCCTTCTTCTTTTCCGCCAGTACACAGGCACGTACCGTGCGTGCATACTGCGGCCACTCGGCAATACCGATAACCAGCACGATCATCAGCAGGGCATAGCGTTCATAGCTGTTTAATCCGACCGCAGCCTGGAATACCGCCAGAATGATGATGGCAACCATCAGTGTAGTGAACGATAACTGTATGTCAGCAATGCGCATCAGGAAACTATCCAGACGACTGCCAAAGTAGCCCGAGACCAGGCCGATTGATATGCCCATGAAGGCCTGCAGAATAGTGGCGAAAATGCCGATGGCAATGGAAATTCCAGTGCCGTAGAGGATGGTGGACAGCATGTCCCGGCCCATATCATCTGTGCCCAGCAGAAAACGATCGTCAGCACCGCTTGACCCAATGGGTGGATACTCGGAATCCATGATGTCAAAGGCAGTCTGGTCCCACGGGTCATAGGGCGCAATAAACGGGGCCAAAATGCTGACCAGTAACAGGGTTGACAGTATGGCTGCGCTGACCATGGCCACCTTGTTATTGATGAAGGAATAATACACCGGAGACCGGCGCATCCGTTCCAGGGAAAAGTTCATGTCGGTCGCCCTACCAGGGTAACCGTGGGATTTACCAATCCGTAGATAATATCAACCACCGTGTTAGTGACTACAAATATCAGTCCCACCACAATCAGGTAGGCCACAATCAGAGGGGTGTCGACCCGGTTTATGGCTTCCAGGAACATAAACCCCATGCCGGGCCATTGAAATACCGTCTCGGTTAGAATGGTGTAAGCGACCATGATGCCGATCTGCACCCCGCCTACGGTGATGACCGGCAACAGGGTGTTCTTAAAAGAGTGCAAAAACCAGATGCGTCGACGCCTGAGGCCCTTGGCCCAGGCAAAACGAATGTATTCGGATTCCAGCACTTCCATCATTTCGGATCTTATCAGGCGCACGAACAGCGGTAGGATCACGGAGGCCAGGGAGATACTGGGTAACAGGATATGGCTGAGTCCGTCCAGGGTTAGCAGACTGGTTTTCCATGTGCTGAACAGCGTGATGGTATCACCCCGTCCATAGGAAGGTAACCATCCCAATTCCACGGCAAACAGGTAAATCAGGAAAATAGCCGTCAGGAACACCGGTATGGAAATACCGAGAATACTCAGGCTCAAGGCCAGTTTGGAAAACCAGTGATCCGGGTGTATGGCCGCAAAAATACCGACAGGAATTGAAAATAACAAAATCCAGAAGGTGGCGGCGATGACCAGGTCTATGGTGGCCGGCAGTTTATCAAGAATGACGTCCAGTGCCGGACGTTTAAAAAAATAGGAGGTGCCAAGATCACCCTGAAGGGCATTTTTAAGAAATCGCCAGTATTGCACCAGGTAGGGGTCATTCAAACCCATTTTGTCGCGTAACTGTTCCCTGATTTCTTCAGAGACCGATTGACCTACCAGTTCGCGTAGTGGGTCGCCCAGCTGATCCTGAATAGAGAAACTCAGCAGACTGATGACCAGCATCACGATAACGGCCTGACCAAATCGGCGTAGCAGGAAGGCAAACATCAGAGAAGGAAGTATTGAGTATGTATGTCAGGGTAAAAAAATGGTGGGCATTACTGCCCACCATCATGCCACCGAAGTTGATGGCGTACGGTCAAACCGTTACACGATCAGTCCATGACCAGGTCGCCGAGGTATGGAAAGTTCATGACATTGACAATCTTGTCGATGTGGGTGCCTTTAGCGGCTGCCCAGGCACGATCCTGCCAATGCAGAGGTACAAAAGCGGCCTCATCGAACATGATTTGCTCTACTTCCTGCAACATGCCGGCGCGTTTTGCATCGTCGGTTATCTTGGCAGTCGCCAAGGTCAGCTCGTCAACCCGCGCGTTACTGTAGTTGCCGCTATTATACTGGCCGTAACCGGTTTCGCTATCCGGTGTCATGGATAGGAACTCATAGAAGTTGGCAGAATCCTCAGTATCTGAATGCCAGCCGATCATCATTATGTCTGCTGCGCGTTCATCAAACTTGGGCCAGTACTGGGCTTTGGGCATAGTGGTGAGCTCAACCTTGATATTGATCTTGGCCAGCATGCCGGCAACAGCTTCAGCGATTTTGTAGTCGTTTACGTAACGATTATTGGGCGCCATCATGGTCAATGTAAAACCAGCCTCATGACCGGCTTCCTTCATCAGTGACTTGGCTTTTGCCAGGTCGTAGCGCGGCTGGAGTGCGTCATTGTAGCCCAGGTATCCCTTGGGACTCATTTGCGCGGCCGCGGTACCAAAATTTTTCATGATGCGTTCGACAATAGCCTTGTTATTGATCGCATACACGATGGCGTTGCGTACGCGGGCGTCCTTGAGTTCGTCGCGCCGATTCTGATTCATCTGGAAGGTGATGATCCGGGTGCCGCTCATGGTGACCAGGTCAACCTTGTTGCTGGCATCCACGCGATCCAGATCGGTTGGCGGAATTGGGGCAGCGAAGTCAATGTCGCCTGACAGCAAAGCAGCCACGCGAGTCGGACCTTCCTTGATTGGGGTCAAAACAATCTTGTCGACATTGCCGGGTGAGTTGGTATCCCAGTAATCCGCAAAACGGTCGAATTCCACTTTTACACCTTGTTCACGGGAGGAAACCGTGTAAGGGCCGGTGCAGGAAATATTGGTGGAGGCAAACGCATCACCATGCTTTACGATTTCAGCCTTGTCTCGACCGCGTTCGTCCTGACCGCTGTAGAACTCGCTGTCCAGAGGAAAAATATAGGTGGCTGTATGTAAAACCAGCGGGTATGGGCCTTCAGTTACCAGGTCAATGGTATGGTCATCAATGATATTCAGAGCAGTAAAGTTAACAAATATGCCCTTAAAATCTTCACTGTTCTTGAGACGGTTGAAAGTAAATTTAACGTCTTTGGCGGTCATCTCTCGACCGGAATGAAACTTGACGCCCTTGCGCAGGTTGAAGCGAACGGTAGTGTCGTTCTGACGTTCCCAGCCTGATGCTACACGGGCATCAAATCCCAGTTCCTGATTCCAGCGAACCAGCGGGTCACATACCATGTGGGAAAGCTGCAGGGTGCCGCCAGATAGTTGTTCGTGGATGTCCATGGACACCGGGTCGGCATCGTAGGCCATCTTTAATGTCTTGGCCTGGGCAAAACCGGAGATGCTCAGGCATAGTGCTGATGCTGCTACAACAAGTGACTTTTTCATTTTATCCTCCATCTTTGAAGATGATTTTATTTATAGATGTGGACTGCAATCCCGGTTCTGGCGTGAGCGCCCTGACTGACGGGGTATTTTTTTATATTAGCATTCCATGAGTAACGTTTTACGCCAATGTTTTACAACTTGCAACCAAGGCCTTGTTGATCTGCCTTGCGAAGGAGCTGCGGGCAGCCTTGGTCAGCTCAGAATCTGGGGGCCCGGGTCAGATTATCTAATCCGTCTTAACAAGAAAAACGGGCCTCTTGATTAAAGAAGTCCCTAGATGTAAATGGTCGGTTCTTTAGTTTGACTGCCAGACTGCGTAATCTTTGCCTGCATTATTAAACTCATAAGCAATGAATTCTTCGTCGCCTACAACCCAAGCATCGTGACCAGGCGCAAAAGTATAGGCATCTCCAGCGGTGACTGTTATTTCTGATCCATCATCGGAAACCACGTGAATAGTTCCTTGTAAAACCATACCCACATGCCCCGCCTGGCAGCTATCACCGCCAACATGGGGTTTTATACACTCTGACCATTTCCAACCGGGTTGAGCCACGATCCTTGTTGCGGCAACTGTCCCGAAATTCACCGTAGCCGCGTGAGTTTTTTCAGGTGCTTTCACTTCATCTGGGTCATCGAAAGATTTCTTCATTAGTGTGGGCATTGATCTCACTCCTTAGTTTAAGAACTGTGTTGTAAAATTTTAGGGATAAGGGATAGGAATTTGCTTTTCGCAGATGTGGTGTCTTGGGTCTCGAAACCTGGCCGCTATCTGTTTCACAACACTCCTGTCATCCCTGACAACCACTTTACCTCCTTCTTGTTTTCTATATTGAAGCCACAGCGCACAATTCGCACCTTTTTGCGACTGTTTTTCAACTATCAATACTGTCCAGCTTCCCTTGGGTGGCTGTAAACAAACGCTCGTTGGCTTCCCACAGGCGGCGGGCGACCTCACGGCCGAGGTTCATCACGAGCATCGCGAACTCTGCCGGATCCACCTCGTAGAGCTCAAACAGTGAGCGGTTGGTGATTTCGACCGCAATACAGTCCTCGCTGGCTTCGATCGTGGCGCTCCGGGGTCGAACCGCGAGGAGGCTCATCTCGCCAAAGACCGCACCGGGGCTTAATTCATGAAGGACAATAGCACTTCCTTCAGCATCTTTGTGAACATGAACCTGACCACTCTCCAGTACAAAAAGGCTTGTCGCCATATCGCCTTCTGTGAGGAAATGCTCACCAGCGGCGACGTGGACACGGGTGGCACGGTCGAGCACGAAGCCCAGAGTGTCTTCACTCAGCCCGCCAAAGATAGCGATGTCCTGCAGCAATCCTGGTTGGAGTTCCATGGGTCACCCCTTTTTTTATTGGTTTTCTTGAATCTTTTTCCAAGGGGTGACCTTAAGAGGCACCCCTCAACCGAAGAAAACCATTCTTTCTCTACTGTTAGATACTCGCATACATCCTAAGTCATAACCACTTAAAGGCGGCATTGATCCAATCGGAGTAGTCGGGTAGCTACAACCCGGTTAAATCTTCACCTTCTGCAGGTTGATAGCAAAGAGGTTTTCCACCTGAAACATTTTTAAAATCACTGTTAATAGAAGGTGTAAAGATATTAGGGCAATGAAACCCGCCTGATAACTTTGATGAAACATGAAAATGAATATGTGTTGAATCACTTTGAGCATCAGGCTTATAGAGCTTTGCGATCACATCACCTTTTTTAACACTTTGACCCTCTGCTACAAAAATATACTTTTTGTAATAATCTCCATCATCTTGACATAAATAACCACCAAACGGTTCTAAACTTAAGCTAAGACTCACTCTACTTCCTTTATGTGTAGCAAAAGCTAAAACTATTCCATACTTGTCATTACCATTTCCCAAATCATAACAGTTTGAAATTTTTGAAATCTTTCCATCAACTGGGGCATAAATATTCACTAGATAAGGTGTGCCCTCTGTTGTGAAATTCAAGTGAGCCCCTGCATGAGCACCAGGCTCGTTAGCGCCGATATAGGGTGTCGCTCTTGAAACCTTTGCTAGTCCATTTGAGTCAATAATAAACTGGTCACTTGGATTAGATATAATCTCAGCAAGTTCTACATTAGAACCACCATTAGAGCTATCCATAGAGCAACCCATTAAAACAATTAAAATTGTAATTAAAAAATATCGAATCACCTCAATCAATGCTCCTGCAGTTAAATATATGATTAGATAATTATAACCCTGTTAAACACCCGCCGTCAGCGGGGTGATAACAAATGAGGGATAGGAATTTGCTTTTGGCAGATGCGGGGTCTTGGGTCGCTCTTGCTCATCGGGTGGTGTAGTTATGGAGATTGTATGTTGATACCTCGACTGAAAATTTATAATTTTCAGGCAGTAGTGATCCTTTTTTGGGATACATCACAATTTAAAGTTCATTTTCGGGGTACTTTGGCAACGTGTCATCAATTAGATAATAATCAGGCTTGTCATCGATATATATATGCTTGATCGTTTTTAGCCCTTCGGTGGAATCCAGCATGCCTGCAGCTATGCTGAGATAATTGTTTCCAAGCCTCTCATAAAAAAGGCTGGCACCGCATTCCTGACAAAAACCTCTTCTTGCATTATCAGATGAGCGAAACCATTTCAGCCCTGTATTGTTCATAAACTGGAACTTGGTTTTTTCTACTGAACTATATGCGGCGTAGTGTCCGTGAGTGTGAAGGCACTGCCCGCAATGACAATTTATGATTTGACGCATTGGCCCATAAGTTTCAAATCTTACTGCTCCGCATAGACAGCCACCCTGATATCTTTTCTCTTTCACTTTGTCCGGTTGTGAATCTTGTTTTACATCACCCCTGTCATCCCTAATAGCCATTTCACCTCCTACGCTCTGCTGTTATCAATCCATATCAAACAGTGTCTCCTGTTCTGAAGCTTATTTTCAACCACCAATATCACCCAGGCGCTGCAAGATGATCTGTCTGGGATCAAACAACGGCTAAAGTGAAATTAGACGGCGCACCCTGGTTGGATGGACGAATCAGTGCTCCTGGATCGGTCGAAGAGTGCCTTGTAGTCGACGTTCTTTCCAAATATGGCCCGATGCTCGAACAGGTATGGAAGGAGAGGATTTCAGGTGCAGAGTTTTGGAATCAGTGCCCCGATCATATCGAGACACTGCTGCAGCTGATCAATGCTGACATACTCATCAGGCTTGTGCGCCTGATCGATTGAGCCGGGACCACAGACCACGGTTGAAATACCCAGCTGTTGAAACAGTCCCGCCTCGGTACCGAAACTAACCACCGATAGGTCGCTGTTTCCGGTCAGTTCCCGGGCGATGCGAAGTGCTTCGGAGTAGGGCACGGGTTCGAATCCGCAGACCTCGCCGATGACGTGGGTAACCACATTGGCATCAACGCAGGTAGCCTGCATCTCCTTCGCCAGGCAGTCGTTGGTGAAGTGGTGGATCCTGTCGAGCGCGTAGCGTGCGTCGGACTCGTTCACCGGGCGCATCTCCCATTCGACTTCGCAGCGGCGCGGTATGATATTGCGTGCAATGCCGCCTGAGATGCGGCCGGTCTGGATCGTGGTCCACGGCGGCTCGAAGGCGCTCTTGGCCGGTGCACGCTCTTTCAATTCCTCGGCAACTTCCATCAGGCGGGAGATGAACCGCACCGCATACTCCACGGCATTCACCCCCCGGTCCGGCATCGCGCCATGACCCTCAAGGCCGGTGAATAGGGTGGTGTATTCGTAACACCCCTTGTGCCCCTCGATAACACCCATGTTGGTGGGCTCGCCGATGATGCAGACCGACGGGCGGATACCAAGCTCCTTCAGGCGTCCCAGCATCAGCGGTGCCCCGAGACAACCGGTCTCCTCATCAAAACTGAAGGCAAAGTGGACCGGACGCTTCAGGTCGGCGCGGTAAAATGCCGGCGCCATCGCCAACACGCAGGCTATGAAGCCTTTCATGTCGCAGGCACCACGACCGTAGATCCGTCCCCGACTCGTGATGGCGTCGAATGGGTCCACAGTCCACGGCTGGCCCTCCACCGGCACCACGTCGGTATGTCCCGAGAGCACGATGCCGCCTTCGATCCTGGGACCAAGGGTGGCGAACAGATTGGCCTTGTTGGCTTCCTCGTCGTAGGTCAACTCAATATCCGCGTCGAGCGGCTGCAGCACCTTACCCACGTACTCAATCAGATCAAGATTCGAATCTGCGGAGATTGTCGGCATATTGATCAGTTCAGTCAGTAAGTCGACTGTACGTTCCAGGCTCATGTCAGTCCTTCACAAACAAAGGCATGTGATCTGCCGGTTTCAAGCTGTTTCAGGTCTGTCATTATCGTCCCATTGTCATATTCAAAATAGTGACATCCATACTCTTCCTCGGCATAGGCTACCACGTCCACCCGGCCTGGCAAGCATTCGCACGGTGAATGTTGCTTCGCTTTACCCCGAGCTTGCCTCGGCAAAGCGTCAGCCCTTATGCGTATGTGCCTGCTGGCGATAACGGGCAGCCGAAATCTGGTAATAATCCTTGAACAGGCGACTGAAGGCGGGAAGGGAATTAAAACCGGTGCGTAACGCAATTTCACGCAACGGCAGTCGCGTATCAACCACCAGGCGACGTGCGGTCTGCAGGCGCAGACGACGGTAATAGAGGCCCGGGCTGACATCCAGCGTATTACGAAACAGGTTTTCCAGGGTACGCACTGAAAGCGAGAGGCGTTCTGCGATTTGCGCCACCCGCAGCGGAGCATCGATGTGCTGTTCCATCAACTGGATTGCCATCGCCACCCGCGGCTCCTGGTTTGCCAGCAAACCCAGCGATACCAGCGGCTGGGTATCACTGGCATGGTGAACATCGTCATAGATAAAAACACTGGCAACCTCCAGCGACAGCGGGTAGCCATAGCGGCGTCGGATCAATTGCAGCATGAAGTCGAAGGTCGGCGATGCACCGCCGGTGGTGAAAATGTCGCCATCGATGATAAAGCGGTCTGCCGAAAGCCTGACCTCGGGGAACTCCAGCGCAAAATCCTCGAGGTCTTCCCAGTGGGTGGTCGCGCGCCGGCCCTGCAACAAACCGCAGCGCGCCAGCACCCAGCTACCTGATTCGATACCGCCGAGCAGGGCAAAGCGATGGTGCAGGCACTGGATGGATCTGACCGTTTTGCGATCCAGGTGCTGTTGATGATCGAAACCGGCAATCACAAACAGGGCATCGCCCTGCAGGCGGTCGCTGAGTGCAGCGTCGGCGGCGATGACAAGCCCGCAGGTCAACGGCGCCGGCAAGCCGTCCGGCGTTACCACCTCCCAATCAAACAGTTGACGTCCGGAGATCCGGTTGGCCGCCCGCATCGTATCCAGCGCAGAGGCCAGCGTCATCATCGATGATTGGGGAAACAGCAACAGCGTAACCTGCAGGGTCCGGTCGCTGGGCTCAAAGATACTCATTGCGTAAATTGATAATTATATTGCGCATAATAATAAACAATATCCTGCCTGTCGTGCCATGATCCTGTCAAACACCACGGAGGACGCCATGCCCTTGCCGCCCGCTTTGACACCTTTGATTACCTCCGCGATCACTGGGCCGCTGGCCACACAGAGGGGACAGGGATGAAGCAGATACGACAGGCAGCAATCATCGGCGGCGGTGTCATTGGTGCGGGCTGGGTCGCACGACTGATCGAGCATGGCATTGCGGTGAATATTTACGACCCGGCTCCGGATGCCGAACCAAAAATCAACGCAGTACTGGACAACAGCCGCCGCGCCTACCACAAGCTGACCCCGCTTAGGCCCACCGCAGAGGGTGAGATCCTGTTCCGGACTTCACTGGCACAGGCAGTCAAAAACGCGCAACTAATCATCGAATCGGTGCCCGAGCGGCTTGAGCTCAAACAAAGCGTATATACCGACATCGAACAGGCCGCCGATGCCGACGCCCTGATTGCCTCCTCCACCTCGGGCATCATGCCAAGCGATCTGCAGGCCAGGATGCAGCACCCCGAACGCCTGTTCGTCGCACACCCTTTTAATCCGGTTTACCTGCTGCCGCTGGTGGAACTGGTCGCGGGTAAAAAAACCTCAGCGGATACGATCGAGCGCGCCAGCGATATCTACCGCTCACTCGGCATGTATCCTTTGCACGTAAAAAAGGAAATTGAGGCCTTTATCGCCGATCGCCTGCTCGAGGCAATCTGGCGCGAGTCGCTGTGGTTGGTCAGCGACGGTATTGCGACGACCGAGGAGATAGATAACGCAGTGCGCTTCGGTTTTGGCCTGCGCTACGCGCAGATGGGCATCTTCGACACCTACCGGATTGCCGGTGGTGAGGCCGGCATGCGTCATTTCATGGCCCAGTTTGGCCCCTGCCTTGAGTGGCCCTGGACCAAACTTACCGATGTACCGGAATTCAACGATGAGCTTGTTGACCTGATCGTCGGTCAGTCCGACGCCCAGTCCGGGCATATGAGCGTACGCCAGATGGAACGCATCCGTGACGATAACCTGATCGCAATCCTGCACGGACTCAAGGGCAATAACTGGGGCGCGGGTGCGATCCTTGCCCAACATGAACAATTTCTGCAGGCCGCCAACGACGACTGATTTATAGGGGAGACAGCAATGCATTTCGGACTCAGCTTTGAACAGCAGTTGATTATCGACACCACCCGTGAGTTTATTGAAAAGGAAATCTACCCACACGAAGCCGAGGTTGAAAAAACCGGCCAGGTGCCACTGGAAATCGGCCATCACATTCGTGACAAGTGCCTGGCGGCAGGTTATTTCGCCGCCAACATCAGCGAGGAATTTGGCGGCGGCGGCCTGAGTCACCTCGATTTCACCCTTCTTGAACGCGAACTTGGCCGCGCTTCCTACGCCCTGACGGTGTTCTTCGGCCGTCCCTCGGGGATACTGCAGGCCTGCAACGATGAACAACGCGAGAAATATCTGGTTCCGGCGGTAGAGGGAGAGAAATTCGATGCATTGGCGATGACCGAACCGGGCGCCGGATCGGATGTGCGCGGCATGAGCTGCAGCGCAAAGGTAGATGGCGATGACTGGATCGTCAACGGCAGCAAGCACTTCATCAGCCATGCCGATATCGCCGATTTCTTTATCGTGTTCATTGCCACCGGCGAGGAAGAGACACCGCGCGGACCAAAAAAAATGATTACCTGTTTCCTGGTCGACCGCGATGCTCCCGGTTTCGAGGTGCTGCCCGGATACAACTCGGTGAGTCACCGCGGCTACCAGAACTGCATCCTCAATTTTGACAACTGCCGACTGCCCAAGGAGCAGATTCTTGGCGAGTTGCACGGTGGTTTCGATGTCGCCAACGAATGGCTTTACTCGACCCGGCTCAGTGTTGCAGCGACCTGTGTCGGACGCGCACGCCGCGCTTTCGAATACGCCTTGCCCTACTGTACCGAGCGTAAACAGTTCGGCCAGCAAATCGGCAAGTTCCAGGGCGTATCCTTCAAACTGGCCGATATGGTGACCCAGATCGATGCCGCCGACTGGCTGACCCTGTCCGCCGCCTGGCGACTGGATGCGGGATTACCAGCCAATCGAGAGATCGCCAGTGCCAAGCTCTACGCTAGTGAAATGCTGGCCAGGGTGACCGACGAGGCAATCCAGATCTTTGGCGGTATGGGGCTTATGGATGAGTTGCCGCTGGAGCGCTTCTGGCGCGATGCGCGCATAGAGCGCATCTGGGACGGTACCTCGGAAATCCAACGCCATATCATTTCACGCGACCTGCTGCGTCCGCTTGGCGGCTGATTCCCCCACCATGCCGTCACTGGAACGTTTACTGCGTCCGCGCTCCATCGCCGCCATCGGCGGCATTTACGCCAGCCGGGTGATCGAGCAATGTCAGAAAATGGGTTACGCCGGTGAGATCTGGCCGGTGCATCCACACAAAACTGAAGTCGCCGGCCTGCCCGCCTATGCTTCGATAGAGGATCTGCCAGACAGCCCCGACGCCGCCTTTATCGGCATTAATCGCGAGCTCACCATAGAAGCGGTGCAAATCCTGTGCAGGATCGGTGCGGGTGGCGCAGTATGCTACGCCTCCGGCTTTCTCGAGGCTGATGCAATCGGTGCTGAGCTGCAGACCCGGCTGGTTGATGCTGCTGGCGACATGCCGATCATCGGCCCCAACTGCTACGGCCTGATCAATTATGCCGACGCCGCTTTGCTGTGGCCTGATCAGCAGGGCGGGCGCCGGCTCGAAAAAGGCCAGAGCGGAGTTGCCATCATCACCCAATCCTCCAACATTGCGATCAACTTCACGATGCAGACACGCGGCCTGCCGCTCGCTTTCGTCGGCACGGTCGGCAACCAGGCCCAGGTCGGCATGTCGCAACTTGCCTCCAGCCTGCTGGATGACCAACGTATCACCACCCTCGGCCTGCACATCGAAGGATTCGATTCTATCGAGGGCATGGAACGCCTTGCCCTCAAGGCGCGTTCGCTTGGCAAACCCATCGTCGTGTTCAAGGTTGGCAGGAGTGAACAGGCACAGGCCGTGACGCTGTCACATACCGCATCATTGGCCGGTTCGCAGGCGGCCGCCAACGCTTTCCTGTCGCGCAACGGCTTTGGCCAGGCGCACTCTATCCCGGTGTTTTTAGAGGCCCTGAAACTGCTGCATACCTATGGGCCGCTCGAAGGCTACCGGTTTTCGTCGATGAGTTGCTCCGGCGGTGAGGCAAGCATCATGGCCGATGCCGCGGTCGGGCGCAAAGTGTATTTCCCTGGGCTTGATGAGTCACACCGGAAATCGGTCGAAGCGGTAGTGGGTCCGCGGGTAACAGTGTCCAACCCGCTCGACTATCACACCTATTGCTGGGGGCAGCGTGACACCCTGCAGGCGGCCTATGCCGCGATGACCGGCATTGGTTTTGATTTCAATCTGCTTATACTCGACTTTCCACATCCGGCCCGCTGCGAGAGTTGGGAATGGATGATTGCTGCCGAGGCCTTTGCTGCCGCATTGCAGGAAAATCGGGCCAAAGGTGCATTGGTGGCATCCATGGCGGAAAACATCAGCGAGCGCTACAGCGAAGCTTTGATCCAAAAAGGCAACGTCTGTCTGTACGGTTTTAACGAAGCGCTGCAAGCGGGAGAGATCGCCGCTGATATCGGTAGCGCCTGGCGAGGGGAAACGCCGCCCCCCATTCTAAAGCCTTCACATTCGCCCGGTCCCACTCGCACGCTCGACGAGGCTGAGGCGAAACAGGTGCTTGCGCGCCACAAAGTGCCGATACCTCAAAATGCCCTGATCGACTCGACTCCACAGTTGGTGACATGCGCTGCGAAGCTGGGATATCCCCTGGCGTTAAAGGTGCTCGGCATCGCCCATAAAACCGAAGCGCAAGCAGTTTACCTTGGCATTCAATCAGCAGCAGAACTCACCACGGCGGCGTCGAATCTGTTCCGGAGGGGTGACCGGCTATACCTCGAGCGCATGGTCGAATCGGTCATCGCTGAACTATTTGTCGGCATCATCCATGATCCCCAGTTCGGCCTGCTTCTGACTCTGGGCAGCGGCGGTATTCTGGTCGAAATTCTGCGCGACAGCCGCACCCTGCTGCTCCCGGTGTCACGCAAAGAGGTGGAACAGGCGCTGACCAGCCTTAAATCGGCGCCGTTAATACAGGGCTACCGCGGCAGACCGGAAGCTGACCTGGCCTCCGCGGTGGATGCGGTCATGGCAATTCAACAATACGCCATCTCCGAACAAAACAGGCTCGTCGAACTCGACATCAACCCGTTATTATTATGCGCAAAGGGTGAAGGCGTTTATGCTGCCGATGCGCTCATCGTTTTACAACAGGAGGAATGACATGTCAGATGTGGTCAGGACAAAACGTCAGGGAGGAATACTGGAAGTCACCCTCGACCGCCCCAAGGCCAATGCCATCGATCTCGTCACCAGTCGCCTGATGGGCGAGACCTTCGCCACGTTCCGCGACGACCCTGATCTGCGTGTTGCAATCATACGCACCGCCGGGGACAAATTTTTCAGCGCCGGCTGGGACCTGAAGGCGGCCGCGGACGGCGATGCAGTGGACGGCGATTATGGCGTCGGCGGCTTCGGCGGCCTGCAGCAACTGCCCGAGCTCAACAAGCCGGTCATCGCCGCGGTCAATGGCATGGCAGTCGGCGGCGGCTTTGAACTGGCCCTGTCCGCCGACCTGATCTATGCCTCGGACCATTCAACCTTTGCACTGCCCGAAATCAAGGCCGGCACCCTGGCCGATGCGGCTACGCTCAGGCTGCCCAAGCGCATCCCCTATCATGTCGCCATGGATCTGCTCTACACCGGGCGCTGGATGGACGCTGAGGAAGCGCTGCACTGGGGCCTGGTCAACGAGGTGTATCCTGCCGACCGCCTGGTAGACCGCGTATGGGAGATTGCACGGCAACTGGAAGCGGGCCCGCCACTGGTGTTCGCCGCGATCAAGGAGGTGGCGCGCGAGACCGAAAACATGACCTTTTTGCAGGCCATGAAAAAAGTCACCACCCGCCAGTTCGCCACGGTGGATACCCTGTACGGAAGTGAAGACAATCTGGAAGGCGCGCGCGCATTTGCCGAAAAACGCGACCCGGTGTGGAAAGGCAAATAGGATTGCCTGAAAAATTCAGCGCAGCAGAGAAGCAGCTTTTAGCCGCCAGCATTACCAGCTTGTCCTGACCCTGTTTCAGCAGGGTTCTCCATGACCTCCAGAGAACCGGCTTTGGCCGGTTTTTCATCTTTGGTGACAGTGATCACATACACCCTCGATAGATAGGCGTAGAGTGTGTTTTATGTCGATCAACTACCTCAAACGAATTAATCACCGGACAGCCTGAAGGCGCCGATATTCAACCCATAGATGAATGATCACTGAAACAATGATTAAGGCAATAATAATGCTGTTGGCTGTTATGATCACATCCAATGCCTGGGCTTGTGTTGCGGAACAGGTGAATCTTGACATTGACCACGATCAGCACACGGTAGTCACTAAAGCAGAAGTCGACAATATAACTGAAGCGATCAAGGTTTCAGCCATCTCTATCTGGAGCAAGCTTTCAATTAAAAGCAGAATTGAAGAGATAAGTGAAATGCTGGCAGACAGCAAAGGAAATATTACGGTGATCGTCAAAGAGGCCTTTGAGAGCCTGATTGCCTATATTGATGAAGTAATGCCCAGCGGAGAGCTAAAAAACTGGATTTTTAAGAAGCGGTACGCGCTGCTCGCCTATTTGATCAAAAACAGCATAAACGCGTGAAATGACATCTCATGGTGTGAGCGGCCACTTTTCCATAAACCCCAATCCTTCACCACCACACCCTCTTTGCCAATCAACGATGATAACGCTCCACTGGAGGCGTGATCTGGTGGTTTTGGTGAGTGGGGGAGGGCTTGCCCTCGACTCATCCCCTTGAGTTAGGGTGTAGATTATTTTAGACTTTTAATCAGGTGGTCGAGCAAGATAGCTCAGATTAGCTGGTTGGATAGTACAAAGAATATGGTTGATGTTGGCGTTAGAGAGGAGCCTCTTGCCAGAGAGCTGTTAATACCCCGGTCCCACAGCCCTATCTGACCCAGGATCCGCTCGATCACCGGGGCGTCCTCAATAACCGCAAGGAAATGCATCTGACTTCTACAGTGGGAGCATAGTAGGGCACCTCATTGCAGTAAATTCCACTTCGCTATACTGAGGTGTATAGTCGTTAGGAATTGGAAGTAATATGCATGAACATTGCCTTCTTTTGTAAACACAAATTCAATATTAATAAGTAGACATATGTCAACCTGGATCATTTACCTTGTTGTTATTCAATTAATGCCTTTATTGGTTCTGATAAGACCTGGCAATATCATTATAAGAGACTTTCAAATAATGATGGTTTTACAGATAGCAGCTCTCTCAGGTTTCTATTTAATATGGGGTGGCTATTCGATTGATGCTTGGCGATATTTGTCACGATTTACTCATGACCCTTTTGGTTTTGAAGAGGAGTGGCTATTCTGGATTATTGGAAATAGTCTTAATAAAATATTAACTGATCCTTGGCCACTCAAACTACTTTCAGTTGGAGGAGTGCTTTTATTTGCTCTTGCGGTTGTACGCTGGTTTAAACCGAGTCAAATGAAAGAAAGGATAATTGCCCTCGCGTTGTTTCCATTATTACCTGTATTCTTTTTGTCACTTGGTAATACAATTCGACAAGGTCTTGCATCTATAATTATAGTCCATGGAATTGTCTGGCTAATACGAGCACGTTGGATTGGTTTTGCACTAATGGGATTAGTGGGTATTTTATTCCATGAGGTGGCAATTTTATTTGTTATTGGTGCCTTGGCTTTTCGACTACCAGCTAGGATTATATATATCTTCCTTGCGTTTGCACCTTTTGTTAGTTATTCCGCTTATTTTTTACTTGACCTTCTGGGAATTAATCTAGATCAGATTATCCGTTATTCTTGTTACCATGAAGGCGACTATCATTTTTTGAAATTTGCTCTTTCCTATGGGCTTAGTATATTTTTATTAGTGATACGAAACATAAGAAGTCTTCCTGATAAAACCAATTACTTGATAAAAATATATGCAATAATGGTAGGTATTAGCTCTATTTTTTTGATGTATGAGGTGCCTTTCGAACGCATGCTTCAATATGGTGAATTTCTACTACCACTTATAATTCCATCAGTGCTAATTACAGTTTTCTGGTCAAAAATAATAATCGCTTTAGTTTGGATCGGATTATTAAGCATGGGCCTAGTTCTTTGGACGAATCGTTCTATTATGGATACATTGTTCTATTATGGATACATTTGGAGTTTAAATAGTATTCCTCAAAACAATTAAAACCTGTCATCATTAATAGTGTGAATAAGTATTTATCACACTCCTCTCTCCTCAGACCCGGCGTTCGCCGGAAGGTGATTGAAGCGAAGCATAAACTCTCGATACAGGCTGATCACGTCCTGCCAGCTCATCCCAGATGAGTTGAAGTCCAGGGTTGGTGGATGGAGGTCGACCCTCTCCGGGATGCGGATGGTTGCACTTCACCGACGATATGCTGGAACCAGAGCTCGGTGCCTCCTTCTCCCGCGAAATGCCGACCAGCTCGGGACGGATCCTATCGAGGAAGGATGGAATCTGATGGGCAGTCTACAATAATTTAAAAGAATAAAGAACACACATCCGACAGGAACAAAAAGAGAAATGGGGGCCAGTAAAAAAACTAATAATCATCCCGCAACTTAACCGCTTAAGCCCTCTCACCTGAATTCCCTTTTCCCTGCCGGTCATCAACCGGTGGGCCTCAGGGGAATACCCAGATGCCTTAGGATGTAGATGTAATAACGTCGTATTCCTCCTTTGCGGCTGACCAGCCCTCAATACAACCTAGAACTCACACACGTTTTAACCTCTTCATTTCACCCTACACGCTTAACGACACTAGTAATGGAGAAGGGGGTCCTATAGCCCCCCTACTGGATGGTAGTGGGTATCTGTATTCAAATGGTGGGATTAGAGGTGTCTGAAGACCTGACTTATTCGTTAGCCTATCTCGCCCTCTTAAGTCTCCACCTTGTTCATAGTAACTCCTTCTCTCGGCTCTACAAGCTTCATGATTATCGCTCTCTTGTGGTCGCAGGTTTGACCACTGTACGGTTAACCCATTAACATACTGATTAAAGATGGTCGGCGTACTCACCCAGCCGGTAACAACACTGCGGTTTTATCGGCCTTTGCCCCCCCGGGAGTTCCTATGCTCGCATTTTGTGCTTATTACGAAGGTACCGTTAAAGGTTCCGAGGCTGAATTTGATGCCTATGTGCAGAACATTCACCTGCCCCTTGTCGCCAGATACCCAAAGCTGCAGCAACTGCGCTATCTGAAAGGCCTGCCCCGTGCCGGGGTCGCACCGAAGTATTACCTGTCTTTTGAGCTCTTTTTCAAGGATTGGGATGACTTTGAAGTGGCCAAACATTCAGCCGAGCGGCAAACTGCCGTTGATGATGCATTAGAGTTGGCGGAAATGTTCGAAGGTGAAATCCATCATGTTGTTTATGAATTACAGGAATCCCAGATTCCGGGCTGAACACTTGTAATGGTGCCTGTGTAAAGCGGTTTAATTAACAACCATTTCAAATAAATTAAGCACGTTTTTAAATTGTACTAATGATTGTTCCATTCATTATACTGCGGGAGAAAAATAACAGACTTCCATACCCCATAAGCACTGACTAAAGCTCGGGAGGAGAATGGCCATGGCTGATTTGCAAGTTGAATTCTGTGGTATTGAATTTAAAAACCCCATCGTTGTTGCTTCAGCGGAACCGGGCAACAGTCTTGAAAATATCAAGACATGCATTGATCACGGAGCGGGTGGCGTCATTATCAAGACAGTTGGCGATATTCCCGCCATGCAGACCCTGACGGATAATTCAAAATACGCCATCCTCAATGACCGGGGGAAATTCATTAAAGGCAAAATCACCCGCTCCTTTTTCTTCTACAGCCGTTCGGGCTATGCCAAAGAATACTATGAAGAGTGGGTTCCCATTCTGAAGGAAGCTCAGGCCTACGCCAGGCAGCATGGCAGCCATATTATCGGCAATATTGCCTCCGACACCGTGGCGGGGTGGATCATGCTCGCCAAAGTCATGAAAGAGTGTGGCATCGAGCTGGTAGAGCTGAATTATCAATGCCCCCATCCGAGTGATTATAACGCCCCTACCGTTGGCAACTGGATCGCCCAGGATCCCACTGTAACGGCAGAATTGACCCGGCAGATCCTGGCGGCGGTGGACATCAAGGTAATGGTCAAACTGACGCCTGAAGCCCATAACCTGACCGCAGTAGCAAAAGCCGCCTATGACGCTGGTGCAGGTTCAGTGGCGGTAAACAGTCGTTTTGTTGGCTTTGCTGTCAATATTGATGAGGCCGAACCTTATATCGGGGGCCCTGCAGGTATCGGTGGCCCATGGATAAAATATCTGACCCTGCGCTGGATTTATGACATCTATTCCAACCATGGCATTCCCATGTCCGGTTCCAATGGCATCTATGATGGTCGCGACGCGATTGAATATTTTATGACCGGTGCCAAAATCATGCAGGTCTGTTCCGTTTTGATGCTGCGCGGCATTGAGTGGCTGCCCAAGATCATCTCCCAGGTTGACCAGTTCCTGGATGAGCATGGTTATGCTGATCTGGAGTCGATTTACGGTATTGCTGCAAAAAAATCCAAACCATTGCAACAGCTGTTTGAAGAGGAACCTGTGTATGCACTGATCGACCATGACAAGTGCAAATTCCCGAAATGCGCCATTTGCGTAAAAATGTGTTTTTACGACTCCCTGAAGGTTGGCAAGGATAAAATTAATACATATCCTGAAACGTGCATTGGTTGTGACCTGTGTCAGAACGTCTGCCCATTCGATGCCCTGCGCATGACACCGGATAAGGAGTTGGCATTGCGCATGAGCTGAACACCCCTCGGGGCAGGGAGGGTATGGCATCCATTCTGTCCCGGGATATGATGATCCATTTTCTTACCAAGGAGCATACTGATGACAAGCCAAATAGACCTTCGCCTGGCTGAACTGGAAATTGAATTACCCGATGCCCCCAATCCCGTCGCCAACTATCAGCCCTATGTCGTAAGCGGCAACCTGGTGTTTACTTCCGGCCAGGTCACTATCTGGAACGGCGAAATCCTGCATCAGGGTAAAATTGGCCGTGATATGACGGTTGAACAGGGCTATGAGGCGGCCCGAATGTGCGGCCTTAACCTCATCGCACAGGTGCGTGAGGCCTGCGCTGGCAACCTTGATCGGGTCAAGCGGGTTGTCAAGCTTGGGGCCTTTGTCAACTGTGTAGAGGACTTTACCGAGCATCCAGCCGTCGTCAACGGCGCCTCGGATCTGATGGCGGAAATCTTTGGTGATGCCGGGCGCTGTACCCGCACCAATGTTGGTGCGAACTCTCTTCCCCTTGGCTTTGCGGTTGAAATTGATGGGGTTTTTGAGATTGAATAATGCCCAGGTCATCAGCCTTGAAGGTGTTCAGCTGCTCAGACAATTGGGGCCACCACTCAAGCGCTAACAAGCTTGTTGCCTTCTTTATATTTTTTATTGGTGTAAGATAAATTTATGCTTTCAAAAGAAGACCAAGTCATGCTGGAGACGATGTATTGGTGGGGCATTCCAACCTTGTTTAGATGTAAAAATGACCCTGATCCAAAAAACTGCGACATTGCCCTTGTCGGCGTTCCGCACAGCACGGGCAACGGTACGACTGAACGAGATCAACACTTAGGCCCTAGAGCAGTAAGGCACATATCAGCGGGTTTAAAAAGAGTGCATCTTGAATTTGGCATTGATCCCTGGAAACAAAATAAAATTCACGATTTGGGCGATGTGCCTCTTCCGGAAGCAAATGATAATGAAAAATGCATCGAACGAATCACCGATTTTTATGAGCAAATTGCCGATGCAGATAAACCCGTGGTATCGATCGGTGGAGATCATTCTATTACTGGAGGCATAGTTCAAAGTTTAGCAACAAAAACATCCAGGCTGACAAAGGGCAACAAAGTCAGCCTTGTCCATTTCGATGCACATACCGATTGTTATGATAATTTGGATCATTTTTTGGGCGCAAAAAAATCGGCAGCTCACTGGGCCTCTTATCTTGTTCACCAGGGAAATGTTGATGCTAAAACGAGCACCCAAATAGGAATTAGAGGAAACCCTAGAACTTTAGATTGGCTAAAACCAAGTTATGATCTTGGATATCAAGTGATCACTATGGGTGAGTTTCAAAAAATGGGGCTGAAAAATGCCTCAGAAATGATTTTAAACAGATTGGATGATAAGCCCATCTATATCACTTTTGATTTAGATTGCCTGGATGCTTCAGTGGCTCCAGCGGTGTCAAATATAGAACCGGCTTTTAAAGGATTTTCTATTGATGAAGCAAGAATACTCCTGCAAAGTCTTAAAGGCAGAAATGTAATTGGTGGAGATGTTGCGTGTCTAATGCCTACAAAAGATCAGCCAAATAACATTACATCGATGGTTGCGGCATCAATTATGTTTGAGATGATTTCTCTTATAAGCCTTAATTTGAAGAATTAGCTGCAACTGATCCTTTTTCAGCAGTCTTGCTGTCGCTCGGATGATTCTCGCGGTTATTTATGGGTAATTACCTCCCTTGTCCGTCCACCCGGGAAAGGAAGATATAGCCCAGCAGGTTAAGCAGTACCTGTGCCGCCAGGAATGAGGTGATTTCACTATGGTCATAGTGGGGCGCTACTTCACATAGATCCACCCCCACCACAGTGCCCTGGCGGGCCAACCCCTGCAGGATTTCCATAACGTCATAGTAGAGAAAACCACCATGGCTCGGGGTGCCCGTGCCCGGGGCAATGGATGGATCAAAACCATCAATATCAATCGTGATGTAGTAATTGGCCCCGGCCGGAATCTGGCTCAGAACCGCGCCGGGACCCAACTGCCGTACCTGGCGTACAGAGAGAATGGTGGAACCCTTGGAACGAGCGGCCTCATAGCCTTCCCGGGCGGTGGAGGATACATTGCGGATGCCCAGTTGGGTCATGCTGGTGACATGGTCCTGTTCTGCAGCCCGGCACATGGGGTTGCCATGGCCATGACGCACCCCGTGACGTTCATCGACATAATCCAGATGGGCATCAATCTGGATAATATGGATGGGTTTGCCAAGGGCGGCCATGGCCCGGATGCAGGGGTCATTGATGGAATGATCACCCCCCAGCACCACTGGCAGGGCGCCGGCAGCAAGAATTTTGCCCACCCCGAGTTCAATATTGGCATGGGAGGACGCGGTATCAGTATGGACAATGTCGGCATCCCCCAGGTCAACAATCCGTACCTGTTCACCGGGCAGGTAGACGGCGTCATCCTCATGGTCATAGGAGCCGGAATGGCCAAAGGAAAAGAGGGTAGATGCTTCACGAATGGCCCGGGGTCCGAAACGGGCACCGGCCCGATACTGGGTGCCACAGTCGTAGGGTGCTCCGAGGATGGCCACATCAGCATTGATCTGGTCCCAGTCCAGGCAGGGAGGGTATTTGCCAAAGGTGCAGTGACCCACAAAAGGCAGGTTCAGGCGACCGGATTCATAACCATGCTCGCTCATTGCTTGGTCTCTTGTTTCAGCCAGTCGTTATTTTGGTTTGATGAATGGCAACTTGTCAGGCATAAAATGTTTGCTCAATCACAGGGGTGACGGCGAAGTCCCCTAACTTCTTGCATTGGCCGATAGTGTTTTCGATTTGAGAATAGTCGTCAGCCTCCACCAACAAGAAAAAAATGTGTTCGGTGGGATTGACCTTAAAAAAATGGATGGTGACATTGTTTTCATTGGCGAGAGAGGGTATCTGTCTCCACAGGTCCATGGATTCAGAATCTCCCGAAAAACAATTTTCAAAAGAATGGGTGTGAGTGATGTGATAGGTGGCCATTTAGTACTCCTTGCTGGTTAATGTACGACTATATCTTCCGCTCTTTACTTTTCAATCTAGTGACAAAGCGTGTTGGTCTAGTGTAACAGGTAGAGAATACTTGGCGACTCAAACCGATCACCTTTTAATTATATTTATATTTTTATACCGTTTTTGTAGAATAGATATTTACTAAAGTTACTCCAATTACAATCAAAAACATTCCTAAAGTTGCTTGCCAGCTTAATGATTGTTTGTAAAATATGTAACCGAGTATTGCAATTGTGAAAACGCCCAAGCCACTCCAGGTTGCATAGACTATAGATATTGGAAGTTTGTTGACCACAAATGTCAAAAGATAAAATGCTGACAAATAAAATATTGCCAGCGTGACTGTTGGAACTATTTTAGTAAAATTATTAGTTACTGGCAGCAGCATGGTACCAGCAACTTCAAAAAAAATTGCACCGATTAAAAGAAGATACGTTTTTATCATTACTTTAGAACATTTTAGGATAGGAACTTGTTTTTAGCAGATGTGAGGCCCCAGAACCTTGCCGTTATCTGTTTCACATCACCCCTGATATTCCTAATGGCCATATCATCTCCTCCCCTATCTTCTATGTTGAATCTACAGCGCACAATTTGCTCCTTTTAGAGGCTGTTTTCAAGCACCAATACCACCCAGTAACCACAGAATGCCCTGTGGATCCGCCTTTCGTCTGACCAGGTTCTGATCGCTCTCGCTGCCAGCCGATACAGTGGGGTGGGATGGAGGTGATTGAAAGCCGTTGTTTCCGGCTAAACGGCAAGCCCCGCCTTGCGCCCTTCATAAAATGCGAATGCGGCCTGCCTTGGGCCTGCGGCATCGCCGATCAGATCATAGTCAATCCCGCTGTCGTCCAGCCCCTGAGCCACCGTTGTATTGGCCTGATTGGTGGTTGCCATCACCAGCGAATCGGCGGCCAGGTGACGGGTTTTCCCATTCAGCAGATCAAGGATCTCGGCCCCGTCGCCCCGCCACGCGGCGATGGCGCTTTCGGTCACAAACTCTGCCCCAAGTCGGCGCAGTGCCTTGCGTAGTGGCCAGTCAGCGGCGGTGCGCTGAAGCTCCTTGCCGATCAGTGCATCCGGGGTGACCAGCGTGACGGCGTGTCCCTCCTCGGCCAGAAACCACGCCGTGCCGGCGCCGCGCCAGTTGCCGCCTTCATCAAGTACGATGACGCGTTTGCCGGGGCGCACGGCGCGGCCCATCACATCCTCCGGTGAAAACACCTGTCCAAGCTCGATCCCTGGCAAGATCTCATTTTGAGTCATGGCGCGCTGAAAACCGGTTTCGGTGGGCAAAGAACCGGTGGCGATGATGACTTTGTCGGCCCCCATTGCCGCCACCTCATCAGGTTCAAGGTAGCTATTGAAACGCACCTCAACGTCAAGCTTTTCAAGCTGTCGGCCATACCAGTCCAGAAGGTCGGTGATCTGCCCGCGGCGCGGCTGTTGGCCGGCAAGGCGGAACTGGCCGCCAAAATGGGGTGCGGCCTCGGCCAGGGTGACCTTGTGCCCGCGCTCGGCGGCTACCCGCGCGGCCTCAAGCCCCGCCGGGCCACCGCCGACCACCAGGACTCTTTGCGGTATTTCCACCGCTTCAAAGCGGTCGCCGCCCCATTCATGCTCGCGCCCGACGGAAGGGTTGATCAGGCAGGAAATCCAGTAATCACGATAGCGCCGCCCCCAGCACATTTGGTTGCATGAAAGACAGCCGCGGATATCTTCGGCGCGGCCGGCCTCGGCCTTGGCAACAAGATGAGGGTCAGCGATCTGTCCGCGTACAATTGAGATCAGGTCAGCTTCACCCGCGCCGACAACGGTATCGGCATTTTCAGGTGTACGGATGTGGCTTTCAGCGGTCACCAGCGCATGTTGTGTCACCCCCTTCAGGGCCTGCGCCAGATCGACACCCAGTTTTTCACCATAAAGAAAGGTCGGCATCAGTTTGTAGAAGTTGAAATAGCTGCCGGTGCCGCAGGTAACATAGTCCATGAGGTTTTCGCGGTCGTGGCGTTCAATGATTTCGGCTATGGATTCGCGGCTGAGAGCGGCCGGAACCTCTGGTTCGTCATTGACAGCCAGGCCAATGATAAAGTCATCCCCGCATTCGCGCCGTACCCGTGACATGATTTCCCGAGAGAAGCGCGTGCGGTTTTCAAGCGAACCACCCCAGCGATCATCACGCTGGTTGGAAAACGGTGTCCAGAACTGATCGGGCAGGGCATGGTAGGCAGCCCAGACTTCGACGCCGTCAAATCCGGCCTCGCGGCAGCGTCGGGCCGCCTGAACAAAGCCGTCGATGGTGAGCTCTATTTCAGCCTCGTTCATGGTGTGACTGCCGTCGCTGTCATGATAACTGGGCCCGCCCGAGGGCGACCAGTTTGGGTGATAGGAGTTATCCGCATCCCCATGCGCCCCGACATGATAAAGCTGCTGGATCATGACGCTGCCCTCAGCCTTTGAGGCTTCGGTCAGCCGGCGAAAGGGCCCGATCACCGCATCAGAGCTGTGGCGGAAATTGCCCCGTGTCAGCACCGCTGCACCGTGCACGGGGACAGGTTCAACCACAATCATCGCTGCCCCGCCAAGCGCCCGTTCGCGGTAGTAGGCGACGTGCTTTTCCGTTGGCAGCCCGTCTTCGGCCATGTTGGTGGTATGGGCTCCGAAGACCACGCGGTTGCGCAGGGTCTTGTGGCGTAGGGTGATTGGCGAAAAGATGTGCTTGAACGACATTAGCGGTCCTTGACCCGCCTCAGTGGATCATAGATTGCTGGATGGATGTGGCGCGCGGACGCCGCAACCCCGATGCGGAACAGTTGAAACTGGCCTTTTCCGTCAGGCTTTATCATTTGACACTCTTCTCTCATTTGATTCCACGGCACAAAATTTGCTCCTTTTGGCGACTGTTTTCAAGTGCCAACACCATCCAGCCGCCGCAGGATGCCTGCCCTGGGATCAAACAACAACTCAAGCGATACCAAGGACAGGGTGAATTACATCACCGACAGGAACCCAACGTGAGGGGAATCTTCTATCATGATCGGCATTTCAGAAAAGGCGCAACTCGGACGTAGAAATCTCTTTACAGGTTTCAATCGAAGACATTACAGTTCGCTTTGACCCTGAATGGATGTGACGGGACAAGGTTATGAAAACAGATGCAAGAGTAGTAGTGATCGGTGGAGGTGTTGTCGGCTGCTCGGTCCTGTTTCATCTGGCACGAGCGGGCTGGAAGGACGTTATGCTGATCGAACGTTCCGAGCTGACTTCCGGTTCTTCCTGGCATGCTGCGGGCGGATTCCATACGCTCAACGGTGATCCCAATATCGCCAAGCTGCAAGCCTATACGGTCTCACTGTATGACGAGCTTGAGGAAATTTCCGGTCAGTCATGCAGCCTGCATCTGACCGGTGGTGTGATGATGGCGGATTCACCCGAGCGCATGGATTTTCTGCGCATGACCCACGCGCGGGGCCGTTGTTTGGGTATGCAGACCGAGCTGATTACGCCTTCCGAAGCCAAGGCAATGTTCCCTTTGATCGACGTCAGCCACTTTGTCGGCGCGCTTTGGGATCCGGTTGAGGGCCATCTTGACCCCTCCGGCACCACGCATGCGTATGCCAAGGCCGCCAAAGCGCTGGGGGCAACAATTGAGCTGCGCAACCCTGTTGAGGAGATCACCCAGGATTCCGACGGCACCTGGAATGTGGTGACGGCAAACGGCACCGTCAGGTGTGAACATGTGGTCAATGCCGGTGGGCTGTGGGCGCGTGAAGTTGGCCGTATGGTCGGGCTGGAGTTGCCGCTGCTGGCGATGGAGCACATGTACCTGCTCACCGAAGAGATGCCTGAAGTGATGGAGTTCAATCAGGAGACTGGTCGTGAATTGGTAGGCGTTATCGATTTCAAGGGCGAAATCTATGCCCGCCAGGAACGCAATGGCATTTTGCTGGGAACCTATGAAAAGGACGCCAGGCCATGGTCTCCGGTCAACACACCGTGGGATTTTGGACATGAGCTGCTGGAACCTGATCTGGACAGGATCGCCCCTTCGCTGGAGGTTGGATTCAGGCACTTCCCGGCGTTGGAAAATGCCGGGATCAAACAGGTCATCAACGGCCCGTTTACCTTTGCGCCTGATGGCAACCCCCTGGTCGGGCCGGTGCAGGGGCTGACCAACTACTGGTCGGCTTGTGCAGTCATGGCTGGTTTCTCGCAAGGGGGCGGGGTAGGGCTGGCGCTGTCCAACTGGATGGTGCATGGCGACCCGGGTTTTGACGTGTTCGCCATGGATGTAGCGCGATTCGGCGATTGGGCGACACTGCGGTATACCAATGCCAAAGTGCGTGAGAATTACTCACGGAGGTTCTCGATTTCATACCCGAACGAGGAGCTCCCCGCTGGGCGCCCACAGCAAACCACGCCGCTGTATGACATTATGGTCAGGGACAATAATGCGGTGATGGGCGACAGCTGGGGGCTGGAAGCACCACTGTGGTTTGCGCCTGAGGGCAGCGAGGCCAGGGATATCCACTCTTTTCATCGCTCGAATGACTTTGAGCCTGTGGGTAACGAGGTGCGCGGGGTGCGAAACTCGCTGGGGGTGACTGAGATCGCCAACTTTGCCAAATACCGCATCACCGGCGAGGGCGCCGAAAGCTGGCTTTCAACCCTGATGACCAACACCATGCCCACGATTGGGCGTATTGTGTTGACCCCTATGCTGAATGAAAACGGCAAGCTGATTGGCGACTTTACGATCGCCAAAGCCGGTGAAAACCGCTTTCAGGTTTGGGGATCGTCGGTGGCGCAGGTCTATCACATGCGCTGGTTCGAACAGCACCTGCCCGATGATGAGTCGGTGCAGATACATCTTTATGGCCAGACCTTGGTTGGGCTGTCGATTGCAGGGCCGAACGCCCGTAATCTGCTGGAAAAACTGTGTGATGCAGAGGTGTCGAATGCGGCGCTTCGGTTCATGGACTACCGCGAAATGGTGGTGGCAGGAGCGCCGTGCAAGGTCAACAGGCTGACCTATTCGGGCGATCTGGGTTATGAAATCTGGATGGAGCCAACCTATCAGCGCAAAGTCTATGAGGCGATCAAAGCGGTTGGGGCTCAGTACGATATTGTCGATTTCGGGTTGCGGGCGCTGCTGTCAATGCGGCTGGAGAAAAACTTCCCGACATGGTTCGCCGAGCTGCGCCCGGTCTATGGGGCGTTTGAGGCAGATATGGACAGATTTATCAAGCTATCCAAAAACGATTTTATCGGCCGAGAGGCCGCGGCAAAAGAACATGCCGACGGCCCGAAACTTTCACGCGTGATGTTTGTTGTCGATACCGACAGCGCCGATGTGATTGCCGATGAACCCCGCGGCAAAAGAACATGCCGACGGCCCGAAACTTTCACGCGTGATGTTTGTTGTCGATACCGACAGCGCCGATGTGATTGCCGATGAACCGATTTGGGCCAAAGTTGGCGACCAGGACTATGGATTGGTCGAGGCCCCGCACGGATACGGCGGAATTCGTTTCGATTGCGGAGGTAACGAGGTGCCAAAACCGGCCGGAAACCGTGATGGCGACTGGCGCGTGGTGGGCTGGATTACCTCTGGCGGGTACGGGCATGCGGTCGAAAAATCCCTGGCGCAGGGCTATTTGCCGTCTGCGCTTGCCAAGCGCTTTGAAGCCGGATTGTTCGAGATCGAAATTCTGGGAAACAGGGCGCCGGCAATTATCGCGCCTGAACCGCTGTTTGATCCGAGCGGTGCAAAGATGAGGTCATAACACCATGACGGAGAACAAGCGAAACGAGAGACGCCGCAAGCGGTCATCTGCCAAACCTTCAAATACACGCACGCCTGATTATCGTCAGTTAAAGCACCCGTTTGAACCCCAGCGCATTTTTTCTGCCGATGAGATCAATAACCTCCACCAAACCGCCCTGCGGGTCCTTGAGGAGCTGGGCATCAAGGTGCTGCTCCCCGAAGCCCGCAAGATGTTTGCGGCCGCGGGGGCGCTTGTTTGCGATGACATGGTCTTCATCGGCCGCGATATTGTGGCGGCGGCGTTGCAAACGGCACCACCTAAAATCCGGCTTCGGGCAGCAAACCCGATTCGTGAACAGGATTATGAAGAAGGTGCAATGCTCTTCTCCCCCGGCTCGGGTTGTCCCAATGTGACCGACTTCGAAGGAGGCCGCCGCCCGGGATCATTGAAGGACCACGAGGACACGATCAAACTGGCCCAGAGCTTTGATGTGATCCACCAGCTCGGCCAGTCGGCGGAACCACAGGATGTGCCTATCCAGTTTCGACATTACGATATGGTGCGCGCCGCGCTGGAATTCAGCGACAAGCCGCTGCACCTTTTTGCACGCGGGCGCGGGCAGGCGACCGAAAGCTTCGAGATGATCCAGTTGGCGCTCAACTTGTCAGACGATGAATTTGCCGACGGTGCCTGGGCGACCACAATCATCAATACCAATTCGCCGCGCATATTGGATAATCCCATGGCACAGGGAATTATTGATTTTGCCCGTGCGGGCCAGATGGTGGTTATCACCCCATTCTGTCTTGCCGGGGCAATGGCACCGATCACCATAGCCGGTGCGTTGACCTTGCAGCATGCCGAATCCTTGATGGGCATCACGCTGGCGCAGCTTTCCAAAGCGGGCGCACCGGTCAGTTATGGCGGGTTTAATTCAAACGTCGATATGAAATCGGGCGCTCCGGCCTTCGGCACGCCCGAGCATGTGAAAATGCAGATCGGCGGCGGCCAGTTGGCGCGCCATATCGGTTTGCCGTGGAGGTCGGCAACAGGGACGGCATCAAATACCTCCGACATGCAGGCGGCAACCGAAACCAGTATGGCCTTGTGGGGGGCAATGATGGCAAATGCCACGCTAACGCTCCATGCGGCGGGCTGGCTGGAGGGCGGCCTGACCTTTGGGTATGAAAAATTCATCAACGATATAGAAGCGCTGCAGACTGTGGCCGAACTGGCAGTTCGGCCAACAGTGGCCGATGCTGAAATTGGCTTTGATGCTATTGCTGAGGTGGAACCCGGCGGGCATTTCTTTTCCATCTCGCATACGATGGAACGTTACAGTACTGAATTTTATCAACCTGTCATTGCGGATTTGCGAAATATCGGGGCATGGACCGAGGCGGGCGGACTCACATCAGCAGAGCGGGCAACCGGAATTTGGAAACGCATTTTGGCCGAATTTGAAAAGCCATCAACAGGTGATGCTGCGGCAGAAAGGTTGAAGCCCTATATCGAGAAAAAAACCAAAGCAGGGGGCGCGGCGCCAGTGGAATAGTCTGTGGGATCACACCCTGAATACGGGCCTTATTCCTCTACCTTGATTACTACTGATTCAGTGCAGTTTATGGCGAGGGATAGGGCTTTGCGTGCAGCAGATGCGGGGTCTTGCGCCATCAGCAGACGAAGATCCTGGCCGTTGTCTGTTGTATATCACCCCTGTTACAGGTAGTGGAGAATTCTTCCTTTCTGGAAAAATATCTTTGATAGGTATAGGATAATCACTGTGCATCGTAAACGAGTGCCATTTTGAGTAAAAAATCCAGAGCTGTTTATGAATCAGGTGGCAAATAGTAAAGGGTTACAAGCGTGAACAAGCGTTGAGACAGAGCTCGAATCGCTGATTGCACAAGGTGGGTTTGTGGTGAGTTTACTGTTTTAAGACTTACACAACAGTTGGACATAAATAATAATTCAACTAAAGGAGAACGTAGGATGTTTAATAGAAAATCTACGGTTTTTGCATTATTTGTTTTAACTTTTGGTGCTTATTCCGGAATCGCTAATGCCGCATGTGGAAATGTGATCGTAGCAGAACAGAACTGGGCATCAGCCGAATTGATGGCAAACGTCGATAAAGTAATACTAGAAAATGGTTATGGTTGTGAGGTTGAACTGATACCAGGCGCAACAATGCCAACCTTTACCTCAATGGATGAAAAAGGTGCTCCAGACATGAACCCTGAACAATGGGCTAATGCTGTTTACGTACCTTTGATTAAAGCAGTTGATGAGGGTCGTCTGGTTATAGCTAATAAAGCACCTATTACCGGCCTTGGAGAAGGCTGGTGGCTAACTCCTGGATCAATTGAAAAACATCCTGAGTTAAAAGGCATGACTGCTGTTGAAATCATGAAACACCCCGAGTGGTTTCCCTATGCTGAAGATCCATCAAAAGGAGCCTTTGTTGGCTGTCCTGCAGGTTGGGGTTGTCAGTTAGCTAACGCGCAACTTTTCAGAGCATTTGAAATGGAAAGCAAAGGATGGGTGTTGGTTGATCCAGGTTCTGCTGCAGGTTTAGATGGTTCAATTTCAAAAGCGGCAGAGTCAGGGAAAACCTGGTTCGGGTACTATTGGAACCCAACATCAATTGTTGGTAAATATGATTTACAACACGTTGATTTTGGAGTGCCGTTTGCAGGTAGAGACAATTGGGACAAGTGTATCACTGTAGCTGAGCAAGAGTGTGCCGATCCCAAGCCAAGTGCTTGGACTAAGTCTGAGGTAAATACAATCATTACATCCGAGTTTGCAAAACAAGGTGGACAAGACATTGTTGACTATATTGGAGCTCGTACTTATCCAGGTCCTGTAATGAATGGAATGCTGGTTTGGATGGCTGACAATCAAGCTGGTGGTGTTGATGCAGCACTTGAGTTTTTAAGTAAACACGAAGATATCTGGACCAAATGGGTCTCTTCTGATGTTGCTGCTAAAGTCAAAGCTGGTCTTTAAAATCACTATTTAATTATCTTAACAAGCCTAGAAATAGGCTTGTTAATGATAATTATATAAAACAATGTTTGAATTCTTTACCACATTTCCTGTCATGGAACGTCTCTCCCTTTTGGAGTTGAAGAAGGGAATTGATCTAAGTTTCAGACAATTTTCCCGTGCTTACGGCGATCAAATAGAAGCTTTTTTTGATCCGTTATTACATTTTTTAGTATGGTTCGAAAAATTATTATTAGCCACACCTTGGCCAATAATAATTCTAGTTATAGCTGTATTAGCCTGGTTCGGCTCTAGAAGCTGGAAATTGGTAGTTGGAAGTGCAATAGCATTTATGCTTATTGGATACTTTGGCATGTGGAAAGATTGCATGGCAACAGTCGCTATTATCACGGTATGCACCATTATTTGTATAGCTGTAGGAATTCCAATAGGTGTTGTTATGTCAAAATCTGACAGAGCTCAGAAAATAATACTGCCTATTTTAGATATGATGCAGACAATTCCAAGCTTTGTTTATTTAGTTCCTATTTTAATGCTTCTAGGTATAGGCAAGGTGCCGGGTTTAATTGCAGTTTGTATTTATGCACTCCCTCCTGTTATCAGATTAACCAACTTAGGGATAAGAGAAGTTGACAAAGAAACACTAGAGGCGAGTGAAGCTTATGGGGCGACTCCGTTGCAAAAATTAACAACGGTTCAGATACCATTGTCTCTTCCAACAATTTTTGCAGGTGTAAACCAGACGATTATGATGGCGCTGGCAATGGTAGTGATTGCGTCAATGATAGGGGTTAAAGGTCTAGGAGTGCCAATATTAAGAGCGATATCTAACCAGTATTTAGCCTTAGGCCTCATGAATGGTCTTGCAATTGTAGCCCTGGCAATTATTTTTGATAGGATCACTCAAGAATACGGACGAAGAATTCAAAAGCACCGTGATCCACAAAAAAAATAACAAATCTTCATCTAACGCAAATGACAAAAATTGAATTAAAAAACGTATATAAGATTTTTGGGCATTCTCCCTCTAAAATTCTTCCAATGGTCGAACAAGGTGGAACCAAAGAAGCGATTCTAGAAGAAACTGGACATACTATTGGACTTAATAATGTATCTCTTAGTATTCAGGAAGGAGAAACCTTTGTTTGTATGGGATTGTCAGGATCTGGAAAATCCACGCTGATCCGGCATATCAATCGCCTAATTGAACCCACCTCGGGCGAAGTTTCTGTAGAAGGCACCGATGTCACGAAGCTTGATAAAAAACAACTTATTGAGTTCAGAAGACACAAAATGAGCATGGTCTTTCAAAGATTTGGATTATTTCCTCATAAAACAGTCATTGAAAATGTCGCCTATGGATTACAAGTTCAAAAAATAAGTTTGGAAGAAAGAAATAAAACGGCCATGGAAAAAATTGAAGCTGTTGGTTTAATTGGTTTCGAACATCAATATCCAAGTCAATTATCAGGAGGAATGCAACAAAGAGTCGGTCTGGCAAGGGCTTTAGCTACAAATACAGATATAATGTTGATGGATGAAGCGTTCTCGGCGCTGGACCCCTTGATTAGAAGTGATATGCAAAAACAATTGCTTGATTTGCAGAGCGAACTAAAAAAAACAATTGTCTTCATCACCCATGATCTTGATGAATCTTTAAGATTAGGAGATCACATAGGGATTTTAGAAGGGGGAAGATTAGTACAAGTAGGTACCCCTATAGATATCGTAATGAATCCTGCGGATGATTATGTCGAAGCATTTGTAAAAGATGTGAATCGTGTAAAAATCATAAAAGCAAAAGCCATCATGACTTCATCAGAGGAATTTCATAATAAGGGCGTACAAAACCCAAATACTATAAGGGTCAATGAAGATACTTTTATAGAAGAGTTTTTACCACAGGTGTGTTGTCTGGCAACAACAGTAGAAGTAATCGACAATAGTGGAGATATCAGGGGGTATATAACAGAAAACGAACTTTCAAAAATTTTAACAAAGTCACAAATTGCCGATCACAACCAGGCGGCCCAACAAAACTAGTATTAATCCGCATACTTTAGGATTTATTTAGTATCAGGATTGAACCAAAGGTCCCTCAACCCTGTCGTCGACTGTTCTCATATCCCCTCTTTTTTTAACTTTAAACCCACGTCACCCAGTGTTACTTTTCCTGAGAATAATCTCCAATCGAGTTTAGGTCATGAGCATTCCAAAAAAGATGAGTGCAGTTTTGACCACCGGTCATGGTGGTTTTGAGGTATTGGACTACCGCCATGATGTTGACGTGCCACAACCCAAAACAGATCAAGTGCTGATAAAGGTTTTGGCTGCCGGAGTTAACAACACGGATATCAATACCCGCACAGCCTGGTATTCAAAATCTGTAACCGGTGAGACGGGTATTGGGGGTGCTGAAGGTTTTGATGGTGCTGGAGATGATGACGGCAGCTGGTCAGGCACGCCACTTGGTTTTCCTATCATCCAGGGGGCCGACTGCTGTGGTGAAATTGTTGCTGTTGGTGAAGAGGTTGACAGCATGCGAATAGGTGAACGGGTTTTGGTGCGCACCATGCAGCAATATGCAGTCAACTACAAACCCTTTGAGTGCTGGACAGTCGGTTCCGAATGTGACGGCGCTTTTGCACAATATATGGCTGCCTATAGTGACGAGAGTTATAAGATTGAAAGCGATTGGAGCGATATTGAATTAGCTTCCATTCCCTGCGCTTACTCAACAGCAGAAAATCTCTTAGAGCGCTCGAATGTCAGTAAGGGTGAGACGGTATTGATTACGGGCTCGTCCGGAGGCGTTGGCTCAGCGGCTATCCAGCTGGCCAAGAGACGAGGTGCGAGGGTCATCGGTATTGCAAGTGAAGGCAAAATGGCTGGGGTTGAAAGCATCGGTGCTGATGCTGTTATCAAAAGGGGGGACAGTTTAAGCGGCGTTTTGGACAGCGAATGTGTTGACGTTGTGATTGACCTGGTGGCAGGCAGTCAGTGGAGTGAGTTGCTTGATGTGCTTAAGAAAGGGGGAAGATATGCTGCTTCCGGCGCCATTGCCGGGCCCATTGTAGAACTGGATGTTAGAACGCTTTACTTGAAAGATTTAACCCTGATGGGATGCACCTTTCAGGACAGCAGGGTTTTTGAAAATTTAATGGGTTATATTGAACGTAATGAGATCAAGCCGATAGTAGCCAAGAGCTACCCGCTCAAAGATATCATCCAGGCCCAAAGCGACTTCTTGAGCAAGGAATATATCGGCAAACTGGTGTTAGTACCGCCTGTTGACAGCTTTCCCTAGATAATCAATGATCTATCCATGGTTTTAGAAATATTTTTTGCAGCAGGCTGTTTTTGGGGCGTTGAGAAAAACTTCGAGCAGATTGAGGGTGTTGTTGATGTTTTGTCAGGATATTCTGGCGGTAACTATGACAATCCGACCTACAGAGATGTTCTAGATAATCGAAACTTAAAAGGCGGCGGTTTTTTGGAAACTCTTAGGAACATTGCGAACTCTAATGAAGAAACCGAGGGCACGCTGATTAACCACACCGAGACAGTTAAAGTGGCCTATGATCCAGATATTGTATCAACGGAATATCTAATCAAGAAATTTTGGCAAATCCATAACCCTACACAGATCAATGGTCAGGGTAACGATATAGGCAATAACTATCGATCTGCAATCTACTGGACGACCATAGAGCAACAAGCTATAGCACTCCAAACAAGGGAAGAGTTTCAAAAACTGCTCAACGAAAAAGGTTATGGCGATATTGTCACAGAGATAATGGAGCTGGACAAATTTTGGCCTGCTGAAAATTATCATCAGGACTACCTAGTCAAAAATCCAAACGGCTATTGTCCTGACCATTCAACCGGTGTTGCATTTGTCGACAGAGAAACTAAAACTGCGTATCACAATACTATTCGACCTCTTGGTGGTAAAGAGATTGTTGTGGTTGGTCCGGAGATAGAGGGAACCTGCCTGTTTTGCTTGAAATTTGAAAGAGAAGTGACATCTAAATATTCAGGTTCGATTACTCTAAGAACCGCGCCAGCATCTGCACTGCAAGGCTTTGATTTAAAAACCGAGACCTGGGCCACACCTACCATTTTCTTTATCGAAGATGGTAAAGAGGTTTGGGCAAACCAAGGCTTTATGGGTGTTAAAGAGTTCTACAAATCTTTGGGCGAATTTAAGCTTGGAGCGAGCTCAGAGTCTTATAATGTCGCCTTTAACGATGGCACCGATAGGCGCTATTGCAGGCAATACGAAATCTTTAAAAATACCCCTGACGGTGTATTTGTAGATAAACTCTCAGGGAGACCTTTGTTTGACACAGACGACCGCTTTAACTCTAAATCTGGCTGGCTATCTTTTACAAGACCTGTAGCTAACGAGGTCTATGAAAAAATTGATTACAGCTTTGGCTTAGTGCGAACCGAAATACGTTCGGTCAGTTCTGATATTCATCTAGGCCATGTCTTTAATGATGGTCCAGGCGGCTTGCCAAGGTATTGCATTAATGCAACGGTACTGGAATTTATACCTAGGACAAAAATAATGTAGGATTGTTGCCAGAAGAGGATGAAAGTACTGGCTATCCCCTGAGCCCCACCGGTTGATGACCGGCAGGGAAGAGGGATTCCAAGTGAGACGGCTAAAGTGGTTAAAATGCTCTTTCACTCTCTTGGGCTGGCGCAACGCATGTTCCATTCCTACGCCCTTGCTATTTACATATTTCTCACATGTGATAACGAAGGAACTGACTTGATCGCATCCGCCATTGCCCGCAGGGTGCCGTTTCATTACGGCTGGATTGTCGTCTTTGCCGGGACGCTGACGGTCTTTTCCTGCCTCGGCCTCGGACGCTTCGGGCTCGGCATGCTGCTGCCCTCCATGGGTGCGGACCTGGGCCTCAGCTATACCCAGATGGGAACCATCAGTACCGCCAATTTTATCGGCTACCTGGTTTCGGTAGTCGCCTCTCCCTGGATGATCAAACGCTTCGGCGAGAGCAGGACCATTGTCTTCGGGCTCTTTCTGGTCGCCGCCTCCATGGCCATCATCAGCCAGGGTGACGGCTTCCTGTGGGTGATCTTTTTCTACACGCTGACCGGCTTTGGCAGTGGCGCGGCCAATGTGCCGATGATGGTTTTGGTCCCCCAATGGTATGCCAACAAAGTTCGGGGCCGGGCGGCCGGGTTTATGGTCACCGGCGCCGGTTTTGCCATCATCTTCTCCGGCCTGTTTATACCGGCTGTCAATGAGACCTTGGGCACGGAAGGCTGGCGCATGGGCTGGGCGACCCTGGGTGGCCTTTCCGGATTCGCCGCCGTTACTGCCTGGGCCTTGTTGCGCGACCGTCCGGCCTCCCTGGGCCTGCGCCCCCTGGGTGAGGTCGTCGGTGAAGGCGGGAACGGCAATGGTGATCAAGGCGATCCCGCCATGTCGCCGCAGCGGGTCGTGGTCCACCTCGGCCTGCTCTACCTGATGTTTGGCATCACCTACATCACCTACGGTACCTTCATTGTTACGGCCATGGTTGAGGAGCGCGGCTTCTCCGAGATGGCCGCCGGGCAGGTCTGGTCCTGGATCGGTGCTCTAAGCCTCCTGTCGGGGCCGCTGTTCGGGACACTGTCTGACAAGCTGGGCCGCCGTACCGGGCTGCTGGCCGTCTTTGCCGTGCAGACGGTCGCTTACATTCTGGTCGCCCTGCATTTGGGGACCGGTTCGCTCTACGCCTCGATCATGCTTTACGGGCTCGCCGCCTGGTCCATTCCGTCGATTATGGCGGCGGCGGTGGGCGACTTTGTAGGGCCTGAACGTGCTGCCACAGTCTTTTCAACCATTACCTTCTTCTTCGCTATCGGCCAGACCGTCGGCCCGGCCATGGCGGGGGCGCTGGCTGACGCCACCGGCACCTTCGACGTCAGTTTTGCCGTGATCGCCTTGTTGGGGATCATTGCCATTTTCGGGACTCTGGGGCTGCCGAAAAGAGCGAAGAGATAGGGAAAAAAGGGTCGTGTGATTTTGGGAAACCTGATTTGTCTGCTGTCTGGTAGAAGCAATCGGACAATCAACACCTCATTACTCAACTCGGATGACGCCCGGACATCTTCAGCTTAGAGTGCCCACTCATCATCAATCTTTTAATAGTTCAAAATAATTAAAGACGTTTTTATCCGGCTCGTAGAGCTGGAGCATAAGGCAATCTTTGATGACAAACAGAAACAGTTGCACCCTCAGGGTATAAATTTTCTGTCGCTGTTGTTTGTCACCCGTTTGCACCCTCCCTGAGCACCAAAATGATTCGTTATATTGTCCAAAAAGGAACAATGACCAATTCCAGTGCACAGCAGCCCAAATCTGTCGGATCAACCAGCGTGCAAATCACAGTAAAAACAGGACGATACATGCGTTTTTATTTCTTGGCATACATGTTGCATCACTCTAACAGTGAGTACGGCAAAAAGTACTCAATCAAGGGTGATCACCAACAGGAAGCAACATGAAAGAAAAACTTATTCTTATCGGTAATGGGATGGCCGGTGTACGCACCTTGGAAGAACTCCTGAAAATCGCACCGGACCTGTATGACATCACTGTTTTTGGTGCCGAACCTTACGGCAACTACAATCGGATTATGTTGTCACCCGTGCTTGCGGGAGAGAAGACCATTGATGAGATTATGCTCAATGATGACCAGTGGTACGTGGACAACAACATCACCTTACACAAGGGCAGGAAGATCACCCAGATCAATCGTTTGGCAAAGAAAGTCGTTGCCGCGGACGGCACCGAAGCCGCTTATGATCGGTTGCTGATTGCCACCGGCTCTAATCCTTTCATTATTCCTGTGCCGGGCCACGACCTTGAGGGTGTCATCGGTTTCCGGGACATCAAGGATGTTGGCGTCATGCTGGACATCTCCAAACAGTATCGTCACGCCGTGGTCATCGGTGGCGGCCTGCTGGGGCTTGAAGCCGCAAACGGGCTCATGCAGCAGGGGATAAAGGTAACTGTTCTGCATTTAGTCAATACACTGATGGAACGCCAACTCGACAGTGTCGCCGGCAAGATGCTCTGCACCTCACTGGAAGAACGCGGTCTTGAAATACTGATGAAGGCGTCTACCAAAGAAATTATCGGTAAAGAACGCGTCCAGGGTGTAATCCTTGAGGACGGTCGTGAAGTTACTGCTGATCTCGTGGTCATGGCGGTCGGTGTGCGCCCGAATATCGAACTGGCACACAAAGCCGGTATTTTTTGTGAGCGTGGCATTGTCGTCAGCGACACCATGCAGACTTACGACCCGAGTGTTTATGCAGTAGGTGAATGCGCGCAACACCGTAAACAGATCTATGGCCTGGTCGCGCCACTGTTTGAAATGGGCAAGGTCTGTGCCAACCATCTTGGGCAACAAGGGTTTTCCCGTTACCAGGGATCCATGACTTCAACCAAGCTCAAGGTCACCGGCATCGATCTTTTCTCTGCCGGCGATTTTACCGGGAATGAAGACAGCGAGGAGCTGATCTTTCAGGATGCCGCCAATGGTGTCTACCGAAAGCTTGTGGTCGAAGACAACAAGGTTAAGGGCGCGGTCATGTACGGTGACACCATTGATGGCTCCTGGTATTTCGATCTCATGCGTGACGGTACTGACATCACTGACTTCCGCGACAAGATCCTGTTCGGCCAGGCGCACCTCGGCGACTCCGGCCATGGTGATGAAAACCGTATTACCATGATTCCGGATACTGCCGAGATTTGTGGCTGTAACGGCGTCTGCAAAGGCGATATCGTCAAGGCCATTACCGATAAAAAACTCTTCACCCTTGACGATGTGCGTGCGCATACCAAGGCATCCAGCTCATGCGGTTCCTGTACCGGCCTGGTTGAAAGCCTGTTGGCGCATACGGTAGGCGGCAATTATTCGGTTGCACCACACCAGAAACCGATGTGCGCCTGCATCGAGCATACCCACGACGAAGTGCGCACAGTGATCAAGGATTATGAACTGAAAACAATACGCGCCGTCATGGACTTCGTCGAATGGAATACTCCGGATGGGTGCTCCAAATGTCGTCCTGCACTGAACTATTATCTCGTTTGCCAGTGGCCGCAAGAATACAGCGATGATTACCAGTCACGTTTCATTAACGAACGTGCCCACGCAAACATACAAAAAGACGGTACTTACTCGGTTATCCCGCGCATGTGGGGAGGCAGCACCACACCTGCAGAATTACGCACGATTGCCGATATTGCTGATGAATACGATGTAAAAACTGTGCACGTAACCGGCGGGCAGCGGATTGGCCTCTATGGCCTGAAAAAATACCAACTGCCGCAGATCTGGGACAGGCTGAACAAGGCCGGCATGGTTTCCGGTCACGCCTATGGCAAAGCCCTGCGGACAGTCAAGACTTGTGTGGGCAAGGATTGGTGTCGCTTCGGTACACAGGACTCAACCCGGCTGGGGATTGATCTTGAAAAGGCCAGCTGGGGTTCATGGATGCCGCACAAGTTCAAGATGGCGGCATCGGGTTGTCCGCGTAACTGTGCCGAAGCCACCATCAAGGATTTTGGTGTGGTCTGTGTCGATTCTGGTTACGAGTTGCATGTCGGGGGTAACGGAGGGGTGAAAGTGCGCGCCACCGATTTCCTTTGCCATGTCAGCACGCCAGAAGAGGTCATCGAGTACGCCTCCGCATTTATCCAGCTCTACCGTGAAAATGCCCACTATCTCGAACGTACCGCACCCTGGCTCGAACGCCTCGGCCTGACATACGTCAAGCAACGCATACTCGAAGATGAACAGGGAAGAAAAATGCTTGCAGAGCATTTCAGAGTATCGCAGCAATTCGCACAACAGGATCCATGGGAAGAGCGTGCACAGGGCAAGGATAACCATGAATTTACACTACTGAAGCAGGTGGGTTGAGGAGCATTTTTATGAGTTCAGTATCAACAGCTGAAATAACCGAAAACTGGATTGAGATTGGGAGAGTGGATGACATTCCCCGCCTCGGTGCACGTGTGGTCAACACGGCCGAAGGTGACATCGCCGTGTTTCGAACAGCGGAGGACGAAGTCTTTGCACTCAGGGACAGCTGCCCGCACAAGGGCGGGCCTCTTTCACAAGGGATTGTCCATGGCAAGCGCGTCACTTGCCCGCTGCATGATTGGAAAATTCATCTCGACAGTGGTGAGGCCGTCGCCCCCGATGAAGGGTGCGCGACATCGTTTCCGGTCCGCGTCGAGAATGGGATGTTGTTTTTATTGTTGGTAGCCGACTAGGGCTGTCCGAATTTTTAGCAAATAGTTTTTCAGCAAAAAATCTTTATCAAGGAGAGCTTGTGATGTCGTACCTGGAACCAACGGAGTTTGTAACAAAAATGGTCGAATCAGGTGAATCAAAGGTTCACATGTCAACCAAGGATACATTAATACGTAGCTTTATGGCGGGAGCTATCCTGGCATTGGCGGCCATGTTTGCCATTACCGTGGCCACCAAAACCGGTTCGCCCCTTCTGGGGGCAATATTATTCCCGGTCGGCTTTATCATGCTTTACCTGATGAAGTTCGATCTGCTGACGGGGGTGTTTACCCTGGTGCCCCTGGCACTGATCGATAAACGACCGGGCGTCACTGTTGGTGAAGTGCTGCGTAACTGGGGCCTCGTGTTTATCGGCAACTTTGGCGGAGCCCTGGCTGTGGCCTTGATGATGTCGTTTATCCTTACATATGGATATAACATTGACGGCGGTGTACTTGCAGAAAAGGTCGCCAAGATTGGTGAATCAAGAACACTGGGTTACAAGGCTCATGGCATGGATGGCTGGGCGACCATCTTCATTCGCGGCATGCTGTGTAACTGGATGGTGTCCATGGGCGTGGTCGGTGCCATGATTTCAACATCAGCCACTGGCAAGATGATGGCCATGTGGATGCCAATCATGCTGTTCTTTTTCATGGGCTTCGAGCATTCGATTGTCAACATGTTCCTGTTTCCATTTTCCATGATCATGGGGGGTGGCTTTACCATCTCGGAATATCTGATCTGGAATGAACTGCCGACGGTGTTCGGCAATCTGGTCGGAGGCTTTGTGCTGGTGGGTCTGCCGCTTTACCTGACACATGTCAGGACAAGCCCACAACGTGTTGTCAGCTTAGGCCTGCCCCCACGACCCGCACCTTTACTCGAGATCAGGAAAACTTGAATTGGGGAGTAAAGGGCCGGGCCATTTCTGAAAAGGTTTTGGGGAGAATTTCACCGCTTGGTGTCAGGCAATTCGCAATTGCGAAAACCGACCGTCTCCTCCCTCTCTCCGAGCCTCACGAGGGAGGTTGCCTCAGGCGAGCTGGCGATAACATTGCCGCGTCGAATCACAAACAGCCGGTTCGCCCTCAGGCGGATTGCCTCAATCGGGTCCGCCGCCTGCAGGATCACCATATCTGCGTTACAACCCGGGCTGAGCCCATACCCTTCCAGCTGCATGGCCCGGGCAGCATTAACGGTGACAGCGTCAAACACGCTGTTGACCTGATCCACCCCGGTCATCTGTCCAACGTGCAGCCCCATATGGGCCACTTCCAGCATATCGTGACTGCCGAAGGAGTACCAGGGATCCATCACACAGTCGTGGCCAAAGGCGACGTTAATGCCCTGCTCCAGCATTTCCTTCACCCGCGTAAGACCCCGGCGTTTAGGGTAGGTCTCCATGCGGCCCTGGAGTGTGATGTTAATCAAGGGATTGGCAATGGTGGACAGCTGTGCCTCATGGATAAGCGCCATCAGCTTGCCGGCATAATAGTTGTCCATCGAGTGCATTGAGGTCAGGTGCGAACCGCAGACCCTCCCCTGCATTCCCAGCCGTTGCGTCTCAAAGGCAAGGGTTTCAACATGACGGGACTGAGGATCATCAGTTTCGTCACAGTGCAGATCAACCAGCAGTCCGCGCTCTGCGGCCAGTTCGCACAGTGCGGTAACCGAGCGCGCGCCCTCGGCCATGGTGCGTTCAAAATGCGGTATCCCACCCACCACATCTACGCCCAGATCCAGTGCGTCCTTCAGCAGATTCTCAGCGTTGGGGTAGCGGTAATAGCCATCCTGTGGGAAGGCGACCAACTGAATATCAAGGTACGGCCGCATCTCTTCACGGATCTCAAGTAATGCGCGAACTGCGAGCAACTCCGGATCGCAGACATCGACATGAGTGCGAATTGCCAGATTTCCTTTGGCTACCGCCCACTGGCAGAGCAGCCTCGCACGGCGCTTTATGTCATCAAAATCAAGATGAGGCTTGAGCTCGCCCCATAGCGCGATACCCTCCAGCAGGGTGCCGCTCTGGTTTACCCTCGGGCGACCATAGGTGAGCGTTGCGTCCATATGAAAATGGCTGTCCACAAAAGGCGGGGTCACCAGGCAGCCATTGGCCGGAATCTCGTTGGCGGCCGACCCCTCGATCGAAGGTGCTACCTCAACGATCTTGCCGTCTTCACAGGCAATATCCTGCTCCTGAGAACACCCCTTTAACCGACAGCGCCGGACAATCAGATCAAGCATGTTCACCTGCTCCCTTTAGATAGGTTGTGTTACTGTACCGTATAACCCGTATCCTTTCCTGCCATGGGCGTCATGAATGCTCATCGTTCCCCCTTGCGAAACGGCACCAGCAAGGCTTTGGGGTAGGCTGCTTTTCGCGAGATCAGGATCAGTGCAGCAATGCTGAGAAGGTAGGGCAGCATCAGGAAAAACTGGTATGGGATGCCAATGCCCGATTCCTGCTGAATGCGGATCTGCAATGCATCAAACCCGGCAAAGAGAATCGTTCCGAGAAAGGCCTTACCTGGCTTCCACGATGCAAAGATCACCAGTGCTATGCAGATCCAGCCCCGTCCATTGATCATGCCAAAGTAGAACGCATCAAATACCGAGATAGTCAGGAAGGCGCCGCCGATGGCCATCAGCGCGCTGCCAATCGCTACGGCAATCGTACGCAACGCGAGCACATCGATACCTTGAGCCTCAACAGCCAACGGGTTCTCACCTACCATGCGCACCGCAAGACCAAAGGGTGTGCGATAAAGCACGTATGAAAATACGGGAATCAATGCCAGCGCAATATAGGTGATGACCGTCTGCTGAAAGAGCGCAGGGCCGATAAAGGGAATACTGGAAAGAAGCGGGATGGCCAACGGCTCGAATGACTCAATCTTTGGCGGCGTTGTAACGTCCGGAAGCATGACCCGGAAAATAAAGTAGCTGAAACTCGATGCCAGAAGGGTAATTCCGATACCCGATACGTGCTGAGACACTCCGAGGTAGACAGTCAGCCCAGAATGCAAGACCCCAAATACCGCTCCGGCAATAGCCGCTACAACAATCGCCGAATACAGATCCCCACCCTGATATACCCACATCCACGCAATCATTGCGCCGAAAGTCATGATGCCCTCGATACCGAGGTTCAGGACACCTGCCCGCTCACAGATCAACTCTCCCAGGGTGCCAAAGATCAGAGGGGTAGCCATCCGAATGACTGCTGTCCAGAACCCGACGGTGAAGAGTATCTCAACGAGTTCCATGGATTAGTTCCTCTTCAGCCGGTAATTGACCAGCAGGCTGCAAACCAGCATGGACAGCAGCGCGGTCGCGGTCATCACATCGGCAATATAGTTTGACACGTTCATGGCCCGGCTCATTGAATCCGCGCCGTTATAGATGCCCGCAAAAAACACCGCTGCTGCAATCACACCCAGCGGATTAAGTCCCGCGAGCATGGCCACTGCGATACCGGTGTAACCAAACCCGGGTGAGATATCGACCGTAAGGTAGCCTTTGGTTCCGGCCACTTCCGTAACCCCTGCGCAGGCGGCCAGACCACCCGACAACAGCGCGGTCCGTATCACGGCCAGCTTGACGGGAATACCCGAGAAGCCTGCTGCAAAAATGTTGTGGCCAACCGCGCGGATTTCAAACCCCCAGCGGGTGAAGCGCATCACGACCCACACCAGGCAGGCGGCCCCCAAGGCAAAAAGCAGGCCCGTGTGCAGGCGAGAGCGAGGCACGATGGTCGCAAGCCGCCCCTCATCGACAATGCGTGCTGCCTGGGGCCAGCCCAGGGCCATCGGATCTTTCCAGGGACCGAAAAGGAGATAGTCCACCAACAACAGCACAACAAAATTAAGCAACAGTGTCGTCACCACCTCGTCGACACGAAGCCATGTCTTAAGCGCTGCTGAGACAAGCAGCAGCATGCCACCGCCAAGAACCGCAACCAGGAAAAGAAACGGAACCATCAATACCGGCGGCAAGGTTACGGCGCCTGTGCCAAACAATGTGATCGCCATTGCTCCCATATAGAGTTGTCCCTCACCTCCGATATTCCACAGTTTGGCCCGGAACGCGACGGCAGCCGCCAGTCCGGTAAATATCAAAGGTGTCGCCCGGGTAAGGGTTTCCGTCAGGGCGAACTTTGATCCAAAGGCCCCTTGTGCCAGGGAAAGATAAGCATCACTGACACTGACTCCCGCCCAGAGCAGCAGCGTTGAACACAATAACAATGCAATAGCGATTGCCATTACCGGGAGGGTGAGCCGCAGCCAGAGGCTGACCCCTTGACGACGCTCAAGCCGCATCTGACGGCCTCCCGAAAAACCCTTTGCCCGTCATCATCAGCCCGATTTCTTCAATATCGGCTTCTTCAATCGGGATCGCATCTGAGAGCCGGCCCTCGAACATGACATGAATCCGGTCGCAGATCGAAAACAGCTCTTCAAGATCCTCGCTGACAAGGTAGACCGCGACACCGTGCTGCTTTGCATCGAGCAAACGCTGGTGCACCTGGGCCTGCGCACCCACATCCAGCCCTCGGGTGGGTTGTGAGGCAATAATCAGCCTGGGGCTTTTGTGCAGCACACGGGCGAGGATCAATTTCTGGATATTCCCTCCTGACAACTCCTTCGCCTGTCTCGCTTGCTCTGATCCGCGGATATCGAACTTTTCCGCCTGTCTCGCTTGCTCTGATCCGCGGATATCGAACTTTTCGCACAGACTCTTCGCATGGCTGTCAATTCGCCGCCGCCGCATCCAGCCCGCCCGCTGGAACCGCTGGTCACGATAATCCTCCAGGATCAGGTTCTCGGCCAGAGACATCTCACCAACGATTCCAATATCGGTACGATCCTCCGGTATCCGCGCAACACCGGCTTCAATAAAACCCCTTGGTGAGGCATGGCGAATCTCCTCTCCGTGGAGCGAAAGAGAGCCACTTGTCACGGACAAATCACCACCCAATACTCCTGTTAACGTGTTCTGGCCATTTCCGGATACTCCGGCAATGCCCACCACCTCGCCGGCAGGGACTGCAAGGTTTACATCGAACAGCCTGGACTCACCCTCGCGTTCCACACCCACATTGCGCAGTTCAATTACCGCGGGGCCGACGGTTCCCGACCGGCGTTTAATCTCTGGCAGCGCGTGCCCCACCATGGCCTGAGCCAGTTCCTCGGCTGAAGTTGATCTGGTTTCAAAAATCCCGGCAAGCTCTCCGCGGCGTAACACCACAACACGGTCGGCTATATCGAAGGTCTCAGCCAGTTTATGACTGATAAATATGATGCTCATCCCCTCGGCGACCATGCCCCGAAGCGCTGCAAAGAGCTGCACCGACTCCTGGGGAGTCAGTACTGCAGTCGGCTCATCGAGGATCAGAATCCGTGCGTCACGAAACAGGGCCTTGAGAATTTCCACTCGCTGGCGCTCACCCACGCTGAGCTCCGATACCCTGCTGTCAGGATCTACTTTAAGGCCGAAGCGCTGCGACAGTTGAGCCAACCGTTCTCTGGCAACGTCACTTCGCTGGAAGGGCTGGCGCAGGGACTCGGTTCCCAGCAACACATTCTCCAGCGCGGTGAGGTTCTCACCCAAGGTGAAGTGCTGGTGAACCATGCCAACGCCGGCATCCAGTGCAACGGCGGGGGATCCCTGTTGCAGTTGCTGACCGTCAAGTCGGATCTCTCCTGAATCGGCCACGTAGTGGCCAAACAGAATATTCATCAGGGTGGTTTTTCCGGCGCCGTTTTCGCCAAGCAGTGCGAGCACCTCACCTCGTCCTAAGGAAAAGGTAAGGTCCTGATTTGCCTGCAGGTTGCCGAAACGTTTCGAAATCCCGGAGATTTCCAGCACCGGGGGCGACAGGGGTTTCACGAGCGGATCCAAGCGGTTAGCCAAAAGAACGCGAGGGGTCACAACGGTGAGGACCGTTACGACCCCTGCATAGACTGACTAATGCGTCAGAACGTGGACTTAGGTTCGTTGTCGTTGATGTTGACAGTGAACTGTCCGCTTTTTATCTGCGCGGCGAGTTTTTCGACTTCTGCCTTGGCGCTTGCCGGGACTTTGCTTTCAAACTCATAGTACGGCGCCAGAGATGCTCCGCCCTTGGCCATCATGGTCCAACTGTGATACTCCTCGGCTTTGAATTGGCCCGCTTTGACCAGGCTGATCGCGTGGTTAATCGCACTTTCCATATGCCATAACGCTGAGGTCACCACGACGTTCTCGCCGTTTTCCTCTTTGTTCATGTCATTGACGTTACCAAACGCGATGATGCCTTTCTCTCTCGCAGCATCGACAACGCCCGCTCTTTCGGCATACAAGACATCCACCCCGGCTTCGACCTGTGCGTACGCAAACTCTTTTGCTTTGGGGGGGTCATACCAGGAACCGATAAAAGACACTTTAAACTGCACGTCAGGGTTGACCGAGCGCGCACCATCCATAAATGCGTGAAACAGCCTGTTAACCTCGCCGATCGGATAACCTCCGACCATTCCGATCTTATTGGTCTTGGTCATGGTGCCGGCAATGATTCCCATCAGATAGCAGGGCTCATGAATATAGTTATCGAAGACGGAGAAGTTGCTGCCATGGGATTTGGCAGGACTGCCCATAAGCCACGCCACGTTCGGATAGTCATCGGCAACCTTTCGAGCCTCGGGATCAATCCCGAAAGCCTCGCCGACAACGAGCCCTACGCCACTCTCGGCGTACTCGCGCATTACCCGCACATAGTCTGTATTAGCTACCTTTTCTGAGAACACATACTCGATCTCCCCAGCCGCCTGTGCGGCAACGAGACCCTTGTGTAAAGCAGCGTCCCATTTCTGCTGGATAGGCTGGGTGTAGATTCCGGCAACTTTCAGTTTATCCGCATGCGCCACCGTCCCTAAGAGTGCCAGCCCAGCGATGACTGCACCGCCGAGCACTTTTTTGATTGTCTGATATGCCATGATTCCTCCTTGGATATAGTGTATGACCGGCCTTTAGAGCCGGCATTGAGAATAGCAAATGCACTGAGTCACGACCATAGGAAGGAATAGGCACTTGCCTTCAGCAGATGCGGCGCCCTTCGACCAACAATGGGCCCCGAAACCCCGCCGTGGTCTGTATTACATCACTCCCTCATCTCTTCTGTTTTCAATCTACAACACACAATTTGCTCCTTTCAAATTCCAATTGAAATATAACTTTGGGCCACTCGATCGACCGCGATCATCATTGCTGCGGTTCGAAGATCAGGAACATTGTCTGTTTCGTTCCACGTTGTGCTGATTGCGCTGTAGGCACCACGCATCGTGTCCTCTAATCCTGAGCGGACGAGATTGATCTCAGTGGCTCCGCCAAGTAATTCACGACGCTGGTCTGCCGGGAAAGACTTGCCGGTGATTGACTCTACACCTGCGATCAATGCTTCAAACTGGTTGTCCAGTTGGCGGCGCTGTATTCGGCCAAAGCGAATATGGGTCAGGTTCTTGATCCATTCAAAATAACTGACCGTGACGCCCCCTGCATTGGCGCAGAAATCAGGAATGATGACGATTCCACGCTCTCTCAATACTGCATTTCCGGCCGCTGTAATCGGGCCGTTGGCTGCCTCGATGATCAGTGGTGTCCGAATACGGGGGGCGTTTTCTTGGTTAATAACGCCTTCCATTGCCGCTGGAATCAGGATATCCGCTTCTGCCTCCAGCATCTCGGGGCCGCTTTGCGTAAAGCCGGGATAATCCTGGATATCGCCGGTTTCGATCATGTGTTCATGGAGTGCGGCGATATCTATCCCGTCTGGATCTACGATCGCACCCTCTCTTTCCAATACATGAGTAATGCGGCAACCATCATGTTGGCTTAGAAAAAGGGCGGCATGATAGCCGACATTGCCAAATCCTTGAACAATCACCTGTTTGCCGCTAAGCCCGGGGGTCAAACCTGTTTTTTTTACATCGCGTTCATGACGAAAAAATTCCTGGAGGGTGTACTGCACGCCGCGCCCGGTTGCCTCGGTCCGGCCGGCAATACCCCCCTTGCCCAGAGGTTTGCCGGTGACACAGGCCCAGGCGTTCAAATCGGTAGGATTGAGTCTTTTGTACTCATCCGCCATCCAGGCCATTTCACTTTCACCTGTCCCCATATCGGGGGCAGGTACATTCTGCGACGGGCTGATCAGGCCACGTTTCGCCAGTTCCTGGGTGAAGCGACGGGTAATTCGTTCTAGTTCCTGCGTCTCCCATGCCCTTGGGTCAATGGCTAGCGCGCCCTTTGCACCACCAAAGGGGATTTCCATCAGGGCGCATTTGTAGGTCATCAGCGCCGCCAGCGCCTCCACCTCGTCCTGATTGGCGTAGGGGGCATAACGAATACCACCCTTGACGGGCTCAAAATGTTCGGAATGGACGGAGCGGTATCCAGTGAAGGTTTCTACCCCGCCCCTAAGCCTTACCCCAAAGCGCACTACGTATGTGGAGTTTGCAATCTTGATCTTTGCAGCCAGATCGCTTGAAATCCCAAGCAGATTCGCTGCCTGGTCAAAAGTAGATTCTACCGATTGAAGAAAAGACTGGCTTTTCATATCTGTCCTTCGTTTTCCTTACATTGCGACTTCATAACCCTATCTTATTCTCGTTACAGAGAAATACCAAAGCGTTACATCAACATTCTTCCAGAAAGGTAATCTCTGGCTGTGACGTTATCACACCGCTGTCTTGGATTGCCTGTCTTTCCGGCGAGGAAAAAAACTCAATAAAGGCTTCCCTTGACGGTGCAGTACCCATCACATAACTGGCATTTGTGTCATCTGGATTACGGTATGCCCTCACTCTGATTCCAGCTGCGAGCCGTTGTTCCTCAAGATGATCAAACTTGGATTTCCATTGATCAAAATCTGAAACCTGGGCCGAAATGATTACGGTAATACTCATATGCTGTTCCTTCTGTGAATGTGGATGTGATTCATACCGCTAGCTTATTCCTGCTCCTCTTGACCTAACACGTAGATTGTATTATCGCGTTATACAGTAATGTTAGATAGGTAGGTGTCGTTATCAAGATCTTAGACCTTTATTGATCTTCTAGGGCGAGGAATTTGTTTTTGTGCACCATCAATAGCCCCCAAACCGGGGCCGTTTTAGGGGCTCCTCTTCGAACTCCCGACCTTATCTGATTACATTAATTATGCGTTTCCAGACAGATATCTTCGGCGCGGTTTCACCTTGAAACTCCCCTGTTACTAGAGCTCGCTCTTCAGCGCACGCTCTCCTACAGGTATCCGCTAGATCAGAAGGATTTTCTCTGTTTCGATATATCGAATAGGTGTAGGAGTCATGATAGGGAGCCGGTCCGCCGACACGATAGTACCACTCTGCACAAATCAGGCCGGTTGGTGTGCCATTCAGCGACAGCGTCGCCGTTACAAAGGGCTCGCGGTCCTCCTCCGGTAAGCTGTAAAAATGTTCTCCAGCTGCATCTAATGAGCCGAAGGCAATCTTGCCCTCTTCCTCGAAGAGAATGGTCACTGTGTCATGCTCAATAATACTGAAAATGCGATGAAAGAGGGTGAAGAACAACTCTGCATCAAAGAACATATCTACCTTTGATTGCCGAAAAGAGTCCAATACGATGGCAAAACGAAATGGCAGCCCCATATTGTGAGCGGTCTTATTGGGGTAGTCGATGTTGGGCAGGTACCCCGATACGAGTTTGACTGTCCTGTCATTCATAATAGTTAAAAAGAGTCTTTTAGCTAAGAGATAGAAATTTGCTTTTGGCAGATGCTGCGCTCTTAACCATTAATGGGCCCCGAAACCCTGCCATCCCTTCCTCTCTTCTGTTTTCAATCCACAACACACAATTTGCTCCAATTAGCGGTTGTATACAAGTGTCATTAATACCCAACAGCAAGGCCTTGAAAGTGCACAGTATTTGCTTGTCTGACTTTTTCTGACGGATAAAAAAACCTATCGATCAAAAAAAATACTACCAGTATGTGAATAGTTGAGCTATAAACAATATGCTTTACAAGGTAATTATTTTGGTTTGAACTAGCGGAGACTGTTATGGGATTCATGGTTGATATCGATACGGGAGGGACCTTCACAGACGGACTATTCACCAAGGGAGCTGAAATAAGGAGGGTCAAGGTGGACTCTACACCTCACGACCTCACGGTTTCCTGGCTGCAGTGCATGGAGGAAGGAGCTGCTCAATGTGGATTTTCCAGCCTTACGGAGTTTCTGGATGAGGTAGACATTGTGCGCTGGTCCAACACCGTTGCCAGTAACGTTATTGCAGAGCGCAAGGGTCCGAAAATGGGGCTCTTCGTGACAGAAGGCCACAGGCAGACACTGTATGCCGCAAATGGTAGCAACCCGGTCATTGGGCACCTGATTGAACAGAACCATGTTGAGGAGGTACAACAGCCCGTCGATACGGAAAAATTGCTGATCAAACTGAAGGAACTGCTGGAAGCCGGTGTTCGCCGCATTTGCATCAGTTTAAATGATGCGCTTAAAAACCAGGATGAGGCTGCCATCAAGGAAATTATTGAGGATCAGTTCCCAGACCATTATCTCGGCCATGTTCCCTTGCTGCTCGGCGGAGACATCTGCAAACACCCTGACGACATGACCCGGACACACGTCGCGCTGCTGAATTCCTACGTTCACGGTCCACTTGCCCAATCCATGTTTAAAGCCGAAGACGAACTGCGCGCGCTGGGCTACCTCAAGCCTCTCCTGCTGGGGCATACCGATGGAGGTGTGGTCCGTGTTTCGAAGACCAAACCGGTGGATACAATTGAATCGGGGCCGGTATTCGGCATTCATGCGGGAGACTACTGGGCGAAACTCTACGATTTTCCCTGTGTCATTACCTTAGACGTGGGAGGCACCACCACCAAAATTGGATTGATCAAGGATTCCCATCCGGCCTTGACTCGTGATCCGGATCTACTGGGGGTGCCCCTGAAACAGGCGATGCTGGATCTGAAAAGCATTGCGCTTGGCGGCGGAACAGTGGCAAAGGTGATTGAGGGCAAACTCCAACTGGGGCCTGAGAGCATGGGCGCCTTTCCGGGTCCGGCCTGTTACGACCTGGGAGGTACCGAAGTCACTCTGACCGATGCGTGTCTGGTAAGTGGCTATCTGGATGCAGAATATTTTGCCGGAGGTCAGAAAAAAATCAGCCGTGAACAGGCCGAAAAAGTCCTCAGTGAAAAAGTTGCGGGTCCGCTCGGACTGGATCTGGAAAATGCGGCTAACGAAATCATCAGCATGGCGGCAGAGATGATTGCTGAGGAAATCAATGAACTGGTCAACAAGACCGGGAAATCCGCAGCGGATTTTGTTCTGTTTACATTCGGCGGCAACGGAGCCGTTCTGGGCTGCGAAATTGCCCAAAAAGCGGAGATCCAAAAAAGTTATGTCTTTTCGCTTGGTGCTGTACTGAGTGCGTTTGGTTCTTCTGTGGCAGATATTACCCACACCTACGAGTACTCCCCGCTTGTTGCGGTCAGTGAGCATGAAACCCTGGCAGGAATGGCTCAGGAGATGGTGGAGGAAGCTCAGCGGGACATGGAAGGTGAGGGTTTCGATCTGGCAAATATGGAGGCCGGTTTGGATTTCACCCTCTATGACCAGAGTGATCCAAAAAACTTCATCCAATTCTCCAGCCCAACCTGGAAGGAAGCTGATTTGGCGGAAAAGAACATGAATGATCTGATTCAGGACAGTTTTGTTGATGCGGGCACGGATGCCGCTTCAAAAGATCTGGTTGTAGAAGTAATGAAACTGCGGGCCAGAGTACCGGTGGCCAAGGTTCAACCGGGTGAGGCCCAGTCAGGTGACGGCAATTCTTCGGCAGCCCTCAAAGGCGAACGGATGATACACAGAGGTGGGGAAGGGATTTCCTCCAGTATTTATGATTGGAACAAGCTTGCCACAGGAAATACCGTGACCGGCCCCGCCGTGCTGGAAGGAAGCGACACCACCTATGTCGTACCTCAAGGCTGGAGGTTTGTCATGGATACATACGGAAACGGCGAATTGGAGAGGGAGTGAACATGGGACGCAAAATCATTATCACGGAATATCTGGAAATGGACATCGACGCGGGTCAATGGCATTGCAGCACCTGTGGAAAGATGCTCATTGAGGCCGAGACGAATTACAAGAAAGGCTGTCTGGTCAACAGCAGGGATCCGCGGGAAATTCACAACCCGGTCTTCGAGGCCGAGTACAACTTCGCCCCGGATCCTGACTGGGTGAGGATCATCGAGTTCTACTGCCCGGAATGCGGGACCCAGATCGAGACCGAATACCTTCCGTTGGGGCACCCGATCACTCATGACATCGAAATCGACGTTTCCAGTCTGAAGGCAAGATTGGATAGCGGGGAACTGGCCATTGTTGACAAGAGACTGGAAGTGCAATCATGAGTATGAACACTATTGACATCGACGTAGGCGGCACATTCACAGATATGGTGCTGAATTATAACGGGGAAACGATTCTCAAGAAGACCCCCACCACCCCGCACGACCTTTCGGCCTGTTTTCTCAATGTCATTGAAGAAGGTGGAAAGGAACTCGAAATGGGTCCTGAAGAACTGCTGCCCGAGGTGGGCCTGGTGCGCTATTCCACTACCGTTGCCATGAACCGCCTGATTGAGCGGAAAGGCCCGCGTTTGGGTCTGATTACAACCGAAGGACATGAGGATTCCATCCTGATCGGAAAGGGCGCGCAGTGGGTTGATGGCACCCGTGTTTCCGAAAGACGGAATCTGGCCCCACAAAAAAAGCCTGAGCCGCTTATTACGCGTGAATTGATTGTCGGCGTAAAGGAGCGGGTCGACTCTTTCGGACAGGTTGTGCGTCCACTCGATGAAGAAAATGTGCGGCAGCAGGTGCGGCATTTGGTTGATCAAGGCGTGCGCGGTTTTGTTGTTTCACTGCTTTGGTCTCCGGCAAATCCGGCCCATGAGCACAGGATCAAAAAAATCATCCGTGATGAGTACAAAGAATACACACTCGGTTACATGCCGGTGGTGCTGGCCAGTGACGTAATCGGCCGTTCCGGTGAATACCAGCGTTCGATGACAGCCATCCTGGATGCTTACCTTTTCCGTGCCATGCAGATGGAGCTCGCGGCCATGTGGGACCGGCTCCGGGACTATCAGTACAAGGGGCCATTTATGATGGTCCACAATTCCGGTGGAATGGCGGAAGTTTTCAAAACGGATGCCGTCAGGACTTATAGCGCCGGACCTGTCGCAGCCCTTATCGGCTCACACAGACTGGCTGAAAAACTCGGCCACAAAAACGTCATAGCCTGCGATGTCGGCGGCACAAGTTTCGACATCGGTTTAGTTGTTGGACAGAGTGTGCGCAACTATGATTTCCGTCCGATTTTGGATCGCTGGATGGTGGGAATCTCGATGCTGCAAACCATGTCCATCGGTGCAGGCGGCGGTTCGATTGCGTCGGTGAATAAACTGCTCGGCAATCGTATTGAAGTCGGGCCGCAAAGCGCCGGTTCTTATCCCGGACCGGTCTGTTACGATCAAGGCGGCGAAGAACCGACGGTAACGGACGCCGATCTCGTGCTGGGCTATCTTGATGAGGATTATTATTTCGGCGGTGAAATGCTGCTCAATAAAGAAAGAGCCGAAGAAGTTATAAAGGAAAAAATTGCTGATCCACTTGGTGTTTCTGTCGCAGAAGCGGCTTTGTTGATTCGCAAGATCGTAGACGAAAACATGGGAACCGCTATTCGCAAAGAAATTCATTTGCGCGGCTACGACCCTAAAGATTTTGTCCTTTTTGCCATCGGCGGCGGCGGTCCGACTCATGTGGCTGGATACATGGGTGATATTCCGACGGCGGTGGTATTTCCATATTCTCCGGTTTTTTCGGCGCACGGTTCTTCAGTGATGGATGTTATGCACATCTACGAAAATTCACGGCGCTACGTTTTGATGGAACCGGCAACCCGCATTTTCAGCACAAACTACGATGACTTCAACAGCGTGGTTGATTCACTTATTGAACGGGCAAAAAAAGAACTCGCTGGAGAAGGAATGCCTGTAGAGGATGCTGTCTTCCGCTTGGAACTGGACATGCTCTACGGCGGACAGGTGCATCGCAAACGCTCCAGTTCGCCTGTTCTGCAGGTCAACTCAGAAGCCGACATGAAAGCAATCTATGATGATTTCGAGCAAGAATTCAGCGACGCCTTCAGTCCGTTGGTCTGTCATCCTGACGGCGGAGTTTATGTGGAAAGTTTTGTTCTCACCGCCTCGATCCCGGCGGAAGTGCCGGAGATCCCGGAGTACCCGCTTTCCGGCCCGGATGCCTCGCAAGCTCTGCGTACAAAGCGCCAGTGTTACTGGGGTAATTCCGGATTTGAGGAAAGCGCCGTTTATGACTTTTCCAAACTCGAAGCCGGAAACGAGATCAATGGACCTGCCGTTTTGGAAACGGAATACACCACATTGGTGGTTCCTCCGGATTTTGTTTGCCGAATTGACGAACATTTATTTGCCCGCATTGAACGGGCCTAACACTTAATAAGGGGCGATAAAAATGGCCATTCCCACAGCTGATGAAAAACTGGCAATGATCAAGGTCGAGCCTGCGGATGATGACGAACTGCGTTGTGTGGATAGTTTGAAGCCGGGTGATTATGAAGTCGGTTTCGAACGAACCAACAACATCCTGGATGAAGCAATGGAGATTTTTGTCCGTTCTTCGCGGAGCATGATGGGGATCGCGGGAGATTCGATGGTTGCTCTTTTCACCGCCAAAGGCGATTTGGCAAATGCCAGCTGCGGAACCTATCTGCACGCCATCATCCAGCCCATTTTGATTAAGTTCATCCTCAATTCCTACCAGGAAAATCCAGGTATAAAAGAAGGTGATATTTGGTTCACCAACGATGCGCTTTACGGAGGAATTCACAATCCGGATGAAGTAGTTCTGATGCCGGTTTTCTATCAAGGAGAACTGATTGCCTGGACCGGAGCCGCTGTTCATACCACCGAAACCGGAGCCAGCGAACCTGGCGGAATGCCGATTAACGCCACTTCGCGCTTCATGGAAGGACTCAATTGTCCACCGACTAAAATCGGTGAAAACTATGTAATCCGTGAAGACTTTGTGGAAACGATGAGTGCCTTCGGCATTCGTGCACCGCAAATGTTGGTCATCGACTTGAAGGCGCGGGCGACTTCGGCACACCGGTCACTAAAACGCATAATCGAACTGGCAGAGGAGCGTGGGCGTGATTATGTCGTCGGGCTTTTCCGCAAAATGCTGATAGTGGCAGAAGAAGGCGCGCGTAAGCGAATCAGCAGTTGGCCGGACGGCAAATATACTTGTGTCAATTTTGGTGACGGTGTCGGTTTTGAGGTTGGTCTGGTTCGCAACAGTCACATGACTCTGGAAAAAAAGGACGATTCAATAACATTGGATTTCAGCGGCACTTCTCCGGAAAACCCCTATTCCTACAACGCCCATGTGCAGGCGGCAGTCGGGCACGTTGCAAACTATGTTTATGAATATGTGTTCCATGATCTGCCGATCAGCAGTGCGACTTTTTCACCGATTGATTTTATCTTTCCTCCCGGCAGTTGCCTCAATCCGGATGCACGCGCGGCAACCAGTTGTTCCGTCATGATTGCCACCGGAATCATGAGCGGTGTCCACAACGTATTCGGTAAAATGATGTTTAGCACCAACAATATGTGGAGACAGTCTTGCGCGTCTCAAGGGAATGCTGGAAACGCGATGGTGGTCGCCGGACTTTCACAGTGGAATCTGCCGTTTGCGGACATGCTGGCCTATTCGCTTAACAGCGAGGGACAGGGTGGTAGACCGGAAATGGATGGAGTGAATGCCTTCGGCTTTCCTTGGTGTGTGTACGGAAGGACTCCGGATATTGAAGAAATGGAAAATGACCTTCCCTTATTTATCCCGCTTTCCAATCACTGGAAAGACTCTTGCGGACACGGAAAATATCGCGGTGGCGTAGGAACGGTGCAAATCTGGGTTACTCACCATGTGCCCTATGTGTTCTTTATGGCGATCTCAGACAATAGCAAAATGCAGACTCCGCAACCCTTGTTTGGCGGATATGCACCTTGTACGGTTCCGGGGCTTAGCATATCCAACGCCGACCTGATGGAGCAAATGAAGGAAGGCAATGGTTTGAGTTTGGAACTTTTCCCGATGCTCAAAGATAAAAGTATCGGCGGCGAGTGGCAAAATGAATTTTTTGGACGCGCTACCCGTCCGGTGAATCAAAATGATGTCATCACTTTCGGGTTTGCCACCGGAGGAGCCGGTTACGGAGATCCGCTGGAGCGCGAGCCGGAATTAGTCATCCAGGACATCAAGGATCAGATCATTTCAGACTGGTCGGCACAAAACGTCTACAAAGCTCAGTACGATCCAGAAACTCTCAGACTTGACCCGGAAGGCACCGAGGCCGCCCGGCAGGAGGAGCGTCAAAATCGAATCCAGCAAGCCAAACCTTATGATGAATTTGAACAAGACTGGCTCGAGGAGAAGATGGACGAGTCCCTCTTAGCATTCTATGGGACCTGGCCCGATGCAGAGGTGGTTGCCCCACCATTCAGGCCTTAGGGGTAATATAAGCAGAAAAGGCATCTACAGAAAGACCGCCCTTAACGATGGGACGACCCAGAGGAAGAGTGCTCTGACCCGAGAAAAAAGACAGCGCATCAAACAGGGTGGTTTGTTCATCCCCTGGGTTTTTTCTTTTGGGGCCGAGTTGGAGGGCTTGCCCCTGAGGGAATATCTTGAAGATGCAACCAAGCTTTCCAACACTCTCCGTACGATACACAACTACTTTAAATACGATGGTGTTGTCAGTCAGGGCAATACCCTGCTTCTGGCGGAGGCCTTGGAATACGGGCTGGATCAGGAAGAATCAACCATTTGTTCTAAGTCTGGTGGGTCGCTTCCGGCTGACTTTGAAAAGCACGTGGAACAACTGCCACAGAACAGAAAGGTGGCAACCGCCATCGATGTAATACAGAGACTGAATATACTCCTTCCGGATACTCCCCTCCTCAACATAGTGCCCGGTCCTTACACCCTGGCCCGTCAGTTGACCGGTTTGGAAACAGAAGAGGCCTGTTCAAACCCGGAACTCCTAAGGATGATGACGAAGGTAATACTAACCATGGTCAAGTCAATGGGCGACGCTGGTGCCGACATGTTGATCATCCATGAAGAGGCCTTGCCAAAACTGAATGACGAAACAGCAAAACTACTCCGCCGTTGTTATGCGCCTCTTTGGAACAGTGCCAAATTCTATGAACTTTCTCCGCTTCTGATGTTAGGTCAATGGCTTCCGGAAAATGCGGACCGATTGGCAAAGATTGCCGATGAAATCATTTTTCCCACAGGATCTTTACCTGACAATCAAAGAAAGATAAAAAGGCTGTCGCTATCCTTGCCGGTCTCTTTACTCGAAAAGGAACCCCAGGAAATTCAGAATTTCTTGGAACAGCAGGAGGTTTTGAACATAGCCAGGGAATCCCGGCTATTTTTACTGAGTACAGACGTCGAAATACCATCTGGCATCCACAAGGAATCCCTGATCCGGGGTGTTCAAACCATTAAGGACGCAATCAACCAGGTCTTGCCTCACTGATACGTCGTTCCGACCTGATTCATAAACCGCTCTAGATTCTCTTTGCTCATGAGGGTTCTCCCTGTGTATGTTTGAAGATATACAATAGACCACCTTCGGTAATCTTCAAGTCGCAAACAGGTTATATTGATCGGGGATGAGTGCAGGGATAACAGGGGTTATATGAAATAGACAACCGCAGGGGTGCTATAATCCGGCCTAAAATCGGGTCTGTCGGCAGAGCAAAGCAAATTTAATGAGCGTTCACATGAAAAAAACGATGTATGAGAAAATCTGGGATGACCATTTGGTGCACGAGCCTGATGGTCAGGCGCCCATCCTGTATATAGATCGCCATTTGCTGCATGAAGTGACCAGCCCGCAGGCATTTGAAGGATTACGAAATGCGGGTCGCCCGGTCCGTCGCACCACGGCCAATCTGGCAACGCTGGATCACTGCGTACCCACCAAGGATCGTCACCTGCCGATTAAAGACCCGATCGCGCGCAAACAGGTCGAGACCATGATCAGGAATTGTGCCGATAATGGAGTGCAATTATACGATATGGAAAGTCCGAACAACGGGATCATTCACATCGTGGTCCCCGAGCATGGTTTTGTGCACCCCGGCATGACGGTGGTTTGCGGTGACAGCCATACCGCTACCCACGGCGCATTTGGCGCCCTGGCCTTTGGCATTGGCACCTCTGAAGTTGAGCATGTGCTCTCCAGCCAGACCCTGCGTCAGAAGAAATCCAGGACCATGCGAGTCCATGTGGAAGGTGAATTATCTGAATACTGTACGGCTAAAGATATAGCGCTCTCGATCATCGGCCACATCGGTACCGCCGGCGGCACCGGCTATGTTATTGAATACACCGGTGATGCCATTACCCGCCTGTCGATGGAAGGGCGGATGACGTTGTGCAATCTGGCAATAGAAAGTGGGGCCAGAGCGGGCCTGGTGGCAGCGGACGAAAAGACGTTCGAGTTCCTCAAGGGGCGTGAATTTGCACCGCAGGGTGAAGATTGGGACCGGGCGCTGGCCTACTGGAAAAGCACGGTCAGCGATCAAGGCGCTGAATATGACACTGAGATCACCATTGATGCGGATGATATTGTCCCGCAAGTCACCTGGGGGACCTCTCCGGAGCAGGTTATCGGGGTCGACTGCAAAGTGCCTGACCCACAACATATTGTCGACGAAGAAAAGAAAAAAGCCTGTGCAGACGCTCTGGATTACATGGGTCTGCAGGCCAGTGCCAATATTACCGATATCGCTATTGATTATGCTTTTGTTGGTTCCTGCACCAATGGCCGCATAGAAGATCTGCGTGCTGCGGCAAAAGTCGCTGAAGGGACGACAGTTGCTGAGGGTGTGACGGCGATTGTGGTTCCGGGTTCATACCGGGTTAAGCAACAGGCCGAAGAAGAGGGCCTGGATAAGATATTTCTAGCAGCCGGATGGCAATGGCGTGAGCCGGGCTGTTCGATGTGTCTGGCCATGAACGGCGACGAGCTAAAGCCCGGCGAGCGCTGTGCTTCTACCTCTAACCGTAATTTTGAAGGCCGTCAGGGCAAGGGTGGACGCACCCACCTGGTATCTCCTGCTATGGCGGCGGCGGCAGCGGTGGCGGGTCAGTTTGTGGATATTCGCCAGAAGTAATAATAGAGCGCTTAGCCGATCTTAAATACAACATCCAGAGAGATAAAAGATGAAGCCTTACACCGATCACACCAGCGTTGCCGCGTTAATGGACCGCAGTAACGTTGATACTGATCAGATTATACCCAAGCAGTTTCTCAAGAAAGTTGAACGCTCGGGATTTGGCGCCCACCTGTTTCACGACTGGCGCTTCAACGCCGATGGCAGTGAGAATGCGGAATTTGAATTGAACAAGGATGCTTTCAAAGATGCCAGGATTCTGGTTGCAGGGGATAACTTTGGCTGCGGTTCTTCACGCGAACATGCCCCGTGGGCGATAGAAGACTATGGTTTTAATACCATTATTTCGACCAGCTACGCCGATATATTTTTCAACAACTGTTTCAAAAACGGCATTTTGCCGATCGTGGTTTCACGCCGGGATCTGGATCAATTGATGCAGGAAATTCGCACCAATGAAGGCGTCAGGTTCAGCATCGATTTGCCCGAACAAACCATTACCACCGCGGCAGATTTTGTGGTTAAGTTTGATATCGACGAGTTTCGCAAGCAAAATCTGTTGTTGGGCCTGGATGAAATTGGAATGACCCTGCAAAATGCGGATAAAATAGCTTCGTTTGAAGCCCGGCAACAACAAACCCATCCGTGGTTGTGGAAATGACCAATGCGGATAAAGCATACTGGAATAAATGGTTGAACAGTAAATCATGACCCCAACAGGCCGACATATTGAATTGATGGATACCACCCTGCGCGATGGTGAACAAACGCAGGGCATCTCCTTTTCGCCGGATGAAAAGCTCAACATTGCCAAGGCGTTATTGCAGAAGCTGGGCGTTGATCGTATTGAAGTTGCTTCGGCCAGGGTATCCGAGGGCGAAAAACAGGCAGTCACGACGCTTAATGAATGGGCTGTCGAAAAAGGTTTTCTTGAACGTATTGAAGTGCTTGGGTTTATCGATAATACGCGCAGTGCAGACTGGATCGTTGAAACCGGCGGGCGCACCATGAACCTGTTGACCAAGGGCAGTGAAAATCATTGTCGCAATCAGTTGAAGCAGGAACCGGCCGAACATGCCGAGGGCATCCAACAGACCATCGCCTATGCCCAAAGCAAAGGGCTTGCGGTCAACATGTACCTGGAAGACTGGTCGAACGGCTTCCGGGATAACCCTGATTATGTCTATAATTTGATGGATGCCGTAATGGATTGCGGCATTAAACGTTTTCTCCTGCCCGACACCCTAGGGGTGTTGTCACCCACTGAAGTCTCGACGGCAATAGGTGATATGGTGGCCCGCTATCCCGGACAGCAATTTGATTTTCATCCGCATAATGATTATGGCCTGGCGACGGCTAACGCGATGTTTGCGGTGGCCGCCGGTGCCGGCGGGATACATTGTACGATCAATTGCCTGGGTGAGCGTGCGGGCAATGCCTCATTGGCCGAGGTGGCAGTCGCCCTGAAAGATAAAATGGGCATGTCTCTATCGTTGAATGAGCACCATATATTTGATTTGAGCAATATGGTTGAGCGCTTTTCGAGTAAGCAGATCAGTGACAACACACCGATTGTGGGCAACAATGTGTTTACCCAAACCGCAGGCATTCATGCCGATGGCGATCACAAGGGCGGATTGTACGAGAGTCATTTAAGCCCGGAACGATTTGGCCGTAAGCGCAGTTATGCCCTGGGTAAAATGAGTGGCAAGGCCTCATTGCTGAAAAACCTTGAAGAACTGGACCTGAGCCTGACCCCTGAGAACCAGAAAAAAGTCCTCAACAAAATTGTAAGGCTGGGCGATTCAAAACAAAACATTACCGCCGATGATTTGCCTTTCATCATTGCTGATGTGATGGAAAGCAACGATTACGGCCATGTTAAGTTACTCAATTGCTCAATCACCAGTGGCCTGAACCTGGAGTCGACGGTAAGCATTGCGGTCGAACTGGACGGCGAAATACACAAATCAACCGGCTCAGGCAATGGTGGGTTTGATGCTTTTATTAATGCCGTGAGCAAGGTTTTCCAGCCTGATTTCTACACCCTGCCGATGTTGGAAGATTTCGAGGTCCATATTCCACGCGGCGGCAATACCAACGCACTGACTGAATGTATTATTACCTGGAAGACAGATCATAAGAGTATAAAAACCCGAGGTGTACATTCGAACCAGGTCTTTGCAGCCATTTTTGCGACACTTCGCATAATAAATCTGCAATTGCACGAATTATCGACCTCTTCAACTACTGATGCCGCTTAAGCTTCTGTTTGATCCCAGGCAGGATATCCTGCGGCGGCCGGATGGTGTTGGTGGTTGAAAAAAACCGACAGAACAGGTGACACTGTGTGACTTGGATTTATAATTGAAAAGAGGCGTAAACGGCCAATGACGCTCGCGAAATCGAAATCATCGCGAATTAATATCCACCTTAGAACTGATGTTGAACTATGAAAGAATATAAAATTGCACTGCTTGATGGTGATGCTATTGGCCCAGAATGCATGAAGGAGGCGGTTAAAGTACTAAAAGCCGTAGAAGCACGAAATGATGACGTTAAGTTTGATCTGATTCACGCCGATTTTGGCGCCAGTGCTTATTTCAAAGTCGGGCATGCTTTTCCTGAGGAAACCAAAAAGATCTGTAGTGAGGCCGATGCCGTCTTAAAAGGCCCTGTTGGTCTAAGCTATGAAGAGACACAGAAAATTCCGGTTGATATGCAACCGGAACGCGGTGCCATTCTCCCCCTGCGCAGACACCTGAATACCTATGCCAATCTACGCCCGGTTTCATTGCCCAAAAGCCTCTCTCACTTCTCTCCCCTGAAAGCTGAGATCGTCGGGGAAGGGATCGACATTCTGATCATCCGCGAACTGGTGGGCGGGCTGTATTTTGGCAACAAGGAAATCGGCGTCAATGAAGAGGGCTTGCGCTATGTTCGCGAAACCCTTGAATATGATGAAAAACAGATCTCACAAATCATTCACTTCGCTTTCAAGCAGGCCATGCAGCGTAAGAAGGTCCTGCACAATATCCATAAAAGCAACGTATTGAAGTCCAGCGTTTTATGGAATGAAATCGTCGAAGAAGTTGCTGTTTCATACCCTGAAGTCGAAGTTAAATATCAGCTGGTCGATTCAGCCGCCACTTTATTATGCCTCGATCCCGGCCAGTTCGATGTCATGGTGATGGAAAATATGTTTGGCGACATACTGAGCGACCAGGGCGGCGGGATACTGGGTTCGCTGGGTTTAATGCCTTCAGCCTGCCTTGGCGATGACAAAGCCTATTATGAACCTTCCCATGGCTCTGCCCCTGATATCGCGGGCAAAAATATTGCCAACCCTTACTCGATGATCGGTTCGGTGGCGATGATGCTGGAGAACAGTTTTGGGATGCTTGAAGAGTCCAAAAAGGTATGGCAGGCAATTCAGAGCGTCTATGCAAAGGGCTACACCACCCCGGATTTATCCAAACCCGATAGCGGCGACAAAATGATCAATACCGATGCCTTCGGTGATATGGTTGTTGAGGAATTGAATAAGCTCTGAATTGAGTTATTCAGCTGACATTGGGCATCTGTCCCGAGCACTTCACTGAGGAGGGTGGTGTGGCATTACCTGTAACGATGGATGTGGTGGAGCACCTGGGTGGATCTATGTTGATCTACGCCAGTCGTTGTACGGGCGAAACCCGGGTGATCCAAAGCAACTTCAGCCGCGGCGTCGAAGCGGACCACCGCCTGGCAGCCCAAAGCAACCCGGCGTGAGGTAGCCAATGTCCACCCGGCAAAACGATTTGGCACTTCACCCACACCGGCGCTTCAATCCGTTGAAGGGGGAGTGGGTTCTGGTCTCCCCGCACCGCAACCGGCGTCCGTGGCAGGGAGCGATGGAGGCCACCCGGCCGGAAGAAAAGCCCGCCCATGATCCTGAATGTTACCTCTGCGGCGGTAATACCCGCGCCAATGGCGAGCGGAACCCCGAATACCAGGGTCCATGGGTATTCGCCAACGATTTTCCAGCCCTGCTGCCTGACACACCGGACAATGGCGGCGACAACGGTGGTCTGTTCATCGCCAAGGGCGTGCACGGGACGGCTCGTGTGATCTGTTTTTCAGAACGTCACGATCTGACCCTGCCCGAACTGCCCGTCTCCGGGGTGCGACAGGTGGTCGACGTATGGGCGGACGAGATCGAGACCTTGGGACAGGCTTACAAGTGGGTCGCGGTGTTTGAAAATAAGGGTGCGATGATGGGGTGTTCCAACCCCCATCCCCACGGCCAGGTCTGGGCATCTGATTTCCTGCCTAATGAGGTGGCCCAGGAGGATGCCTGCCAAAAGGAATACTTCCAAACCCATGGCCAGGCGCTGTTGGCCGATTATGCGAAGGCAGAATTGGACAAAGGTGAGCGCATGGTGGTCGAGAACAGCCATTGGGTGGCCGTGGTGCCCTATTGGGCAGTATGGCCCTTTGAAACCCTTGTCCTGCCCAGGCGCCCCATTCAACGCCTGGCCGACTTGGGAGATGAGGAAAGGAGTGCCCTTGCTGATCTGATCAAACGCCTGACCACCCGATATGACAACCTCTTCAAGACCGAGTTCCCTTATTCCATGGGATGGCACGGTGCCCCCAACGATTCCGGCGACTATCGTTACTGGCAACTTCATGCGCACTTTTTTCCGCCCCTGTTGCGTTCGGCGACGGTCAGGAAATTCATGGTTGGGTATGAAATGCTGGCCGAAGCCCAGCGGGACCTGACGGCGGAAACAGCGGCCGAAAAACTGCGCAAATTACCGGATGTCCATTACAAGCAGCGATAATATTCGATGGATGGAACCCAACTCATAACGGCCACCCACGAAGCCCACGAATCCCATTTCGGCACCCCGCCTCAGGCCGTCGCTTCGGCGCCCGGCCGGGTCAATCTGCTGGGGGAGCATACTGACTACAACGGGGGATTTGTTCTCCCCACGCCCCTTGATCTGGAGGTCGCGGTGGCGATCGGCTACGGTGGCGAACCGGGTCAGTTGGAGGTGTTCAGCCGAAACTACGACCGTCCGGATCGCGTTGCCCTGTCGGCCGAAGCCAGTGGAAATTGGAGCGATTTCATCCTCGGCTGCTTTCGGCTTGCCGAACAGGCTCCGGACCCGGACAGGGGGTATCGCGTGACCCTCAACAGCACCTTGCCCATAGGCGCCGGCATCTCCAGTTCAGCCGCCGTGGAAGTTGCCGGGCTGCGTGCTCTTGAAGCTTTGGCGGGGCGAGATGCCGATCCGGTGAAACTGGCTCTGATCGCGCAGAAGGTTGAACGGGATTTCGTCGGCGTCCCATGCGGAATCATGGATCAGTTTACCGCCTCTGTCGGCTCCCAGGGCCACGCCTTGTTCCTCGACACTCGCTCTCTCGAATACACCAATGTGCCCCTGTTTTCGACCCATCGGTTCATCGTCGTGCACTCCGGGGCGACCCATCAATTGACCGATGGCGGCTACGCTGGACGAGTTGCGGAATGCCAAAGGGCTTGTGATGCGCTCGGGGTCGCTCAACTGCGTGACCTGACGCCAGCGGACCTTGATCGCATCGCCGGCCTAAAGGCTCCGGAACGAAACCGTGCTCGGCATATCGTTACGGAAAACCAGCGGGTGCTGGACGGCGTCGAGGCCCTGCGGAACCATGAGGCCCTGCGGTTCGGTGACCTCATGGTGGAAAGCCATGCCTCCCAGCGGGATGATTATGCCGTTTCGGTCGAGGAAATTGATGCCCTGGTGGAGGCGGGATTGAATTTTGGTGCCGTCGGGGCACGATTGACCGGCGGCGGCTTCGGCGGTTCCATCGTTGCGCTGCTCCCGACCACAAGGATTGAACAGTGGTGTGCTCAGATGACGCAACGGTTTCCAACAGCGCGCGTCCTGGCGGAAGTGGGCGTTTGAAAATTTTGATGGTGGCTGTAAGAAAGCAAATGAGAGGAAACTGGGACGGCCAATACGGTTATATTCCTGTGTCGAGCAACTGCTGAATGCACATCGAATAACGTGCCATAGGCATCAAAAACGCCGGCCTGGATTCCTTTTTAAGGGCGTCACAAACTGTTTTTCCGCCCCGCCTGATGAGACTTCGGAACAGGCGAAACCACGCTGTCCGGTGGGATTGAGTAAGTTGCCGTCACATGCGCGACTAACTCGTCTTTACCCTCGACAAATATTTCCACCTCACCCACCGCCAAGCGTTTGCCGAGCTTGATGATCCGGGTATAAGCAAGCAGGTCACCAGGTTCGGGTCGGTGCAGAAAATTGATATTCAAATTTGTGGTGACCGTAAGCTCGACAATGCCAATACAACTGAGTACTGCAGCATACACGCCGTAGTCTGCAAGACCCATCATAACCGGTCCGGAGATCGTTCCCCCAGGGCGCACAAATTCATTACTGTAGGGCGCCCGTACCGTAGCGGTGCCACTACCCAAAGCCTCAAGGCGAAAACCGTAGGCAAGTGCGAAAGGCAATTGGTCGCGAGTCAGAGCCTGAATCTGAGCAATAGTCGCTTGTGACATGACGGTTTACTTGAATCGCTTTTGAGGTGTAAGTTACGGGTCCAATCTGCCATCGAACCATCGCGATGACGTCAACCCAGGAATAGGAATTTGCTTTTGGCAGAGGTGAGGGATTGCGCCATCAATGACCCCGTAATCCTGCCATTGTCTATTTCACAACTCACCTGTTTTCCTTAATAGCGATTTCACCCCCTCCTCTTTTCTGTTTTCAATCACCAACGCACAATTTGCCCCAATTAGCGGCTGTTTTCAAGCGTCAATAATGCCCAACAGCCACAGGAGACCCCGCCTGGGGGTCAAACAACAGCTCGAGTGAAATCAGGGAAGGGGTGGTCGCTAAGCGGGATCTGGCAGCCCTTGGGCCACTCTTGCTCAGCGGGCGGTAATAGCCCGCAGAATCCGGGCAATCAACACCCGTCGATATACGCAAGAACTGGCTGGATAATCACGATCCGTCTGCCAGTAACAACGCCTGTCGCTGGCCGTTCACTTCGATCTTGCCACCGCTCTGGTGGATTGCTACTTCGCGCCCATCGAGCAGTGTTTGTGCCTGACTCGCCGGCACGGCAATCCGGAAGGTTGACGAATCGCTATACACTAGCCAGCGGCCATCCCCGAGAGCGACCCCGATGCCCCTATCGACTTTGATAGGCCGAATATCTCGCCAATCGATACCTTTGAGTATCTGTGTTAGTTTGCGATAGGTTTTTCCTGCCGGCTTGATCTCAAGTGGCGCCTGGAGGGCGGTCTTGCGGTACAGGGAATTGGTGGCAAACGCAGAGATTTGCTTGCGCTCATCGCCTTTTTCGGTTGGCGGATCATACAAAGTGTGCCAGAACACGTGCTCAATACCGTAAGCCAGCGCCAGTATCACTGTTCGGGCGAGAATCTCTGCCTGCCATTCAGGGCTGAGAAAAGACTCCTTACCTGCCGCGGGCACACTGGTCTCAGTCAGCCACACCGGCTTACCCCGGGCCACTTCCTGCACCCGGCGCAGGGTCAGTTCCACAGCTCCGGCATCACGCCCAGTGTGATAGGCATGGACGGACAGGATGTCGATAGCGGCAAGTAACCCAGGTACGGCTAATAGATCACGCAGGTAGCGATAGCCGAACTCTTTAGTCACACGGTAGAGACCGCCGTTGAGAACGCGTGCCCCCGGGTCGGCGCTTTTGATGGTGCGTGCGGTTAAGATGACTATTTCGGCGAACTGCTCAGGCGTACAGAAATTGCTCCGTTTGCTGGCCTGGGGGCTGCCCGAATTTTTGAGGTCAGGCTCGTTGTCGACCTCCCAGAAGCGCACACCCCGAAGCAACCCAGGCATGTCGTTGAGTCCATCACCATCGTAGCGTTCCACTGCAGCGCGAACAAATTCGACATAGCGCTCTCTGTCGCTACCCTGTAACACATAGTGGCTGGTGAAGTCCCGGGATTTGTTGCCCGGCCACGGGCCAATCATCATCACCGCCTCAAGTCCGGCACGCTGTACTGCCTGCAACCACAGGTCGGCCCGCGCAAATGAACGACTCTCGTGCTCCCAGCGGTCCCAGCTCAGGCGTGGGAAGGCCACGGTATGGCCGCGGGTCCAGCGGGCGCCTACTTGCACCGCCGCCAGCCCTTGCTGATCCAGCGAACGGCGTAGTACCTCGAGCTTGACCCCGCGGCGCTCGAACTTTTCCGGGAACGAAATCGCCTCATTGATACCGAATACTTCGACCACGGGGCCGCTGGGCCGGTATGCGCCAGTGAGTTGCTGGGCAACAGCGACCAGGCACTGGCACCACAGCCCCAAGGCCAGGGTAGTTACCAGCGCTATCCTGGTGACGGGGCACCGACAGCTCCGCCGGGTAAGTTGATTATCTGACAACGTACCGATCATAGATTGAATGGTTAATTGCTGGGGGCAGGCAGGGATAGGAATTTGTTTTTGGCAGAGGTGAGGAATTGCACCACCAATGTGCCCGAAACCCTGCCGTTGTTTGTTTTCCATTACTCCTGTCATCCCTAACCGCCAATTCATCCCCTCATCTCTCCTGTTTTCAATCACCAACACACAATTTGCCCCAATTATCAGCTGTTTTCAAGGGTCAATCATGCCCACAAAAACCCTGGGGTTGCGCAGGATCCGACTAACTGAAAAGATCAATCTCCGAGTAGTAGGTTGTTAGTCAATTCCCAAGCATTATTTAAGGATCTCGCTTGAACGCTACGTTGTTTGGTTTTCATAACTCGTACGCAAGATTGCCGGAGCATTTTTTCGCGCGGCTGTCACCCACGCCAGTCTCAGACCCACGGCTTGTCAGAATCAACGAAGATCTTGCCGTTCGCCTTAAGTTAGATCCGGCTTTTCTGGGCTCTCCCGAAGGTGTTCAGATCCTTGCGGGCAACCGTGTGCCGGGAGATGCGGAACCCCTTGCTATGGCATATGCCGGATTTCAGTTTGGCGGATGGGTGCCACAATTGGGCGATGGGCGCGCTATCTTGCTGGGAGAGTTAGCAGACCGGGATGGTGTCCGACACGATGTACAGTTAAAAGGATGCGGTCGAACACCATTTTCAAGAAACGGAGATGGTCGCGCGGTTCTGGGTCCGGTGCTGCGCGAGTACATCGTAGGCGAAGCAATGCATGCACTAGGGGTGCCCACAACGCGTGCTCTCGCAGTGGTCACAACCGGTGAGCAGGTTCTACGGGAGCACTCTCTTCCAGGTGCAGTATTAACCCGGGTCGCCCAAAGCCATATTCGCGTAGGCACGTTTCAATTTTTTGCTGCACGCCAGGATATCAATGCTTTGAGGCTGCTGGCAGATCATGTCATTGACCGCCACTATCCCGATGCACGAAAAAGTGCACGACCTTATCTGGCGCTGCTTGATGCAGTGGTTGATGCCCAGGCCGCGCTGGTAGCCTCATGGAAGTTGATTGGATTCATTCATGGCGTCATGAATACCGATAACACCTCAATCTGTGGCGAAACCATTGATTATGGCCCCTGTGCGTTTATGGATACCTATTACCCAGGCATGGTCTACAGCTCAATTGATCAGGGGGGGCGCTACGCGTATGGGAACCAGGCGCCCATTGCCCACTGGAATCTCGCCGGATTTGCCCAGACACTGATTCCCCTTATCGATTCTGATGCTGCGCAATCGCTCGAGATGGCACAAGAAATTATTAACACCTTCCCAGCTAAATTTGAGGTGGCCTATAACGCCGGTGTCAGAGAAAAGCTCGGCTTTCAATCAAGCAAAGCAGAAGATCCGCTCCTGATGGCAGACCTGCTCACAGTTATGGCCGATCACCAAGCTGATTTCACGCTGGTATTCCGACGATTGTGCCTGGTTGAGACGGACAACAGTTCAGCCGATGGCGTTGTGCGTGCGCTTTTCGATGATCCCGCTGCGTTTGACCAATGGGCAGCGCGTTGGCGAGTCCGGCTGGGTGATGAAGTAAATGGGAAGTCGGGGCGGCAACAACGAATGCTCGCTGTTAATCCGGCCTATATCCCCCGAAATCACCGGGTCGAAGAGGTGATACGCGCCGCTGAGGATCATGGTGACTTCGCGCCTTTTGAGAAACTTCATAGGGTGCTTCAAAAACCCTATGATGAGCAGGAAAGCGATATCGAATACCAGAGGCCGCCGCGGCCGGAAGAGATCGTCCAGGCGACCTTCTGCGGAACTTGAGCAGGCTTTATGGGAAACGGACTTTCATCAAGAGAGGGATAGGAATTTGTTTTTGGCAGTTGTGAGGGATTGCACCTTCAATGGACTCCGCATCAACTAAAAGCAAATGCCTATCCCTCAGGAGACTCTTATCAGTCCGGCAAAATCAACCGCTCAGGGAAGCCAGGAGTCTCAAAGGTAAAGGGTAAGCAACACACAAAGCAGCACTTCCGTGCGCGACAGCATCCACGTGCGCACCGTCACCACGTTCTCCTCAACGAAATCGGAACGGACATGTTCGCCGAGCAGATCAGGCAGAGCGTGGATTGTGTGAGCACCTAATTCTTCAGGGTCCAGGCCGAGCGACTGCAGAAGGCTTCGTGTGAGGCTCTGATAGGAATCGAACTGCTGGTCTGGATACTGGCGCAGGAACTGCTCTGCAATCTGTCTGGCGCGCTCTGGATAGTTGAGCGTCCCGATCATACGCTCCGCTGCATCGTCAATCTCCGGATTATTCCATCCACAACCCGGCACCAAACCGCCAAACAGGCACACCGCCGGGACGGAAAAGCTGAGCTTGATAAGACGCCGTCGCCCGCCCAGGTGCGAGGAACCGGTCACGCCAGCCGGCCCTTTATATGGTCGGCCAACCGGAGGGAAAGCGCGATGAGATTGAGGGTCGGATTGGTGTGTCCGATGTTGGGGAAAATTGAACTGCCGGTAACGAACAGGTTATCGATACCGAAGACCTTGCAGTTACGATCAACGACGCCTTGTTTCGGGTTATCCGCCATTCTGGTAGTGCCGCAATGGTGCTTACCCGAAGTAAAGGCATCAGGCCACTCATCCGGCCTGTCAAGAATCTGAGCATGGGCACGACCAAAGCCCATGCGTGCAAATTCCAGCGCCCCGATCTCGATCGCCCGCCGGGCATTGGCCAACTCCTGCTCGGTCACCAGCCACTTGCACTCCAGCTTACGTTGGCCGAATCGGTCGAGATCATCGCCTAGCCGCACGAAGGCATCGGGATTCGGGATCGGCTCCATCGCCATATGCACCTGAATATAGGTACCTGGCTCTTTCGTCAGGGGAGCGGGTTCGGGTGCTCCGTCCAGGTCAGAAAAAACCCCTCCGACAGGAGAACCATAGCGCGGTCCAACGTTGTAGAGGTGGAACCGAAAACGGGTCAACCGCTCTCTACGGGTCAATTCAGCCGGGGGAGTCATGATGCCGAATATCAGCCCCCCATTGATATCGTGTTTGTCCGTGTAAAGGCGAAAATCGAGATCTGTCCGCGACAAGGAGATATCCATCGCCGGCCTGATCAGAAGATGGTCGGTGTAGAACCTGCCTACCAGGCCATTATCATTGCCTAAACCCTCCGCTGCGGTCCGATTCGACAACAACATCAATCGCGGGTTTTCCAGACCCCCCGTCGCCAGAACAAAGTGACGCGCACGAACCTTGTACCGAGGCCCGTCGATGCAAGCCACCTCGGCGCTGTTTATCCGCGAAGCCGTTTCGTTCGAGATCAACTCGAGGATGTTCGAATACAGGTAGACCGAGACGTTGCGTGATTTTTCCAGCGCCGGCCGGTACACAGTGCCGAATCGGGTCGGGGTACTCTGGTGTTTCATCACGGATATCAGCCGGTTGCTGTCCAGCGGCAGAGTCGGCAGTTTCAGCTGCCGCGCATAGTTTTCCAGTTCGTCGTACCGATACTTGCCCAGTTCAAGCACCGTCTGGGTCTCCGCCAGGTAAGGATCCAGTTCTTCGATGGTGATCGGCCAGCCGCTGTGAGGTATCCATTCCCGCGTTGAAAAATCAAACGCATCGAACGGCCGGCAGTGGCCCGCCCAATGACCGGTGGTTCCGCCGAAATACCGCAGCCTGTTGGTTTCCAGCGGATAGGTCAGGCGGCCCACATGACTGCCTTCGTAAAGGGATTGCGTCTCGTGGTCTAACTTGTAGCCGCCGCTTTCCAACACCGCCACCCGGGCATTGCCGCCGTCAAACTGAAGGGCCATCGCGATGCCCACGGCACCCGCCCCGACGATGCATAAATCGGCATCGACCACGTGCCCATCGGGTAATTCCCTGGCATCAACAAACATTAGGTTATTTAGAAGCGGCCAGGGATAGGAATTTGCTTTTGGCAGATGCGAGACTTTGTGCCATCAATGGCCCCAGAAACCTTGTCGTTGTCTGTTTCACATCACTCCTGTCATCCCCAACCGCCATTTCATCCCCTCATCTCTTCTGTTTTCAATCACCAACGCACAATTTGCCCCAATCAGAGGCTGTTTTCAAGCGCTATTACCACCCAACAGCCAGAGAACACCCCGCCTGGGGTCAAACAACGGCTCAAGCGATATCAGGAACGGCGTTATAGCTAAGTGGATCTGGCAGCCCTTGGGCCACTCTTCTCATTTGGTGCTAAGAGCGATGGGGCGAGGGGTCGACACCCCTTTACGGTGCAATATCCGAGGTGTGTTCATCTATTGGTGGGGGTAGTGGCACGCTTCGTTATTGTCTGAATCCGAAATTCCAGGAGTAGTAAAAGGAGTTACCAAACGTTCGATCTGTCACTAATATTTATCTACGTAGTGCGGGCAAGCCCACACCACTGGCCTCAAACCCACCGTCCACCGCAACAATTTGTCCAGTTATGTAGGAAGCTTTATCCGAACACAAGAAATAAATTACCTCACCTATTTCACGCTCCGTACCATATCGATTAAGTGGAATGTGGTCGTGATAGGTGTCAATAATTTCCTGCGTGTGCACAGCCATGGACAGTTTGGTACGGACTGGGCCCGGAGCCACCGCATTGACGCGAATTCCATATTCCCCCAGCTCAACAGCTTGTTGTTTGGTTAGCTGCATCACAGCCGCTTTCGACGTGCCGTAGGCGACCCGTAGGGTGGAAGCACGCAATCCAGAAATCGAAGAAGTATTTACAATAGTGCCTTTGGTCTGTTTTAGAATTGGTGTCACCGCTTGTGTCAGATAAAATACGCCATCCAGGTTAGTTGCCATCACCTGATGCCACGTTTCATTGTTAATCTTTTCAATGGGATCAAAGAAGGCTACACCAGCATTATTTACCAGCGAATCCAATCGGCCGAATTTATCCATAATTTCTTTGGCGATCACATCTCCGGTCTGTGGGTCTGAAACATCAAAAAGCATTGGATACGCTTCTGAGAACTCTGCTGCAGAGGCATTCAATGCCGATTCATCACGATCCAAAATCAAAACCTGATATCCATTTTCCTGAAATATCTTCGCACTGGCCAGTCCTATCCCACGTGCAGCACCCGTGATCAACGCAACTTTTTTCATTATAGTGTCTCCTAAATCATTCTTGACTAGCACTCTGACGTGATTTCTCGCTTAGGTAAAGGTCTGACTACTATAAACAGATTAACCAAGGGATAGGAATTTGCTTTTGGCAAGGGTGGGGTGTACCTATCGACTGATCACCAAAATGTCGGCAGTCTGTCGACTTACTTGTTTGGAGGTTTGCGCAACTCCAGCCATTCACTATGGAATGTCCCTTCCTTATCGGTACGTTGGTAGCTGTGTGCGCCAAAATAATCCCGCTGGGCCTGGAGCAGATTTGCCGGTAATTGGGGCAGCCGGTAACTGTCAAAGTAGTTTAACGCGGCTGAAAAAGCGGGTACTGGAATGCCCGTTTCAGTTGCAGCAACAACCACCTTCCGCCAGGATGCCTGTCCCTGCTCGACAGCCTCTTTAAAGTACGGATGCAACAATAAATTTTCCAGCCGCGGCTCCAGCTCAAATGCTTCTTTGATACGGTCCAGAAATTGTGCGCGAATGATGCAGCCGCCGCGCCACAAAAGCGCACAGTCACCGTAATTCAAAGGCCAGTCGTATTCTTTGGCAGCTGCCTGTAATTGGACGAAGCCCTGGGCGTAACTGCAAATTTTGGATGCATAGAGTGCCTGGCGAACGGCTTCGATAAAGCCTGCCCGACCGCCAAAGTTGTCCAGGCTCAACTGTGCGGGCGGACCTGAAAGGGTATTACTGGCGCGGACGCGTTGTTCCTTCTGGCCGGAGATGTTTCTGGCGTAGACCGCGGTAGTGACCAGTGTGCTGGGAACACCCAGATCAAGGGCCAGCTGGCTCATCCATTTGCCAGTGCCTTTCGCTCCGGCGGTGTCGAGGATTTTATCCAGCAAAAAGCCATTGCCATCAGGATCCTCTACGCTGAAAATGTCACGGCTGATTTCGATGAGATAACTCTGTAATTCTCCCTGATTCCATGCATCGAACACATCGTACAGTTCATCGTTCGTCAACCCGGCTCCTTCCCTGAGCATGAAATAGGCTTCACATATCAGTTGCATATCGCCGTATTCGATACCGTTGTGGACCATCTTGACATAATGTCCGGCGCCGCGCGGCCCAACCCATTCACAACATGAAGTGGCATCATCTGGGCCCACTTTGGCCGCAATATTCTGGAAAAACGGTTTTATTGCATTCCAGGCGGCGGGGCTGCCGCCGGGCATCAGGCTGGGCCCGAAACGGGCCCCTTCTTCACCTCCGGAAACACCCATTCCTACATATAATAATCCCCGGGATTCGACCCACCGGGTCCGTCGCTCGGTATCCCGGTAATGGGTGTTGCCGCCATCAATAATGATGTCCCCCGGTTCCATCAATTCAATCAATTGTTCGATTACGGCGTCGGCGGCAGCAGCGCCTGGATAGAGCCTGTCTTGTGCAGCCGGAACAGCGTCTCCCGATTTAATCATCAGCATGATTTTTCGCGGACGTTTGAGACGGGCGACCAGCTCTTCCAGGCAGTGTGCACCGATGATGTCCAAGGGTTGGGCATCCTCGCTGTTGACGAATTCGTCCACTTTACTGGTCGTACGGTTGTAGACGGCTACGGTGTACCCTTTTTCGGCCATATTAAGCACCAGGTTCTGGCCCATTACGGCCAGGCCCATCAGGCCTATATCACAATCAGTCATACTGTTCTGTACTCTGCATTCGGGATTCCGGGGTGCTCACTGATGCGGTTATTTAAAATGGAGTCTATATGTTTAGCGTTCATCACCCTGTGTTTCAGAAATTTTCAGCTTTTGGCATGCTGAGGGGTGCTCAGTAAATAACAATGTTATCGCCTGATGGACATGACACTAAAATCTCTCTGTTTTTACTATCGAATTGTTTCAGATTGTTATACGCTAACATACCCTGATCAGAAAGCGATAATTTGATTCATCGATGGGTGAAAATCGGAATAAAAATATCCAGGAATCTTTGTGAAACCCGTTACTGGCAAAAAGAAAAAAGAACTGAAACAGATTCAACCGACGTTGCGTGACGTCGCCGTGGCTGCCAACGTCAGCGAGATGACCGTATCCAGGGTATTGCGTGATACCGGTGACGTTACCGAAAAAACGCGCGAAAAGGTCCTGAAAATAGTCGATGAACTGGGTTTCGTCCCGAACAAGATCGCTGGTTCGCTGGCCACCGCGACCTCCAACCTGATCGCTGTGATCGTGCCGACCTTGCGCAACCAGGTCTTTACCGAGGTTCTTGCAGGGATTACCGATCACCTGGAATCCACCGGATACAAAGCCGTAATCGGTATCTCCGAATATGACCTCGAACGGGAGGAGGCACTGATTCGCTCCATGCTGTCCTGGCGGCCCTGCGGGCTGGTGGTCTCCAACAGGGCACACACGGAGCAAACGCGAAAGATACTGAAAAATGCCGGAATACCCGTGGTCGAAATCATGGAGATCGAAGAGGAACCCATTGATTCCTCTGTCGGTGTCGATCATTTTGAAGCGGGAGCCCTGATGGCCCGTCATTTCCTGCACCGGGGTTATAAACGGATCGGTTACGTCGGCTGGAACAACCGGGATCTGACTGCGGCCAAACGGTTCAAAGGGTTTAAAGCGGTCCTTGGGGAAAACGGCATCGACATAGACGGCATTATTGAATTCGACCACCCCGTTGACATGGAGCGTGGCAAGCTGGGCCTGGCCGCGCTGCTGGCGGACCATTCTTACCTTGAGGCGGTCTATTTTGCCAACGACATCGCCGCAATCGGTGGTTACTTCCATTGCCTTGGCGCCGGTATCGATGTGCCCACGGAACTTGCCATCGGCGGATTCAGCGGTTTGAAGATCGGTCAGCTCATGCCGGTGCCGCTGACCACGGTAAAAATCAGCCGTTTCGAAATCGGTCAGCGCAGTACAGGCATTATCGTCGATCGTCTGAACGGCAAACATACTGAAAGGATCAATGCCATTGACATCACCCTGATCAAGGGCGGAACGGCCTGAGAGCAAGTCCTGTTTAATTCATGGCAGGATGTCGGGCTTGTCGAGCGATACCCGGATCGGCGCATTTGCCTTTTCGTAGGCGAGCAGTAGGGCGCTGTGATCGAGGCGACCCTGACCCGCTTCCAGCAAGCCGCAGTATGATTCGAGAACCGACGCCGTCAAAGGTAACTCCAGCCCCGACTCGGCGGCCATCTTCATCGACCCTTGCAGATCCTTGACCGAGAATTCCAGCGGCCCGCCGGGAACAAAATCGCGCTGGGCCATTTTGTCGCCATGGATATTGAGTATCCTGCTCTGGCAATAACCGCCAAGCAGGGCCTCGCGGACCCTGGTGGCATCGACACCAAGGGATGCTGCCAGCATCATGCCCTCGGCAACACCGCCGATAAAGATATGCACGATGGTTTGATTGACCAGCTTGCACACCTGGCCGGCGCCCTCGTCACCGAGGTGAAACGGATTACCCAATACCTCGAGTACAGCACGTGCGCGTTGCAGATTGTCTTTTGAACCACCGACAAGAATCGACAGGGTTCCGGCCTCAGCGCCGGAAACGCCGCCGGTGACCGGGGCGTCGAGGTGGGCGTAACCGGCGGCATTGATTCGCCGATGATTTTCGCGCGCGATATCAGGTGAGACCGAACTTAAATCGACGATCAGGCTGCCCTGGGGGGCGTTGGGAACCACCCCGGCATCACCGAAGTAGACGGTTTCGATTGCATCAGCTCCCGCCAGCGAGGTCAGGACAATGTCTGCATCCTCCACCGCATCAGCTACGGAATCGGCGAGCCGTGCACCGAGTTTGCCCAGTGGAATGCATTTTTCCGGGGTGCGATTGCGGATCGCAACGGCATAACCCGCATCCAGCAATCGGGTGGCCATGCGGCTTCCCATCAGGCCGATACCGATGAAGGCGATGCGTGGTTTAGTGTTGGTTTTGGACATCGATCCCTCCTGCCGTAAATTCGGTCAAATTATTGTTCGCGTGCTAACGATAAGCATTCATCCAGCCCAGCCCTTCATCGGTCGAACCGCGGGGAAGGTATTCGGCGCCGACAAACCCCTGCCATCCCATGTCATCCAGCTCGGTCAGTAACCAGGGATAGTCGACTTCGCCGCTGTCGGGCTCTCCGCGGTCGGGGACTGCGGCAAACTGGACATGCCCGAGGAAAGGCAGCGCGCTCTTCAGGCGTTGGGCAAGATCGCCCTGCATGATCTGTATGTGATAACAATCGAACATTAATTTGAGGTTGTCGGTACCCACTGCACAGAGGGTTTCCAGGCCCTGTTCGACCAGGCTGAAATGGTAGCCCGGGGCATCGCGCTGGTTGATCGGTTCTATCACTATACCGATGCCGTGAGCGGCGGCCTTTTCACAAGCCAGCGCCAGGTTTTTGCGGTATACCGTTTCCGCCTCGGCGGTGCCACCGGTTTTGCCGGGGATACAGTTGATGTTGCGGCATTTTATCGCCGACGCATAGGCAATGGCTTCATCGACATAACCCTGTGCCTCGATTTCGCGCCCCGGCATCGCCATTACTCCGAAGTCGTCCGGACCGTTGATGCCCAGCCGTGTGTTGATGCCGAGCATTTCGAGGCCGGTTTCATCGAGTGCTGCTGCAACACTGTCGGCTGATACTTGATAGGGAAAATGGCACTCGACCGCATCGAATCCGGCATTCCTGGCAGCGCGGATCGCCTGCGGCAGCTCCAGTTCGGTCCAGAGAAACCCAAGGTTGGCGGAGAATTTTGGCATCAAATGGCTCCTGTAGAAAAGGCTGACCGGTCAGGCGCCGTGGAAGCGAATATAGTTGGGCGCGGGAATGTCCTGGATTTCTTTTGTCATCTCCAGTGCACCGGTATCGATGTCCCGTGCAAAGACACGGAGGTGCCCGGAATCCTGGTTGGCGACGATAACGGCCCCGCCACAGGGGGTGATGGCGAAATGGCGCGGGAACTTGCCGCCGGTGGATACCCGCCCGCTGCGCTCCAGTCGGCCATCCTCCAACACCCTGAAGATGGCCAGTGAGTCATCACCGCGATTGGATACGTAGAGAAAGCGGGCGTCCGGAGACAGTTTGATCTCGGATACGTAACTGACGTTGTTACGGTTGTCGATGGTGGACTCGTACTGGATGGGGATCAGGCGCGGTTTTATCACCGATGGTTCGCTGGCGTCGAGTTCGGCCACGCAAACCGTATTGAACAGTTCGTTGGAGACATAACAGATATCGAGGCCCGGGTGCATGGCCATATGGCGGGGACCCGAACCGGCTTCGAATTTGATATGGGTCTCACCTACCAGTTGTTTGGCCGTGGCATCCCAGCGGTATTGGAATATGGCGTTTTCGCCGAGGTCTGGAATGAATACCCAGTCGTGCCAGAAGTGTGCGCAATGCGCATGCGGGCCGACCTGGCGGTTGCCCCAGTGATCTTCGCGGTCAGTCACCTGTCGCCACTGCCCTTGCGGACGGTAGTACTGTTTGAAACTCTGGCGGACTTCACCCAGGCGGCCATCGCCATCGACATCGACAACATCGATGATGGCATCCCAGTAGTTGATGACTATCGCCGCATCCTGATTGGGAGCTGTGGCCAGGTAGCAGGTGGAACGACCGGAAGCCCTGAACTGATCGCAGTAGCTCAACGATCCGTCAGCATCGATTTCATAGCGGAAAATATCGCCTTTAGCGGAAAATATCGCCTTCATCGATGATGGTCTCGAGAATGGCGTAGATCGATCTGCCGTTGCTGTGGGGGATCAGTACTGCCGGATTGAGCGCTTCGTAGGTGTTATCGAGGGTCAGTTTTCCCTTGCGGTCCAGCGTCATGGCGTAAATGCCTTTGCCGGGAATCGGTGCGTAGGGTTGGTGCGCCAGCACATCGAGGTCACTATAGGTGCCCACGAAGAGATTGTAATCTCTGTCCAGCATGGAATTATCTCCTGATCCTGCTTAAAGAGGCGTTGTGATGGTTATTTTCCCGGTACGCCATGTTAGCGCTAACAGTCTTCTGAAACAAGGAGAAAAACCTGATCAGAATTGAAGCTGAACCTTCATCGACTGTTGACGGTCATTGGCGGTTTCGAAGGCGGCTGCCGCATCGTCCAGCGGGAATACCCCGGTCAACAGGGGTTCCAGTGGGAGGCGTTGTTCACCAATCAACTCTACGGCGCTGAAAAACTCTTGGTGAAAGCGGAAATTGCCACGCACCTGGATTTCTTTGGCCACCAACTCATTGAGGGGCAGGGTAACCTCGCCACCCAGTCCAAGCAGTACCAGAGTGCCGCGTGGCCGTAACACATTGAGTGCTGTGCGTAGGGCCTGTTCGCTACCCGATGCTTCAACCACCGCGTCGAAGCGCCCCTTGCCGGTCCTGTACTCATCCAGCGCGGAGGCCTCGCTTGCTACGTTGATGGTCTTGTCCGCACCCGCGGCCCGTGCGTATTCAAGTGCGGTGTCTATCCTGTCGGTGGCGACCACTTCGAGTGGGTTGTGCACCTTGGCAACGGCGACAACCAGCGCACCGATCGGGCCGGTACCGGTGACCAGCAGGTGTTTGCCCTTGAGGTTGCCCAGCTTGTTGACGGCAGCCAGGGCCACGGCCAGTGGTTCAGCAAAAGCGGCCTGCTGAGGTGTAACGCCTTCGGCAACCCTGACACACTGGGAATCATCGACCACCAGTTGCTCGCTAAAAGCACCCTGAATGTGTGGAAAGCGCATGGCGCTGCCGTAATAGCGCATGTTCAGGCACTGGTTGTACATGGCTTCGCGGCAGAATTCACAGTCATTGCAGGGGCGGCTCGGGTTAACGGCCACCAGATCGCCCACTGACAGGCCGGCCACACCTTCGCCAAGTGCGGTGATGTGGCCTGAAATTTCGTGTCCCAGTATCATGGGTTCACGGAGGCGGATCTCGCCGAATCCGCCGTTGTTGTAATAGTGAAGATCGGACCCGCAGATACCGCCTGAATTGACCCTGATCAGAACCTGTTTGGTGTCAGCCACCGGAGACGGGCGTTCTTCGATGCGAATGTCTTTCGGACCGTGACAGACGATGGATTTCATTCCGAATCCCCCTTGTGATGGCGTATTATAGAGTGCTGTTGAAAATGCCGCTGAGCTAAAGTAGTATGTTAGCGCTAACATGTTACAGCCAATCGTTGGCTTTCACAACATCGGGCCAGGAGAGTTCATGAGCTACAATAAATTGTTTGATTTGACCGGCAAGCGCGCGCTGGTGACAGGTTCGGGCCAGGGTATTGGTTTCGCACTGGCCCGGGGCCTGGGCAGCGCCGGTGCCGAGATTATCGTCAACGATGTGGATTTGGAACGACTCAATACCGCAGCACAAAATCTTCGTGATCAAGGCGCAACGGTGCATGAACTGGGGTTCGATGTTACCGATGCCGAGCAAGTGGCGGCTGCGGTGGATCACTTTGAAACCCAAACCGGGCCGATTGACATCCTGGTCAATAATGCCGGTATGCAGTTTCGTGCACCCCTCGAGGAGTTCCCAGTGGAACGCTTCGATTTCATGATGCGGCTTAATATCAATTCTGTCTTTTATGTCGGTCAGGTAGTTGCGAAACACATGATCGGGCGTGGTGCCGGCAAGATAGTTAATATCTGTTCGGTGCAGACTGCATTAGCACGGCCATCCATCGCCCCCTACACAGCTTCCAAAGGCGCGGTTGCCAATATGACCAAGGGCATGGCTACGGACTGGGCAAAATACGGTCTGCAGGTGAACGGACTCGCTCCGGGTTATTTCAAAACCGAACTCACTTCTGCGCTGGTTGCCGACAAAGAATTTACCGCCTGGTTGAGCGATCGTACACCGGCCGGTCGTTGGGGCGATGTGAGCGAACTCGTGGGCGGCTGTATTTTTCTCAGCTCGGAGGCTTCGAGTTTCGTCAATGGCCATATCCTCTATGTCGACGGTGGAATTACCAGTTCGCTTTGAAGGCAAGCCCGTTGTCGTCATCATGGGCGTATCGGGCTCGGGCAAGTCGACATTCGGACAGGCGCTGGCGCAACAGCTCGGACTGCCGTTTCTCGAAGCCGATGACTTTCACCCCGTGTCGAATGTCGACAAAATGGCCCACGCACAACCGCTGACTGATGAGGATCGTTGGCCATGGCTGGCATCACTTTCCGAGGCGATTGTAGAAGCTGTTGAAAAAAGGGGCGGAGTCGTTGCTACCTGTTCGGCACTGAAACGGAGTTATCGCCGTTTTATCCTCGAAGGTGTAGGAAAACCGCTGCTGTTCGTACTGCTCGACGGTGATCGGGAAACCCTCTATTCCCGCATGCAAAAGCGCAGTAATCATTACATGCCGCCGAGTCTGCTCGACAGCCAGCTGGCCGACCTGGAACGGCCGGGCGCGGACGAACCGGTTGTGACTTATTCGATCGAGGAAAGCATCGATACTTTGCTTGCGGTGATAATCGCCAGTCTTAGCGGTACAGAATCGAGCTAACCCTTGACCGCACCGGCAGTCATGCCAGTGATGATCTGCCGTGAAGCAAACAGCGTGAAAATGATCGGCGGGATCGCCAGTAACATGCCAGTTGCCATGATAGTCCCCCATTCAATGTTGAATTCCGACATGTTGTTGACAATCAGGATGGGCACCGTCTTGGTATCCCGGTCCGACAGCGCTGATGCCAGCAGGTATTCATTCCAGGCGATGCGAAAGGTGAAAATGGCAGCGGCGGCAAGACCCGGCTTGATCAGTGGCAAGACGATCTTGAAAAACACCTGGAATGAACCCGCGCCATCCATATGTGCGGCTTCTTCAAGCTGACGCGGTACCTGGACAATAAAACTCTGCAGGATCCAGATGACAAACGGCAGGTTCATCGCAATGTAGATGATTATGATTCCGGAATGTGTACCGGCAAGGCAGACATCACCCCTGCCGCCAAAAATATCCCTGATCAGTTCTCCGAGCCAGGTGGTTTTGTCGATACAGAATTCATTGTTCCAAAGTCCGAATACCGGTACCAGCAGGACTGCAGGTGGCACCATGCGCACCATCAGGGTTGTCCCGGAAACGGTATCGCGACCCATAAAGCGAAACCGTACCAGCGCGTAGGCCGCCAAACAGCCGATGATCAGCGTCAATAGAGTGGAGATCAGTGCAATGATCAGCGAATTGATGAAGGCGCCGCCAAACTTGAGGGCGCAGTAATCGAGATGGTCGAGTTCATAAGGCAGAATGTCGCAGAGCGCGGTTTCGTAATTCTGGATGGTTGGCAGAAAAAGCAGGCCCGAGGTACCAGAAATGATGTCGACATCGAACTTGAATGAATTGACCAGCATCAGGGCGATCGGTCCGACCGACATGAAGATCAGCACGGTCAGCAAGGCATAAAAGGCGGGGTGCTGACGTTTGTCCTGGTAGCCGCCCCCTGACATCAGCTCTCCTCCTTGGTCGCTAGGCGTAGTCGCGCCGCGTGCATTTCCTGGAACTTGCTGTACGCCAGCATGATGATGGTCAGGATCAGCACCAGCATCAGGAGGTAATTCGACATTGAGGCGGCAACGCCCAGTTCACGAAACTCGGTGGCTGTGCGGGAAATCCTCAGTGCCAGGATTTCAGTCGACAGACCGGGGCCGCCCTCGGTCATTACCAGGATGACCTCAAGCACCTTGAAGGCATCGATCAAGCGCAGCAGACAGGTGACGATCAGTACCGGCATCATCAGTGGTATCTTGATATAGATGATTTGCTGCCAGCCACTGGCACCGTCGATGCGCGCTGCCTCCAGAGCGGAACGCGGCAATGACTGCAGCGCAGCCAGAGACAGAATGAAAATAAACGGTGTCCACTGCCATATATCGGCGATGATGACTGACATCAGCGCATGCTGGCCCAGCCAGTCGACGCTGCCGAGACCCAGCCACTCCAGGGTCTGGTTGAAAATGCCAATACTAGGGTGGTACATGTAGCGCCAGATCAATCCAACCACCACCGGCGCGATCATCATCGGCAAAATGAACAGGGTCCGTAATACTGACATGCCGCGCAGGCTGCGATCGAGCAACAGTGCCAGACCGACGCCGATGAACATCTCCAATGTTACTACCGACAGGGCAAACTTCAGCGTGACAACGAGGCTTTCATGAAAATTCGGGTCATTCCACAAGGCGATATAGTTGCCGAGCCCGTTGAATTCGGTTTCCCCGATTGTCTGGCTTGGGTTCCAGTCGCGGAAACTGCCGTATACCATATATGCCAGCGGGTACAATAACGCAATCACCATGATCACCAACGCCGGGGCGAGGAATACATAGGGGGTCATGCGGTTTATGGTCGAATAATTCATCTGCAGCGGGTCATCAATTAGCTGGTCAAGTGCCAGTGCAGGAGGGGAACAGGCTTAATAATGCCTGTTCCCCCGTACGGGTTAGCTTACTGCCACGTATAGTAACCTGCTTCTTCCATGACAGAACGGGTACGTTCGGCCACACCATCAAGTGCCTGCTGGATATCCAGTCCTTCAGTCAGGACCTTGGACAGGGTGGTGCCGAGATCGGCATTGATCTTGCCCCATACCGGGATGATCGGACGCCAGTCGGGATCAGCATGTTTCAGTGCTTCACCAAAGGTTTTCATATGCGGAAACTTGGCGTTGACTTCAGCATCTTGGTGAGTAGAGAAACGTGAGGGGTTGCCACCGGCCATCGCTACCAGCTTGTCGCCTTTTTTCGACGTCAGCCATTGCATCAGCAGGAAAGCGGCTTCCTTGCTATTGGCATTTTTCGGAATACCAATACCAAAACCACCGGTCTGGCTACCGCGGCGCACGCCCATCGGGTGCATCGCCCAGCCGACCTTGCCGACCACCTTGGATTTTTTGGGATCATTGATCTGGCCCGCAACGACGGTGGTATCAAGGAACATTGCGGTATCACCGCTGAGGAAGGAGCTCAGCGCTTCGCCAAACCCAAAGGTCGTCGCACCCTTCGGACCACAGTCAACGATTGTTTTCAAAGCGTTGGCAGCTTTGACGCCGGCGGCGTTGTTGACGATCGGGTTCCACTGGTCATCAAAAACCCGTCCGCCCAGCGGGGCCAGGTGCAACAGGAAGGCATGGCTGGCATGGTGCCCAGAAGCGGCGCGTGAACTCAGACCGCCCATACCGGGTTCGAGCTCTGGAATCTTACAGGCCGTTGCGAGCAACTCATCGTAGTTTGTCGGTACCTTGAGTCCGTGTTTATCAAAGATATCCTTGCGGTAGCCAAGAACCGAGGTTTCCGAACCGTAGGGAATTCCGAACAGTGAGCCGGTCTTGCCTTCGAGGTAGCCCTTGTTGCCACCGGCAAACCCAATGTTGTAGACATAACCGTCGATCAGATCGTCGGCGTCATAACTCGGATCAGCGAGCTTCGGATTCATGAAGTAGCGGGCCAGATTTTCGAGCTGATCAGCGTAGACGTAATCCGCTTTGGAAAATACAACGTAGGCGACCAGATCGTAGTCACCTTCATCCTGTGCCAGCTCGAGTGTCTGACGCTCACGCATTTTCATATACGGCAACTGGTCGACTTCGACCTCAATGCCGGTTTCCTTGGTGAATTCCGGCAGAATTTTCATCACCGCATTGTAATGAGGGTGCGCCGGGAAGTTGACGACCAGTGTCGTCCCGGAATACGCGTCGTATGGCCCGGCAAAAGCCTGACTGGCGTACAGCGTTGATGCAACTGCAGCCATTCCCAGTGATTTTATCGTTTTATTCATGGTTTTCTCCATTTTTCTTCTCCATATGTGGTTAATGAGGGTGTTGCGAGTCAACGAGTCTTGGGATTGCGAGCTCGTTGGATTGATTGAACAGGTGTAGGTCTTCAAGACCCAGCCTGAACGTCAATTTTTGACCCAGAGTAATCGGGGTGTCCGATTTCAGTTCGACCATGACCTTCTGGTTGCCGCAATGGCAAATCAGTACGGACTGGGCGCCGATATATTCGGCGATACCAACCTCTAGTGACAGGGAGGTATCGGCATCGGCTTCGGGGTCGAGAACCAGGTCGGCCGGCCGGATACCGAGGCAGATTTCCCGTGATGGATAGTCGGCCAGGCGTTGCAGAGTTGTCTGGTCACAGCTTAGCGAAAAGTCGTTTCCGCTAAAGCGGGTGTTATTGCCATCACTTTCAATGCGGGCATTGAGAAAATTCATCGGCGGTGTGCCGAGAAAGCCGGCGACAAACTTGTTGACCGGGTGCTTGAACAGGGATTCGGGCGTACCTTGCTGTTGGATGTCTCCATCGTGCATAACCACGATCCGGTCAGCGAGGGTCATGGCCTCGATCTGATCGTGGGTCACGTAAATCATGTTCTTGTGCACCCGTTGACGCATCAGGGCGAGCTCGGCGCGCATCTGGGTGCGCAGTTTTGCATCGAGGTTGGACAGCGGTTCGTCAAAAAGAAAGGTCGAACTGTCGCGTGTCAGGGCACGGCCCATCGCTACCCGTTGGCGCTGTCCGCCCGACAATTCAGCAGGTTTGCGGTGCAGATATTCGGTCAACCCCAGTATTTCAGCAACTTCGTGTACTTTCTGCTCGATTTCCGTACGCGGTCTTTTTTGCAAACGCAGCGCGAACGACATGTTTTTGGCGACATTCATGTGTGGGTAGAGCGCATAGTCCTGGAAGACCATGGCCAGGTCACGATCCTTCGGTTCAAGCCTGCTGATCGGTCGTCCATCGATATAGATCTCACCTGCAGATACCGTTTCCAGCCCGGCGATCATGCGCAGTGTGGTCGATTTGCCACAACCGGAAGGACCGACGAGAACAGTAAACTCGGCGTCCTCCATTAGCAGGTCGATGTTGTGCAGGACTTCAACATCGCCAAACCGTTTGGTTAAACCATCAAGTTGAATCTGCGGCATATGATCAGAATCTACGGTTTACAAAGCTGTTATTTGTAAATGTTAGCGTTAACATTCTGGGTCATGATACACCGCCTCCGGGTAGATGCAAGCAGTAATTTCAACGCAGGGATAGGAATTAGCACTCGGCTGATGCGGAGCCCTGGGCGCTTCCTTGGTGACCTGTTTAAGTGTCAATTTCTACGATTGGCAGAAGAGGGGGCTTTGCAGGCCGATCAATCGCCTGAAAGAACTCAGGGGTTGCTGAGGTAGTCGGCGATCCTGTTCCCGGCGTCCAACGGTGGGATCACTCCACCGCCATCTCTGCCCGCGGCTACGCCTTCCTTGATTACGTCGAGATAGGCCTGTGCCGTTTTATCCCAAGTGTAGATCTCCAGCACCCTTTTCCGCGCCCTTGCCGACAGGTCGCTCTGATTGTCCAGCGCGGCAAGCAGGCCGTCCGCGATGGCATCGACGTCGAACGGGTCGACCAGAACGCCCGATCCGTCCTCAAAAATTTCTGACGGGCCGCCGTTTTGGGTGGCGACACAGGCCAGACCGCAAGCCGTCGCCTCAATGGGGGCGAGGCCAAACGGCTCATAAAAGGCGGTCAAGGCGAACACCGAGCCTCTGGCGGCGAGGAAGCGGTAAGTGGCGGCCAGTTCTTTTTGCGAATGGATATTCAGGTAGTGGACCCTATCGTCCATATCGGCGCCTTTGATGACATCCAGAATTTTCTGCAGCACCCGTTTTTCAACATCCGGAAGATGGCCTATATTCCGGTAAGGGTCGTCGACACCGCGGATGCAAATGGCCAAACGGGCGCGTCGCCGCAAGGGTTCCGACTGAGCGAAGGCCTTGACCACGCCGATAATGTTCTTTTTTTCGTCAAGCCGACTGGAGACCAGGACAAAGGGATCGCCGTTTTCACCCAGCCGGGCCGGCAGTTCGTTTCCGACCCGCTCGTCGTACACCGACTTTTCGGTGGTGAAAATACGCGTGTTGACCCCTGGCGGGATGACCAAAAACCGGCCTGGTTCGTTGATGTTAACGGCGCCTTGATAGAGAGGATGGGAATACTGTTCACGGTGTTCCTGTGCGGTTGAAGTGATGATGCGATAAGCCCGCGTCATGGCGAGACGTTCGGCGTCGATACGCCGCGAGAACCGAAACTGCGCCTCCATCTCCGGCCAGTTGTCGGAATTAGTCCCCAGCTTGTCGAGTTTCTGCGCCCCCAGCGAATGGCCGGTCAGGGTAAATCTTATGCCGGTCAGCGCCTCAATGCGCGCCGAGCAGTAGCCGCCGTCGGCGTAATGTGCAGTGGTGAAATCCGGCCCGTCATGGCCATAAAAGGCGAGCACGTTGTCGACAAATTCATCCAGGTGCGGCCACAGATCCTCTTTGTTGAGGAAATCCGGCCCGTTGCAATCCAGGCGGACGATGCGCAGGTTCTCTTCATAACCGGCGTAATAGTCGAGGGCGGCGGAAAATTCCGGCCAATCGGGATCATCTATGCGCCGGGTAATGATGTCGACCTTATGGCCCAGGCGGCACATGGACTGGGCGACTTCCTTGACATAGACAAGTTGGCCGCCGAAGTCGGGATGTTCAGCTAAATAGGAGTCGTTCTCGTCAAAATTACCCTGAGGGTTCAGGAAGGCAATATGCATGTCGAAAAACCTTGTTGAAGGGAGGCGAGAGGAAAGAGTCTCTAGTCAGGCAGGCCTACGGTGTAATCCTGGTTGATGATAATGTCAGCACGTGACTTGTGTGAGGAAATGATGTCGTGCTCGATTTTCAAAACATCGGCGGTGAAGGCATCCAGTTCTGAGGCGTCACGATTTCGTTTTTGGCGGTGAGCAAGGGTGTCTTCGTAATCCCGGTCGATGAAAATACGAGTGTCGATCTTGTCCAGCAGCGTGGTGTAGGTTCCTTCGGCAATAGCGACGCGTGCGCCGTCGGGATCCAATGCATCACTTACAATGCAATCATCCTCGTAGAGGACCAGCGGTTTTTCGATTTTTTCGACGCCATCGACGAAGTCCTGAAGATGCTCGTCGAGCAGGTTCAGCCTGACCTCCTGTGGGCCGACCCAGGAAATGTCCTCGCGTCGGGTGCGGTCGTTGGACTTTGGCGGATAGACGAAATAATCGTCCTGCTGGAAAATGATGCTCTTAACGCCTTTCTCAGCCAGGGCGCAGGCGATCGCGGTCGCGGTTTCCGATTTTCCGCTGCCTGATTCGCCGGCCACCGAAATCGTGTATTTCCCCAGCGCCGTTTCGATTTTCAACAGGATCACAGGCGCGATTTCCGCTGCTGCCTTCCGGTGATGTTCTTCAACGATAATAGTGTCACCGCGCATGTTTTTTCCTGTTCGTTTAAAATCCGATATTATACCGCGATAATAGGTATAAGTCTGAACGCGGCAACCGGTCAATGTAGGGTTGGGACCCGATAGAGAAAATATGACAACAGCTGACACGCATGAAACTTACGACACTACCTGGGCAGAGCTGAACTCGCGACTGCGTGAAATCGAAGTTGGCAGCAGCGGACTCGGCGGCGTTCTCAGGGAACTTGAATGTCATCAGCAGGAGTCCGGCTTCATCAAGCTGAGCTTGTCTTCCGTCGAGCGCCATATCTTCGACCATCCGGAGGATCCGTCTCGTTTCTTTCGCGTTCAATATAATCCGGAACGGGCCTTGCGCTTCTGTGGATCCGGCATTTCAGCTCCTCCGCCCGGCTCCGACATCAAGCACAACGGCTGTTTTTTATGCCGTGACAATATCCGCTGGCAGCAGCAGGGCGCTGAAATGGGCTATGAGATCCATGTAGACGACAACAGCTATTTTGCCTGGATGAATCCATTTCCGTTATTGCCGACCCATGTCGTCATTGCGACCACGGATCACACCTCCCAGGAATGGCCGGTGTGCGAAAACGGCACTCTGGACGTCTCAAAACTTCTCAATGATCTCGTTGGGCTCAGCACACGCATGCCCGGCTATCTTGGGTTCTATAATGGTGTCAACGCCGGCGCGTCTATTCCGGGACACCTGCATTTTCAGTTTTTCAAGCGGCCCGATGATGAGCCGGAATTTCCGTTGGAACGTGCCGCCCGCCGGCACCGTGAAGAGGGCCGGGAGGGGTTGTTCCTTGAAGACTACCCGCTCAACGTCGCCATGTGGACGGGCACCCCTGAAGAAATTCTTGCTCAGGCATCGGGCTGGATTGCCGATTGGGCAAACCGCAACCGCAAGCGGATACATGAGTTGACGGCCAATATTATCGCATCGTGCGATCCGGACGGTGATGGCATCACTCTCTATTTCGTTCCCCGCGACCGATTGAAGACCCAAGGCGAAGGCCTGTCCGGCCTGATCGGCGGGCTCGAGGTGCTGGGGGAATTGGTGTTTTCCAGCATCGAGGACAAAGCACTGCTGGATGCCGGCAAAATTGATTATTTCAGCCTGGAAATGATTCTGGCCAGTGTTCGAACGCCTTTTTTTGCGGACTAATATTTTTTCCGCTTAACCCTGGGAGGCGGCGTCAGGACTTTCGCGAATGATGCCAGGGATTATATCCGTCATCCTGGCCGAGCATTTTGCGGTTGACGACGACGATTCCGTTCTCGGACAAGGTGAAACGCTTCGCGTCATCTTCGGGGTTTACGCCAATGACCGTGCCTTCGGGTATCCGGCACTGATTATCGAGGATAACGTTTCTCAAATACGAACCGCGACCGATTTCGCAGCCCGGCAGGGCAAGAACCCCATCCAGTTCGCAACCTTGGTGGACCTTTACGTTGGAAAACAGGGTCGAATTGAAAAGTTTCGATATTTCGATTTCGCAACCGCCGCTAACCATGGAATTTTCAATCCCGCAGGCGAGTCCACGGCCCAAAAAGCGGGCCGGAGGAAGTTGCGGTTGGTAGGTCATGATGCGCCATTCTCTATCGTAGATATCGAATGGCGGTGTTGGGGAGATGAGTTCCATATTCGCTTGATAATAGGCATCGACAGTGCCGACGTCCCGCCAATAGGGCTCTTTACAACGGGATGGGTTCTCGAGCTGGTATGACTGGACATGATCCCCGTATGTTATCGCATGTGGGATTATGTCCTTGCCGAAGTCATGGCTCGACATTTCGTCGGCGGCGTCCCTAATCAGTTGATCGGAAAGGTAATCAAGGGAAAAGATGTAGATGCCCATGCTGCTGAGAGCCAGATCGGGATTGTCGGGCATTGGTTTGGGCGTTTCCGGTTTCTCCTCAAAGTCGATAATCCTACCCGTTTCGTCGATCTGCATCACGCCGAATTCAGTCGCATCCCGAACGGGCACGGCATGGCAGGCGATGGTGAAATCGGCGCCGGAGTCGACATGCGCTGCAAGCATCTCGCCATAATCCATGGAATAGATATGATCGCCGGCCAGGACCAGAACATATTCGGGCGCATAGCTCTCGATTATGTCGTGTGACTGATAGACCGCATCGGCCGTGCCCTGATACCACTGATTCTCGTCGACCCATTGCTGTGCCGGGATAATGTCGATGAAATAACCTTGCTCGGCGTTCCGGGAACTCCACCCATTCAGTAAATGCTGGATCAGGGAATGAGACTTGTATTGGGTCAGCACGCAAATCTGCTTGATGTCGGAATTGACGCAGTTGGACAGGGTGAAATCGATAATCCGGAATTTACCACCGAAGGGAACCGCTGGCTTGGTCCGCCAGTCTGTCAGCAAGCCCAGCCTGCTGCCGCGTCCACCAGCCAGCACAAGGGCAAGTGTATTGCTGGTAAGGCGGCTGACGAAACGGGCTGCTTTATTGGGCATTCTGGTCTGGCCTTTGTTTACCGTGCCTGTTGTCAGTCAGGATATGTGATATTCGAGAGGCTGTCACGCTAACGTGCGAACACCTCTTTTAGGGATAGGAATTTGCTTTTGGCCGATGTAACGTCTTGAGCCATCAGCGGGCCCCGAAACCCACTCTGTAGACAAGTTATCTAGCCACAGCTTGCGGGTGTCATGTACAATATTTAACCTATTAAACTCAATTAATAGTTTAATTTATAATAATTCTAATCGAAATAACAGGAATATCTAACAGGAGGATTCCATGAACACTCGATATAAACGCCTATTGGGCTCAGTTGCGCTTTCGGTAATTACCTTCACCGCGACAATGGGTCTAAGTTCGGCATTCGCCGACACCATCAAAATTGGCTACATCAGTCCGCTCACCGGTTCCCATGCCGAATTTTCTGAAACCGATCCATTTGTGCTGAAGAAAATGAAGGCGTTGCTCGGAAAAGGCCTGGAAATTGGCGGCAAAAAATATGATATCGAAATTATCACTAAAGACAGTCAGTCCAACACCGACCGCGCCGGCAACCTGGCTGCGCAGCTAATCCATAAAGATGAAGTTGATTTATTGTTGGTGCAGGACAGCCTGAGTTCCATAACGGCTGCCGATCAGGGTGAATTGAACGGTGTCCCCACCATTTCAACCATGATGCCGTGGCAGGCCTGGATGTTCCCGCGCAAAGGGGATCCGGCAGTTGGATTTGAATGGAGCTACCATTTCTTCTGGGGAATTGAAGACGTCATCGGCGCCTACAAGGAAATCTGGACTTCCGTTGAAACAAACAAGAAGTTAGGCGGTATTTACTCGGCGGATCCTGGCGGCGAGGCGTTCGGTAGTCCCGATTTTGGTATTCCGGCCGCATTGAAAACCATGGGCTTTGGATATGTCGGAACAGGCAAATTCCAGGAAGGTAGTTCCGACTTCTCACCCCAGATTGCCAAGTTTAAAACTGAAGGCGTCGATATTATTGCCGGTCACGCCCACGTTCCCGATTTCACCACCTTCTGGGCCCAGGCCGCGCAGCAAAAGCTTGAACCTAAAGTTGTTACTATTGCCGCCGCTTTGCTTTTTCCTTCCGGACTGGAAGCCCAGGGCGACCGCGGTGACGGCCTGACAACAGAAGTCTGGTGGACGCCAAACTTCCCGTACAAATCTACGCTGACCAATCAAAGCGCTGCCGATCTGTCAGCCCAATACGAGAATGAAACCGGCAAGCAGTGGACCCAGCCGCTTGGTTATGCTCATGCGATTTGGGAAATTGGCGTAGAAGCCTTAAAACGCGCTGGTGATCCTCACAATAAGGAAGCCGTACGCGACGTCCTTAAAACCATGAAAATGGACACCATCGTCGGCAATATCAATTGGGCTGATACTCCTATCAAGAATGTCGCCAAGACAAAAGTAGTCGGCGGGCAGTGGCGACTGGGTGGCAAACATAAGTACCAGTTGCTGATCACGAATAACGGGATGGCGCCAAACATTCCGGTTCAGGCTGAAGTTAAATTGATGAACGAACTAAACTAAACTGTAGCCATCCTAAGCACGGTATCCCTACCTAGAAGTGGGGATACCGTGAGTTTTCTTTGGAAACGATAAGATGTTGAGACTTGAAAAGGTCAACAAAAGCTATGGTAGCCTGAAAGTTGTTGATGATTTTTCCCTGGAAGTAGCCAGTGGCGAAGTTCTTGGGGTGATTGGCCCTAATGGTGCGGGCAAAACATCCCTTTTTTCCGCTATCGCCGGACAAGTAGCCATTGATAGCGGTAAGATTTTCTTCAATGAAAAAAATGTAACCAAAGCGCTCCCCTATCGGCGTTGTTTGGGCGGCATGGGGCGAACATTCCAGGTGCCGCAGCCCTTTAAGGGCATGACCGTATTTGAAAGCGCCAGAGTCGCGGCTAATTTTGGCGGTGGAATGAAAGGAAGCACAGCAGATGATTTCGCTATTAATGCTGTTGCAATTACGGGCTTGCTGGACAGTATCAATACGCCTTGCGCCCAACTGACCCTTTTGGACCGCAAGCGCCTCGAATTGACCCGTGCTTTGGCGACCAACCCTTCCTTGTTATTGCTGGATGAGATCGGGGGCGGTCTTACGGATCATGAAATTCATGAACTAATTGGAATCCTTGAGGAGATTCGCAGACGCGGCATATCCATTATCTGGATTGAACATATCGTCCATGCTTTGATGTCATTTGTTGAACGCCTGATTGTCATTAATTTCGGGGTCAAAATAGCCGATGGAGAGCCAAAAAAGGTAATGGTCTTGCCGGAAGTCCACGAAATTTATCTGGGTCTTGATGTCGATGACGCTGCTTAAAATTAATGAACTTCACGCCGGTTATGGCCCGATTACAGCCCTATTTGGCGTCAGTCTGTCGGTGGACGAGGGCCAAACACTGGCTTTGATCGGAGCCAATGGAGCCGGTAAAACAACTTTGCTTCGCGCCATTTCCGGGCTTATCAAACCAAACGTGGGCTTGATTGACTATGAAGGGCGATCCATTGGCGGTCGTGATCCCCATGAAATCGCCGCCCACGGCATCTCAATGGTGCCGGAAGGGCGTCGTCTTTTCCCGTCTCTCACCGTTGAGGAAAACATCCTTATGGGAGCTTGCTCGCGACGCAAGGGGCCGTGGACGCTGGATAAGGTCTATGATCTGTTCCCAATGTTGAAAGACAGACGATCTCTTCTATCGACCATGCTGTCCGGTGGACAGCAGCAAATGGTGGCGGTTGGTCGGGCATTGATGTCGAATCCACGGTTGTTGCTTTGTGACGAATTGTCGCTGGGGCTGGCACCGATTATCGTTCAGGATATTTACAAAACCCTGCAGTCTGTATCTGCGACGGGCGTGAGCCTGATTGTGGTCGAACAGGACATTAACCAGGCAATAAATTCCAGCGACAATTTCTTATGCTTGCGCAAAGGGGAAATGGTTCTCAAAGGTACCAAGGAAAAGGCGGACCGGGCTGAGATAGCCCACGCCTATTTTGGGAATTAGTCATCATGATTGAATGGATAGACACCCTTATCCAAGGCATTTTGCTTGGCGGCTTTTTCGCTCTATCTGGCCTTGGTCTGTCACTAAGTTTCGGCATCATGCGTATTGTCAATATTGCGCACGGCGACTTTCTTGTGGTCGCCGCCTATCTGGGCGTTGTCATCGTTGGGTTGGTGGGAATCAACCCGATAATCGCTATCGCCATTATTGCCCCAGTCATGTACGCAGCCGGTTATGGCTTGCAGCGCTCATTGCTGAACAAAGCGGTGGGTGGTAGCGAATTGACGCCGTTGCTTATAACTTTTGGCATTTCCATTATTCTACATAATGTATTGCAGGAAGTTTTCTCGGCTGACTTCAAGAGTTTGGACGCGGGTTCTATCGAAGTCGCTAGCATTGCCATAGGAAATATCCATATTGGATTGTTTCCGCTATCAATCCTTGTCGTGGCTTTTGTGGTTTACAGCGGGCTTTACCGGATTATGCATAACACCCGATTTGGGCGCATCGTGCGCGCCACCGTGGATGATCCGGAAGTGTCTTCCCTGATGGGTGTCGATACCAAGAAAATCTATAGCCTGGGCATGGCGTTATCCATGGCGATCATCGGCATCGCAGGGGCGCTTTATGGAATCAAATCCTCCTTCAGCCCTATGACAGGTGGTGACCAGCTGTTGTTTGCCTTTGAAACTGTGATCATTGGCGGCATGGGGTCAATCTGGGGGACCATGCTTGGCGGTATGGCGTTGGGAATCTCACAGATTATCGGCTTCAAAATTCATGCTGGTTGGGGCGCGTTCGCCGGTCATCTGATTTTTTTTGCATTTCTGTTTGTCAAACCTTCCGGGTTGCTGGCCAAGGGTGATCAACATGCATGAGGGCGAGACGCTTTCCAATTCCGGCTGGAAAATCGAGACACCACTCATCGGACCAGCATTTTTGGCGCTTCTGGTTATTGCATTGGCTGCCGTACCGTTTTTTGGCGGCACTGGCACCATGCGGCTGATGGTTGAAATATTCGCCATGATTGCTATGGCCCAGGCATGGAACCTTCTGGCGGGATATACGGGTTTTGTTTCTGTTGGCCAGCAGGCCTTTATCGGAATAGGCGCTTATGGCCTGTTCATGGTGGCTCTTAAGGGGGGCATTGATCCATTTTCGTCTGTTTTACTGGGTGGAATTTGCGCCGGGTTGATTGGCGCGATTTCTGCGCCGGCCTTGTTTCATCTTCGCGGCCCCTACTTTGCCATTGGCACATGGGTATTGGCCGAATTATTTCGAATTTTCATTACCAACAATGACTATTTTGGCGGTGCGAGTGGCTTGACGCTCGCCCGTGTCTTAAAGGAGATTCCACGGGATATTCGCAACGATACGACTTATTGGATTGCCCTGGCTTTGGCGGCCTCTACTTTAGTTTTGGTTTATGTCCTACTGCGTTCGAGATTTGGCCTGGCCATAAGAACGGTGCGAGATAACGAATATAGCGCCGAAAGCGTAGGCGTGAACGTCAGGGGTGTAAAGTTTACGGTGTTTGTTATCGCCTCTTTTATCACCGGCTGCGCAGGCGCCGTCGCCTACCTGAATACGATGTTTGTTACGACCAGTGCGGCCTTTAGTATCGAGTGGTCTGCGTTTATTATTTTTGTCGTTATCATAGGGGGAATTGGCACCATTGAAGGGCCAGTGATAGGGGCCCTGGTATACTTTTTCCTGCGCGAATGGCTCGCCGATTTTGGAACCTGGTACATTATTACTCTGGGTTCAGTAGCAATTGCCGTAATAGTATGGGCGCCAGACGGCATATGGGGCCTAATTGCGAAAAGGTATCCAATTCGATTGTTCCCGGCAGGGGCAGTAATGCGGAAAAAACCGTCTAACTGATGATAGGTCAGGAAGAGGCGTGATGCATATTTTGGGTTAGCCGCCCTTCATGCGTTTGAATTTAAGCACTCATTCCGCCATCGACCATCAGCATTGAGCCGGTAGTGTATGATGAGCGATTTGATGCCAGATAAAGGACCGACTGGGCGATTTCGTCGGCTTGACCATGACGCCCCAGCGGGGTTTGCTCATCAAAAAATTCGCCGGCGTCGCGTCCAATAATTTTGCTCAAATCATCTTCAACAGCATGTTGGAAGGCATTATCAATCGGTCCAGGATGAATGGAATTTACACGAATCCGCCGCGGGGAAAGTTCTTTGGAAAGGCAACGCATTAGTCCGATTTGCGCGTGCTTCGCCGTGATATATCCATACACGCCGGGATCGCCTCGGGTTCCAGCAACGCTGGAAGTTATGACGATGCTACCACCATCATTCATATGAGGGACGGCATATTTACATATCAGGAAAGCGCCTTTGACATGGACCTCGTAAACGGCCTCGAAGATCTCCGTTGGATAGTCGGCAATGGGCGCTACTGTGCCAAAATTTCCCGCATTGCTAAAGACGATGTCGATTTTGCCAAATCTTTCGACAGTCGCTTCAACGAATGTTTTAACTGAGCGTTCATTGGTAACATCGGTTTCAATATATGCCGCATTTTCTTCTCCTAGGCTTTGTACGGCGCGAGATAGATCGTCCTTGTTTAAATCAGCCAATATCACTTTTGCGCCGGCTTTTACAAAACGGTGCGCGCTCGCCAATCCGATGCTTCCCGAACCACCGGTAATGATGCTTACTTTTCCATCTAATTCGCCCATGTCGAACCCCCCAGTGTTATCAAGACTTTGTAGAGTGAATAAAAATGCTATAGGAAAATCAAAACCAGTCAAGGGAACATTTTCACAGCTCCAATGGCATCTGAGGGATAGGAATTTGCTTTTGGCAGATGTGGCGTCTTGGGTCTCGAAACCCTGTCGTTGTCTGTTTCACATCACCCCTGCCATCCCTAGCAACCATTTCATCCCCTCATCTTTCCTGTTTTCATTCACCAACACACAATTTGCTCCAATTAGCGGCTGTTTTCAAGCGCCATTACCACCCAGCAGCCAGAGGAGACTCCGCGCCTCCATCGCCTTCGGACACGTGCAGGAAGCATTATCCGAGGCAAGCACATTAATTGAAATTTCCACAGGGCCACCTCAACCCGTCGGGCAATTATTGTTTTAGTCTATGACGATCAGTTCACGACGCACATCACTCAAGCGTACGCCACCGTCTTCAGTCACGGTAAACGGTTCTGATACCGCAGCACCCAGAGTCTCCAGCCAGACACCTGACTGAAAATGAAAACACATACCGCTTTGCAGCACGGTCTTGTCGCC
>Ga0208641_1000030_pt1 | contig 106499 bp, 90 predicted proteins | sample ETN02SmetaG_2_FD_185789 | JGI IMG/M metagenome (GOLD analysis project Ga0208641, IMG submission 185789) | Marine microbial and viral communities from oxygen minimum zone, Eastern Pacific Ocean - ETNP2014F10-02SV253 (SPAdes) (version 2) | ecosystem: Environmental > Aquatic > Marine > Oceanic ... | reverse complement strand
ATGCCCGGCATGGACGAGAGCCGTGGGGAGTCGGACCGGTACCGGTATCAGGCCTCCAGGTCTCAGCGCTCCACGCGTTGGCGGTCACGTGGGGTGGCCCTGCAACGACACCGGTAGGAACCGGTCCTGGCGACTGCGGGGATCAGTGCAACAGGCGGTGGAGCAGTTCGACGCGGCGGGACGGTCGGCCGGTCCTTGCCTCTGCCCGGTCTCCCGACCGTGCCGCCCAGAGTCCCGAGTTGATTCCAACCCAGCGGAAGGGTTCGGGTGCCCACCGGCGTGACACGTGGCCCACCCACGGCAGGTCGGTGCGTTCGCTCTCGGTGCGTGTGATCAACTCTGCCAGCGTGTGGCCGGCCAACTTTGCGGCAGCTACACCGTCGCCGGCGTAGCCACCGGCACGGGCAAGGCCGGTCCGTCGGTCCAGAGCCACCGATGGGAACCAGTCGCGGGGTATTCCCAGCACACCGCCCCAGCGGTGGGTGATCTCGACGCCTGACACAACGGGGAACAGTTCGCAGAGCGACGCCACGATCAGGTCGTGGGTGGGGGAGTTTCGCTCCGTTGTGGTATCGATCCTGGATCCGTAGCGGTACGGGGCACCGCGGCCGCCGAAGGCAAGGCGGCCGTCGGCGGTTCGTTGGCCGTAGATGGTCATGTTCCGGCCGTCGGCGAAGGTGGGTCGGTCGGCCAGGCCGATCTCGGCCAGCACCTCTGGTGACAGGGGCGCTGTTGCGACCATGAGTGAGTAGAAGGGGGCGATTGTGCGCCGTTGCCCCTCCAGGTCGCGGGTGTACCCCTCGGTAGCCCGAACCACGACCTCGGCTGTGACCGTTCCATGTTCGGTGAGCACGGCACCCGCTCCGGTGGAGAGCGCCGCAGTTCCCTCGTGGATCGTCACCCCGAGGCGTTCGACCACGTGGGCCAGGCCGCACACCAGGCGGGCGGGATGCACGGCGGCCACGTGGGCCATGAAGCGCGCACCCAGGATGTCGGTGGCGTTTCCGACAGCTCGGGCCTCGTCTGCACCTAGCATCGAGATGTCGTCGGAGGTCAGGCCAACGGCGTGACGGGCACGGACGCCCGCTTCCAGCCGTGCGAGTTGTGCCCTGTTGCGGGCCCACGAGATGGATCCCCCCTTGGCGTAGTGGCAGTCGATCCCCTCGGTGGTGGCGACTCGCCCGATGTCGTCGACAGCGTCGTAGAGGGCACGCATCTGTCGAACGGCCGCCTCGGGCGATGACGCTCTGGCGATGTCCATCGGGCTGACCCCGTACTCGCCGAGGGCCCATCCGCCGTTTCGGCCCGATGCGCCGAAGCCGGCAACGTCGCGTTCCACCACGATGATGCGCAGCGACGGATCGATGAGGGCCAGGTGGTAGGCGGTCCACAAGCCGGTGAAGCCGGCACCGATGATGGCCACGTCGCAGTCCCGGTCACCGGGTAGCGCCGGTCGCGGCGCAACGGGTTCCGGCAGGGTCTCGTGCCAGAAGGAGAGTTGGCTGTACATGGAGGACAGGGTGTTCAGGCTAGCTGTTGAGCCCGATGCCGAACCGAGCGAGGGTGCGTAGCCACAGCCCCTCCCTGCCCTCCCGACGGTCAGCCCGCTTGATGGCGGCACGTGTCGCCTGGACTGCCAGCCAACGGGCAGGCTCTGGCGGGAAGGGGAATGGGCGTCGTAGCACCATCTGGAGTTGGGTGCGCTCAGTCGTCAGGCCGTCGACAAGGTCGAGGGCGACACGTGCACCGAAGCGGCTGGCGCCGACCCCGAGGCCGGTGTAGCCGGCGGCCCATGAGACGCGACCGGCGTGGGTTGTTCCCCAGGCGCAGGTGAACCGAGTCGTTGATGCGATGGGGCCACTCCAGCGGTGGGTGAACTGGAGTCCTCCAAGTTGGGGAAACGTGTGGAAGAAGCTCTGTGCAAGCCGACGCGTCGTGGGAGCGTGATGTTCGACAGAGGGGCCGACGCGCCCTCCGAAGTGGTAGATGATGTCGTAGCCGCCCCACAGGATTCGACCGTCGGCCGTACGCCGGTAGTAGTGGAACTGGTTTCCCGCATCGGAGAGCCCCTGGCGATTTCCCCAACCGATGGCCGACCACTGATCGGTTGAGAGCGGTTCGGTCATCAGCACGTGGTCGTAGACGGGTATGACGTGGCGTCGTATCCGCGACAGTGGCCTGCGGTAGGCGTTGGTGGCGACGACGGCCCGGTCGGCCATGACCCTGCCACGGTCGGTTAGCACCTCGATTCCGGTGCCTGACCGTTTGACAGAACATACGGGGGAGTTGTCGTGGAACACCACCCCGAGTGACCTTGCAGCGCTCTGCAACCCCCAGGCGAGACGGGCCGGGTCGACCATGGCTGCATCGGTGCGGTGCCAGAGGCCGGCCAGGTAGGTGGGTGAGTCGATCTCGGCGCGGATGGCTTCAGTGTCGAGCATGGCGTGGTCGACACCGAGCCTGGAGGAGGCCTCGGCCAACTGTAGGAGTTCGTCGACCTGCCAGGGCTCGACGGCTATGTCCATTCTGCCGGTCCGCTCAGCATCGCAGTCGATTGCGTGACGGTCGATGGTGTCAAGAAGGCCATCGAGGTTCTCGTCGCCGAGCCTCAGCAGGGTGTCGAGTTCATCGGGCCAGTGGGCGAGCCCGTTGGCGAGGCCGTGGGTGAGGGAGGCTTCACAGAAGCCGCCGTTGCGGCCGCTGGCGCCAAAGGCGGTCGTTTCGGCTTCGAGGACGACGATCCGGCGGCCGGGATCGGCTTCGGCGGCGACGAGTGCTGTCCAGAGGCCCGTGAATCCGGCACCGACGATGACGAGGTCAGCTGTCGTCTGGCCGCTGAGTGCGTCGACCGGCTGGGGTGTATCGGGTCGGTCCAGCCAGAACACGGCATCGAGGGTGCCGGCCAGCGACTGGGAGGCAGCGCTCTGTTCTTCGTGGATTTTCCCTCTCATCGTTCATCCCTTGACAACGGAATCAGTTGGTATATGGTCATCTATCAACTAGATCAGTTGCTATTGTGTCATATAGTCTGCTGAATCGGTAGTCTAGACATCGACCGGAGGGTACAGCCCAGTAGGTCGACGTGTGGGCGTCGAGTCGGGGTGATCAGGGGGAGAGTGGTCTTGGTAGGGAGCGACATGAGCGTTGCCGTTGGGCTTCAGGGCGTGACCAAGCACTTCGGCGGCGTCGTCGCAGTCGACAACCTGGACCTCGACATCCACGACGGGGAGTTCTTCTCCCTGCTCGGCCCGTCAGGGTGTGGCAAGACGACGACACTCCGGATGGTTGCCGGGTTGGAACTCCCGACAGCCGGGTCCGTGCAGATCCACGGCGAGGAAATGGGCATTCGTCCCCCGAACAAACGTCCTGTCAACACGGTGTTCCAGAGCTACGCCCTGTTCCCCCACATGGATGTCGCCCGAAACGTCGGCTTTGGCCTTGAGATGCGCAAGGTCGACAAGGCCGAACGGGAGAACCTGGTCGCCTGGGCCATCAACCTCGTCGAGATGGGCGGAATGGCCCATCGCAAGCCCGGCCAACTGTCCGGCGGACAGCAGCAACGCGTCGCCCTGGCGCGTGCGCTGGTCAACAGGCCTGAGGTGCTGCTGTTGGATGAGCCGCTAGGAGCACTCGACCTGAAGCTGCGCCAGCAGATGCAGCATGAGTTGAAGGAACTGCAGCGGGAGGTCGGAATCACCTTCGTCTATGTGACCCACGACCAGGAAGAGGCGGTCACGATGAGCGACCGCATCGGCGTCATGCATGACGGAAGACTCCTTCAGGTCGACACACCCGAGACCATCTACGAGCACCCAACAACCCGTTTCGTGGCCGACTTCATAGGCCAGACCAACTTCCTCGAGGCCACCGTCGCTGCAGCCGACGAGGTGGTCCTTGCCAACGGCGATCGGCTCCGCCTGTCGACCGAACATTCCGGAGGGACACCGGTTGCCGTCACGGTCCGACCCGAGCGCCTCACCGTCCACGGACGTGGCGAAGCACCCGGGGGAACACATCGTCTCGACGGGGTGGTCGATTCGGTCATCTATATGGGTAATGCCATCAACTACTCGATCTCGGTCGACTGGATGCACCTGGACGTCCGTTGCCCGGCCACGCTTGCGGGTGACAGGAAGTACGTGGGCGATGAGGTCACGGTCTCATTCGATCCGGATCACGCATCGGTGGTCATCGGTTGATGGACGTGGTGGTCGATCCGGGCCTGGAACACCAGGCTGAGCGCGCACGGTCGCGACAGGGCTTCCTCATGGGGTTGCCCGCAATCATCTACCTGTTCGTCTTCTTCGTGATTCCACTCGGGTTCGTGGTCATGTACTCGTTTGCGACTCGGACCCGCACCGGTCGCACCGAGTTGGCAGGATGGAATCTCGAGGCGTATGAACGGCTCGGTGAGGCCGTTGTCCGTGCAGTGGCGTTCAGATCGCTCTGGATCGCTGCTGTCACAACCCTTCTGAGCCTGGTGCTGGCCTACCCCCTCGCCTACTTCATCTCCACCCGCAGGCCGGCCACGAGGAACATGCTCCTTGTCGGGGTCATGATCCCGTTCTGGTCCAACTTCCTCATTCGGACCTACGCGTGGCGGGTGTTGCTGGACAGCGACGGCATATTCACCAGGATCATGTCCGGGGTGGGCCTGGGCGACGGCCGCATCCTGTTCACGAACAACGCCGTGATACTCGGCCTCGTCTACGGATACCTGCCGTTCATGGTGCTGCCGCTGTACGCGGCTATCGAGCGGATCGACTGGAGCCTCGTGGAGGGTGCCCGCGACCTCTACGCCTCGGGTTGGTCGGCCTTCCGGAGGGTGGTCTGGCCACTGTCAAAACCGGGTGTGATAGCAGGCTCGATCCTCGTGTTCGTTCCCTCGTTCGGTGCGTACGTCACACCCGCCATCCTCGGCGGCAACAAGAAGGGCCTGATGGGCAGCTACATAGTCGACCAGTTCATGGATGCCAGAAACGGGCCGCTGGGATCGTCGCTTTCCGTGCTGGTGCTGGTTGTCATGTTGATGGGAACCCTCATCTACTTCCGTCAGGGTGGAAGGAGCCTGTGATGCAGTCACGGCTCGCCATGGGGGCGATGGGCTGATGGGAAAGGGTGTAGCACTCTCGACAGCCGAGCCGATGGGGGCAACCAGATGGCTACTGCGCGGACATTCGGCCCTCGTCTACGCCTTCTTCTACGCCCCGATCGTCGTCCTCGCCTTCTATTCGTTCAACGAGAGCCAGTTGGTCGGAAGGTGGAGCGGCTTCTCACTTCGCTGGTACGAGGCGTTCCTCCAAAACGACAACATCCAGTCTTCGCTATGGGTCTCGGTCAAGATCTGTGCCGCCTCGACCGTGATCTCGGTGGTGCTGGGTACCCTTGCCGCACTTTCGATAGAGCGTTTCCGCTGGTGGGGTCAAAAGGTTTTCGACGCAGTCCTGTACCTGCCGATCATCATTCCAGACGTCACCATGGCCGTGATGATGCTGGTCTTCTTCGGTGAGACGGCGGAGTTGTTCAACGTCATACCGGGTGTCGACCTGACCGACGGGTTGGAGAAGCTGGTGCTTTCGCACGTTGCCTTCAACATCTCGTTCGTCTCTGTGGTTGTGAGGGCGCGCCTCGCCAACCTTGATGAGGCCATGGAGGAGGCAGCCGCCGACCTGTATGCCAGCCGTTGGCAGGCGTTCCGGCGCGTCACGCTTCCACAGATCATGCCTGGTGTGCTGGGTGGCGCACTTCTTGCGGTCACGCTCTCACTAGACGACGTCGTTGTCTCAAGCTTCGTTTCCGCAGTGGGGGCGACACCCGTATCGGTCTACGTGTTCGGGATGCTGCGCAAGGGGGTAAGCCCCCTCATCAACGCAGTGTCCGTAGTGATCCTTGCGGCGTCAATGACCCTGGTCATGGCGTCCCTGGTCCTCGAGCGGGCTACCAGCTCGCGAAAGAGGTGAAGTGGCCTGGTAACCGCCTGGCCACCGGAACAAGTGGGGAGGAAACCCAATGAAGAAGTGGATGAGCCTGGTAGCCGTGATTACGGCGTTCTCCATCGTGGCCGTCGCCTGCGGCGACGACGACGATGTGGTCCAGGCGGACTGTGAGGTTGGTCAGACCGATGGCGACCTAGCCTTTTATAACTGGTCTGACTACATGGACCCGGAACTGATCGCCGCCTTCCAGGAGGAGGCCGGGGTGACGGTTACCGAGGACTTCTACCCGTCCAACGAAGAGATGTTCGGCCGGGTCGAAGCGGGTGGTTCGGGCTACGACATGATCATCCCCTCGGACTACATGGTCTCGATCCTCATTTCGGAGAAGATGATCCAGCCTGTCTCCGAAGCGGCTGTGCCGAACAAGTCCAATGTTGCAGAGCGGTTCGCCAACCCGCCCTATGACCCGGGCGCCGCCTACACGGCTGCCTACCAGTGGGGTACAACGGGTATCGGTGTCGACACGGGCGTGACGGGTGAGGACGTACCGCACACGTGGGGTCTCCTATTCGATGAGGCAGTTGCCGACCAGTACGGCCTGTCTGGCAAGATCTCGATTCTGGACGACCCGCGCGAGACGATGGGTGCTGCTCTCAAGTACCTGGGCTACTCACTCAACTCGACCAGCAAGTCGGAGTTGGCTGAGGCCGAGGCGGTCGTCGCCGATGCCGTCGACCGTGTGGCTGCATTTGACTCGGACCAGTACAGCGAGTTGATCGTGCTCGGCGAGACGGTCGTGGGCCATGGCTACAGCGGAAACTTCCTCTGGGACTTCGAGGAGGGCGAGAGCACCTACGACTACTTCGTGCCTGACGAGGGCGGAACCATCTGGGTGGACAACATGGCGGTTCTGACCGACGCCCCGCATCCGTGTACGGCGTTCGCATTCATGAACTTCCTGCTCGACGCTGAGAACGGCGCGCAGTTGACCAACTTCAACTGGTACGCCAGCCCCAACGCGGCTGCCGAGGCGTTCATCGACCAGGAGGTCCTCGACAACCCGATCATCTACCCGACCGACATGTCGAAGCTGGAGTTCATCAAGGACACCGGCGACTTCGAGATTGAGTACACGGACGCGTTGTCGAGGGCGCGTTCCTGATCCTCCCCGATCCGGCGGCCCCGGGTGTCGGTCGAGAGGCCGACCCCGGGGCCACTGCTGGCTCCCAAACCATCATCCCCAAGAAAGGAAACGAGGTCGCAGCAGTGACCGGAACCGTCAGCGAACACGTGCGCCTCGCCCAGTTGGCCGAGCGCCACCTATGGGGGCACTTCAGCGTCCTCAAGAACACGATCGACGGAACGCGTGTGATCGAGCGTGGCGACGGCTGTTACGTGTGGGACGCAGAGGGCAACCGCTACCTGGACGGCCTGGCGGGCCTGTTCGTCAGCCAGCTTGGCCACGGTCGACCCGAGTTGGCCCGTGCCGCCGGTGACCAGGCGGCGACCCTGGCGTACTTCCCGATTTGGACATACGGCCACCCGTCGGCGATCGAGCTATCGGCGAAGTTGGCCGAGTTGGCGCCCGGAGACATCAACCGGGTGTTCTTCACGACCGGTGGGTCCGAGGCGGTCGAATCGGCCTGGAAGTTGGCACGCCAGTACTTCAAGTTGAAGGGCCAGCCTGAACGGATCAAGGTCATCAGCCGAAACCTCGCCTATCACGGAACGACCATGGGTGCGCTGTCGATCACGGGCCTGGACTCGATCAAGGAGGTGTTCGAGCCGCTCGTACCGGGTGCAGTGAAGATCCCTGAGACGAACCACTACCGGTGCCCGACCTGCCAGGACGAACCGCACTGCACCCTGCATGCAGCAGACGCCATCGAAGAGGCGATCCTGAGGGAGGGCCCGGAGACCATTGCGGCCGTATTTATGGAACCCGTCCAGAATGCTGGTGGCTGCTTCACGCCACCTCCCGGCTACTGGGAACGGGTCCGCGAGATATGCGACAGGTATGGGGTGCTGCTGGTGTCAGACGAGGTGATCTGTGCCTTTGGCAGGATCGGCCACATGTTCGGATGTCAACGCTACGGCTACCAGCCCGACATGATCACCACGGCCAAGGGGCTCACCTCCGGCTATTCGCCGCTCGGCGCCATGCTCGTGAGCGACAAGGTTGCCGAACCCTTCGTGGGAACGGGCGATTCCTTCCTGCACGGAATCACGTTCGCCGGCCACCCCGTCAGTTGTGCGGTGGCGCTGGCGAACCTCAAGATCTTCGAGGAAGAGAACGTCATAGGGCATGTGCAGCGCAACGAGGCAGTCTTCCGCTCCGCTCTCGATGATCTGTCGGACCTGCCGATCGTCGGTGACATCCGCGGGGCCGGCTACTTCTATGGCATCGAGTTGGTAAAGAACCGTGAAGGCCGGGAGTCGTTCAGCGACGAGGAGCGCGAGCACCTCCTGCGGGGCTTTCTCTCCAACCGCCTGCTGGAGTTGGGCCTGATCTGCCGTGCCGACGACCGTGGTGAGCCGGTCATTCAACTTTCACCGCCGCTCATAGCTGGGCCCGAGCAGTTCGACGAGATCAACGACAAGCTCCGCCAGGCCCTCACTGGGGCGATGGCCGAGATGGGACGCTGACCGGCCATGGCCTCCGACGACAGCGAGGTGTTTCTACTGGATGACGTCGACAAGGCGATCATCCGCGAACTCCAGATTGACGGTCGGATCCCGTTCGCGCAGCTCTCCCCGAAGGTGGGGCTCTCCCAGGCGGCCGTGAGGCAGCGGGTGAAGCGCCTGACGGAGCGGGGCGTGATGCAGGTTGTCGCGGTCACCGATCCGCTCAGCCTCGGGTTGTCGACCCAGGCGATGGTCGGGATAGCGGTCACGGGCGACGTGCGTACCGTGGCAGCCGCCGTTGCGGCTCTGGAGGAGTCCGAGTACGTGCTCATCACGGCGGGTCGTTTCGACGTGCTGGCCGAGGTGATCTGTACCGACAACGAGGCGCTGCTGGAACTGGTGAACGACCGGATCCGCTCGATCGACGGGGTCACCTCCACCGAGGTGTTCTCGATCCTGAAGATGGAGAAGCTGGTCTTTTCCTGGGGTACGGGCTGACCGACCCCCGGGGGGCTACCGCAGGGCGTCGGCCATCGCGTCGATGATGCGGCCGATCTCATCGTCGGTGATGACGAGAGGCGGACAGATGGCCAGGCAGGTGCCCATTGGCCTCACGATGACACCGGCCTCGAGCATTTTGTCGCGGGCCGGTACGGCATCGCGGCCCAGTTCGGCTGCGTAGATGGCTCCCATGCCGCGCCACGACTCGATAAGGCCGTCACCCTCGAGGGCCGTGAGGCCGGCCCGCAGACGCTCACCGATGCTGTCGACACGGTCCACCAGTCCCTCGGCCTCCATCAGCTCGATGTTGGCTATACCGGCGGCACAGGATGCGTTGTGACCCGAGTAGGTGTAACCGGTGCGGAGCAGGAAGCCGGGCTCCTCAAGTTCGCTGCACAAATCGCGCGAGACGATCACACCTGAGAGTGGCTGGTAGCCGGAGGTCACGCCCTTGGCGAAGGTCATCAGGTCGGGGATGACCCCAAAGGTCTGGGCGCCGAACCAGTTGCCGGTGCGACCGAACCCGCAGATCACCTCGTCGAAGATGAGGAGCGCTCCGTGGTCGTCACAGAGACGACGCAGGCCCTCGAAGTAGCCGTCGACAGGCGGGTACACGCCGCCGGCCCCCTGGACCGGTTCGGTCAGCACAGCGGCGATGCGCCCTCCGTGCTCCGCAAATACCGTGGCCGCCGCCTCCAGGTCATCGTGGGGAACCTCGACGAAGTGGGGGACGAGGTCGCCCCAACCCTCACGGTTCAAGGCGATGCCCTGGGCCGACGTACCGCCGAAGTTGGTGCCGTGGTAGCCGTTGGTGCGCTTCACGATCACCTGGCGGCCCTCGTGGCCGCGACGCTGTTGAACCAGCCTTGCGATCTTGAGGGCGGTGTCGACCGCTTCAGACCCTGAGCAGCCGAGGAACACCCGCCCATCAGGGTGAGGTGACCGCTCCACGATCATCTCGGCAACCTGCGCGGCTGGTCCGTTGGTGAACGGTGCGAACGTGTTGTAGGCCTCGATCTGGCGCATCTGGGTTGTGACGGCGTCGATGATCTCGGTGCGGCCGTGGCCTACCTGACAGAGCCACAGGTTGGCGATTCCGTCGACGTAGTCCCTGCCATCCGGGTCAAAGACGAGCGAGCCTTCGCCCCTCACAATGTTGAGGTAGTCATCCTCGGGCTTGCCTGGTGGTGAGAACGGGTGCAGCAATGCGTTGGTCATCGAAAGAGCCTCCTGATCGTGCCAAATGGTACGCCCGGCCTGACCGGCTTGTGGTCCTCAGGCCGGGTCAGCACCGCCCCCACCACCAGGAGGAGGGCCATGACAATGGCGGCGGTGAACCAGACGGTCTTGTCGCTGGTGGCGCTGTAGACGGCGGCGAATGCCAGGGATGCCACGGCACCAGTTGCCACCTCGACCGCTGTCATCAGACCCTGGGCTGCGGCCTGGCGCTCCTCGGGCACGGCAGCTGATGCCAGCATCGGTGTCGATGGGAAGCCGAAGCCCTCGGCCACCGAGGTTGCCGAGGTCAGGAGTATCAGGGCCCAGGCACCGGGGACGATGCCGTAGAACGCGACCATGACTGTCATGATGCCAAGTGTCCCCACCGACCAGCGGCGGGCGCCGTAGCGCTGGGCAAGAACGCCTCCGACGGGTGAGAAGATTGGAAGTGGCATAGCGGCAATGGTCAGCGCAAACCCGATTAGTGCCTGAGAGGCACCTCTGGAGTCCAGTTCCAGTACCCAGACCGACTCGAACGCCCCGATCAGGACGAAGTAGGCCGAACCGATGCAGAGTGCGCCGATCAGGCGTCTGATCCGCAGCAGGCCTGTCATGCCTAGGCGCTCGGTGTCCTGCGCGGCGGTGTCGGGCTGGGCCTTGAAGGCGGCGGGGAGAAGCAGCAATAGGAACAGAGCCGATACCCAGAACCATGAGCGGAAGCCACCGATGGCGGTGACGGCGACGGCCAAGAGGGGGGCGGCGACGAAGCCGCCGACGTCGAAGGCTCCGAGCCGGCCCAGGTTGCGTCCCAGGTTGTCGGGGTCTGCCACGATCACGGTTCGCCGTGCAGCCGGGCTGCCGGCGCCGAGGGCGAAACCGAACGCCGCACGGCCGAGCACGTAGTGCCACAACTGGTCGCCCACGGCCAGCACAATCAGGGCACCGGCACCAATGACGAGGGCCCACTTCAGGAGTTGCGGTGACCTGCCCCTGTCCGCCAGCGGCGCCATCACGAGGCTGGCTATGAAGGCTGTGGCGAATCCCGTAGCGATGGCTATTCCGATGCCGAAGTCTGAGAATCCCAACTCGTGCTTCAGTTCGGCCAGCAGGGCCACCACTCCACCGAGGCCCGCAGACATCCCGAAGACGATCAGGTAGTAGGGGGCCAGGTTGGGTCCCGTCTGTTCACCGCCGATTTGCATCGGCGCAGTTTGGCATAGGGGTGCGCTTTCGGTAGTGCCCAATAGGCCCGTGCTGTGTCAGGATCCGGGCACCGATGCTGGAGTTCACAGAGGAACAGGATGCGTTTCGTGGCGTGGTCCGCGAGTTCGCCGAGGCCGAGATAGCCCCCCATGCCGAGGCATGGGACCGGGATCACACTTTCCCGACCGAAACAGTGTTGGCAATGGGTGATCTGGGCCTCTTCGGCCTGATGTTCGGATCTGAATGGGGTGGCGCAGATGCCGGCCTGACCACGCAGTGCATCGCCATCGAGGAGGTCGGCCGGATCGACCAGTCGATGGGCATAACTCTCGAGGCAGGGGTGTCGCTGGGGGCCAGGCCGATCGCCGAGTACGGCACCGATGAGCAAAAGGAGCAGTGGCTTCCGGATCTGGTGGCTGGCCGCCGCCTGGCCGCCTTCGGGCTCACCGAGCCGGGTGGTGGCTCCGACGCCGGGGCCACCGCCAGCCGGGCCGTGCTGGACGGAGACGAATGGGTCATCGACGGGGCTAAGACGTTCATCACCAACTCAGGAACCGATATAACGAGCCTTGTCACCGTTACCGCCAGGACCGACCAGGGTGTCTCGGCCATCGTCGTCCCCGCTGACACACCGGGCCTCACGGTCGAACCCGCCTACAGAAAGATGGGTTGGCACGCCTCTGACACCCACGGCCTTGTCCTCGAGGACTGCCGGGTACCGGCAGGGAACCTGCTGGGCGAACCCGGCCGGGGCTTCGCACAGTTTCTCTCCACCCTCGACGACGGGCGTGTGGCCATTGCCGCTCTTGCAGTGGGCTTGATCGCCGGATGCCTTGACGAGTGCGTCCGCTACGCCAACGAGAGAACCGCCTTCGGGCGACCAATCGGCTCGTACCAGGCCATCGCCTTCAAGTGCGCCGACATGGCGACCTCGCTGGAGACATCCCGACTTGTCACCTACCACGCAGCCGGGCTCCGCGATGCGGGCAGGCCCTACAAGAGGGAGGCGGCGATCGCCAAGCTCCACGCCACCGAGGCAGCCGTTACAGCAACCCGTGAGGCGACCCAGGTGTTCGGCGGGTACGGCTTCATCGACGAGACCCCCGTCGCCCGCTTCTACCGTGACGCCAAGATCCTCGAGATCGGTGAGGGCACCAGCGAAATCCAGCGACTCGTCATCAGCCGTGACCTGGGGCTGGGGGAGCCCCGGTAGGGTCGGCCCCTGGGGGGGGCGGAACCAACCAGAGGGAGCACGGTGTCTGATGCAGGGGTGATTCCGGGGAGGGCCAGGCCGCTCGGCATGTACCCCCACTACAAGCGTGCCGGTGACTACATCTACGTTTCCGGTACCAGCTCGCGTAGGGCCGACAACACCTTCGTCGGAGCCGAACCAGATGGCTCTGGTGGCATCGTGTTCGACATCAGGGAACAGACCCGGGCTGTCATCGGCAACATCGCTGGAGTCCTGGAGGCAGCCGGTTCCAGCCTCTCAGATCTGGTTGAGTTGTCCACCTTCCTTGTGGACATGGACGACTTCGAGGGCTACAACGAGGCCTACAGCGAGTTCTTCGACGAGTCAGGTCCGGCTCGTACTACGGTCGCAGTGCACCAACTTCCGGAGCCGCACATAATCATTGAGATTCGGGCCACTGCGTACCGGCCCGTCGAGAACCAGGAGTAGGCGATGCCCGCAGCCAACAGCATGAAGGCCTTTAACTTCCAGGCCTGGATCGACGAACACCGCGACCTACTCAAGCCACCTGTCAACAACAAGCTCATCTGGACCGATGGTGACCTCATGGCATTCATCGTCGGTGGGCCCAACGTGCGCACCGACTACCACGATGACCCGGTCGACGAGTTCTTCTACCAGATTGAGGGCGACATGATCCTGCGGGTCATGGAGGAGCCGGGTAGCCCGCCGGTCGACATCCCCATCAGGGAGGGCGAGGTGTTCTTCCTGCCGGCGCACACCCGGCATTCTCCGCAGCGCCCGGAGGCCGGAAGCATCGGTCTGGTCATAGAGCCGGCGCGTCCGGCGGGCGCGCCGGACGGCTTCGACTGGTACTGCCCCAACTGCTACCAGCTCGTCTACCGGGCCGAGGTGCTACTGAAGTCCATCGTCACCGACCTGCCGCCGCTGTTCGCTGCGTTCTACGGAGACGAGGAGAAGCGCACCTGCGGATCCTGCGGGCACCTGCACCCGTCGCGGGACGGCTAGTGGAGACTGACATCCCGTCGCACAACAGTTCCGAGGTCGGCAGTGCCTGAGCAGTACGACACCACCTATGCCTGCGCTGAGCGCCTCGATGCCGAGGACCCGCTGGCGCATATGCGCGACGAGTTCGTCATGCCGGTGGGCCCCAACGGAGAAGCCGAGGTCTACCTGGTCGGCAACTCGCTGGGGCTGCAGCCCCGGGCAGTGCGTACCTACATTGAGGCCGAGCTCGACAAGTGGGGCAGGCTGGGGGTGAAGGGCCACACAGAGGTCGACCGGGAGCCGACTTTCCCGTGGGAGTCCTACGAGGAGTCCCTCAACCACCAGATGGCTGCAGTCGTGGGAGCAGAGCCCGAAGAGGTTGTGGTCATGAACGGCCTGACCGTGAACCTCCACCTGCTTATGACCACCTTCTACCGCCCCACGCAGGAACGCTTCAAGGTGCTCATCGAGGAGCACGCCTTTCCGTCAGACCACTTCGCTGTGGCTTCCCAGGTACGCCATCACGACAGGTCGGCCGAAGAGGCCCTGGTTGCCGTTTCACCCCGGCCCGGTGAGGACCTGCTCCACGCCGAGGACCTCATTGCGGCAATCGCCGAGCATGGCGATCAACTGGCCCTCGTCCTGTTGCCGGGGGTGCACTACTACACGGGCCAGGTGCTTCCGCTGACCGATCTGGTGTACGCGGCACACCGGGCGGGTGCCATGGTCGGCTTCGACCTCGCCCACGCCGTCGGAAACATTCCCCTGGGCCTCCACGACAGCGGAGTCGACTTTGCCGCCTGGTGCACCTACAAGTACCTCAACTCCGGTCCGGGTGCCACCGCCGGATGCTTCGTCAACCAACGCCACCTCGGCAGGACCGACCTCAACCGGTTCGAGGGCTGGTGGGGAACCGATAAGGCCACCCGTTTCCAGATGGAGACAGTGTTCAACCCGATCCCGACAGTCGAGGCATGGCAGCTCTCCAACCCTCCCGTCTTCTCAATGGCACCCATCCGGGCCTCGCTCGAGGTATTTGAAAGGGTTGGCGGGATGGGTCCGCTGCGGCGAAAGAGTGAGCAGCAGATCGCCTACCTGGACCACCTGTTGGACGAGGTGCTCAAGGGTCGTGTCGAGTCGATAACCCCCAGGTCCCTGACAGAGCGGGGATGCCAGTTCTCGTTACGGGTGGTTGCCCCGGGTCATTCGGGCAGGGGGGTCTTTGACGCCCTGGATGCGGCAGGTGTTGCCTGCGACTGGCGACATCCCGACGTCATCAGGATTGCGCCGGTGCCGCTGTACAACTCGTTTGCCGACATCCACCGGTTCGTTCAGGTCCTTGACGGGATCCTGTCATGACCGACCACGTGACCATCGTTGGAGCCGGGCCGGCCGGGTCGATGCTCTCCATCCTGCTTGCCCGCCAGGGCCTGTCGGTGACCATGTACGAGAGCCGCCCGGACATGCGCACCACCGACATCTGGGCTGGACGCTCCATCAACCTGGCGCTCGCCACCCGGGGTATCGAGGCGCTCAGGGAGGTCGGGGTGATGTCTGAGGTTGAGGAGATCCTGATCCCCATGATGGGGCGGCTGGTCCACGACGACGGCGGCACCTCGATGCAGCCATACGGCAGCCGCCCCCACGAGTACATCAGCTCGGTCTCACGCACGGCGCTCACCAGCATCCTGCTGGATGCTGCAGAGGCCACCGGGCAGGTCGAGATCCACTTCAACATGCGCTGTCGCGGTGTCGACTTTGAGGCCAACACCCTCCAGTTCACCGGCACCGTCTCCGGCGAGGCGAGCAACGTTGCGTTCACGACGGTTTTCGGCACCGACGGGTCGGCATCGGCGGTGCGCAACGCGCTGGTGGAGGTCAACGGCGGCAGAGTGGACCTCGAACCCCTGGTGCACGGCTACAAGGAACTGACTATGCCGGCGGGCGCCGACGGTGGGTACCAGATCGAGAGGGAGGTCCTCCATATCTGGCCCCGCCGTGACTTCATGCTCATCGCCCTGCCCGACCTTGAGGAAACATTCACGGTCACCTTGTTCCTGGCCAACGAGGGACCCACCGACAGCTTCGAGCACCTGGCATCGGGTGGCGACGTTCCCGGCTTCTTCGAGGAGCACTTTGCCGACTTTGCCCCCCTGGTGCCCGACCTGGCCGACCAGTTCACCACCCACCCCCACGGTCACCTCGCAACGGTTCGAACCACAGGCTGGGCGCACGGTGACCGGGCGGTGATCCTGGGTGACGCCTCACACGGGGTGGTGCCGTTCCACGGTCAGGGGATGAACGCGGCCTTCGAGTCATGCATCGTGCTTGACGCCTGCATGCGTGACCACCCGGGCGACTGGGCCACGGCATTTGCCGAGTTCGAACAGGGCCGCAAACCCGACACCGACGCCATCGCCGACATGGCTGTCGCCAACTACGTGGAGATGAGCACGAGCGTGGTCGATGAGCGCTACCAGCTCAGGCGTGCCGTGGCTCTGGAGCTGGACCGCCTGTGGCCCGAGCAGTTCACACCCCGGTACGCAATGGTCATGTTCAACACCATTCCCTATGCCGAGGTACAACGACGGGCCGCCCTGCAGGGAGAGGTCCTCGAGCGGTTGACGGTCGGCCTGACCGATATCGGTGAGGTTGACTGGGCGGCGGCGGAGAGAATGGTCTCAGAACTCGACTTCAACCAGGCATCAGACACAGGAGCATGACAATGGACCTCACCTACGGCCGCTACCTCAAGGTCGATGAGCTGTTGGACCTCCAGGAGTGCCGCTCCGACGGGCCTGAACACGACGAAATGCTGTTCATCGTCATCCACCAGGTCTATGAACTCTGGTTCAAAGAGGTCCTCCACGAGGCCGACATGTTCGTCACCAACATCGAGGCGGGTCGGTTGGACAGTGGAGCCCACCAGCTCAAGCGCATCCTGAAGATCCTCAAGACCCTTGTCGCCCAACTGGATGTTCTCGAGACCATGACACCGCTGGAGTTCCAGTCATTCCGCAGCTTCCTCGAGAGCGCCAGCGGGTTCCAGTCGGCGCAGTTCCGGGAGTTGGAGTACGCCCTCGGCATCAAGGACGCACAGCACCTTGAGCGTTTCGACGAGGGTTCCAGGGAGCGAGTCCGCCTTGAGGAGCGCTACAACTCACCGAGTATCTGGTCCACTTTTCTCGTGCATCTCAGTACAGCAGGGTTCGCCATCCCCGCCGACATCCTTGAGCGTGAGGTCACCGCACCCACGGTTGCGTCGTCTGGCGTGCAAGCCGTGTTGTCTGACATCTACAGGACCCGCCCGGACCTAACAGAGATGTGCGAGTCACTGACCGACCTGGATGAGGGCCTCCAGGAGTGGCGCTACCGACACGTCAAGATGGTGCAGCGCACCATCGGAGCCAAGATCGGTTCAGGGGGGTCGCTGGGTGTCGAGTACCTGCAGTCCACGCTGTTCAACCCTGCGTTCCCCGACCTCTGGGAGATTCGTACCGGGTTCTAGGCTGCCGCAGCCGAACTAGTTGTTGTAGCCAGGGGGCCACAATGAGTCACGACCACCACAGGCACGACCACGACAAGGGCTTCATGGCCAACGTCCACTGGTTGTTGAAGATCCACAAGTTCTGGCAGGCCGACACCAACCGGGCAATCGTCGACATGGTCGACCCGCAGCCGGGTGAGAGCCTGCTCGACGTTGGTGCCGGTATGGGTCCGGCCACGGTGCTGGCTGCGGCCCGGGGTGCATCGGTGGTGGCGGTGGACCCATCGGGCCTGATGAGGTCGATCTGCGGGGTGAGGCGCCTGTTCCAGCGTGGTCGTTCCCGGATAACCGTCGAGGCCGGAACAGCCGAGAACCTTCCTGTGGCCGGTGGTTCCATCGATGGCCTCTGGACGGTCAACTCGGTGCACCACTGGGTGGACCTGGATCTGGCCTTCGCTGAGCTGGCAAGGGTGCTCGCGCCGGGCGGAAGGATCGTGTTGATGGACGAGGACTTCACCCACCCCGACCATCCGATGCACAAGACCCACCACGGTCACGAGGACGAGATGACCAGTGTCGAGGTGGACGAGATCGCCGCATCGCTGACTGCTCTGGGTCTTAAGGCGACCGGCCAGAAGACCGTCGCGGCGGGTGTTCCTGTCAAGTTGATCCGGGCAGTCAGGCCGGCCTGAGCAGCGGTCGGTTCAGGCAGCGACCGGGTTGACAGGGGTGATCTGACCGAGGGCTGCCTCGATGTCGGCGGCGCCCGCCAGGCAGAGGTCTTCCCTGTACCGGTCTGCGATGACCTGCACCCCCTGTGGGATGCCGTCGGCTACACCGACCGGAACCGCACAGGCCGGGATTCCCAGAAGGTTCACCGGGGTGATGCAGCGCATGATGTCGAGCATCAGATCCATTCCACCCTCGGCTACGTCGGCGTCGTGTGCGAACGGTGGCTGGGTCCAGGTCGGAGCGATGAGCACCGGGTTCTCGGCGAAGAATCCGGCCCATGCTGCACCCAGGCGGTGGTACTCGGTGTGGATCAGGATGGCCGGCACATCGTCGGGTGGGAAGCGTTCGATCAGCTCGTTGAGCAGTCCCAGGGCCTCGTCGCTCATTATTTCGGCCGCTGCTGCGACGGTTGCCGGCATGTCGCAGCTCAGCATTCGTGCCCAGACCTCCTGGCACTGCTCCATCTCGGGCGGGGCCGCCTCGACAATCTCCCAGCCGGCCGCCTCGAGGGCACCGGCAGCCTTTGAGACAGCGTCGGCCACAGCCGGGTGGATCGGACCGCCGGGAACCTCGGAGAGGATTGCGGCCCTCCTCACAACAGGTGGACCGTCGAAGGGCACAGTCACCGACTTCGGGTCGCGCGGGTGGCGGCCTGCCATTACCTCTACACCCAGCTTCAGGTCTGCCACGTGGCGGGCCATCGGCCCCTCCACCCCCATCAACTGGTTCCCCAGCGTCGGCGTGTTCGCCGGCGGCATGGTTCCCGCGCTCGGGAAGCGTCCGAACGAGGTCTTGAGCGAGGTGATCCCACAGCAGTAGGCAGGGTTGCGCAGCGAGCCACCCAGGTCGTTGCCCAGCCCGAAGGGCGACATGCCGCTAGCGATCGAGGCTGCCTCGCCTCCGCTGGATCCGCCAGCGGTCAGGTCAGGTGTCCAGGGGTTGCGGGTGAGGCCGTGAAGCGGGTTGTTGGTGGTGATGCGGAGGCCCATTTCTGGAAGGTTGGTTCGAGCCAGGGGGATCGCTCCGGCAGCCTTCATGCGCTCCACGACCGGTGAGTCGACGGGTGGCATCGCCTCGGCCATTGCCGGCACGCCCTGCGTCGTAGGTGAACATGTGCAGTCGAGGTTTTCCTTGATCGTGATCGGCACACCGTGGAATGGCCCCAGCGGGTCGCCGGCGGCCACGGCCGCGTCTGCCGCGTCGGCTCCGGCCCTGGCTCCGTCAGCCAGTACGCGCACGACCGCGTTGAGGTTTCCGTTCACCTCGTCGATGCGTGCCAGGTGGGCGTCGACCACCTCCCGGCTGGAGGTCTCGCCCCCGGCGATCATCGTCGCCAGCTCGTTTGCCGCCCGTGTCCACAGTTCATTGGTCATGGTGGCAACCTATGCGGCGAGGTGACTCGGCGACCAAGGGGGCGGCATGGCCCGTGCAGCGGCAAATGGAATTGAGATCGAGTACGAGGTGTTCGGCGACGAGGCCGATCCGACGCTGCTCCTGATCATGGGCCTGGGTGCCCAGATGACCACCTGGCCTGTGGAGTTCTGTAAGGAGCTGGCTGGCCGGGGCCACCAGGTGATCCGCTTCGACAACCGTGATATCGGTCTGTCCAGCCACATGGACCACCTTGGTGAAGCGGACTCCATGGCCGCCCTCGGTGCAGCGATGGCCGGCGAGGCCATCGACGCGGCCTACACGCTCGATGACATGGCTGCCGACTCGGTCGGGCTGTTGGATGCCCTTGGCCACGACTCGGCCCACATCGTCGGAGCCTCGATGGGTGGCATGATCGCCCAGAGGCTGGTGATCAACCATCCCGAGCGTGCTCTGTCGCTGACGTCGATCTTCTCGACACCCCGCTTCATTCCGGCTGATCCTGAGGTGGTCGCCGTGTTCAACTGGCCCGATCCCGGAACCCTCGAGGGTCGGATTCAGGCCGGCATTGACGGCGCACGCATGACGTCAGGTGGTGGCTTCCCGTTCGACGAGGACCTCGTCCGCCAGCATGTGGCGGCCAACATCGACCGGTCATGGCACCCTGAGGGACAGGCGCGCCAGGTGGCCGCCATCGTGGCCGACGGTGACCGAACCGAGGAACTGCGATCGGTTGACCTGCCCACCCTCGTGCTGCACGGCACCCATGATCCGCTCGTGGTGCCCCAGGGGGGTCAGGAGACCGCCGACGCCATAGCGGGAGCCGAGTTGGTATGGATCGACGGAATGGGCCACGAACTTCCGCCGGGTGCATGGCCGACGATTCTGGATGGAATCAGCGGACTGGTGGCAGAAGCCGAGAGGGCGGGCGCATCCGCCTGATCAACTCAGTAGCAGCCCCTAGGGACCGGTCGCGATGTCGACCGTGAGGGTTGCTGTGTAACTGGTTGCTGACGAACCGGCCGGGGTGGTCAGCCCGTCCTTTCGATCCTCGTGTACCGGAGGCCGGTGTGCTCCGGGCTTCTCCAATCATCGGTCCGGGGCGGGAATCCCTGCCAGAGGCGAAGGTTGACGGCAATCAGGGCCGAATGTCATGGGCGGCTTTCCCGCCGGCGGAGGGGCCTGGGCTCAGGTCACGCCTGGATGACGATGAGGCGTTCCTCGGTCATCTCGCGCACGGTGTAGGCGGGACCCTCACGGGTGTTTCCCGAGTCACGGATTCCACCGTACGGCATGTGGTCGGCCCTCCATGACGGTGACTCGTTGATCATCACCCCTCCGAAGTCGAGCACCTCGGCGGCACGCAGAGCCTTGGCGATGTCGCTCGTGAACACGGCGGCCTGGAGGCCGTAGTCGCTGGCGTTGGAGCGGGCGAGGGCCTCTTCGAAGTCGGTGTAGGTGGCGATTCCAACGACCGGTCCGAACACCTCAATGCAGCTGATCTTCATGTCATCGGTCATACCGGTCAGGATGGTCGGAGCGAGCACCCCATTTTCGACCGTGCCGCCACACACCAGGTCCGCTCCGGCCGCCCGGGCTTCGTCCACCCAGGCACCTACACGCTTGGTTTCACCGCCGTCGATGAGCGATGAGATGACGGTTGCCGGGTCTGCCGGGTCTCCTACCGACAGGCCTGCCACCTCTGCTGCGAGCGCCTCGGTGAACTCCTCTGCGATCTGTTCGTGCACGTAGATCCGCTGGGTGGAGATGCAGGTCTGGCCCGAGTAGGTGTAGGCGGCGGCCTTCACGACGGCTGCCGCCCGCTTCACGTCGGCGTCGGGTTCGATGACGATCGGTGAGTTGTTGCCCAACTCAAGCGAGACCTTCTTCTTGGGGGCGCGGGCCCTGATATCCCATCCGACGGCAGGTGAGCCGGTGAAGGTGATCATGGCGACGTCGTCGTGGTCGACCAGGTGGCTGGCTGTGCGGCCGGGGCAGGTGACAACGTTCAGCCAGCCCGGGGGCAGGCCGCACTCGTCCAACAGCAGTTCTGCCAGCCTTATAGCCGTCAGTGGTGTGGCCGAGGCCGGCTTGAGCACCACCGGGCAACCGGCTGCAATCGCCGGGGCGATCTTGTGGCAGACAAGGTTGAGGGGGAAGTTGAAGGGCGTGATGGCCCCGATGACTCCGATCGGCACCCGCTTTACGAAGGCTGTCTTGCCCTCGCCGGCGGAACTGGCGTCCATGGTTATGTAGTCGCCCCCGAGGGTCCGGGCGGCCGCCGCTGAGAAGTGGGCCGTGTCGACCGCCCTGGCGGCCTCGCCGCGGGCCGACGTGATTGGCTTTCCCGCCTCGGCTGAGATGCTCTGGGCCATCTCCTCCTGATGGTTGGTGAGGCTCACGGCCAGACGGTCGAGGATTGCGGCCCGCTCGTGGGTGGGGATGACTCCGGCACGGAGGGTTGCCGCTGCCGTGGCCACGGCAGCGTCGAGGTTGTCGGTGGTGCCGGTTGGCACCGTGCCGAGGAGGCGGCTGTCGTAGGGCGAGTGGACCTCTGTCGCCGTCTCGGCGTCAACGCGCTCGTCGCCGATGATCATCAGGTGGTGGGAAGACATGTGTGCACCTCGCCGTGTGGTCTCTGGATCGCAGGATGGTGAGCGGCAATCTACACTGCGGCAGATTCTTTGGTCCCTAACGAATGCTTCCGGGAGGTAATGCAGTGGCAGCTGAGCACCCGCGGTCCGACGTGGTCGGAGTGAAGGTGTCGGTGGACCACTTCATCAACGGAGCAAGGGTTCCATCCCCGACTACCTTCGAGGACCGTTCCCCGCTCGACTGGTCGGTCCAACTGGCAGACGTGTCGGCCGGAGATGCAGTGACAGCCGATGCTGCCGTTACGGCCGCAACGGCTGCGTTTCCGGAGTGGGCTGGCCTGGGCGCCACTGGCAGGGCGGTGATCCTTCGCAGGCTGGCCGACCTGGTCGATGAGAATGTGCCCGACATTGCCGCGGTCGAGTGCATGGACATGGCCATGCGCCACGAGAGCCTCAGGGAACGGGTCATTTCCAGGGGGGCCAGGAACTTCCGTGCCTACGCCGACCTGGCCGAGGCCTACGAGGAGCGGAGGTGGTCGTCCAACGGTACGGCGAACCTTGTCCAGCGCATGCCCGCCGGGCCTTCGGTTGTGATCACACCGTGGAACGCACCGTTCATGCTCGCCACCTGGAAGGTGGCACCGGCCCTGGCCGCCGGCAACACCGTGGTGCTCAAGCCGGCCGAGTGGTCCCCCCTCTCAGCGAGCCTGCTCGCCGACCTTGCCGCCGAGGCCGGGATGCCTCCCGGTGTGTTCAACGTGGTTCAGGGGATCGGCGAGGAGGTGGGACCGCCGCTGGTCTCTGACAGGCGGATACGTCGGATCTCCTTCACGGGGTCACCTGAGACAGCACGGGTCATCGGTGCAGCTGCCGCTGCCAACATCGTGCCCTTCACGGCCGAACTGGGAGGAAAGGGGCCCCTCGTGGTCCTTGCCGATGCCGACCTGGATGCCGCTGCCACTGTTGCAGTCGGGCAGTACGGCGACTCGGGTCAGGTCTGCCTCGCCGGCACCCGTCTTCTTGTTGCCGAGGAGGTGGCCGAGGACTTCCTGGAGCGCTTTAACGTCCTCGTCGACGCTCTCGTCCTGGGCGACAGCCGCGACGACGCAACAGACATCACGCCGATGATCCACCCCGATCACCTCGTCGGGGTCGAGGCCTTCGTGGACCGGGCCAGGGAGGCAGGCGACACCGTGCTGCGCGGTGGGAAGCGCCTTACCGAGGACGGCCTCTGGTACGAGCCGACGCTCATATCGCCGCTCTCGAATGAGAGCGAGATAGTTCAGCGCGAGGTCTTCGGGCCGGTTCTGACATTTCAGACCTTCGCAGATGAGGACGAGGTGGTTCCTCTCGCCAACAGCACCGAGTACGGGCTCTCTGCGACGCTGTTTACAGGCTCGGCAGACAAGGCTGAGCACATGGGAAGGGCGTTCAGGGCCGGGACGGTCTGGGTCAACTGCTTCCTGGTGCGTGACCTGACTGCACCGTTTGGCGGATGTGGAATCAGTGGACTGGGGCGTGAGGGTGGCGACTACGCCCTCGACTTCCAGAGCGACCTCACAACGTTGCAAATAAGAGACGGGAGTACCTGATGAGCGAGTTGTTCACCCCTCGTTGCCGTGAACTGGTTGCCACAATGGCGGCCCTGGGGCCTGCGATCGCCGAGCGGTCACACCGGTATGACCGGGAGGCGACGTTCCCGTTCGAGAACTTCGACGACTTCCGTGATGCGGGCTTCCTCGGCCTGTGCATCCCAGAGGAACACGGTGGTCTCGGAGCCGACTTCGCCACCTACGCGCTGGTGTCTGAGGAACTGGGTCGCCACTGCGGTTCCACCGCCCTCACCTTCAACATGCACACAGCGACGATGCTCCTCACGAGCCAGATCGCCGACGATCTGGAGATGACCGACGAGGACAGGGCTCTCCACGCCATCAGGCGAGCCGACATGTACAGGGGTGTTGTAGAAGAGGGCCACATCCACGCTCAACCTTTCAGCGAGGGGCACCTTCCCGGTGCTACCGCCGGGGTCACCACGAGAGCCGTGCCGGTGGAAGGAGGGTTCCGCGTGACTGGCCGCAAGATTTTCGCCTCGCTGGCCGGGGCCGCCGACCGCCACAACGTCACATGCATGGTCGAGGGTGAGGACCAGATCCGTTTCCTCGGCGTACCGGCCGATGCAGATGGCATAACGATCGAGGGCGACTGGGATCCCGTCGGAATGCGGGGAACGGTCTCCCGGAATCTGTTGTTCGATGAGGTGTTTGTTCCAGCCGAGCACGAGTACCTGCCGCCCGGGTGCTTTGACCAGGCAGCGGCACGCTGGCCGTATTTCTTCATGACGCTCTCATTCTCGTTTCTGGGTATCCAACGTGCGGTCCTCGACTTCACGAGCAGGTACCTGCGCGGCGACAACGGCCCTTCAGAGCGACGCGACAACCCACAGAAGCAGCACGGTTGGGGTGAGATGCGCCTGACCCACGAGCGTTCACAGGCGCTCACCTACCGGGTGCTGGCCGAGGCCGGCGTGGACCCGACACCCGAACAGGTCCAGCGGGCATGGGCTGCCGTCGTGACTGCCATGGAGGCAGCACCGGACATGGCATCGACGGCGGTGCGTATCTGTGGTGGTCGTTCGTTGCTGCGACCCCAGGTTCTGGAACGCCTGTACCGGGACTCACGCTGTGGTGCCACGATGCTGCCCTGGAGTGTCGAGGTCTGCCTCGATCGCCTGGGTCGGGCCGACCTCTTCGACGACGAGGACCTGCCGGCATGACACCTCCGATGCACAGGGTGAAGGCGTTCGCTGCACAGTTCGACCGTTGTGCGGTGGACGCGTCCACGACAGCCGTCGTGTTCTCCGAAGATGACAGTCGCCCCGAGTTGGTGGCAACTTCGATTGCCGCCCTCGAGCATCTGGGGGCACCGGTGTCGACCGTGGTGGTCCCCACGCCACTGAACCCCGGGCCGGTACCTATCAGGTCAACGGGGGCATCCACTGCCGTGGCCGGTGACAGGTCGGTCATCGAGAGCCTGGCAGCTGCCGACTTCGTGGTCGACTGCACGGTTGAGGGGCTTCTCCATGCACCTGAGCGGTCTGACATTCTCTCCCTGGGCGCCAGGATCCTCATGATCTCAAACGAACATCCCGAGATCTTCGACAGGCTCAGTCACGATCCAACGCTGTGTGACCGTGTCACCCGTGGCTACGAAATGATGGTGGCGGCCTCACAGATGACGGTCACCTCTGCTGCCGGTACAGACCTCGTCGTTGACCTGTCGGGTGCCGTGGTCGCCGGCTCCGATGAGACGGTTGTCGAACCGGGCGGGATAGCCCACTGGCCCGGAGGCCTTGTCTTGGCATTTCCGGCAGCCAACACCGTGTCGGGAACCGTGGTGATGGCACCCGGTGACGTGAACCTGACGTTCAAGGAGTACCTGCGGTCGTCGATCACGGTCACCCTTGAGGCCGACCACGTAACCGATGTCGCCGGTGACGGGCTGGATGCCGAGCTCTTCGCCTCCTACCTGGCTGCATGGGATGAGCCCGAGGCCTACGCAGTCAGCCATGTCGGCTGGGGCATGAACAGGGCATGCCGCTGGGATGTCCTTCCGCTCTACGACAAGGCCGACATCAACGGGACCGAACTGCGGGCCTTCGCGGGCAATTTCCTCTGGTCGACCGGAGCCAACGAGACGGCCGGGAGGTTCTGTCGCGGGCACTTTGACCTTCCCATGCGCAACTGCACGGTCGAACTCGATGGGGAACCCGTGGTGGTCGAGGGTCGCCTGGTCAAGGGCCTCGCCTGAGCCTCTGCTGGTCGGTCAGGCCGGTGTGCACCTGACGGGTAGATGCTTGAAGCCGCTGATGAAGTTGGACCGCAGCCGCTCGGCTGGGCCGGCCATCTCGATGTCGGAGGTACGACGTAGGAGTTCCTGCATGGTGATCCTCACCTCCATGCGTGCCAGCCATGAACCGAGGCAGAGGTGCGGCCCGTTCCGTCCGAAGGCGACGTGGTCGTTGGGGTCCCTCGTGATGTCGAACCGGTAGGGGTCGTCGAAGTTGCGGTCGTCGTAGTCGGCAGAGATCCACCAGAGGACCACCTTGTCGCCCTTCCTGATCTGCTTCCCACCCATCTCCAGGTCGCAGGTGGCGGTGCGGCGGAAGTGGGTGGTGACCGTTGTCCATCTCAGGATTTCCTCGACGGCACTGTCCATCAGGGTGGGATCGGAACGCAGGAGCGCCATCTGGTCGGGGTGGTCCAGCATGGCCTTGAGGCCACCGGTGAGGGTGTACCGGGTCGTGTCGTTTCCGGCTGCCACGAGGAGGGTGAAGAAGTTCTTGAACTCCAGGTCGGTGGCCGGCTCACCGCTGGTCGTCGGTGCGAGCAACTGTGAGATCACATCCTCACCCGGGCAGGCACGCCGCTCGGCTGCCACCTCTTCGGCGTACTTGAACACCTCGAGGCCGGTGGGGCTGCGGAACGGGATGAGTCGCCACTCATCGGTGTCGACCTGGTCCACGACGTGGTCGGTGTACTCGGGGTCGGTATTGGACAGGAGCTGATCGCCCCACACCACGAACTGTGCGGCGTCCTCGTCAGATACCCCCAGCAGGCGGCCGAGCATCCGCATGGGCAGCACTCGTGAGACCTCCTCGACGTAGTCGAACTCGCCCAACTGCAGGGCGTCGTCGATGATCCCGACCGTGAGCTCTCGGATCGGGTCCTCGTAGGCCTCGACCGACCTACGGGTGAATCCACGGCTCAGGAGCCTGCGGAGCCGTGTGTGGTGTGGCGGGTCGTTCTCCATGAGGGTGCGGCGCGCCTCGGTCTCCTCGGCATCCATCTCCTCGAGGCGGATCCCGAGGCTCGAGGTGAAGGTCTCCCACTCGTGGTTGGCCCAGATGACGTCCTCGTAACGGGTGAGAGACCAGAACCCGGAGCCGTCCTCCTCGTCCCACCAGGAGATCGGATCCTCGTCGCGGAGGCGCTGGAACGTGTTGTAGGGAGCACCGGGTATCCAGGCGTCGTGGCTGGTCAGGTCCGTGTGGCCGTCATCGCTGTCGGATGTCCAGGGGTGGTGTTCGATCATTGTGAATCCTCCGAAAGGGTCGTTCCACCGTTCCATGAGACACCGACGCTTCGCCAGTAGCCCGCAATCATCTCGTTGGGGGCGAGACGGTTCAGTTCCTCAACCGGTGAGTCGAATACCCGCAGGTCGACGTCTCCGGCGAAGGCCGGGCCGACCTCGGCGTCGTAGCCGCTCATGGTGACCAGTTCGTTGAGGGAGTCGGTTCCGTCAGCCTCGACTGCCGGCACGATCCGGTTGTGCAGCATCGGTAGGGCGTTCACGAATCCGGTGTGGTCGCTGGGCCCGGTAATGGTGAATTCGGCCTCGATCAGGCGTCGACCGTTTGCCGAACAGGTGGCACCGAACTGCCCCCCGGGCTCCAGGCGTGGACCTGCCCTGCCGACGGTCACGGGCCTGGTCACCCAGATCTCCCCCAGCTTCTTCGGGTATCCCTGGATGTGGCCGCGCACCATGGCGTAGTCCTTGTCGACCCAGATGTATGCACAGCGGCTGTAGTGCTCTCCGTCGTGTTGACACCGGACGACCACGAAGCACTCCTTGTACTGGGCCCTCACCGGATCGACCAACTCGCCCCCGGTGTCGGAGCACGACTGCCAGTCGGCCCAGATGACTGCTACAGCGCCAGGGTCCTCGTCTGTCGGGCGGAGCGGATCCGGCAGCAACTCGGCAACTGCTGCCGGGTCGGTCCGGTATTCGATGGTGAGCATGTCGCCCGAGTAGTGCCACGGCGGTTCGGGAACGAGCGAGGAGTTGCCCGTTCCAGTTCGTGGAAAAGTGAAACCCTTGATTTTCGACATGGCGAGGACCCTATCATTAGGCACCAAATGAAATCGTGGGGCCAGTAACCCTGCAGAATGCACCAGGGGGACCGGCCATGACTGAAATCCGCAGAGTTCTCCTTGACGGAGTTGTCGTGACTGTCGAGGTCAACGGTGAAGAGTTGGTAGCAGGCGATGGTCGCACGGTCTCAGCCGGCGACGCCATCCACCTGCCACCGAGCGAGCCCTCCAAGATCCTGTGCGTCCACCTGAACCATGTGAGTCGGGTCGAGGAGTTCCAGGTGTCACTGCCACCGGCCCCGACCTACTTTCAAAAGCCCGTTTCCTCACTCAACTCGCACCGGGGCGACGTTGTCCGACCTGAGCGCTGCAGGTGGCTCAACTACGAGGGTGAGATCGTCATCGTGATCGGAGAGGTCTGTCGCAACATCAGCCCCGCCGAGGCCGGTGACCACATCGCCGGCTACACGATCGGCAATGACTACGGGTTGCACGACTTCCGCGATACCGATGCGGGCTCGATGCTGCGGGTGAAGGGCTCAGACACGCTCTGCCCGGTCGGCCCGGGTCTCACGACCGACTGGGACTTCCACGGAAAGTCGATCAGGACACTTGTCAACGGGGAGGTGGCCCAGGAAGGCACGACCGACGAGATGACCTGGGACATGCACTACCTCGTTGCGGATCTGGCTCGCACGATCACCCTGGTTCCCGGGGACATGGTCTTTTCGGGCACCCCGGCCAACTCACGGCCCGTGCAGCCCGGTGATGTCGTCACCGTCGAAGTGGAGGGACTGGGGGCGCTGACGAACAGAATCGTCGCTGGACCGACCTCGATCCGCGATGACTGCGGTGCCCAGCCGACCGAGTCTGAAGAGGTTCTTTCCACAGCTCTGGGCGGAGACTGGGAGTTCAGGGGAGTGAGACCACCAAACCGTGGTTGAAAATGCTGGACCCGTCGTTCATGAAACTGGCGTCGGGCAGGTCGGGGCGACCAGCGTCTGCCAGCCGAATTCTGTCATACTTGCACCTTCTAAATATTTTATGCAAAACTCATCTCAGATCCACGACAAGCGGACCTGACCAGAAAGACCAGACACCTTGAGGGGGACAAAGCAATGAAGTCAAAGTCACTGATCGCCGTATTGGCGGTCCTCACGATCGTCGCCGCTGCATGCGGAAACGGCGACGACGATGCAGGCCCTGCCCCTGTTGCCACGACTGCAGCACCCGCAACCACCGCTGCGGCACCAGCGACGACGGCTGCGGCACCAGCGACTACAGCTGCTGCTCCGGCTGCGGCTGCTGCTCCGGCGGTTGTTGGTCTGGATATTGATGCGATTCTGGGTGCTGATCTGGGGAGTTGTGCTGCGGCTCCGTCTGGTGATGCGATCCGGGTCGGTATGGCCATGGACTTCAGCGAGGTCACGGGGTTTGTTGATATTCCGGGTTCGAACCTGGTGCCCTATGTCGCTGAGTTGATCAACTGCAGTGGTGGCATCGATGGAAGTCCTGTTGAGGTCCGTGTGGCTGAGGTGGGTGACGATGCCGGTCTGGCTGCACAGGAGTTGTTGGACTGGGGTGCACAGTTCCTGATTGGTCCGCCGTTTGCCGACTTTGCCCTTCCGATTCTCCAGGTCACTGGTGGCAATGTGCCGTTGTTTGTGGCGGCTTCTACGGAGCCGACCCTTGCGGATGCTTCGATCAACTCGTACCTGGTGACGTTTGACGACTTCGGCATGTCGGGGGCTGCTGCGCAGTGGGCGCTGGATCAGGGCATTACCCGTGCGATCGTGTTCACCGAGGGTGAGGGAATCCCCTACACCGGCGTGAACCCTGATGCCTTTGCCGCTGCGTTCGTGGCTGGTGGTGGTGAGGTCGTGAGCACCCAGACGTATGTGTGGGCTGCCGATACGGACTTCTCGGCACAGGTAAATGAGATTGCCGGTATCTCTGAGAACAACGAGGTGGTCTTCTCTGCTGCTCTCGCCTTCCAGGTGACGGCGCTTCGTGGCCAGCTCGAGGGCCAGGGCCTTGATGGCCTGACCTACATAGGTACCGATGCCATGGATGCCACAGGCATCCAGTTTGAGGCCAACAATGAGGGCATTGCCCACACTCCCCATACCAGCATCACTGCCGGTGACCCGATCGACGGGTTGCTTGCCGGCTATGAGGCTTCTCGGGGTGAGGCCCTTGAGAGCCGTGGGTTCATGGCCCTCTACGTCGATTCGTTGTTCCTCGGCATTCAGGGGATGTTGGACTGTGGCTGCACAGAGCCGGCTGGTATCGGTGACGCGGTGCAGCAGATTTCTGGCTTCCAGGGTCTGTCTGGTGAGATCACCTACGCAGGCACCAACGGCATTCCACCCAAGGCCGTTCCAATCAACCAGATAGTCAACGGTGAAGACGTACTAGTCGCCACAGTCAACGGAGCTACCGTCACATCTACGGCTGCTGCTCCGGCTGCGGCTGCTGCTCCGGCGGTTGTTGGTCTGGATATTGATGCGATTCTGGGTGCTGATCTGGGGAGTTGTGCTGCGGCTCCGTCTGGTGATGCGATCCGGGTCGGTATGGCCATGGACTTCAGCGAGGTCACGGGGTTTGTTGATATTCCGGGTTCGAACCTGGTGCCCTATGTCGCTGAGTTGATCAACTGCAGTGGTGGCATCGATGGAAGTCCTGTTGAGGTCCGTGTGGCTGAGGTGGGTGACGATGCCGGTCTGGCTGCACAGGAGTTGTTGGACTGGGGTGCACAGTTCCTGATTGGTCCGCCGTTTGCCGACTTTGCCCTTCCGATTCTCCAGGTCACTGGTGGCAATGTGCCGTTGTTTGTGGCGGCTTCTACGGAGCCGACCCTTGCGGATGCTTCGATCAACTCGTACCTGGTGACGTTTGACGACTTCGGCATGTCGGGGGCTGCTGCGCAGTGGGCGCTGGATCAGGGCATTACCCGTGCGATCGTGTTCACCGAGGGTGAGGGAATCCCCTACACCGGCGTGAACCCTGATGCCTTTGCCGCTGCGTTCGTGGCTGGTGGTGGTGAGGTCGTGAGCACCCAGACGTATGTGTGGGCTGCCGATACGGACTTCTCGGCACAGGTAAATGAGATTGCCGGTATCTCTGAGAACAACGAGGTGGTCTTCTCTGCTGCTCTCGCCTTCCAGGTGACGGCGCTTCGTGGCCAGCTCGAGGGCCAGGGCCTTGATGGCCTGACCTACATAGGTACCGATGCCATGGATGCCACAGGCATCCAGTTTGAGGCCAACAATGAGGGCATTGCCCACACTCCCCATACCAGCATCACTGCCGGTGACCCGATCGACGGGTTGCTTGCCGGCTATGAGGCTTCTCGGGGTGAGGCCCTTGAGAGCCGTGGGTTCATGGCCCTCTACGTCGATTCGTTGTTCCTCGGCATTCAGGGGATGTTGGACTGTGGCTGCACAGAGCCGGCTGGTATCGGTGACGCGGTGCAGCAGATTTCTGGCTTCCAGGGTCTGTCTGGTGAGATCACCTACGCAGGCACCAACGGCATTCCACCCAAGGCCGTTCCAATCAACCAGATAGTCAACGGTGAAGACGTACTAGTCGCCACAGTCGGCGGCTGATACTCCATGCTCGAGGTGTCGGGTCTTACAACCAAATACGGTGAGATCTCGGCACTGAGAGAAGCAAGCCTGCACGTTGGGGCCGGTGAGGTTGTAGGCCTCATCGGACCCAACGGTGCTGGCAAGACGACGCTGCTGAACACGATTGCCGGGCTCCTCGCCCCGAGCGCTGGGGGTGTCGTGTTCGACGGTGATGACATCACCGGCCACTCTCCAGAGGGGCTGTTGAGGTCGGGTCTGGCCCTGGTCCCAGAGCACCGTCGGATCTTCGTAAACCTGACGGTGGAGGAGAACCTGAGGATCGGTGGAGTTACCGTTCCTCCGTCGGACCGCCCGGGCCTGCTCGACGAGATGGGCGAGCGTTTCCCGATTCTTCGTGACAAGTGGACCACATCGGCTGGGTACCTCTCCGGTGGTGAGGCACAGCAACTGGCCATTGCCCGTGCGCTCATGTCAAGGCCCCGACTGTTGATGATGGATGAGCCGTCTCTTGGCTTGGCCCCTCTTCTGGTCGACGTCGTGTTCGAGTTGATCGACACTCTCCGCTCCCAGGGTCGGACGCTGCTTGTCGTTGAACAGAACGCGACCAAGATGCTCGACCTGGCGGATAGGGCGTATGTTCTCCGCAGCGGCGAGGTCGTGGCCGAGGGCACAGGAGCCGAGTTGCGCGATAACAGGGACCTCTTTGACACGTTTGTCGGCAACTGAGCCATGACAGAACTCCTGCAAAACCTCATAGATGGTCTTGGGCGTGGAAGCATCTATGCCCTGCTGGCACTGGGTGTGGCGGTCATCTTCGGGGTCATGCACCTGCTCAACTTCGCCCACGGCGAGCTGATCACCGTCTCGGGCTACGCATCTTTCTGGGCGCTGGGCGCCGGCTGGTCCTGGTACCTGACGGTGCCGCTGATAGTGGCAGTCAGCGTGCTGACGTCGCTGATCATTGAGCGTGTCGCCTTCAGCCGGGTGAGAGGGGCTGACGACTTCACGCTGTTGCTCACATCGTTCGGTGTGCACTTCGTGGTATCGGCGATCTTCCTGCTCTACGTCTCGGCGTCGGTCAAGACCTATCCTCGACCGGCCTGGGTGACCAACACATTTGCCGTTGATTCACTGCGAATCGAGGTCTTTGACACGGTTGTGATTGTGGTCACCATCGCAACCCTCGTTGCCACAACTCTGCTCCTCCAGCGCACCACGTTCGGGCTCTCCCTGCGGGCGGCTGCAGCCGATTTTGATACCGCCCGGCTGATGGGCGTCCGGTCCAACTCTGTGATCCGAGGGGCCTTCGCCCTGTCGGGGGCGCTGGCGGGAATCGCCAGCGTGTTCTGGCTCATGAGGTCCGGGAGTACTAGCCCGACTGCCGGGATCGATCCCATGCTGAAGGGGGTGCTGGCAGCGCTGATAGGTGGCCTTGGCAGCCTCCGTGGAGCGGTCCTCGGTGGGTTCACCCTCGGGCTGGCAGAGGTGATCCTGCGATCACGCCTACCAGACTCGGTGGCGAGCCTGACCGAGGGCGTCGTGTTCCTCCTGATAGCGCTGCTGTTCATCTTCCGACCCCAGGGTCTGATTTCTGTGCCACACGCGGAGCGGGTGTGATGTTTCCCAACCTCCGCCGCGACGTCATCTTCCCGGTGTGTGGTTCGGTGATCCTGTTTGTCCTCTTTGTCGGTGTCGGCCTCGCATATCAGAGTCAGTTCAGCGGAGCCGCCGAACGCCTGGTCACGTTCGCTCTGATCGATGCCATCCTGGTGCTGGGAATCCAGATCTACGTTGGGAACACGGGGATCTTGTCGTTCGGCCACATCGGCTTCGGGGCGATCGCAGGCTATGCCTTCGCGCTCTTCGCCATTACGCCGGCGGAGAAGCTCAAGAGAATCCCCGATGCACCATTTGGACTGCTCGATGTGAACGTCAGCCCGTGGCTGGCGGTGGTTGTCGCTGTTGCCGTCACCCTTGTCGTGGCCTTCGTGGTCGGCATAGGTCTGGCACGGTCCGGCGCTGAGTCCGGCGCGGTGTCGGCGACGGTGATCACGCTTGCTCTCTTGTTCGTAACCCATGAGCTGGCCCGCAACTGGCCTGATCTGACGGGTGGAGACCGGGCGGGACTCTCATTTCGCATCGGGGGGACGCTGGACAGCCGGGTGCCTGTCTATCTTGCGCTGCTGGTGTCCATCGTGCTCGCCCGGCTGTACGCGCAGAGCCGGGGCGGCCGTGTGGCGGTGGCGGCCCGCGAAGACGACCTGGCGGCTCGGGCCATGGGCGTAAACCCGCTGATCCAACAGATGGTGGCGCTGTTGATCTCGGTCGTCGTCGTCAGCGTCGGAGCCAGCCTGAGGGTCTACGAGAACGGCTCGATCCTGCCCCGTGACATGTTCTTCAACCTCACGCTCGTCACGCTGGTGATGCTGATAGTCGGTGGTCGGCGCAGCGTCACCGGAGCCCTCGTTGGAGTGGCTGTTATCACCACAGGCCGGGAGTTGGCCAGGCGCCTTGGTCAGGATGGATTCGAGGTGTTCGGAATCGGACTCGACGGAGCACCCCTCGACTGGATATTCCGGGAGAACCTGAAGTCGGTGTTCATGGGTGTCTCGATGCTGGGGTTCATGATCTGGCGTCCCTCGGGCCTGCTCGACGACTGGGAGCTGGACAAGTGGCTCCATTCGAGGTTTGGCCGAAGGAGCGAAGTGCCGCCGGAGAGCCTTCCGGTGATCGAACCAGATGATTCCTCCGTGCTGGTTGCCGAGGGGGTTGACGTGGCCTTCGGTGGTTTTCAGGCGCTTGATGATGTTGGCATCAGGGCATCAAGGAACGAGGTGGTTGGCGTTATCGGGCCAAACGGCGCCGGCAAGACCACCCTGTTGAATGTGATCACCGGGCTCGTCGAGTCCAGTTCCGGCAGCGTTGCCCTTGGAGGTGTCGATCTCTCTTCGGCACAGTCGTTCAGGATCGCCCGGAGTGGGTTGGTGCGAACCTTCCAGAATCTTCGACTGTTCGCTGCGCTCACGGTGAGGGAGAACGTGGAGGTCTCTGCCCTGGTGGCCGCGAGCCTTCGAAGGCATCGGCCACCCCCCGACGTTGACGGGCTTATTGCTGCCGCAGGTCTCTGGGAGCATCGCGATCGACGTGCCCGAGAACTCGACTACGGAACCTCCCGTCGCCTGGAGTTGGCGCGCGCAGCCGCCACCGCGCCTGCATTCCTGCTTCTGGACGAGCCGACATCGGGTATGAGTGATTCCGAGTCTCTCCTGATGGTTGAGCAGGTCCGGCAGATGGCCGGCCTGGTCGGTGCCGGCGTGGTCGTAATCGACCACGATCTGAACTTCATCATCGGGATCTGTGATCGCATCTACTGCCTCGACTGTGGGCAGGTAATTGCCGAGGGCACTCCAGAGGAGATTCAGGCCGACCCGGTGGTGCAGGCTGCATACATAGGTTCCGCGGCAGGGGACTGAATCACGGACTCCTGAGGTGAACGCTTCAGGATCGCTCTCTGGCCGTTTCGACGAGCCATGCGAATGCCGGGTCTGTCGGCCTTGTGGCGAGCATCTCGGGATGCCACTGCACGGCGATGATCGGTAGGTCATGGTGTTCGAGCCCCTCGATCGAACCTTCAGGGGACCGGGCGCTCACCCGAAGGCCGTCTCCGACCCGATCGACCGTCTGATGGTGGAGTGAGTTGACCGGGCGTCCCGAGCCGTAGATGTGTCCGAGGGTGGTTCCCGGTTCGAAGGAAACTGTGTGCCATTCGGTCGTGGTCGCCTGTTCGAAGCCGGCATGGGGTGGCACGTCCTGGTGGAGCGTTCCGCCGGCGTGCACGTTGATGACCTGTAGGCCGCGGCAAATTCCGAGAACTGGAACTGCAAGCTCGTATGCACGGCTTACGAGGGCAAGTTCCTGTTCATCTCTCGTGGGTTCGGGTGGGAAGTCGTCGGTTTCTGATTCGGCGCCGTACCGGCCCGGGTCAATGTCTGCTCCACCCGGCAGGAGGACCCCATCCAGGTGGTTGAACAGATCGGCTGGATCAGCATCGACAGGGAGGTGTACCGGTAGGCCGCCGGCCTCGAGCACCCCGTTCGCATAGTCTGCGTAGTAGAGGTCGACATTGAAGTCGGCCAGAACCTCGAGGTTGTCCACGATGTGGCGCCCCTTCTTGCGCCTACCCGTGATACCGATCAGTGGTCGTGTGGCCATCTGGCAGTTACTCCGTCCCTTGCCTGTGTATCCTATTATGCATAATGTATTTACTATATGGAGACTCTGACGGCGGGTTCGCCAACCCTCGGCGAAACGGGAAACGTCCATAGTGAACGCTGAGGGCACCCCGGATCACGACGATCCGTATGTGGCTGCACCACCATCTTCGCGGAGACGAGGGGTGCTTGCCGACGAGGTCGCCGGGTACATCCGTCAGTTGATCCTGACAGGATCCCTCCGTCCGGGGACCAAGATCGACCAGGACGCTGTTGGCAGGGCACTCGATGTCAGTCGCAGTCCCATCCGCGAGGCACTTGTGGTCCTCGGCCATGAAGGACTGTTGGACCTCACCCCCCGACGTGGTGCCTCCGTCGCCCAACTTCGCCGCGATGACATCGTCGACCACTACGAGTTGTTCGGGGTCGTCTCAGGCCGGGCAGCAGCCATGGCAGCCGAACTGCTCGATGATGACCAGATCCGGGAACTGAATGAACTGCACTCCCGATTCACGGGCGACGACCAGGAGGTACTCCAGCAGTTGAACCACGACTTCCACCGGGTGATCAACCTTGCGGCACCCCGTCGGACCCGCTGGCTGCTTAGGCATCTGGAGCGGACGGTTCCGGCCAACTACTACGAGTTCGCCGATGGTTGGAACCGTCAAGCGGTCGAGCACCACGCCTCGATCCTGGATGCCATCACAGGGCACGATCCTCAAGGGGCCCGCCGCGCAATGGAGGACCACCTCCACGAGAGCGGCGTTGCCGCCGCCGACCAACTTGAGGAGCGGGGCTTCTTCACTGATCTTGACATGGATGAATCAGAGGCAGATCGCACGTGACCGATGAAGTTGATCTGGAGTCCATTCGCACCGAGGTTCGTCGCCTCGCCGACAAGTACGGCTGCGAGTACTGGCGTGACCTTGAGCCCGATAGGTATCCCGAGGAGTTCGTCGCAGATCTGACCGCCCACGGCTGGCTCGGAGCTCTGATTCCCGAGGAATACGGCGGTGGTGGCCTCAGCCTCACCGGTGCATCGGTGATCCTCGAGGAGATTGCCGCCAGCGGCGGGAACCCCAGCGCCTGTCACGCCCAGATGTACGTAATGGGGACCCTGCTCCGGCACGGCTCCGATGAGCAGAAGCGGCGTTACCTGCCGGAGATCGCCGACGGCCGCCTTCGGCTCCAGGCATTTGGGGTGACCGAGCCCATTGCCGGGTCCGACACAGGAAGCATCAGGACCAGGGCCGAACGCGATGGCGACACCTGGCGGATCAACGGACAGAAGATCTGGACCTCGCGGGCCCTCTACTCGGACCTGATGGTGGTCCTGGCACGAACAACTCCGCCCGACGAGTGCGAGGCGCATACCGACGGCCTCTCCGTGTTCCTCATCCACCTCCGCGACCCCGATGGAGAGCTGGTGCCGGGCCTCACCATCAACCCGATACCCACGATGATGAACCACAGCACCACCGAGGTCTTCTTCGACGACCTGGTGGTACCGGCCGATGCCCTGGTCGGCGACGAGGGTCGGGGGTTTCGGCAGATTCTGGATGGCATGAACGCAGAGCGGATCCTCATCGCCGCCGAGTGCATCGGCGACGGTCGATTCTTCGTGGAGCGGGCGTCGCAGTACGCATCCGAGCGGGAGGTGTTTGGTCGCCCGATCGGCCAGAACCAGGGTGTTCAGTTCCCGATTGCCCGTGCCTATGCCGACCTCCAGGCGGCCGACCTCATGAGGTACCGGGCGGCTGACCTCTTTGACAGGGGTGAGCCATGTGGCGCCGAGGCCAACATGGCGAAGTTGCTGGCATCAGAGGCATCGTGGGCTGCCGGCAACGCGGCGCTCGACACGCACGGCGGGTTCGGCTTCGCTGTCGAGTACGACATAGAGCGCAAGTTGCGTGAGACGAGGCTCTACAAGGTTGCACCGGTCAACAACAATCTGATCCTCTCCTTCCTCGGCGAGAAGGTTCTCGGCATGCCGAGGAGTTACTGATGCGTGCAGTGGTCCTGAGCGGCGTTGGAGAGGGCCTCGAGATGGTTGATGCCCATCCAGAGCCTGTCGTCGGTAAAGGAGAGACAATCATCGAGGTGAGCGCCTGCGGGGTCTGTGGTTCGGATCTCCATGTCGTCGACGGCGACTTCCCCAGCCCAATGCCGATAATCCTCGGACACGAGGTCACCGGTGTCCACGACAGGCTGGGGCCGGTGATGGTCTACGCACCGTGGGGTTGCAGATCCTGTGCCCAGTGCGAGGCCGGCCTCGAACAGATCTGCCCCGATGCGACAGAGGCGGGCCTGTTCACCGACGGCGGCTACGCGGAGCGGATGCGCATACCTGACGACTCCTATCTCTCCACACTGGACGGCCTGGATCCGGTTGCCGCAGCTCCGCTGGCCTGTGGCGGCCTTACGGCCTACCGGGCGGTCATGCACGGCCGTGACCTGTTGCGAAACCGGGGTGCTGCCGGCCGGGCGCTTGTGATCGGTGCCGGTGGGCTCGGTCAGTACGCCATCCGCTACCTACGCCTGCTGACCGACGCCACGGTCGTGGCCGTGGACCTGGACCCTGTCAAACAGGGAACGGCTCTTGAGATAGGAGCCCACGGGGCTGTCGGTCCCGATGACGAGATCGGTACGGCCGACGTCGTACTTGACTTCCTCGGCGCCGAGTCCACGATGGCTATCGCCGCAGGGGCGGTTCGTCGTCAGGGCCTTGTCGCTGTGGTCGGCCTCTTCGGCGGCCGCATCCCCTTTGGGCTGGGCGCAGTCCCACACGAGGCACGTTTCATGTCCAGCTTCTGGGGCTCCAGGGCTCAACTCGACGAACTGTTGGACCTGGCCCGCAGCGAGCCGTCAGTCGTGCAACCAGTCGAGACCCTCCCGCTGGCAGATGCCCAGTTGGCCCATGACCGCCTACGCAGGGGCGACCTGAAGGGCCGCCTGGTCCTGACGATCCAGTGAACCGACCCACACGATGGAGACAAGGAAGACCGCAATGACACCCCCCACCCACACCCTCGAGTCCTTCCGCACACTGTGTGACGAACACGACGTGCACACCGTGGAGATCGCCGTGCCCGACACACAGGGCCACCTACGCGGCAAGCGGATTCCGAGGGAGCGCTTCTTCGCAGCATGCGCCGCACGCGGCGTCGCCATTGCCGACGCAATCTTCGTGTTCGACATGCAGAACGACCTGCCCGATAACGAGTTCGTCAACATGGACACCGGCTACCTGGACACCCGCCTCATCCCCGACATCGGTACTGCCCGCCTGTTGACCCACCGCCCCGGTTACGCGCTCGTGTTCGCAGATGCACTGGCCGAGGACGGAAGCCCCCACCAGCTGGCACCGCGGTCGGTTCTGGCCGCTCAGGTGGAGCGGTGCCGTGAGAACGGGATCGACCCCCTTGTCGCCACGGAGATGGAGTTCTACCTGTGCACACCCGACTGGGAGCCCATCCAGCAACACATCCAGTACAGCTCCCTTACCGACGCCGTGGAGGCCGAGGCTGTTCTGGCCGACATGCGTGAGGCGGTGGCTGGCGCCGGCATCGAGGTGGAGTCGTCCAACTCCGAGTACGGGCCGGGACAGTTCGAGTTGAACTCCGGTCCCTCCGACGCAATGCGTGCAGCCGACAACGCCGTACTGTTCAAGTCGATCGTCCACCAGGTTGCCGGGGCACACGGCCTGAGGGCCACCTTCATGCCCAAGCCGTTCACAGAACAGTCGGGCTCTGGAATGCACATCCACTCAAGCCTTCTGGTCGACGGCGCAAATGCCTTCGCCGACAGCCAGCACACACCGAATGGGCTCATGTCCTCCTGGACGGCCGGAATGCTGGAACACGCGATCTCCCTGAGCCTCATCGCTGCACCCACCCCGAACGGGCCCAAGCGCATTCGTCCGTACACGTTCGCCCCCACCCACGTTCACTGGGGTCTCGACAACAGGACTGTCCTGGCCCGCTGTGTCATCGAGCCCGGATCTTCGTCCAACAGGGTCGAGTTCCGTTCGGCCGGTGCCGATGCCAACCCCCACCTGCTGATCGCCGGCCTGCTAGCCGCAGGAAGTGACGGCATCGAGCGAACTCTCGTGCTCCCAGCCATGTCGGAGGGCGATATGTACACCAATCCGGGAGACTGCGTGCCCCTGCCGACCGACCTCTCCGGAGCAATCGATGCCTTCGAGGGAAGCGCACTTGCGGCCTTGCTCGGAGACATGTTCTCTGCCAGCTTCGTCAGCATCGCCAGAGCCGAGGTGGCTCTCGCAGCAGACAACAACCCCGATCCGGATGACGTCAATGACTGGGAACGCGCCAGATTCATTGCATTCAGCTGAGGAGGTGTCGGCAATGATCGATCTGACCACACCGTCCATCTATCTGGACGGGATACCGCATGACCGTCTGTCCGAGGTCCGCGCTGTGCCGGGTCTCATGTGGCATCCCTACGAGGACAACGGCTTCTGGGCAGTGACCAGGTACAACGACGTGGCAGAGGTTTCCAAGCATCCCGAGGTCTTCTCGTCTGGAATCGGTCACACCAACCTCTGGGACCTCGAAGCCGACGCGCTGGAGGCCCGCCGGTCGATCATCGACAGCGACGCACCCGACCACACGAGGCTGCGGCGGCTGGTGTCGAGGGCGTTCACCCCGAGGAACATCCTGGTATGGGAGGAGACCACCCGTTCAATCGCAGGGGAGTTGCTGGACGTCTTCATCGAGCAGGGTGGTGGCAACTGGGTTGACATGGTGGCTGCGCCGCTGCCGATCCGGGTGATTCTCACCATCCTCGGCGTGCCGGTGGATGACGCCGATTTCCTGGTGGAACTCTCCGACTACCTGATCGAGGGAACCACAGACCAGACGACTCTCTCCGAGGACGCCTTTGGCAACACGACCCCCCTGCGACTGCTTCCGTTCAACAGCCCGGCGAGCCACGCCCTCTTCGAGTACGGAGAGCGGATAGGGGCGGAGCGTCTGGCCGAGCCGAGTGAGGACCTTGTCACGCACCTTGTCCTGGCCGAGGCCGACGGCGACCGTTTGTCGATGACCGAGTACCGGAACTTCTTCCAACTGCTGGTGTTCGCCGGTAACGAGACAACCAGGACGGCTATCACCCATGGTGGCGAGGCTTTCGCGATGTTCCCCGATGAGTGGAAGCGTCTGATGGCCAGCCCCGACCTGATGGAGCCGGCAGTTGAGGAGGTACTGCGCTGGGCGTCGCCGGTAATGCACATGCGCAGGACAGCAGCGGTGGACACCACCCTGGCTGGCACCAACATTGCAGAGGGCGACAAGGTGGTCGTCTGGTACACGTCGGCGAACCGCGACCCGGACGTGTTCGATGATCCGTGCAGGTTCGATGTGAGCCGGGCCGAGAACCCGCACTTCGCCTTCGGTGGAGGTGGGCCGCATTTCTGTCTGGGTGCATTCCTCGCCCGGATGGAGATTCGCGTGCTGTTCGAGGAGATGCTCAAGCGTGGAATCGTGCTCTCAAAGGAGGGGGAGCCGGTGAGGGCGCCCTCCAACTTTGTCCACGGAGTGCTCTCCCTCGAGCTGGGCGTGCTGGAAGGCAGGGCCAGCTCCGGGGGTGGAGGGTGAGTCCTGCTGCCCCTGAGTTCGTATGCATGGTGGTGGATACTGAACGCTGCATCGGCATAGGCCAGTGCGAGCTGCTGGAGCCGGGAGTATTCAGGTTGGACGATGAGACCGCCATCTCGGCAGTTGTCGGCGACGGCCTGCTGCCGGTCGAGCGGGCCAGGTTGGCCGTTGAGAAGTGCCCCAGCGGATCAATCAGCATGAGGGAATAGAGGAGTGCTGGTGGAGAGGGACGTATTTGGCCAGGCCGTCACCTGTGGTTCCGCCGCGACGGTTGGCGGATGGAATGCCGCCCTTGCCGACATCTTCGACTTTCGGGGTGATCCCGGGGCAACGCTTGCCGACCTGACCACAGCCGACGGTGACTTCATGATGGGCCTCGTGGTCACGACGGCCGGAGCGGTTCTGGGTGGCGACGATCCCCGTGGAGTTGGCGTCAGGGAAGGCCTCTTGGAGGTTGCCCGTAGATCTGCTGGAGCGACGCTGCGCGAGCGCCGCCACGTTGAGGCGCTTGTCGACCTTGTCCGAGGCAACTTCACCGAGGCAGCGGTGAAGTGGGATGCGGTGGTTGCCGACCACCCCCATGACATAGTCGCGACGCGTATCGCACACGACATCTACCTGCACGTCGGAGACGACGACCGGCGCCTTGTCTCGTCACGAGAGGCGTTCGCAGCGTGGCAGCCAGGCGAACCCGGCTACGGCTGGACGGCCGGCCAGCTGGCATTCGCCCTTGAGGAGGCCGGCCACTTCGCTGAGGCGGAGAGGCACGGACGGATGGCACTCGAGGTCGACCCCGTCGACGTCTGGGCTCTCCATGCCCTCGCACACGTGTTTGAGATGAAGGAGAGACATGACGAGGCCGTTGAACACCTGAGGTCCACGAGGGCAGCATGGGAGGAGCGCGACCACCTGGCACTCCACCTCCTGTGGCACCTGCTCATACGTCTGGTTGCCGCACGCGAGTTCGACGAGTGCCTGGCGGAGTTTGACTCCCAGATCGGAGCGGTCGACAGGGCGTTCGGCCTGACGGACCTGACATCGCTCATGTGGAGGCTGGAGTTGGCCGGGTGCGATGTCGGCGACCGGTGGGCCACGATCGCGAAGAAGTGGCGGAACCACGATCAGCTCCACACCACGGGTTTCTTGGACCTTCACGCCGCTCTGGCGTTCGCCGCATGTCCCGAGGATCCAGGTGCCCCCACCTTCTGGGAGGGCCTGGATGTCTGCCACAGGGACGACAATTCAGAGAACGACCAGACATTCGAAGCGGTCGTTCGGCCCATGGCTGAAGCAATCAGCGACTACCGGGAGGGACACCATGCCGAGGCGAGCCATGCAATCCTGGGCCTTGTCGGGCTCATCTCTAGAGTCGGGGGCAGCATCGCCCAGCGGGACCTGTTCGTCAGGACCGGACAGGATGCCTCCCGCCGCGCCGGGTCGGAGGTACAACTAATGGAAGAGGAATCCAGATGACCTCGGCTGTGACGACCCCCCTGGACCTTGCCGACCCAGCCACCTACGCGGATGGCATTCCCCACGAGGCCTTTCGTGAGCTCCGTGCGAGGCCCGGGCTGACCTGGAACGAAACCGGCCCATACGGTTCCGGCTTCTGGTCGGTCACCCGTCTGAACGAACTGGTCGAGGTCTCGAGGGACACGACCACCTACTCCTCAGAGATGGGACACATCCAGATCTACGACATCGATGACGATGTCAGGGCCGACAGGGCCTCCATGATCGACCTGGATCCACCGGTCCACACCTGGCTTCGGCGTCTGGTCAGCTCAGCATTCACGCCCCGTCACGTCCAGAACTACGTACCCGCCATCCGCTCCCGGGTCCGTGGCCTGCTTGGCGACCTTGCCGCCAGGGGCTCGGCTGACTGGGCCTCGGCGATCGCCATGCCGATACCGATCGGTGTCATCTGCGACATCATGGGCGTACCCGAGTCCGACCACGATCTGATGATCGAGATGTCCGACCATCTTGTGGAGGGAACCGCGTCGGCCTCCCTTGACCCGACGGCGTACGGCAACACCAAGCCACTTCGCGAACTGCCGTTCAACAGCCCGGCCGCGTTCGGGATCGAGGAATACGCACGTAGGGCCCGTGCCGACCGTCTTGCCGCGCCCCGCGACGACCTGCTCACCCGGTTGGCCGAGGCCTCAGTTGACGGCGAGGCCCTGAGCGAGAACCAGTACGCCCGGTTCTTCCAGTTGATGATCTTCGCCGGTAACGAGACCACCAGATCGGCCATGTCGCACATGGCCACATACCTGGCAACCCACAGGGACCAGTTCGACCGGATCCGGTCGGATCCGTCGCTGGTGGACACGGCGGTAGAGGAGATCGTGAGGTACGCCTCGCCGATCCTCTACTTCCGCAGGACAGCGACCATCGACACCGTGCTGGCTGGAACCCCTGTGGCTGCCGGTGGCAAGGTCGTCATGTGGTATGCCAGCGCCAACTTCGACGAGAACCACTTTGAGAACCCCTACAGGTTCGACGTTGCCAGACCGAGGGTGCCAGCCAACGTGGCCTTCGGAGGCGGTGGTGCCCACTTCTGTCTGGGAGCGTCGCTGGCACGGGTTGAGCTGTCGATCCTCCTCGAGGAGTTCCTGGCATCTGGACTGGAAATCGAGGTGGTGGGACAGCCAAGCCTCGTTGAGTCCAACTTCGTCAACGGCGTCCAGCGCCTTGACGTTTCCGTAGAGCAGCGTATGCCTGCATGAGGCCACTCGACGGGCTCCGTGTAGTCGACGCGGCGACGATCCTGGCTGGACCGTTTGCGGCCACGATCCTCGCAGAGTTCGGAGCCGAGGTTGTCAAGGTGGAACAGCCCGGGGTGGGCGACCCCATGCGCCGTCTCGGCACGCAGAGCCCGGCCGGCGACACCTACTGGTGGCTGAGCGACGCACGCAACAAGGTCAGCGTCGAGATCGACCTCCGAACCGGCGAGGGGGCGGCTCAACTTCGTGGGCTCGTCGGCAGTGCGGACGTGTTGGTTGAGAACTTCCGTACGGGAACGATGGAGGAATGGGGGCTCGGCTACGAGGACCTGAGGAAGGCAAACCCGCGCCTCATCCAGCTGTCGGTGAGTGGCTACGGCCGTACCGGACCGTTGGCCACTACCGCCGGTGTGGCCCGAATAGCAGAGGCGTTCACAGGACTCACCCACCTCACCGGCGAGGCTGACGGACCTCCGGCCATGTCGGGTTCGTCAGGCCTGGCTGACTACACGACCGGCCTCTACGGGGCAATCGGGGTGCTCCTGGCGCTCCGAGCCCGTGACCACACCGGGGAGGGACAACTCGTCGATGTGGCCCTCTACGACGGAATCGCCAGGCTGCTCGATGAACTCATTCCGGTATATGCATCCACCGGCGCGGATAGGGAACGCATGGGTGGTGAGACGCACCGGTCGGTGCCACACAACAACTATCTGGCCGCAGACGGTTGCTGGGTAACCGTGGCCTGCACAAACGACCGCATGTTCAACCGCCTTGTCGAGGTAATGGGTAGGGCAGACCTGCTTGAAGATGAACGGTTCGCCTCCAACGCCTCGAGGATCGCCAACAGAGAAGATGTGAACGGCGCCATCTCCGACTGGGTCGGTTCGCTCAGTGCCGACCAGGTGGTTCAGGGCTGCACCGAGGCGGGCGTCCCATGTGGCCACGTCAACACCGTCGCCGATTACCTGGCACACCCCCAGGTGGAGGCTCGCGGGTCTGTGGTAACGATTGACGATCCACGGGCGGGCGAGATCACCGTTCCAGGTGTGGTGCCCAGCCTGCACAGCACCCCCGGTTCGATTGACAGGCTCGGTGGTCCGCTCGGCGAGGCGGATGTACTGGAGGTCATTCGACGCTGGGCCAGGACCACAGGTGACCGGGAAACCATGGGAGGAGATCAGTTATGTGGGACCTGACATCTGAACAGGTGGCCCTGAGGGAGCGGGCCAGAGAACTGGCCACGGAGGTGATAGCTCCCCGGGCAGCCGAGGTGGATCGCACTGAGCAGTACCCATGGGACAACGTGGAGGCCCTCCGGGAGGCCGGCTTCACAGGGATGACCGTTCCGACCGACCTGGGAGGCCCCGGACACTCCCTGCTGGATGCAGTCATCGTGGTTGAGGAGATGGCCAGACACTGCGGTGTGACCGGGCGCATCGCCGTCGAGGCCAACATGGGAGCCATCTCCGCGGTGCTCGCCTACGGAACTGACAGCCAGCGCGAGATTGCAGCCGACTTCGTGCTCGGCGGTGACAAGCCGGCTATCTGTATCACCGAGCCCGGAGCTGGCAGCGCCGCATCGCTGATGACATCGAGGGCTGACCAGCGCGGTGACAGCTACGTCCTGAATGGTTTCAAGCACTGGATCACGGGGGGAGGCGTCTCGAAACTGCACCTCATCTTTGCAAGGGTCTACGACGAGGACGGTGAGGAACAGGGCATCGGAGGGTTTCTGGCAATCCGCGACGAGACCCCGGGGCTCCGCATCGGTACCAGGGAACCGACTATGGGACTCAGGGGGATTCCTGAGACCGAGGTCATCTTCGAGGACATGGAGGTAGGGGCCGACATGGTCCTGCTACCACCGTCAGGGTTTCGGCGGGGATTCGCAGATCTGATGAACGCCTACAACAGCCAGCGTGTTGGTGCCGGCACGGTCGCACTGGGCCTGGCAGCCGGCGCCTATGACCGGGCTCTGGAGTTCGCCAGTGAGCGGGAGCAGTTCGGGCGACCCATCGCCGAGTTCCAGGGCCTCCAGTGGATGCTCGCCGACATGAGCACGCGCCTAGAGGCTGCGAGGAGCCTCACCTACCGGGCGGCCGAGTCGAAGGGTTCAGACGGAAGCGGATTCCCCGATGCCAGCCTGGCTGCCCAGGCCAAAATCTTCACCGCCGAAGCAGCCATCGAGGTGGTGAATGACGCTCTCCAGGTGTTCGGTGCAGCCGGATACTCGCGAAACAATCCTCTCGAGCGGATCTACCGGGATGTGCGCATGTTCACCATCGGTGGCGGAACCGCCCAGATTCTGAGGACGGTCGTCGCATCCAGGATCCTGGACCGCAAGTTGCCGCAGACGCGCGATGGGTACTCCCGTCCCTTCGGGGAGAATGACAGGTAAACACGGTCGGTTCGGGCCTCCGCCCAATTGCGGCTACCGAGCGGAGCCTTTCAGACCGTGCCTACAACCAGATTCTGGCTGCAGTGCTCGACGGTGGCTTCAAGCCGGGTGACCGCCTAATCATGGACAGGTTGGCCGATGATCTGGGTATATCCCGCACGCCAGTCAGGGATGCCCTCCAGCGCATGCAGGGTGACGGTCTGGTGGAGGCCGCGCCGAAGGGCTACGCGATCCGAACCCTCACCGCTGAGGACGTAGCGGCCATGTACGAGGCGAGGGTGCCGGTTGAGGGCTTAGCCGCGCGGATCGTTGCCGGAATTGCCGAAGAGGCCCGGGAGTCGATCTCGACAGCCCTGGACTGCTTTTCCGGTCTGGCCGAGGATGTTCCATCTGAGTCGTTCCTCACAAACCGGGCATTTCACAGGTCGATAGTTTCGGCGGCCCGGAACCCGGTCCTGGTCGACTGCTTCGATGCCATCTGGGGTCGTGGTCTGGCGGTGCTTTCATTTGCCGAGACATCCCGGTCAGGTGACCATGTCGAAGAGAGAGATGAGCACCAGAGGCTTTTTATGGAGATCATGAGCGGAGACCCCGACAGGGCCGAGGCCGAGACGATCGCCCACATCCACCGTGGGGCTGCCTCCGTCTGAGGCCCGCTCCGTAGGTGTCGGTTCAGGGCGCGTCCCAACGGCAGCGCAGCGACGTAGGGCCGCGGAACTCGAAGCCTCGGAGGTCAACCTGCTCATCGTCGGCAAGTTCCAGGTTCGGGAGTCGCTCAAAGAGTCGCATCGAACCGATTCGAACCACCTGTCTGCCCATCCACTCACCAAGGCAGCGGTGGGCACCCAGGCCAAACGCCGCATGGCCACCGTCATGGCGGTGCAGGTTGAACTGATCGGGATCAGTCCAACGCTGCTCATCCAGATTGGCTGACCGGAGTACGCCCGACACGAGGTCGCCACCCTTGATGAAAGCACCGCCCAGTTCAACACCCTGGGTTGCTTGACGGGTAATCGTTCCCACGGGGGAGTGAAGACGGAATACTTCCTCGACACAGCGCCGCCACAATGAGGGATCTGCACGCAGTTCTGCCAACAGGCCCGGCTCGCGCAATACCGTCGCCACGACAAGGCCCACACCGTCACGCGGTTCGTTGATGCCCCCGCTGATCATGAGGCGGACGTTGTTGATGATCTCGTCCCGTGTAAGTGGACCGCCCTCGGGTCTGCTGGCGCAGAAGGCGCCTATTGCGGTATCGAAATCTGACTCGGTTTCTCCGGAATCGGCTGCGTCGATGGCTGAGCCAATGGCCTCAGCAAGGGATTCTCGGGCGCGCTGCCCAAGCGCTTTCAACTCAGGGTCGTTGGTGAAGTTGGCGAGGTCGGAGCAGAGGCCCTCGCACCATTTCCACACCTGAGCCCAGCCGTGGTGTTCGATGCCGAGCACTGTTGCAAGTGTGGCAGCGCTTAACGGTGTGGCGTAGGAAGTCATTAGGTCGGCACAACCCGTGGAGGCAAATCCATCGATCAGATCGTCGGACATGTCGGCCAGTTGGTCGGCCACGAACCTGCCGGCCACACCGCCGGCCTGGAATGGAGGCAACATCGCCGAACGGCAGCGTGACGCTTCCGGCGCGTCCATTGTCAACATGTTGGGGCCGAGGGTCCGTGCCAGGAATGAGGGTTCGGTGGCTCCGCTGAAAAGTTCAGGGTGGGCCTCGACGAATGCAACGTCGTCCCAGCGGGTGACCAGCCACATGTCGAGGGCTGGTATGAAGCACACCGGCTCCTCTGAGCGAAGTCGGGTCAGGAGCGGCCCGGGATCATGCTCCAGGTCCTCAAGGGTGAGGGTGTCGCCAATACCCATCTCAGATGTAGGGGAGGTACGTGGCTTTCTCCCAGTCGGTGACCCTGTCCCTAACCGACGCCGGGTCTCCGACTGTCGCCACGTACTTTTCCCACTCGACAGCCTTGATGGCGGAGAACTGGTCGACCATCGGGCGGCCTATGGCGTCAGCGAACGCTGAGTCTGCTTCGAGTGCCGCCAGCGCCCCGGACAGGTTGTCTGGAGTGTGCTCCTCGGTGCAGGCGGTTTCCAGTGCATCGCCGGTCTCGGGGTCGGGGCACTCCAACCCGGCCTCGACGCCCAGCCTTGCGCCTGTCAGTACGGCCGCTACAGCCGTGTGGATTGTTGCGGCACCGTCTGGCATGCGGTTCTCCAGACGGGTGGATGAATCCCGTTCCGGGTTCACCCGAACCGTCGCACACCGGTGGTCATGACCCCAGTTCTTCCAGTAGCCCGAGAGTTGGCCCGGCTGGAGCCGCTTGTAGGAGTTGACCGTTGGAGCACACAGTGCCGTCATGGCGGACAGGTGATGGAGTTGGCCGGCGATGCACTGCCTTGCGAGCGTGGAGAGGCCGTCGTCGGCTGAGGGGTCCACGAGGGCGTTGTTGCCGTCGGCGTCAAGGAGGCTCAGGTTGATGTGGAGTCCGCTGCCGCCGCGGTCCATGAGCGGGCGTGCCATGAACGTCAGCAGGTAGCCGAGTTCGAACGCGACGTCGCGTGCCATGGTCTTGAAGAGAAAGGCGTCGTCGGCAGCCGCCATGGCGTCGTCGTACTCGAGGGTGAACTCGAACTGGGCGGCGTCGAACTCGGTGTTGACCGATTCCAGCCTGAAGCCAACCTGATCTGCGGTGTCGTGGATCATGTTGATGATGCCGGCGGGATCGTTCTGGGGACCCGTTCCGTAGACGAACGAACCAGGGCAGTTGTAGGGCTTCCATCCATCGCCGTCGGGCTCCATCAGAAACGCCTCGAACTCGATGCCGATCTGAGGGGTGTAGCCCAACTCCTTCCAGGCATTGACGGAGTCGGCCAGGACGTGTCGAGGTGCCAGCACCAGCGGTGCGCCTTCACGTTCAAGGTCGCCGATGACCACTCCGACACCGTTTTCCCATCCGGGGCGGACCTCGGATGGGTCGAACCGGCACTCCATGTCGGGCATACCGTCGAACATCATGGCCCCGGGAGCTGGAATCATTTCCCGGTCGTAGGACAGCCCGAACACGGTGATTGCATGCCGGGTGCCACGGTGGGCCAGATGGGGCGGCAGGTACTTTCCGCGCGGGAGGCCCAGGTGGTCTGGCCACAGGACCCGTATTCGTCGTACGTCGCTCATGTATTCCCCCGGCGGTCAGTCAGCTGACAGGGTAGTTGTAGACAGGAATCCGGCAACCAGGCTGTTCACCTCGTCGGGTGCCTCAAGGTTGCTGAGGTGTCCTGCACCGGGGATCTCCTCGTACCGGGCGCCCGGTATCGAGTCGCACAGCCGGCGACTGTAGGCGGGTGGGGTTTCGGTATCGAGGTCGCCTACTGCGACAAGTGTCGGACAGTTGATGTCGGCCAACCTGTCCCTCACGTCGTGGGATGGCAGGCAACGGACGGCTGCTGCCAGGCCGGCCGATGGAATGCGTGCCATTGCCGCCACCGCCTCGGCGATGACCGCGTCGTGAGCCTGAGGGCCGGCCACCGATCTCAGCACTGCGGGCGCGATGTCTGCCGGGGTTTCCCCCCTTGCCAGGGGTTCGAGCCTCAGGTCAGCCCATTCCCTGGCATCCGTGGTCCCGTCCAGGCCGAAAGCTGGGCTGGAGTCGAGAAGTACCAGCGACCCCACCCGGTCCGGATGTCGGAGTGCCAGGTGCATGGCGACCATTCCCCCCATCGAGATGCCCACCACGTTCGCCGTAGGTGTATCGAGCGCATCCAGCAGGGTGGCTGCTGCGTCGGCCAGAGACTCGAACGTGAGGGGATCGGCACCGGGCTGTGACTTCCCGTAGCCGGGCATGTCCCAGGCCACGCACCGGTGTGACCGTTCGAGGAATCCGAGCTGGGGCTCCCACGCCGTGCGTGACCCACCGAGGCCGTGCAGGAAGAGAACAGTGTCTCCTGAACCAGCCTCGCGCCACGCGATCGGTGTCGCATCGACGTCGACTGTCTGAACGGGGGTCATTGAGGTGTCGTAGTGCTCTGCCATCGGCCGGTCCGGGTTGCGTGGAATGTCTGGTCCGGGACAGTGTCACAGAACCAGACGTTTGGACCCAAACAGTAGTGTGACGCCATGCCACGAGCCTTTGCCGCCGGTGATGAGGAACTGGTCGAGGCGGAGCGCCTGATCCGCGACCGGATGTCGGGTCTCGACCTGGACCTCCAGGCCTTTGCCGCCGTGTCAAACGTCTTCCGAGCTGCCACGGCGGTGCGGAACCATATGGAACGCGACGTGTTGGCCGCCCACTCGCTCTCATGGACTGCGTTCGTGGTGCTCTTCGTATTGAGGGTGTGGGGGGAGCAGTCATCGCGTGACCTGGCTGCCGAGGCAGGGATAACGGGCGGCACCCTTACCGGTGTGCTCGACACCCTTGAACGCAAGGGCCTCACCGAGAGGGGTGTCCACCCGGACGACAGGCGGAAGGTGACGGTCCGGTTGACCGATGACGGTGTCGATGCCGTTGATGGTGTGATGCCGGCGTTCAACGTGGAGGAGGCCAAGGTCACCGGCGGGCTGACCACCACCGAGACCAACGATCTGGCGAGACTGCTCAGGGCGGTTCTGCGTACTACTTCCGAACTGGACGGGAGGTGACACGTGGGCGGTTCTGGCCGCGAGACGAGGCCCTGCTCGGGTCGGTGGTCGACTGGAGCATCAACCGAATTGCCGAGGGTCAGGACCCGCTGACAGCGGCGCGGTCCGCCGACGTCCTGCTGGAGGAGGTCGGCCAGACGGTCACCTCTGCAGGGATCGGCGGGGCCGAGGCCCTGCGGCTGTTCACCGAGGTTCTTGTGCCGGTCACCCGGGCTCAGGACGAACCGATGAACCTCGCCTATGTTGCCGCTGCGCCAACCGAGGCGGCGCTCGTCTTCGACCTTGCCGTCAGCGCTGCTGGGATCTTCGCCGGGACGTGGGAGTCCGGGGCGGGGGCAATCGCTGCCGAGAACCAGGCTCTTGCCTGGATCACCTCTCTCATGGACTGGCCCGAGGCCGCCGGCGGGTGCTTTGTGGCCGGAGGAACCATGGGGAACCTGAGTGCCCTGGTGGCGGCACGATCAGGCGCGGTAACACCGGGAACTGAGTGGGCTGGCAGGTGGATGTTTGCGGCGTCACCGGGCGCACACAGCTCAATCGTTGCAGCGGCCCGTGTCATGGACTGTGACATCCTCGAGGTCGCCGGTGATGAGCGTGGTCGGATGACTGGCGAGGCCCTGTCGGCCGCAGTAGCCGACCTGTCACCAGAGGATCAGGTTCGCCTGTTCGCCGTGGTGGCCACCGCCGGTACGACCAACGCCGGCGTCGTCGATGATCTCGCTGGTGTGGCCGCCGTGTGTGGGGAGCGCGATCTCTGGTTTCACGTTGATGGTGCGTACGGTGGAGCCGCACTGGCTGCAGCATCGGCCCGGTCGCTCTTTGTCGGAATCGAGCATGCAGATTCCTTTGTGGTCGATCCGCACAAATGGTTGTTTGCCCCCTATGACTGCTGCGCCCTCGTCTACCGCGAGCCGATCAACGCCGCCGTCGCCCATTCCCAGTTCGCCACCTACCTGGACCAGATTGACCGGTCCGAGTGGAATCCGGCGGACTATGCGATCCACCTGAGTCGCCGGGCCCGGGGCCTCCCGTTCTGGTTCTCCCTGGCCACCTACGGAACGGACCGGTACAGCGATGCTGTGGAGACCGTGTTGGCTGTAGCCCGTGGTGTCGCCGACGAGGTTCGCAGGCGTCCCTTTCTGAACCTTGTGATGGAACCAGATCTCTCTGTGCTTCTGTTCGAGCGCAGAGGTTGGGAGTTGGATGACTACGAGGCCTGGTCGGAGCGCAACGCTCAGGCCGGAATCGTGCTGTGCGTGCCCACGCGGTGGGAGGGCCGACCTGTCCTGCGGTTCTGCTTCGTGAACCCCGACACGGAGGTCGAGAGCGTGGCGGCGGTCCTGGATTCACTTGGCGACTAGAATGTTTGGGTCCAAACAAAGTTGGCCGTCGGTCGATAGGTCAGAGGAACCGGGGACTGAAGATGGGTGAGATAGTCGGAGCAGCCGTGGTCTCCCACGTGCCACCGATAGTCATGTCAGAGGCGGATCGCCTGGAACTCAACGACGGCTCGGAGATCAGCCTCGTACCCGGCCTGCACCGGCTCCGCTCCGAGTGCATCGACAGGCTCAAGCCGGACACCATCATCGTCCTCGATACGCACTGGTTCACCCTGTTGGAGATGGTGGTCGCCACCCATGAACGGCGGACCGGCCGCTTCACCTCAGACGAGCTGCCACGGGGCATGTCGGCGGTGCCCTACGACATCCCCGGTGATCCGGAGCTGGGCCTCACCCTCGAGGCCCTCGCCACCGACAGGGGTGACACCTGGATTACCGCCATCGACGACCCGTACCTGCCCATCCACTACGGCACGATCAACTTGTTGGGCTTCCTCCAGGGTGACGAGCGCTGGCTCACCGCCAGCATCTGCGCAATAGCCGACGGCGACGACTTCGCCCTCTTCGGCCGCCTGCTGGCCGAGGCGGTAGCCGCCCTCGACAGGCGCGTGGTCATCCTGGCGTCGGGCAGCCTCAGCCACCGCTTCTGGCCGCTGCGACAGGTCCGCAGCCACGAGACCTCGGACCCGGCGAACATCATCACTGCCGAGGCGAGGTCTGCCGACGAGCAGATCATGAAGTGGTGGGAGGCGGGCGACCACCGGTCGGTCATCGACTACTACCCGGAGTTCAAGCGGCATGCCCCCGAAGGGCTCTTTGGCCACTACCTCATGATGGTCGCGGCGATGGGTGGTCCCGACTGCACCTCAGCTGGTGTGCGCTACTCGGACTACGAGTCCGCCGCCGGAACCGGGCAGATCAACATGTGGTTCGAGCGACCGGAAGGCGGCTGGACCGCCTGACCGGGCTCTCTGGCAGGTTGGGTCAGAGTTGGGCCACGTCGGCGAGGAACCAGTCGACCAGGTCGGCTGCGCGACCACGCGCAGCGTCGGCCCTCTCGATGGTCTCGGCCAGCATCGCCTGTGGGCTGACGCCGTTTGCGGCCAGCTCGTCGGTGCCGTAGTCAAGCCAGTCGTTGATCAGCCGTGGGGTGACCTCAGGGTGGAACTGGGTGCCGAGGCTGCGCCCGATGCGGAAGGCCTGGGGGCCAAAGTCGTTTCGGGCCAACTCGACAGCACCATCTGGGACCGTGAATACGTCGAAGTGCCACTGGAACCACGGGCCCGACGGAATCGGTGCTCCAGCGACGGCCTCGACGGTGCGCCAACCGAACTCCGGGCTGTCGATCCGGGTGACGGTGCCACCCAGGGCCGTTGAGAGGACCTGGCCGCCGAAGCACATGCCCAGCACCGGGGTGCCAGCGTCGTGGGCAGCCCGAACCATGTCGACCTCGCGGTGGATCCACGATCCGATCGGAGCCGGGTCGGCCAGGGACCAGGGCGACCCCGTGACAACGAGTGCGTCGTAGCCGGCGGCATCCGGAAACGGCTTGTGCGAAACGGGGTCGTCTGGATCCTCGAGGACAAGGAACACCTCGAGTTCGAAGCCACGCTCCTCAAGGTGGTCACCGACGCTCTCGGCCGGCCCGTGTTCGTCGTGTTCGATCACTAGGGCGCGCACCCCCGGACTGTACCGCTGCCAAACCGCCGAGAGCCGTGTCAGGAAGGCCCGCTGACTACCGTTCACACATGGCGACCGGCCCTGATGACCTGAGCGTGTACCCCCCACCGGCAGAGGCACCCTTTGCACCGCGCGAGGGCAACCTGGTGAGGCCACTGGTGGACGGCGCTTTTGCCTTCGACCTGATCGCAGAGGCGGTGGAGGCGGCTGTGTCCTCGGTATGGGTCTGTGTCGCCTTCATCGAAACCGGTGCCACGTTCCCCGGAGGGCGCGGGACCTTCCTGGACCTCATGGATCTGGCGGCTGGTCGTGGGATCGACGTGCGGATTCTCCTCTGGCACCCGGAGGGTGAGGCCGCTCGGGCCGACGACACCCTCCCGGGAGATGAGGAGTCCACTGCCCTGTTGGCCGGTAGGGCCACCGGATGGCAGGCCCGCTGGGATGCTGTCGGCATGCGCTGTCAGCACCAGAAGGCTTGGCTGATCGATGCCGGTACCCCTGACGAGGTCGCGTTCGTTGGTGGAATCAACATTGGTGCCGGGTCGATGGCCGGTCGGGACCACGATGAACCGGCCCGGCACGGCAGGTACGCCAACATCCACGACGTGCACTGCATGGTCAGGGGCCCCGTAGCCACCGACGTGCACGACAACTTCGTCATGCGCTGGAACGGTGCCTCGGAACGTGACCGGAAACACGGCGCCTGGCCGGTAGGTGGCACAGACAACATGGCTCCTCCGACGGCCCGGACCGAACCGGCCGGCGACACGACAGCCCAGATAGTGCGCAGCGTCCTGCCCGGCCTCTATCCGGAACTACCCGATGGCGAGAACAGCATCCGTGCGCAGTACCTGGCGGCCATCGTTGCGGCGCAGGAATACGTCTACATAGAGGACCAGATCCTGCTCAGCCGTGTGGTCCTTGTGGAACTGGCCGAGGCCCTTGAGCGGGGCGTCGCCGTCGTGGCCCTCGTTCCCGGTGACCCCATGTCCGAACTGGCCAGGTACCGGGAGTTTCCAGGCATAGCCGCCGGCTACGACGCACTTGCCGCGCTCGCCCGGCATCCCGGATTCTGCCTGGCGGCACCGGCGGCCCGCAGGTCGTGGGGTTACGAGGAGATCTACGTCCACTCCAAGACGATGGTCGTTGATGACCGCTGGGCGACCATCGGCTCAGCCAACCTCATCTTCACCTCCTTCCAGGGTGACACCGAGATGAACGTGTCGTTCTGGGACTCCGAGGTGGCCCGGTCCTTCAGGGTGCGCCAGGTTGATGAACAGGGCGGCTTCGACTCAGCGGTGATGGGTGGGCGCGAGGCCGTCGGGCGCCTCGCCGAGGTTGCGGGCGGCAATGCGGAGCGACGTGCCAGGGGTGAGGGTCTGGCCGGGTTCGCCTGTCGGATCGACCCGACCACATGGGCAACCTGACAGCCCTCTCTCAGGCGAGAAGCCGGGTATGCCCTGCACCTGTCACATGGGGTGCGTACCCTCCGGGCCATGGAACTAGTGACCCTCGCAGCCGTCCTCGTCGCCGCAGTCGCAGTGATATGGGCGGTACGCCGCGACAACTCCCCACAGACCGCTGAGCCGACCCTCGACGGGGCAGCGCTGGCCCAACTGATCGGTGCCGAGGTCAAGGCACAGATGGGTGATGCTGCCACCTCAGCCCTGCAGGCCAACAACGAGCAGTTCCTCACCCTCGCCACCGAGCGAATGAACGCCGTACAGGCTCAGACAAAGGGCCTGCTCGATCCGTTCTCAAAGCAGATGGAGCAACTGGGTAAGACCGTCGGCGACCTCCGCTCCGCCCACGAACAAGACAAGGGGGCGGTCCAGAAGATGACCGGCGAGATGGGCCGCCAGATCACCGAGCTGACCTCTTCCACCATCACCCTCTCCGAGGCGCTCAGGTCACCCACGGCCCGTGGAGCCTGGGGCGAGAACCAACTCCGCAACGTCATCGAACTGTCGGGCATGGCGCGCTACTGCGACTACGACGAACAGTTCACCGGCGAGAACCGCGAGGGCTCACGCGGTCGCCCCGACGTGCGGGTCCGCCTGCCCAACGGAGCACACATAGCGGTCGATTCCAAGGTCCCCCTCGACGCGTATCTCGACGCCCAGGCAGCGACCGACGCCACCGAGATCGAGGCCCACATGACCCGTCATGCGACAGCGCTACGCAGCCACGTGAAGCAGCTGTCCGGTAGGAAGTACTGGGAGCAGGATGACGGCCCCTCACCCGAGTTCGTGGTGCTCTTCGTACCCGGCGAGTCATTCCTGGCCGACGCCCTGCGTTCCGACCACGCCCTCCTGAACGAGGCAATGGAGAAACGTGTGCTCCTGGCCTCGCCCGTGAACCTGCTGGCCCTGTTGTGGGCCGTGTCACGCGGCTGGCAGGAGGCCCGCGTCAGCGAACACGCCAGGGAGATAGCCGATCTGGGCCAGGAACTCTACGACCGGGTAGGCGTCGTCCTGGGCCACGTCGACAAGACCGGCCGGGGTCTCGCCACCGCCGTAGGGGCGTTCAACGACCTGGTGGGTTCGGTCGACGGCAGGCTGCTCGTGACCATGCGCAAGTTCCCCGACCTCGGCGCCGGCTCGACAGAACTGCCTGTCGCCAGCGAGGTGGAGGCCCTGCCCCGTCACGTCCAGGCTGAGGAACTATCTGCTGCGGCCTCCGCCGATTCCACCAACAGCCCGCAGCCCTGATCGGTGCCGACGCCCATGTTCGACGGTGCTCCCGTACCCGACCCGGTTGGACTGCACCGAGGCGAACCGTGACCGCGTTTTGAGCGAGTCATCCCCGCCGGATGTCTCCACACTCTCTACAGGTCGATTCCCAGACGCTGGTGTGAACCTTCACCCGTAGCCAACTACCGCAGAGCGGACAATAACGCGGTGGGTCGAATGCTGGAAGACAGCCAAGACAGTCGGCATTCCCGCACCCGGGACAGAAACTGCGTGCTTCCTGCTCTGCCACTCTGGTCAGATCGCGCTCGAGAGCACGCCAATCGGCATCTGAAGGTCCTCGAGCATGCTCAAGTCGTCTTCGGGCGTGCGGCCGAGCGTCGTGAGGTAGTTGCCGACTATCAGGGCATTGATCCCAGATGTCATTCCCATTGACTGGAGGTCACCCAGGGTGATCTCGCGGCCACCGGCGTAGCGGAGGATCACCGACGGAAGTCCCAACCGGAAGACAGCGATCCAGCGCAACGCCTCAAGCGCACTCAACGGCTTGCGCACCTGAAGTGGGGTACCCGGCCTCGGGTTCAAGAAGTTGATGGGAACTTCGTGGGGTTCGACCTGGCGGACCTGGTCGAGCAGTTCAAGGCGCTGGTTGCGACTCTCGCCCATGCCGAGAAGTACGCCACAGCAAAGCTCCATACCGTGTTCACGAACCAGCATGCAGGTGTCGTGACGCTCCTCCCAGGTGTGCGTCGTCACGACTTCAGGAAAGAAACTGCGTGCCGTCTCCAGGTTGTGGTTGTAGCGGTGGACTCCGCCATCGGCAAAGCGCCGGGCCTGTTCACTGGTGAGGGTGCCGGCGCTGACGTTGACGTTGATTCCCACCTCGTCACGGATTACCGGTACAAGGTCGAGGATCCGGGTCATGGCCGTCTCATCGGGGCCCTTGACCGCCAGGACGATGCAGAACCCCGATGCCCCGAGTGCCGCCGTCTCCTTGGCGGCGGCGACTACCTCGTCCTGGTCGAGGAACGGTACGGACTTGACCGGCGTGTCGAATCGGGCCGACTGGCTGCAAAAGTGGCAGTCCTCTGGGCAGCCGCCGGTCTTGAGTGACAAGATGCCCTCGATGTCGATGGTCGGGCCCGCCCAACTCAGGCGCACCTCGTGGGCCAGCGCCGCAAGTGATGGGACGGCGTCGTCGCCCACCCTTGACAACTCGGCAAGCTCGTCCATGGTGAGTTGGCGTCGCTCGCCAAGCAGTGCGTCACCGGCACGAATCAGTAGGTCACGTGTCATCGGGCATCGGTCCTTTGGACAGGGTCAGCGGTAGATGACGTCCAACGTATCCAAGGCCGTCCCGATCGTGGCGTCGTCAGACCATGTTTCAATCTCGGCGGCGGCCCTGGCGGCGTTGAAGCCGACGAGAATTGGTTGGCCGGTCCATGGCACGGCGTTGTACCACTCCACGAAGTGGCCCTTCGTCGACGGTACGTGTGAGATGAGGTCAGCCTGCTCATCCCAGAAGACCTCCGGGAAGCGGAGCACCACCTTGTTCATCAGACCCATGCCCAGCATCTGCACAGCTGAGACGGTGGAATAGGGCAGGTCGGGGGTGAAGCGGATCCTGCCCCCCTGAAGGACCCCGAGGGGCACGGTCACGATGACTGCGTCCGCGTCGAACCTGCCCTGTGTGGAGTCGACGACCACCCCGGGGCCGCTGTGGTCCACGATTGACACCGCTGTGCCCAGGCGGATGTCGAGGCCTGCAGCGAGGCTCTCGATGATCGGGCGGTAGCCGGTGGCCGGCACTGCATCGCCACCGCGGAAGGCCTTGCCGAAGTAGGCGGTCGCCATCGCCAGGTCGTCCACGTCGGCAGGCCACCAGTGTTCGATCTCAGAGGTGATGAGGAAGTCGAACCACCTCTGTTCGTCTGCGTTCAGCCGTTCCCTGATCGGTGCAAGCTCGGGCCCCATCGCACGCGTCGACGAACTCGACAGGACGGCATCAACCAGGGCCTCGTACAGATGGTCGAGCCGGCTCCAGTCCATCGGGGAGCCGTCGGTGTCGTACAGGACGGAGTTGTCGTAGTCGGTGTGAACCAGGGTGATGTCGAGGGAGTCGGCCAACTCGGCGAGAGGATTGCCTCTGACCCCGTGGATCCACGAACCACCCAGGTCGACAGGTGCGTCACCCAGGTCGTCGGTCCAGATCCGTCCACCGATCCGGTCCCTCGCCTCGACCATGACCACATCGGAGCCGGCATCGACCAGGGCCTGCGCTGCCCCGAGGCCAGCGGCTCCCGCACCTACCACCACAACTGAGCGGTGACCGTGGCCCTCAAGCACCTGTGATGCTGCGCGCCGCCCGGAGTTGAGGGCTCCGTGGACCGTTCCCGGGTAGTCGGAGTCGGTGGCCTCTCCAGCGAGGAACAGGCGGTCACCGACCGGACCTGCGAGTGCAGCCCGCGACGTTGCCGAGGTGCCGGCTGGCAGGTACGAGTAGGAGCCGAGCGACCATGGGTCAGTACCCCAGCGGGTCACCCGCCAGTGGGTGGGGTCGGGAATCGAGCGCGGACCGGTGGCCCTGACGAGCGGTGTGGTCGTCACCGGGCTGGCCTGGGGAGATGTCGTTGCGCAACCTGCTGCCAGAGCCAGCCCTCCCACACCTGCCATCTGTAGGAACGATCGCCGTGACCAGGGGGCTCCGTGCTGCTGGGGTGGCATGCGTTCAGGCTCCGACCCTGCGCCCAGGGGGGATCGAGGCGGCCTCGGCGAGGGTTACTGCCAGTTCGTCGTAGCCCGTGTCGACAGTTGCGACGGTGAGCCGCAGGTGCGGGGGTGTTCCCGGGCCGACCATGAAGGGGCTGCCCGGAGCTGCACCAATTCCTCGGGCGGACAGGGCTACCAGGGCATTCGTCTCGTCTCCGACCTTGAGCCACAGGTTGATCCCAGATGTGCCGGGCACGGTCACCCCGTGGGCTCTGAGGCTGTTGATGAGCGATGTCCTACGCGTTGAGTAGGTGGCTGCTGCTGTGGCAACAGTTTCTGCAGTGGCCCGGGTTGTGAGAAGTTGGAGAAGCACACCCTGGAGCAGCCGGCTGCTCCATGCCGGACCCAGTTGGCGGCGGTGGACCATGGCTTCGATGACCGGCCCCGAGCCCCCTACGGCGGCCAGACGCAGGTCGGGGCCGTAGGCCTTGGAGAAGCTGCGTATGTGGACGACCTGGTCAGGTAACCGGGTTCCGAGGCTGTGAAGGGGTGAACCGGATACCTCGCCCGAATGGTCGTCCTCGATGATCAACAGGTCCGAGCCCTCCAGGAGGTCTGCGAGCAGGTCGACCCTCTCGGCGTCGTGGCTCCATCCTGTCGGATTGTGGGCGCGGGGCTGTAGGACCAGGAGGCTCGGGTCCATGGCAAGGCCCCGGGAGAGGGAGTCGGGGTCGAGGCCGCCCTCAACCATCTGGACCGGGATCAGCTCAGCGCCAGCCAGCTCGAGCATGTCGATGGTCGGGGGGAATCCTGGATCTTCCACGAGCACCCTGTCGCCATAGTTGACCGTTGCGGCGATGATCCGGTCGAGGGCGTCGAGGGCGCCGTCGACGACCGTGAGTGCCGCAGGTTCGAACGGCCAGCGCTCCCGGAGCAGCTCTGACAGGGCGGGCAGGGTGGGTTGGTCCAGATAGCTCGAGACCGGTGGTTCGTCCCGGAGTGCAGCCAGGGCCGGTCCCAGCGGTGGTAGGAGGGCCGGGTCCGGAGTTCCCGTGCTGAGGTCCAACCTGTACGTGTGAGGGTTGACGGGTACCTGCCAGAAGCGCCCCGGGTCCTCAGGTTGGCGGCGGGCCCGGACAAAGCTTCCGCGTCGGCCCTCGGTGGCGAGGAGACCTGCATGGTGAAGGCGGCGCCACGAGTCGGCGACGACCGAGGGGCTCACGTTGAGGCTTCGGGCCAGCGCTCTGACCGTTGGCAGGCGGTCGCCGCTCGGAATGCTCCCGTCGCTGATCAGCCTGCCGATTGCCGAGGCAATTTCGGCGGGCCCGGTGCTGGTGCCGACAGCGTTGGTGATGGCGGTGAGTGTGGATTCGGTCATGTTCCTGGATTTCGGGACACAGGGGGGTAACAGCTCCCTGTGAAATGTTTGTGTGTAACAAAGAATGGATTGTCTGCACAAGGATTTAGCAATACTGTCGCACAACACGGCAGAGGGCAACTGCGGCGGCATCAACCGCTGGCGGAACCAGACCACAGAGGAGAACCCAATGGCTAGCGAGGTACGGGCGGCAATGGTCCAGACGGCCTGGACCGGTGACAAGGAGTCGATGATCGAACTCCACGAGAACTACATGCGCGAGGCGGCAGCAGCCGGAGCCCGGATCATGTGTTTCCAGGAACTCTTCTACGGCCCCTATTTCTGCCAGGTGCAGGAAACCGAGTACTACGACTACGCCGAGGCCATTCCAGACGGGCCGACCACAAAGCGGTTCCAGGAGTTGGCGGCCGAACTGGGCATGGTCGTGGTCCTACCCATGTACGAAAAGGAACAGGAGGGCCTTCTCTACAACACGGCGGCCGTCATCGACGCCGACGGCACCTACCTCGGCAAGTACCGCAAGACCCACATTCCCCAGGTCAAGGGCTTCTGGGAGAAGTTCTACTTCCGCCCGGGCAACCTCGGATACCCGGTGTTCGACACAGCCGTCGGCAAGGTCGGTGTCTACATCTGCTACGACCGTCACTTCCCCGAGGGATGGAGGGCACTCGGTCTCAACGGCGCCCAGATCGTGTTCAACCCGTCGGCGACCAGCCGTGGCCTGTCCTCATACCTGTGGCAGCTGGAACAGCCCGCCTCGGCCGCTGCCAACATGTACTTCGTCGGCGCCATCAACCGTGTCGGCATCGAGGCGTTGGGCGACAACGACTTCTACGGGACCACCTACTTCGCCAACCCGCGCGGGCAGTTCGTTGGTGAGGTCTGCTCAGACCAGGACGCCGAGCTGATAATCCGCGATCTCGACCTCGATCAGGTCGACGAGGTCCGCAACCAGTGGGCCTTCTACCGTGACCGCCGGCCCGACATGTACGGCCCCCTGACCTCCGCCTGACGGCGGCCCAGCCCGACCTACCGGAGATAGCGACCATGACAACCAACTCAGAGCTCCTCGACCGTCATCAGGCGGCTCTTCCTTCCTGGCTGGCGCTCTACTACGACCCACCCATCTCAATGGACCACGGCGAGGGACGTCATGTGGTCGATGTCGAGGGAAACCGATACCTGGACTTCTTCGGCGGAATCCTCACCACCAGCCTGGGATACAACGTGCCCGAGGTGACAAAGGCGGTCCAGGAGCAGGCCTCCAAGGTTCTCCACTCCTCAACCCTGTACCTCTCGGAGCCGATGATCGAGCTCGCCGAGCTGGTAGCGAACCTGTCGGGGATTCCAGATGCAAGGGTGTTCTTCACCACATCCGGAACCGAAGCCAATGACGCAGCGCTCCTTTTGGCGACGACCTACCGGAAGTCAAATCAGATTCTGGCCCTGCGCAACAGCTACCACGGCCGTTCGTTCAGCACCATCGCCATCACGGCACAGCGGGCGTGGTCACCGACCAGCGTCAGCGGCCTTTCGGTCAACTATGTGCAGGGTGGCTACCGCATGCGCAGCCCCTTCCGGGCACTGGACGACGATGCCTACACAACCGCATGCGTCGAGGACCTGGTCCAGGTGTTCGACATGATGACCTCGGGCGATGTAGCGGCGATGATCGCCGAACCCATCCAGGGCGTCGGTGGCTTCGCTGTTCCACCAGACGGCTTCTTTGGCGAGATGAAGAAGGAACTCGACAACCGCGGGGTCCTCTTCATCTCCGATGAGGTGCAGACCGGATGGGGCCGGACCGGAGACAACTTCTGGGGATACCAGGCACACGGCATCACGCCCGACATCCTCACCTTCGCAAAGGGGGTGGGCAACGGCCTGGCCCTTGGAGGAGTTGTGGCCAGCGCCGAGCTCATGAATTCCCTGCCCGGCAACTCTCTCTCCACCTTCGGAGGCAATCCGCTCAGCAGCGCAGGTGCGCTTGCGACCATCCGGTACATGCTCGACAACGACCTTCAGGGCAACTCCAGGGAGATGGGCGCCCGACTGGAGGCCATTCTGCGGCCGGCGGCCGACGCATGTCAGTCCGTAGGCGAGTTGAGGGGCCGCGGCCTGATGCTCGCCTTTGAAATGGTGCGCCCTGGAACCAACGAACCGGATGCCGATGCAGCGGCTCGCCTCCTCGAGGCGGCGAGAGCACGTGGTGTCCTGATTGGCAAGGGGGGCCTGTACGGCAACGTGCTTCGTATTGCACCGCCTATGACGGTCACGCCAGACGAGATCGACAAGGCCGGTGAGATCATCGTTGCAGCGCTCGGCTCGCTGAGAGATGCCGTCTGAGGCTGGACGGCACGACCTGAGCAGACCAACATGCTGATGAAACGAACAGGAGGCAGGACATGACGATCCTCATCAAGAACGGAACGGTTGTAAGCCCGACAGGGCGACACGATGCCGATGTTCTGGTCGATGGCCAGAAGATTGCAGCGCTGCTGCAGCCGGGTAGCGATGCGGCGGCATCAGCCGAGAGCGGCGCCGAAAAGGTGATTGACGCAGCCGGGAAGTACGTGGTTCCCGGTGGAATCGACGCCCACACCCACATGGAGTTGCCATTTGGAGGCACCTTCGCGTCCGACACCTTTGAGATCGGCACGCGGGCGGCTGCCTGGGGCGGAACCACGACGATCATCGACTTTGCCGTGCAGCGTGACGGCGAGAACGTGAGGGAGTCACTTGACGCATGGTTCGCAAAGGCCGAGGGCGAATGCGCGATCGACTACGGGTTTCACATGATCCTCGGCGGAGTCGACGAAGCCGCTCTCAAGGAGATGGACAACCTCGTCGGCGAGGGAATCTCCAGCTTCAAGCTGTTCATGGCCTACCCGGGAGTCTTTTACAGCGACGATGGTCAGATCCTTCGGGCAATGCAGAAGGCATCCGACAACGGTGGCCTTATCTGCATGCACGCCGAGAACGGCATAGCCATCGACGTGTTGGCTGAGCAGGCTGCCGCCCGCGGCCAGACCGACCCCGTCTACCACGGCATCACCCGTCCACCGGCTCTCGAGGGCGAGGCCACCAACCGGGCCATCCAGTTGGCACTGGTGGCCGGTGCACCTGTCTACTTCGTTCATCTCTCTGCGAGCGAGGCCCTGGCAGCGGTGGCAGCAGCCCGCAACGACGGACACAACGTTTTCGCCGAGACCTGCCCCCAGTACCTCTACCTCAACCTCGAGGACCACCTGGGTCTTCCCGGCTTTGCCGGCGCCGGCTACGTCTGCTCGCCGCCACTGCGTACAAAGGAGCACACGCACCACACCGACCTGTGGCGCGGCCTCCGCACCAATGACCTGGCGGTCGTCTCCACCGACCACTGCCCATTCTGCATGAAGGACCAAAAGGAACTGGGCCTCGACGACTTCAGGGCGATCCCCAACGGAATCGGTGGAGTGGAACATCGAATGGACCTCATCTACCAGGGCGTGGTCATGGGCGAGTTGTCGCTTGAACGCTGGGTTGAGACCTGCTCGACGACACCGGCCCGCATGTTCGGGCTCTACCCGCAAAAGGGTGTTATAGCCCCGGGGTCCGATGCCGACATCGTCCTCTACGATCCGAACGGCTCGACCACGCTGTCAGTGGACACCCATCACATGAGCATGGACTACTCGGCCTACGAGGGTGTAGAGATCGACGGTCGGGTCGACACTGTGCTGTCCAAGGGCAAGGTGCTCATCGCCGACGAGACCTATCACGGTGCGAAGGGTGACGGTGCATATCTGCGCCGTGGCCTCTCCTCGTACCTCCTCTGACGCCCTACGGGCACGCCAGAGCGCCAATCACAATCCACGTTCAGATCACCGGGAGTAGGCCATGTTGCAGATTCAGCACCTGATTGGCGGCGAAGCCGTCGAATCTGGTTCAGGCCGTACAGGACCGGTATTCAACCCGGCCACCGGCGAACAGACCGGCCAGGTCGACCTGGCATCGGTCGTCGAAGTTAATTCGGTCGTGGCGTCCTCCAAGGCTGCGTTCGCAGAGTGGAGAAACGTTTCGATCGCACGGCGCACCAAGTTGCTCTACGCCTTCCGGAATCTGGTCGTCGAGAACGCCGACGAGATTGCCCGGCGGCTGACCGCGGAACACGGCAAGGTCGCAGACGACGCGTGTGGCGAGGTCGCTAGGGGAATCGAGAACATCGAGTTCGCATGCGGGTTCGCCCAGACCCTCGAGGGCCGCTACAGCGAGCTCGCCTCCACCGGAGTCGACGTCTACACGGTGCGCCAACCCGTAGGTGTCTGCGCCGGAATCACGCCGTTCAACTTTCCCGCCATGGTCCCGCTCTGGATGCTCCCGAATGCAGTGGCGTGCGGGAACACGTTCATACTCAAGCCCTCCGAACGGAACCCGTCAGCACCCAGGTTCGTCGTTGAGCTGGCCCAGGAAGCGGGCTTCCCACCAGGAGTGATCAACCTCGTCAACGGAGACAAGGAGGCGGTCGACAGGCTGCTTGAACACCCCGATGTAGGGGCGGTCAGCTTCGTTGGCTCGACCCCGATTGCCCGTTACGTGTACTCGATCGGGACCGCCAACGGCAAGCGCGTCCAGGCCCTCGGTGGGGCAAAGAACCACATGATCGTGCTGCCCGACGCCGACCTGGGCCTGGCAGCCGATGCCGCTGTCTCAGCCGCCTACGGGTCGGCAGGCGAGCGGTGTATGGCCGTGTCGGTCGTCGTCGCCGTGGGCGACATCGCCGATCCGCTGGTTGAGGCGATAAGGGTTCGCATGGACAAGCTCGTGATCGGGCCCGGCGACGACCCTGCCTCGGAGATGGGTCCGCTCATTACCGCAGAACACCGTGACCGGGTTGCCGGTTATGTCGAGTCCGGTTCTGCCGACGGAGCCGACGTGGTGGTCGACGGTCGCGAGCAGGCGTTCGACGGAGACGGCTTCTTCCTCGGGGCGTCACTGCTCGACAGGGTCACCACCGACATGTCGGTCTACCGCGACGAGGTCTTCGGTCCGGTTCTGTCTGTGGTGCGCAGCGACAGCTACGCCGAGGCGGTCAAGTTGATCGACGACAACCCTTACGGCAACGGGGCTGCCATCTTCACCCGCGACGGTGGCGCTGCAAGGCAGTTCCAGGGCGATGTCGAGGCCGGCATGGTCGGCATCAACGTCCCGATTCCGGTTCCGGTCGGCTACCACTCGTTTGGCGGCTGGAACGACTCCTTCTTCGGCGACACGACCATGTACGGGCCCGAGGGCATGAGGTTCTATACACGGCCCAAGGTCGTTACAAGTCGCTGGCCTGACCCGTCAACCAGCAGCGTCGATCTGGGCTTTCCCAGGAACGACTGATCACAGACCAGGGACTAGGACGCGACAGGACAGGACAGGACAGGATTCGACACGACAGCTAGGTCGTGCAAAGGGGGAGAAAATGGACTTCGGGGTGGTAATGCAGACCGACCCGCCGGCAGGGCGGGTCATTGAGTTGACGAAGCGGGCCGAGGGCCTCGGCTTCACCTATGCCTACACATTTGACAGCCACGTGCTCTGGCAGGAGCCGTATGTCATCCACAGCCAGATGCTGGCCGCCACTGACAACATGGTCGTCGGGCCGATGGTCACCAACCCGGGTACACGCGACTGGACCGTGACAGCGTCGGTGTTCGCCACCCTCAACGACATGTACGGGGAGCGCACGGTGTGCGGCATCGGGCGCGGCGACTCGGCCATGAGGGTAATCGGACACAAGCCATGCAACCTGGCCACCCTCGAAGAGTCAATGGGCGTCATAAAGGGCCTCGCCGAGGGCGAGGAGGTCGACTACAACGGCACCCGCCAGAAGTTCCCATGGCGCTCAGGTGGGTCGCTTCCCATCTGGATGGCCGGATACGGGCCCAAGGCCCTCGCTCTGTGCGGCAGGGTCGCCGACGGCTTCGTTCTCCAGTTGGCCGACCCCCAGATCGCCGAGTGGACCATCGGTGCCGTACGTGCCGCAGCCGAGGAGTCAGGCCGTGACCCCGACGACATCTACATCTGCGTCGTTGCACCGGCGTACGTGGGGGACAACATTGCACACCAGCGAGACCAGGTGAGGTGGTTCGGCGGCATGGTCGGGAACCACGTGGCCGACCTGGTGGGCCGCTACGGAACCGAAGGGACTGCGGTGCCTGCCGCCCTCACCGACTACATCGAGGGGCGCAAGGGGTACGACTACACCGACCACGGCAGAGCCGGTGCCGAGCACACCGACTTCGTGCCGGACGAGATCATCGACAGGTTTTGCATCCTGGGTACCGAGTCAGCCCACCTTGAACGCCTCGAGGAGCTGCGCGACCTCGGTGTCGACCAGTTCGCCGTCTACCTCATGCACGACCAACAGGACGAGACCCTTGACGCCTACGGCCAGCGGATCATTCCCGCCATGATCTGACCGGTGACCTCTTGATTCCCGCTCGAACTGCAACCGCCGCAAAGGTCATACGGACCGTCGTCACCACGGCGTTGGCGATTCTCGTGATCGTCGTCCTCTGGGAGGGCTACAAGTGGACCGGCCAGCAGACGGGCGGCAACTGGCCCGGTACCGGCATTGAACTGCCGGTCTCAACCGATGACGTCATCATGCCGCATGCTTCAGACATCGCGGCCGAACTCGTATCTGACATCCGCGATGGCCGGTCCACGCTTCCGCTCAGCGTGTACCTCCTCAAGAAGGCGTGGTTCACGCTCCAGGAGGCGGCGATCGGCTTCTTCCTGGGCTCGGCAATCGGGATCGGGCTTGCCGTGCTGATGTTGCGGTGGCGTGTGGCCGAGCGTGGCCTCCTACCGTGGATCAACGTGTCCCAGACAGTTCCACTGATAGCGCTCGCTCCTATCATCGTCACGTGGGGTCGCAACCAGGGGCTGCCCGACATAGTGAGCATCTCGCTCATCTCGACCTACCTGACCTTCTTCCCGGTTGCTGTGAGTGCCCTGCGTGGCCTCCAGTCGCCCGACTCGGCCCACGTTGAGCTGATGCGCTCCTATGCCGCTCCGTGGCGTACGACCCTGTTCAAGTTACGCCTTCCCGCAGCGCGCCCATACCTGTTTCCCGCGTTCAAGATTGCGGCCACGCTCAGCGTCGTTGGGGCGATCGTCGGAGAGATCTCCATTGGAACCAAGACGGGCCTCGGTCGCGCCATTCTGGAGTTCGCCCTTCGCTACGCCGTCTGGCCCGAGCGCCTCTATGCCTCGGTGATCGGAGCCGCGGTGCTCGGGTTGTTCGTATTCGGGATGATCAGCCTGGCTGAGCGAATGGTGCTTCGCCGGACCGACGAGGTCGTGGCATGAACTCGGGCGGCGATGTGCCTGCAGTCGTCGTTGACGGCGTCGGCATGGTCTTCAACGAAGGGACTGGCGGCGAGGTCGCAGCGCTGGACGGCATCGACCTGACCATACGGGCCGGGGAGTTCGTGACGCTCATTGGCCCCTCCGGTTGTGGCAAGTCAACCCTGTTGAGGCTTATCGGCGATCTGTTGACACCGACTGCAGGTGGTGTATCGGTGTTCGGCAAGTCGGCCCATGAGTCCCGCACGGGTCAGGACTACGGAATGGTCTTCCAACATGCAGGGCTCTTTGACTGGCGCAAGGTGAAGGCCAACATCGAGTTGCCCCTCGAACTGCGCGACTGGTCAAAGACCGATCGAGCGGCCCGTTCAGCCGAGATGTTGGATCTGGTCAAGCTGGACGAGTTCGGCGAGCACTATCCGCGCCAACTCTCGGGGGGAATGCAGCAGAGGGTTTCGATCGCCCGTGCGCTCTCGTTTGAACCCCGTCTGCTTCTCATGGATGAGCCGTTCGGAGCGCTCGATGAAATGACCCGTGAGCACATGCAGGGTGAACTGCTTCGAATCTGGGGAGAGACCGGAACCACCGTGGTCTTTGTCACCCACTCGATCTCCGAGGCAGCGTTTCTCTCGAACCGTGTGATCGTGTTGTCTCCCCGCCCGGGTCGGGTCCATTCGATAATCGACGTGGACCTGGGCGAGCGGACACCGGACACCAGGGAGGACCCCGACTTCTTCGCGGCTGCCACGACCATCCGAGAGGCCCTGCGTTCGGTCGGGGGTGCCGAGTGAGGCTTCGCCAACTCGTCCAGAGCGGTACCTCACTCGGCCCGGCTGTGGTGGTCGGCCTCGCCGGCTTTGGCCTCTGGGAAGGGGCTGTCAGGGCGTTCGGGATAAGCCAGTTCCTGCTACCGAAGCCCACCTCGATTCTGGCTGAGTTGCAGGCGGAGTGGCCGGTCCTCCGCCATGCCGGCTGGGAGACCGGGCGTATTGCTGTGAGTGGCCTGCTCGTCGGCATCTTGGCCGGGGCGCTGCTTGCGATGTTCACGACGAGGTTCAGGATGCTCAACGAGGGCCTCACTCCGTTGGCGGTGGCGGTGAACGCCACCCCGATCGTGGCACTGGCCCCGATCTTCAATGCCTGGTTCGGTATTACCGGCACCCTGAGCAACCAGGCCGTGGTCATCGCCGTGGTGTTCTTCCCAGTTTTCATCAACACGGCGAAGGGCCTGACCGAGGTGCATCCCGACGAGATCGAGCTGATGCGTTCCTACGCCGCCGGTGAGTGGACGATCATGAGAGAGGTCCGTGTGCCCAACGCACTGCCGTTCTTTGCGAATGCCCTGCGGGTGGTGGCGCCCCTGTCGGTCATCGCCGCCATAGTTGCCGAGTACTTCGGTGGGCCTCAGGATCGCATCGGAAACGTGATCACATCTAATGCCGGTTTCGCCCGGTACGACGTTGCATGGGCCGCAATTGCGGTCGCGTCGGCTGTCGGCCTGGCACTGTTCGCTGCAGCCCTACTCGTTGAGCGTGTAAGCATGCCTTGGCGCCTTGCAGTTGGGGGCAGTGATTCAAACAACAATCCCGGGAGGGAAACATGAAAAGACAGTGGACAACTCGAGTCGTGGGGCTGGTGGTGGCGATGACCCTCGTCGCCGCAGCGTGTGGCTCAGACGACGCAGCAGTGGGGACTGGCGACTGTGAATCTGTCGACCAGGTCAGTCTGCAGCTGCAGTGGGTTACCCAGGCTCAGTTCGCGGGTTACTTCGCCGCAGTCGACCAGGGGATCTACGACAAGTACTGCCTGGACGTAGATGTCCGCGAAGGTGGAGTAGACATCGTGCCGCAGCAGCAGCTGGCATCAGGAGCAGCTGACTTTGCGGTTTCATGGGTGCCAAAGGCGCTCGTGTCGCGTGAAGAGGGCATGGACATAGTCAACGTTGCCCAGGTGTTCCAGCGTTCCGGGACACTTCAGGTCTCGTGGGCCGACTCCGGCATCAATGAGCCAGCCGATCTGGCTGGCAAGGTTGTCGGCAACTGGGGCTGGGGCAACGAGTTCGAGCTCCTGGCGGGATCGCGCAAGGTTGGTCTCGACCCGAGCTCGGACTACACGCTGGTCCAGCAGAGCTTTGACATGCTTGCCCTGTTGACAGGTGAGATCGACGCCTCGCAGGCGATGATCTACAACGAGTACGCACAGGTACTCGAGGCGACGAACCCGGCAACAGGTGCCCTGTACACGGCCGATGACCTCTCGGTCATCAACTGGAACGACGTCGGTACGGCGATGCTCCAGGACGCCATCTGGGCCGACGGCGCCAGGCTGGCCAGCGATGAGGGCTATGCCGATGCCACGAAGCGTTTCGTGGCCGGCTCGCTCGAGGGCTGGGCCTACTGTCGCGACAACAGCGCAAGCTGTGTAGACATCGTGCTCACCAACGGCTCCGCCCTTGGTGCATCCCATCAGGCGTGGCAGATGAACGAGATCAACGGACTCATCTGGCCGTCACCTGACGGCGTTGGCATGATGGACAAGGGCCAGTGGGACCAGACCATCGGAGTGTCAACCAGCGAGTCGATCCTGGCATCGGTACCGGACTCGGGTGCGTACACGACCGAGTACGCCGAGGCGGCACTTGACATCATGAGCGGCCGTGGTTTGGACACCACAGGCAAGAACTGGCGGCCCAGCACCGTCAAGTTGAACCCGGGCGGCGAGTAGCCGTCCAACCTTCCGGGTGAACCGGGCGGCCCGGCCTGTTCAGCAGGCTCGGGCCGCCCGGCTCCCGGGTGTGCCCGCCTCGACCACACGCTCCTCGCCCACCTAGCGTGGGCGGACCGGCCGAGGCGGGGGGTAGTTGGTGGAGCAGCGTGATCCAGTCCAGGTCGGCCGTCGTGCCTGGATGGCGCTGGCCGTGTCAACCCTGGCGGCGCTCCTGACCGTTATTGACATCTCGATTGTGAACGTTGCGTTCCCGTCGATTCGACGTGATCTGGGTGCTACCGAGGCTGGTCTCTCCTGGGTGCTTTCGGGCTACTCGGTCGCCGTCGGAGCCTTCCTTCTCCTGGCCGGTCGAATGGCCGACAAGGAGGGTCGACGTCGCCTCTTCATGATCGGCGTGGTCGTGTTCATCGTCGGCTCCCTGGCTTCCGGACTGGCGCCGTTTACCGGTTGGTTGATTGCCGCAAGGGTGATCCAGGGGATCGGAGGTTCGATCCTCAGCCCGGCCTCACTCTCGATGGTCCTTCCAGAGTTCCCACAGGAACGCCATTCGACGGTCATCGGGGTCTGGGGGGCGTCGGCTGCCCTGGGTGCGGCGATCGGGCCGTCTTTCGGGGCGGTGCTGCTGGACACCCTCTCCTGGCGATGGGTGTTCCTCGTGAATGTCCCGATCGGGTTGCTGATTCTCGTTCTGACACCTCGATTCGTCCACGAGTCGAGGGACCCGGATGCCAAGGGTCGCTTTGACCTTCTCGGCGTGCCAGCCGGGACACTGGGGGTGGCGTTGCTCCTGTTGGCCGTGGTCCAGGGAGGCGACTGGGGGTACCGGTCCGGCCTGACTCTCCTGACAGCGGCAGTCGGCCTGGTCTTTGTAGGGGTCCTCGTCTACCGTTCGATGGTCCATCCGCGCCCTCTCCTGGACCTCGACCTGTTCAGGTTCCGGTCCTTCTGGTCGGCTGCCACCGGTCAGGTCTTTTTTGGGACGGCGTTCATAGCCATAGTTCTGTTCAACACCCTGCTCCTCCAGGAACTGTGGGGCTGGTCGGCCCTGGCTGCCGGGTTCGGGGTGGTTCCCGGTCCTTCACTGGCGGCGCTCCTTGGTGGCCCCGTGGGTTCGGTTGCGGATCGGGTCGGCCACAGGAACCTGCTGGTCATCGGAAGCCTGTCGGCAGCCGCCTCGCCGCTGCTCCTCTTGACGAGGGTGGGCATGGATTCCAATTACCTGGGGACGATGCTGCCGGCGTCTCTCTTCCTCGGCGTCGGCGTGGCCTGCTCGTTTGCCACCTTTGCCTCGCTGGGCCTCAAGGAGGTACCGGCTAACCGTTATGCCACTGCCAGCGCCACGCTCCGTACGACATCACAGGTCGGCTTTGCCAGCGGTGTGGCAATTGCGATAGCGGTGTTCCAGGCGGGAACGGATCAGGGTTTCCTGATGGCGTTCGACCGGGCCTGGACGTTCATGGCGGTGACGCTGCTTGTCGGCGCTCTGTTCTGCGCTGTGGCGTGTCCGTCACGCGACCAGGTGCGTGGCCTGGTCGCCTACTAGCCGGGCAGTCGGTCAGGCAGGTTCTCCGAGGTTGACCGGAAATGTGCCGCGTCCCCTCAGGATGATCCGGGCGTTGATCGTCGGTTCTTCAATAACGGACAGTTGGGGGAATCTCCGGACAAGTCGGGAGATGGAGATAGCGCCCTCCATTCGGGCCAGAGCGGCGCCCAGGCAGTGGTGTACCCCGCTCCCGAACGAGAGGTGTCGGGCAGCACCGTCGCGGGTCAGGTCCAGATCTGGGGCGGTGTCGCCCCAGAAGGACTCATCCCGGTTGGCGCTCCCGAGGGCTGTGAGGACCCACTCGTCCGCTGCGACCTCGACGCCGCCAATCACGGTGTCCTGGGTGAGGTGTCTGCCCGAGGTCTGTACCGGGCTGTCGTAGCGCAGTAGTTCCTCGGTCATGTTCTCGTCGTCGACCTGTCCGGTGCGTACCAGCTCCAGCTGGTCGGGGTGGCTGAGCAGGGCGTACATCCCGTTGCCGATCAGGTTCACGGTGGTTTCGTGGCCGGCTACGAACAGCAGACCGACCATGGAGAGAAGTTCGTCGCTGTCGAGCCGGTCGCCCTCCTCCTCAACCTGAATGAGCCCGGTGAGCAGGTCGTCGGCTGGCTCGCGTCGCTTCCACTCGATGGCATCGGTCAGGTAGGCGTCCATCTTGTGACCGGCATCCAAGGCGGCGGTCACCTGGTCGGGGGTGAGGAACGGTTCGAGGGTCTGGGTCAGGGCCCCTGACCACTCCCTCACCTTGTCGGTGTCTGCCTCTGGAAGGCCCAGCATCGTGTGGATGACGGTGAACGGGACCACGAAGGCGTAGTCGGCGATCAGGTCGATTGTGACGCAGTTCGCCAGATCGTCAAGTAGGGACTCGACGATGGTTTCGGTCTGGGAACGCATCTTGTTGATAGACCGGGGAGTGAATGTGCGCTGGACCAGCTTGCGAAGCCTGGTGTGGTCCGGTGGATCCAACCCCAGGATCGATGGTGCCCGTTCCATGCGCCGCTTCTCCAGCGGCTTCATGTACTCGGGGATTTCTTCAGGGCGGTTGGAGCGCTTTACCGAGGTGGTCGGGTCGCGTAGGACCTGGAAGGCGTCGTCGTAGCGGGAGACGATCAGCGGTCCGAGGGGTGTGCGGTGTACCGGGTCCTCGGCCCGAAGGCGCGCGTAGTGGGGGTAGGGGTCGCTCAGGAAGTCAGGGTCGAGTGGGTTCCATGAGGGTGCGTGGTCCATGTTGACCCATTCTCACCCAACTTTGGCCTCGAGACTCAATCCGGGCACCCGGGTCGTGTGCCCGGATGGCTGCCTCAGCGCTTCAGGCCTGTGAGGGTCTTCTGGCGCCAGTCCTCGGTGGTGTCAACCGCGTTGAACGTGAAGCAGTGGATGCCTGTGATGTCCAGATCGGCTGCCCTCTTTGACAGGGGTGTGATCAGCTTGTTGGGGTTGTAGCCGCCGGGTGAGAGTAGTCGAATGACCGATGCGCGGTTCTTCTTCAGGAAACGGGCCGAGTGCCCGATGCCGAGGCGGATCGAGATGGTGAGGAGCCGTGTGCGATCCACCGCTCCGGGTACCCCCAGATGACAGGGAAGGGTTACACCGGCGGAGCGCCGTTCTGCCAGCCAGCTCCCGATCTTCTGGTGGTCAAAGCACATCTGGGTCGACATGTATCCCTCGAGGCCGGCCTCGGTGATGAGTTCCTGCTTTTCCAACAGGGCGGCGACGAGGGCGTCGTCTGGGATTGTGCCGTGCCCGTCGGGGTAGGAGCCGATGCCGACCACGTCGATGTCGGGCCTCCGATTGAGGAACGATCGCAGAAAACCGGCTGCGTCTGTGAACGGTCCCTGCGGCTCAGCGTCGCCACCGATGACGAACACCTTCCTGATCCCGAGCCCGGTGATGCGGGCGACGAGCTGGTCGACGTGGGCCTCGCCCTCGACCATCCGGGCTGCAATGTGGGGAATTGTCGAGAAGCCGTAGTTTCCGAGCCGTTCGCAGAGGTCGAGGGTGTCCTCGATCGTCTTGGCTGGAGAGCAGGTCATTGAGACCGTCGAACCGGTCGGGATGAAGCGGATCTGGTCCTCGAGGTTCTTTAGCGGGATCAACTCGAATGTCATGCCCTCGAGCAGGCGCCTGTGGACGTCACGGTCGCCCCTTGTCAGGTTCAGTCGCCGGGGATTTCGCTCCTTCGGTGGAACCGGGGTGGAGTTCTCCGTGGCCATCAACTCAGTCCTACGATCTCCCCGTTGTCGTCGATGTCGATTCCGACGGCGGCAGGTGACTTCCCAAGGCCCGGCATGGTCCTCATGTCTCCACAGATTGGGTAGATGAAGCCGGCGCCGACACTGGCTCGAACCTCGCGAACCGGGAGACGCCATCCGGTGGGTGCACCCTTGAGCGCCGGGTCCGAGGAGATCGACAGGTGGGTCTTGGCGATGCACACTGGCAGGTCTCCGAAACCGTTGGCTTCATAGGAGTCGATCTGCTTGTCGGCCTGGGCCGAGAAGTCGACTCCGTCAGCGCCGTAGATCTTGTCTGCGACGGTCCGGATCTTGTCTCGCAGGGGCATCTCGTCGGGGTAGAGGACGGCAAAGTTGCTCGGCTCCTCACATGCCTCGGCGACTGCTGCCGCCAGGTCTGCGGCGCCGGCACCCCCATCGGCGAAGTGGGTTGACACTGCGGCCCTTGCGCCGTGCTCGTCGGCAATCTCATGGATAGCGGCAATGTCGCCGTCGTGGTCGCCGGGGAAGGCGTTGATGGCGACAACGGGTGACACCCCGTGGACCGCCATGTTCTCCAACTGCTTGCGCAGGTTGTCGCCGCCCTGATGGACCTCGTCGGGGTTCTCCGCCAGGAGTGCCTCGGGCAGGGGTCTGCCGGCGATGATCCGGTGGTTTCCCGAGTGCGCCTTGAGCCCACGGACCGTGGCGACCAGAACGGCCGCATCTGGGGCGATACCTGAGACGCGACACTTGATGTTGAAGAAGCGTTCGGCACCCATGTCGGCGCCGAAGCCGGCCTCGGTCAGGAGGTAGTCGCCGGTTCGGATGCCGATCTGGTCGGCGATGATCGACGAGTTGCCGGTGGCGATGTTGCCGAACGGCCCACAGTGGACGAGCGCCGGTGTGCCCTCGAGGGTCTGCATCAGGTTGGGTTTGATGGCCTCTTTCAGAATCACCGTCATTGCGCCGGCAACCTGGAGGTCCTCGGCTGTCACCGGCGTGCCACCTGTGTCGTAGCCGACGACGATGCGGCCCATCCGGGCCCTCAGGTCGGCGAGCGACGTGCACAGTGCCAGGGCGGCCATGACCTCGGATGCGGCGGTGATGTCAAAGCCGGTCTCACGAGGCACCCCGTCGAGCCTTCCGCCAAGTCCCACGACCACGTGCCGGAGCGCGCGTTCGTTGATGTCGAGTACGCGTCGCCAGGTGATGCTGTGTGGATTGAGGTTCAGGTCGTTGCCATGGAACAGGTGGGCGTCGAGCATGGCCGAGCACATGTTGTGGGCGGCTGTGACGGCGTGCATGTCACCTGTCAGGTGCAGGTTGAACAACTCCATGGGAACGACCTGGCTGTAGCCACCTCCGGCGGCTCCTCCCTTGATGCCGAATGTCGGGCCCATCGACGGCTGCCTGATGGCGATCGTGGCCTGCTTGTCTATGTGTGAGAAACCCTGGCCGAGGCCAACCGTGGTCGTGGTCTTGCCCTCGCCGAGCGGTGTCGGTGTGATTGCCGATACCACGACGTATCGGGCCCTTGGCCGGTCTGCCATCGCCTCGACTGCGCCCAGCTTGATCTTGGCGGCACCATCGCCGTACTGCTCCAGATGTTCGTCGGGTATTCCCGCGTCGGCGGCAACCTTGCTGAGTGGTACAAGGTCGGCGCTGCGTGCTATCTCCAGGTCGGAGGGGAACGTCATTGTTCTCTCGCTCTTTTGTGTCCGGTGTGTTCGCGGTCGTGGGATCCTACTTCTGGTAGCCGGGTTTTGCCCACACTTCGGGACAGGCTTTCACGATGTGGGATTGTGGCGACCGGAGGATTCCACTACCAAACGACCGACCTAGGTCAAATGCCTCAGCCCTTCCACCCCACCTGCTTGGTTAGCCAGCTGCGTTCTGGAGGCTCTCCCGCCGGCGGGCCATGAAGTCCAACAGTGCCTCGTCGACAGCATCGTCGAGCGCCGGTGCCTCGTAGTCGGAGAGTGTCTGCTTCCAGATTGCGTTCGCCCGCTGAGCGGCATCCAGACTGCCCTCCTCCTCCCACTGCTCAAACGAGTCGTTGTTGGCGACCTCTGAGCGGGCGAAGGCGGTCTCGAAGTTGGCCAGGGTGTGGGCGGTGCCCAGGAAGTGCTGGCCCGGCCCCACCTCCCGGATGGCATCCATTGCCAGGCCGTTCTCGGACAGGTCCACGCCCTGCACCAACTTGCCGGCCAGCCCGCACTGGTCGGCATCGATGACGAATTTCTCGTAACCCATTGCCAGACCACCCTCAAGCCAACCGGCTGCATGGAGCATGAAGTTGACTCCACCCATGAGTGCCGGAATAAAGGTCGCGATGCTCTCCGCTGCGGCCTGGGCATCTGGCACCTTTGAGGCGCACAGGTTGCCACCGGACCGGAACGGCACCCCCAGACGGCGGGCGAGGGCAGCGACCGTGTACAGAACCAGGGCAGGCTCGGGTGTCCCGAAGGTCGGCGCCCCTGTCTGCATCGACATCGAGCTGGCGAATGAGCCGAACACCACCGGGGCACCGGGGTTGACCAGCTGCACGAATGCCATTGCCGCCAGTGCCTCGGCCAGGGTCTGGGTCGCAACTCCGGCAACGGTCACCGGAGCCATTGCCCCGGCAAGGATGAACGGGCTTATCATCGTGGCCTGCATCGAGCGTGCGTAGGCCTCTGCGGCTCCGAGCATCGTGGCGTCCCATGCCATTGGCGATGAGGCGTTGATGAGGCTCGTCATGACGGTATTTCCGGCGACGAAGTCGTTGCCGAACACCAGCTTCGCCAGATCGATCGAGTCCTGGGCACGCTCGGCAGCCGTCACCGACCCCATGAACGGCTTGTCGCTGTACCTGAGGTGGGAATAGACCATGTCGAGGTGCCGTTCAGGCACCGGAATGTCGACCGGCTCGACCACGGTTCCGCCCGAGAGGTGCATGTGGGGGCTGGCATACGCCAACTTCACGAAGTTCCTGAAGTCCTCGATCGTCGCGTACCGGCGGCCTTCGTCGATGTCGAACACGAACGGTGACCCGTAGGCGGGAACGAACACCGTGGCATCACCACCCACCTGGACGCTGCGGGAGGGGTTCCTGGCGTGATGCGTGTAGGTGGCTGGTGCCGAGGCGGTCACGATTTCACGGCACATCCCACGGGGGAACCTGACCCGTTCGCCGTCCACATCGGCCCCGGCGTTGGCCAACAGGGTCAGAGCAGACGGGTAGTCCCGAAAGTCGATTCCAACCTCTTCGAGGATGGTGTCTGCATTGTGTTCGATCAACTCGAGACCCTCGTCGGAGACGATCTCCACAGGTGCGATCGTTCGTGTCAGGTACGGCTGGACTTCTATCGACGGTGAGGATCGCTGGGCCTGTCGGGCTGCCCGGCCGCCGCCTCGGCGGCCTCTTGGCTCCTGACTCATTGCTGCACCTCGCCCTGTGTCGGACTTATACGACGGCGCTCCTGTCGACCGCCTCCAGCTGAGGTGCCGGTGCGAGGGGGGAGATCTATTCGAGTCGAGAGACCGGGGTAGTCGGCCGTGCGGTGGGGGATGGCCATGGCATCCACGAAGTGCTGTTGGAACGATGGTTCAAGGGCTGTTTCCACTTTCTCGATGTGGCGCACGACGTCCTGGATCTCAACCCTTGCCGTTCCCGAGAGGAGCGCCATCGCCGCGCCGGCTCCTGCGGCATTACCCACAGAGGCGACCCTGTCCGGATCGCAGTCCGGGATCAGCCCCAGCACGGTCGCCCTGACCGTGTCGATGTGGCTGCCAAAGGCCCCGGCCAGCCCTACCTGGTCGACTTGATCGACGCCGAGGTGATCCATGAGCAGGCGGACACCGGCGTACAGCGCCGCCTTCGCCAACTGGACTGCGCGGATGTCGTTCTGTGTCACGAGGATCTGGTGACCCTCGTGGGTCCCCGGATCGTGGAGAACGTAGGAGTACGTGCGGCCGTCGGCGACTATTCGTGGGGAGGTCCCTGTTCCGGCGCCACCGATGACGCCGTTCGAGTCCATCAACCCGGCGAGCCACAGCTCGGCTACGACCTCGATGATGCCGGAGCCACATATTCCGGTGACACCGGTCTTTGCCACGGCGTCGTCGAAGCCGGGCTCGTCAGACCAGATTTCACAACCGATAACCGTGAACCGTGGTTCCCCGGTTTCGGTGTCGAGTCTGACCCGCTCGATTGCACCCGGCGTTGCCCGCTGTCCAGAGCTGACCTGTGCTCCCTCGAATGCCGGGCCGGTCGGGCTGGAGGCCGCAAGGACACGACCATTTCCCGAGAGGACGATCTCGGCGTTGGTGCCGACGTCGACGACCAGCTGCACTCCTGCCCGCTCCTGTGGACGCGTGGCCAGTATCACGGCTGCGGTGTCGGCACCGACGTGACCGGCAATGCACGGCAGCACATGGGTTCGGGCCGCCGGATGGGTGTTGAGGTCCAGGTCGGAGGCTGGCAGGTCTATGGCCTCCTCGGTGGCGAGGGTGAACGGTGCCGTTCCAAGTGGGGTCGGGTCGTAGCCGAGGAACAGGTGGTGCATTATCGGATTCCCGACCAGCACCAGCTCGAGCAGTTCCCCTCTCGTCGCGTCGGCGGCTTCGCACAGTTCCCCCAGGAGCTTGTCGAGCGCTTCGCGGACGGCTGAGGTCAACTCGACCTCGCCTCCCGGGTTCATCATCACGTAGGAGACCCTGCTCATGAGGTCCTCGCCGAACCTGATCTGTGGGTTCATGGCACCGCCGGTGGCCAGAACCTCGCCGGTTGCCAAATCGCACAGGTGTCCAGCGATGGTTGTGGAGCCCACGTCGATTGCAACACCGAGGGCGCGGTCTTGCAGGCCTTCCCAGACAGCGACAACTCGGTTTCTGTCCCGGATGGCCACGGTCACGGCTTCCACTCCGGCGGCGACGGCCTTTCCAAGTTCCTCGTCGACTCGACCCTCGACCTCGATGTCCGCCAGTCCCCACTGCTGGGCAAGCGAGGCGGCAAGCCAGCCGGTGGGCCTCTCCTCTTCTCCCGGCACCTCGACCAGGCGGAGTAACAGGACCGGGTCGAGCTGGATGTCGCCCAGATCGACCTGTTTTCTGATTACCTGGCGGTGGACCTGGCTTGTGACCGGTACGTCGATGACCAGGTCTCCTGTGATCCTGGCGGCACAGCCGAGGCGCAGGTCGCCCAGTAGCGGACGTCGGCCCTTGTAGTCGGTCTCGACCGGTCCTCTCGGGGAAACGTGGTCCCCGGTGGCCACTATCCCGTGCTTGGCGAATTCACCGAATGTGGGCTCGACCTGGCATCGCCCACAGATCCGTCGACCTCCACATACCGAGTCAAGGTCGACCCCCAGCTTCCGGGCCGCATCAAGCACCGTGGTGTCGGCGGGAACGTGGCCCCTGTGGCCCGAAGGTGTGAAGACCACGAGGTGGTCGTCGACAGGGCTGCCCATCAGTTCAGGATCAGGCCTGTGGGCGGCGGCGACCACCGCGGCGCTCGCGCACAGGGGCGCTGGGGTCGCGGTTCAGGCGGATCCATGTGGCGCAGTCGGTGTCGTGGCCGGCAAGGACGTCGGCGGCCTGGACTGCAGTCTTCACCTCTGCGTGGAGGGGGTTCATGATTGCCGAGGTCATGCCGTGGGCAATCGCCATGGAGAGGAAGGTGCCCGTCACGGCATGGCGGTTAGGAAGGCCGAAGCTGACGTTGGATGCCCCGCAGGTGGTGTTCACCTTCAGTTCCTCGCGTAGGCGTCGGACCAGGGCGAATACCTGCTGGCCGGCGGTTCCCATGGCGCCGATCGGCATCACCAGTGGGTCGACGATTACGTCGGCAGCTGCGATGCCGTGGTCAGCTGCACGATGGACGATCTTGGCGGCAACCTCGAACCTCACATCGGGGTCCTCGGAGATGCCGGTGTCGTCGTTGGAAATTGCCACGACTGCGGCGCCGTGCTTTGCGACAAGTGGCAGCACCCGCTCCAGAACCTCGTCCTCGCCGGTGACCGAGTTGACGAGCGGCTTGCCTTTGTAGACGGCGAGCCCTGCCTCGAGGGCCTCGATGATCGACGAGTCGATCGAGATCGGTACATCCGTCGCCGACTGAACAAGGGTGATGGCACGGGCCAGGAGCGCCGGTTCGTCTGCCAATGGGATGCCCGCATTCACGTCCAGCATCTGTGCCCCTGCCTCGACCTGGGCGACGGCATCGGCCTCGACACGGCTGAAGTCTCCGTTCTTCATCTCCTCGGCCAGCAGTTTTCGGCCGGTCGGGTTGATGCGTTCCCCGATCATCACAAAGGGTCGGCCAAAGCCGATCGCCACCTCACGGGTGGCTGAGCTCAAAACGGTGTCGGTCATCTGGTTTCTCCTACGGGGATCGTGGGCGCTGGCCCGCTAGGTGTCGATTGTCTGGTTGTCGAGCCCGCCGGACCCGACGAGACCCTCAAGCCTCTCAGGTGGGAACGCCTCGTTTATCCGGCCTGCCTCGGCGGCCACTGCAGCTGCCATGTCAGCGTCACATTCAACAGCCTCGCGTCGCCATTCTGCTACGTAGTTGTCCGTTTCTGTCAGGCCTGCAACTGTTGCGGCGCGGTCTATTGCGTGCTGGAAGCGCGCGTCCAGGAGGGCCTTTTCACGGTGCCTGCCGGCCTGGGCGGTCACCTGTGCAGGGATGTCGCGCCAGTAGATGGTCACGAGCTTGGCGGCCATCGGGTCAGGCCACCCTTGCCGGAGAGGCGGTTGTGCCGGAGGTCGGGTCGTCAACTGTCGGATTGCCCAGGTGCACGACGCTCGTCTCGAGTTCGCCGTAGCCGGTCCGGCGGACCTCGTAGCGGAGCCCGAGGCGTTCGGCGGCCAGCCTTCCCTTTTCGACGAGGGTCGGGTCGTCGGTCTGGGCCAGGTAGAGCAGCCTTGTGTAGTTGCCGAAGTAGTCGGGGAGGAGTTGCGGGTAGCGGTCGAGGCCCAGGCCGGCTATCACAATCCGGTCAAAGTGCTTTACCAGGTAGTCGGTCAGGTAGAAGGTTCCGATCTCGGCCTCCTGAATGTCGATGAAAGGCCCCGATCCTGCGAAGAACTCGTAGCAGTGGGCGCCAGAGAGGCGTTCGACTCCGAGTTCGGCGCAGAGGACGTCGAGGCGGCCGCCGGTTCCGCAGTCGGCGTATCCGACGAACACCTGGCCGTAGCGATCCTGGGCCGACCTGACCCGCTCCTCTACGGCATCTGGTATCAGGTCAGGCGTGTTGTGGTACGAGGCCGGGAGGCACTCCACGTCAATCTGGTCAAGGCCGTTGGCCCTGACCACCTCGAGTAGTTCCCGTGCCAGCGCGCCGCAGGCGATGATAAGGGTCCGCCCATCTGTGGCCCCGGTCTGGCGGGGCATTGCCTAGGCTGCTGCCGCGCGGCGCTCGGCGATGAGGCGCTGGGCGGTTTCTGCTGCGACAGCTGCGTCCCGGCAGTAGGCATCGGCTCCGATGGCCTCGCCGAACTCCAGATTCAGGGGCGCGCCACCGACGATCACCGAGTACTCGGATCGCAGGCTCTTCTCCTCGAGGATGTCGATTACAACCTTCATGTAGGGCATCGTGGTGGTCAGGAGGGCTGACATGCCGAGGATGTCGGGCTTGTGTTCGTCGAGAGCTCCGAGGAACTCCTCGACGTCCGTATTGATCCCGAGGTCGATCACCTCAAAGCCGGCGCCCTCGAGCATCATGCCGACCAGGTTCTTGCCGATGTCGTGAATGTCACCCTTGACGGTTCCGATGACGACCTTTCCGATCGGCTGTGCTCCGGTCTCGGCCAACAGCGGTCGCAGGATCGCCATGCCGGCCTTCATTGAGTTGGCTGACAGCAGTACCTCGGGGACGAAGAGGATTCCGTCGCGGAAGTCGATGCCGACGATTCGCATTCCCTCGACGAGGGCTTCATCGAGGACCTTTGAAGGACCCCAGTCGCGGCCGAGGAGGATGTTGGTCCCCTCCGCGATCTCATTTGCGAGGCCGTCGTAGAGGTCGTTGTGCATCTGGCTGACCAGGTCCTCGTCGGACAGGCTGGCCAGGTCGATTTCCTCGTCGATGGTTTCGTCTTCTGCCATGGTTCGTCGCTCCGTTGGGACTCGGGGCCGCCTGGTGGCGACCGGGCCATGTTTCTGTGCTTCCGCAAAACCTGGTCCCGTCAGGTGGGAAGGGTTTGCAATGTGGGAACTCTACTCATCGCGGGAATACGGGTCCACCATTAGTGGCAAGGTTCCCACAATGCGGGAAATCCGCTATAGTTGACCGCTCGACCATCAAATATGAGGCACAAGAGTGCGAACTGTCCAGAGCATTGAACGGGCCTTCGGGCTGCTTGAGGAGTTGGCAGGAGAGCCGGCAGGAATCACCGAACTCGCCCGCCGGATCGACCTGCCGACCAGCACGGTTGCTCGGCTGCTGGGAACCCTCGAAGGAGTCGGTGCGATCGAGCGGGTCAGCAACGGCACCGGATACCGCATCGGCCCCACCCTCGTGACGCTGTCGTCCAGCGTTGATCCGTCCCAGAGTCTGTTGGCCGTTGCCCAGCCGTTCATGGTCGAGTTGGTCGAGTTGGTTGCAGAGGCCGTGGGCATTTCGATTCCGGCCGGCTACGACGTCCATTACGTCGAGCAGGTCGACTGTGCCCACCCGGTGCAGGTCAGGGACTGGACGGGTACGAGCCTTCCGATGCACACAGTCTCGGCTGGGCTGGTGGTACTGGCTCAGTGGCCCGAGGAAGCCGTCGACCGCTACCTGCGCCGGCGGCTCGAGCGGTACACGCCAGACACCGTCATCCGCCCAGAGGCTGTCAGGCAACGGCTGGAGCAGGTCCGCACCGATGGCTACATCTGGACTGAGGAGGAGTTTGCCGAGGGCATCAACTCGGTGGCAGCACCCCTCTTCGGTAGTGGCGGAGTTGTCGTGGGGTCCATCCACGCCCACGGCCCCAGTTACCGGTTCCCCGACGATGCGATGCGCGACATCATCGCAGAACAGGTGGTGGCTTCGGCGACGGCAATCTCGTCTGCTCTCGGCCATGGCCACGAGACCTGAGCGGCAACCAGCGCCCGGTGACGGGCTGCAAGGCAGCGCACCCACCGATGGGTAGCTGAGCATGTCTGCTGTCTACGGAGCGGTCGCGTCCGTGGGTATCGGGGTGGGGGACCACCTCACCCGCGGTGCCGCTGACCGGGTGGGAATACGTCTCACCCTGGCAACTTTCTTCTTCATGGGCATACCGGTGTCGGCCGTCGGAGCACTGGTCATGGGCAGCCAGTGGATCGCTACCGACGTCTTCATCGGGGCGCTCACCGGAATCATCGGCGTGCTCGCCATCGGCTCTCTGTACATGGGCTACGCCTCCGCCACAGCCGGGGTGGTCGCCCCGCCGGCAGCGGTCGCAGGGGTGGCCCTGCCCGTGGTGGTCGACCTTGTCCGGGGGACGGTTCCCACAGCCACAGTCGTTGCCGGGATGCTTCTCGGAATGGTGTCGGTGTTGCTCATCACCGTCAGCCCACGGCTCGCCGGAAACGTACGACGTGGTTTTTTTTTCGGACTGGCTGCGGGTGTCGGGTACGGGTGCATGTTCATCATGCTCGACCAACTCAGCGCAGCGAGCGGGTTCTGGCCGGTCATGGCCCAGCGGGCGGTTGCGTTCATCATCCTGGCCGCCACGAGTATCGGGTCCCGTAGACCGGTCTTTCCCAGTCGAGCAGTCTTCAAGACGATAATCCACGGGTCGATCTGGGCCGGGATCGGTGCGATGTTCTTCGTCTACGGCCTGCAACACGGCGACCTTGCCCCGGTCACCGTCACTGGAACCCAGTACGCGGCCGTGACCGTTGTCTGCGGAATGGTCTTCCGCGGTGAGCAGATGCGCTGGTGGCAGGGAGCAGGACTGCTTGGCACAGTCTCGGCGGTTGCCCTGATCGTTGCCGGCTGAGGTGCAGCCGGCGAGGGACTCAGGTGCGCCAGGTGTTGCGGAGCGTTTCGAGCCCGCCGTCAACCGAAATGGTCTGGCCGTTGACGAGGCGTGCCGCAGGTGAGGCCAGGAAGACCGCCATTGCGGCAATGTCCTCGGCATCCACGAACGTCCTCATAGAGACCTGGTTCTCGTAGCCGGTCCTGATCTCTGCCTCACCCGTACCGGCCGCTGTTGCCTCTGCGGCGATGACACGGTCCATACGGTCTCCGCCCACCGATCCGGGACAGATCGTGTTCACGCGGATGCCCAACTCGCCGAGTTCCATGGCAAGCGTTGCACCCAGTCCGACTACCGCCCACTTCGAGGTCGCGTACGGCGATCTCATCGGGTAGCCGGTGATGCCTGCGGTTGACGAGGTGTTCAGGATCGAGCCACCTCCGGCCCGCCGCAACAACGACACTGCGCGCCTGCACACGAGGAACATGGACCTCACGTTTACCGCCATTGTCTGGTCCCAGTCATCCACATCGAGGGCCTCAATGGGACCGGTGGGCCCCGCTATCCCGACGTTGTTGCACAACACATCGAGTCCACCCAGGTGTTCCTCGACCGCATCGAACAGTTCGTCCACGGAGCCTTCGTCGGAGACGTCGGTGCGCGTCATGGATGCGCCCTCAGGTGGTGTGCCGGCCAGGTCGGCCACGTGGACCGTCGCGTCGGTATCAAGGAATGCCTGGACCATGGCCCTTCCGATTCCCGACGTTCCACCCGTCACGAGCACCCGCTGGGGGGAGTGACCTGAACTGGCGTTGTCGGGCATCTGGCCTCCCATGGTCGGCCGGGTGCAGCGTCACCGCCAGAATCGACCTGGCGGCAACCTAGTCGCGACTCCAGCGACCTCCAGCCCGAAGAAAATCTCTTCCCACTTCGTGGAAATACCATGCCGAAAACAGGTAGCCTCCCGATCCAACACGTCGACATCGCTCCACGTGACGGTGCCGACGGTGTCAACCACACGCCCGGGGTCGCCCGCAAGGCCGACCTCCGCTGCGAAGGAGCACACAATGAGCGAATTCCCCAACCGCGCCAACGTCGTCGTGATAGGCGCAGGCATCGTCGGAAGTTGTCTGGTCGGGCACCTTGCCCGTCTGGGGTGGACCGACATCGTCCTTGTGGACAAGGGCCCCCTGCCCAACCCGGGTGGATCCACCGGCCACGCATCCAACTTCATCTTCCCCGTTGACCACAACAAGGAGATGGCCCTGCTCGGCGAGCAGAGCGCCAACCAGTTCCGCGATATGGAACTCTCGGTTGACTGCGGCGGAATCGAGGTCGCCCGCAGCGAGGAGCGGATGGAGGAGCTCAGGCGGCGAATGACCTCTGCCAGGGCATGGGGGATCGAGGCGCACCTGCTGTCCCCCGCAGAGGTGAAGGAGCTGGTCCCGTTCATCAACGACGAGGTCATTCTGGGTGGCTTCTACTGTCCGACGGTCTCTGTTGTCGACTCACTCGAGACGGGAACCACGATGCGTCGGGAGGCAATCGATACCGCCGGATGCCAGGTCTTTGCAAACACCGAGGTACTCGACATTGAAACCGTCGAGGGCGACGGTGGGGTCACGACGGTAAGCAGGGTAGTAACTGACAAGGGCACCATCTCGACCGAGTACGTCGTCATCGCCTGCGGGGTCTGGTCCAACCGCCTTGCCAACATGGCTGGAGCCACGATTCCACTGGTACCGACAGTTCACCAGATGGCAGACGTCGGACCCATCGACATCCTGGCCGAGACCAACAACGAGATCGGCTACCCGGTCGTTCGTGACATGGACTCCTTTTGCTACGAGCGCCAGTCGGCCGGTTCCATGGAGGTCGGCTCATACGGCCACCGTGCAATCCTGCACCACCCCGACGAGATCCCCTCGAACGAGGAGGCCGCCCTCTCGCCCACCGAGATGCCCTTCACCCCCGACGACTTCGACGAGCAGATGGAACAGGCCATCGAGTTGATGGACATGCTGGGCGAGGCTGAGATCAGGTACGCCATCAACGGACTCCTGTCGTTGACACCCGACGGCATGCCCTGCCTAGGTGAGACCACCGAGGTACGCAACCTCTGGTCGGCCGCTGCTGTATGGGTAAAGGAGGGTCCGGGAATGGCCCAGGTTGTCGCCGAGTGGATGACCTATGGCTACCCGCGGGTCATCGACGTCCACGGTGCCGACATCTCCCGCTTCTACGACGGTGAGCGCAGCGACGAGCACATCTGGTCCCGCGCCAACGAGAGCTTCATCAAGACCTACGGCATCGTCCACCCCCAGGAACAGTGGGGCGGGCGCCGCAACATCGACGTGGGTCCGTACTTCTCCCGTCAACAGGACCTGGACGCCATGTTCTTCCAGGCGCGCACATGGGAGCGGCCACAGTGGTTCGGCTCGAACGCCGACCTGGTCGAGCGCTACGGCCTCGAGGAACGACCGGTGGAGTGGGACAACCGGTGGTGGAGCCCGATAACGGTCGGTGAACACCTCAATCTCAGGGAGAACTGTGGCCTCGTCGACCTCAGTGCCTTCCAGGTCTATGAACTCGAAGGACCCGGAGCAGTCGCCTTCGCTGACAAGCTGGCGGTAAACAAGGTCGATGTGGCGGTGGGGCGGTCCATCTACACCCCGTGGCTGACCCCCGACGGAGGCTTCCACTCCGACCTCACCATGATGCGCATGGGCGAGGACAGGGTCCGCATCGTCACCGGTGTGTTCGACGGTGGGCGCGACGAGTTCTGGGTCAGGAAGTACATGCCGACCGACGGCTCGGTGACCTTCAGGAACATCACAAGGCAGGTGACCACCCTCGGCCTGTGGGGCCCCAACGCCCCCGCTGTACTTGGCCAGCTGACAGACCAGGACCTCAGCCAGAACGGTTCGTCGTATGGAAGCATCATTCCGATCCAGCTCGACTGCGGTGGCAAAATGGTCGATGCATCTCTGTTCCGGATCTCCTACGTGGGAGACACCGGCTGGGAGGTCTACGCCGACTGGGACAACGGACCGGCCCTGTGGGATGCCGTCATGTCTGCCGGTGCAGACCTCGGGATCAGGCCCACCGGTGGCGGTGTATACGGATCTTCCGGTCGCCTCGAAAAGGGTTACCGCCTCATGGGCGCCGAGCTGGAGAGCGAGTACAACCCGCTCGAGGCCGGGCTCGCCCGGCCCAAGGTCAAGGCCGCCGACTTCATCGGCAAGGAGGCCTACCTGGCTGCCCGCGAGAAGGGCGAGCCCGAGGCCGTCATGACCGTCCTGACAGTCGAGGACCAGACGGACAGCCACGGCCGGCGGCGTTTCATGCAGGGTGGCAACGAGCCCATCCTGACCCCCGACGGCAACCGAATCGTCGACTCCCACGGCCGCGCCAGCCGCGTCACCTCGGCCGGGTTCGGCCCGTCGGTCGGGAAGCACCTTCTGATGGCCTACCTGCCACGCGAGCTGGTCGTACCCGGTACAGACCTCCAGGTCATGTACATGAACGACCTGTACCCGGTGACCGTCGCCTCAACCGGGGCGGTGTTCGACGCCGACGACACCCGGATGAAGTCGTAGCGGCCCCATGCGGATACTCGTCTGCGTAAAGCGGGTTCCAGCTCCTGGATCCCGAATCAACGTCACGCCCGACGGACACGCCGTCGACACGGCCCATCTCGGGTTCACCACCAGCCCCCATGAGGAATGCGCGGTCGAGGAGGCCGTTCAGATCGCCGAGCAGTACGACGGCGAGGTCACCGTCCTCACGCTTGGACCCGCCGAGTCCGACGAGCAGCTGCGCTACGCAGCTAGCGTCGGTGCACACAAGCTGGTGCTCATACCGATCACAGAGGTTGACTGGGATCCACAGCGGACCGCTTCGGCGCTAACCACTGCCATCGCAGACATCGAGGCGGCCGACGGTCCGTTCGACCTCATCCTGTTCGGAAATGAGTCAGCCGACACCGGCGGCTTCCAGGTTGGAATCCGGGTTGCACATGCTCTTGAGCGACCTGTCGTCAACGGAATCAAAGGCATCGACCTGACTCACGGCACAGCCAGTGCCAGGCGTGAGATTGACGGAGGCTTTGAGGTCTACGAGGTGCCGATGCCGGCAGTGCTCGGAATCAAGGAGGGCATCAACCTGCCCCGCTACCCGACCATGAAGGGCCGCTTGGCGTCAAAGAAGGCCGAGGTCTCTGCGACTGCAGTCGAGGCGCTAACCGGTGGCCAGACCAGGGTCCGGCTGCACAGGCCCGTGGAACAGGTCAGCGAGACGCTGATCCTCGGAACCGGCCCTGAGGCTGCCCCAGCCGTGGTCGACCTGCTTGAGGAACTCGGGGTGCTGTCATGAGCCTCCTCGTACTCTGCGACCACGACCGGGGAACCCTCGACGAGGCGTCCCTCGAGGCACTCACCTTCGGGCGGGATCTCGCCGGGAAGGCCGAGATCACCTGTGAAGCCGTGGTCATAGGCGCCGGCGCTGATGCGGCGCTGGATTCACTGGCAGCCCACGGCGCAGAACAGGTCCACCTTGCCGGCCACGATCTGTTGACCGACTACGGCCCCGAGGCCTGGGGCGAGACCCTCACGCAGTTGGTCCGCTCCACGGGGGCCACGGCTGTCATGGCGTGTGGCACCGATCGCGGTAATGAGGTGCTCGCACACGTTGCCGCCCGGCTTGACGAACCGTTCGTGGCCAACTGCACCGACATAACCCCCGGCGATGTCTGGACGATGACAAGGGTGCAGTGGGGCGGCTCCCTCCTCGAGGACACGACGCTTGATGCCGGCATCAGGGTTGTCAGCGTAACCCACCACGCTGTCGAGGCGACTCCGGCCGACAGGCCTGCCGAAGGCTCGGTTGTCCTGTTCACCCCTGACCTCGGTGCCGAGGCGGCCAGAACCGTCGTCAGGGACCGCGTGGTTCTGACGCAGGGCATAACGCTTGCAACGTCACCTGTGGTCGTGGGTGGTGGCAGGGGCGTTGGATCAGAGGATGGGTTCGCGCAGCTTGAGGACCTGGCCGGAGCCCTCGGCGGCGTGGTCGGCTGCTCGCGCGCCGTGACAAACAACGGATGGCGACCACACAGTGACCAGGTCGGACAGACCGGAACCCGCATCGCCCCCGACATCTACATAGCGGCGGGCATCTCAGGGGCCATCCAGCACTGGGTAGGTGCAATGGCTGCCAAGAACATCCTGGCCGTCAACACCGACGGCGAGGCCAACATGGTGGCGAAGGCCGGGTATGCGGTGATCGGCGACCTTCACAAGGTCATCCCTGCCATTACCGAGGAGATCGCCCGCCGGAGGGGTTAGGGCGCCTCAAGGGTGGTCGATGCCGCAACGGCGTCCTGCACGATCTCGATCGGTATCCAGCCCCGCACGGAGTTGATCATCCAGGTGCCTGTGCAACGCTCCAGGTCAGCCCGGGTCAGCGACCTTTCGGTGATCTCTCCGCTGGCGAGGAGATGCGCCCGCTGCGTTCCCGGTAGCAGGCCACACGAGACGGGTGGGGTGACGAGAAGGCCGTCGAGTTCGACCACCAGATTGCCCGTGGTCGTCTCGGTCAGGTCGCCCCGTTCGTTCCACAACAGGACGTCGGGGGAGTCGGGGAACCTGGACCGGGCTGCGTCGTAGACCTCGCGAAGGGTCGTCTTGTGGAACAGGAACTCGTGTTCGCTCTGTACCGGCTCCACGTCGAGCGGGACCGACCATGGCGTCAGCCCGAAATCGGGAGCGTCGTGGACCTCGAGTTCCACTGAGCCGTCCGCTGAACTCAACAGGCGGAGGAGACAGGGGGAATCCCGGTCCACGCCGTCCATCAGGTGCCTCACGAGAGGGAGGTCCAGGTTGAAGTTGAAGTGGTCAGAAGAGTGGGCCAGCCGGTCGAGATGCCTTTCACGCAGGTGTGTACCGCCAGCGGGCGTCCATGACATCGTTTCAAGAAGCCTGAAATCCGAGCGGGCCCTGCTCAGGACGCGGCTCTTGTGCTCGACCTCACGCAGTTCCTCAGCCGGGTCCGAATCCCACACGACTCCACCACCCACGCCGTATTCAGCCACACCGCGACACCGGTCGACCCAGACTGTCCGGATAGCGATGTTGAACTCCATGGTCCCGTCCGGAGCGATGGCACCGACTGCACCCGTGTAGATGCCCCTCCCGTCGCCCTCCAGGGCTTCGATGATCTCGGTGGTGCGGACCTTGGGTGCACCCGTGATCGACGCCGCCGGGAACATGGCCGAGAAGATCTCAGCTGGTCCGGCAGCCGACTCGGCCTCAACGGTCGAGGTCATTGTGTGGAGCGTGGGATAGGTCTCGATCGAGTGCAGTGCCGAAACCCGTACTGACCCGGTATCAGCGATTCGGCCAAGGTCGTTGCGGACCATGTCGACGATCATCGTGTTCTCGGCAAGGTCCTTTTCGGATCTGGTCAGATGCAGCGCTGCAAGGGCGTCCCACTCGGGGTCAGGGTGACGACCGATTGTTCCCTTCATCGGACGGGAGGTCAGCTGGTCCCCATCCTTGTGGACGAACAACTCCGGTGATGCGGAACACACCGCCCTGTCACCCATGTCCAGGAATGCGGAATGGCCGGCACTCTGGGCACGGACCAGGTCGCCGAACAGGCCGAGAGGGTCACCGTCAAACGGTGACCGCAGGCGGACGGAGAAGTTGACCTGGTAGGTCTCACCGGCGGCGATCAACTCGCGGATGGTACGAACCGATGTCAGGTAGGCGGGTCGGGACCGGTTCGGAAGCCACGGACCGACCTCGTAGCCACCGCTCACAGACGGCCCCGCTGACCTCACCGGAGAGTCAAAGACACCAAAGGACACGAGTGGCACACGTTTCACCCGGGCGGCCCTGACTGCATCGTCGAATGCAGGCCCGGCATCGTAGGAGACCATGCCGACAACCCAGTGTCCCGCGTTCGCCGCCCGCTCGGCCCTGGCCATTGCCGCCGGGACATAGCGGAGCTCGTTGGCGATTATCGCATCGACTGGCCGGTTGAACTCCAGCCAACAGCGTTTCCCGGCAAGCGGATACTGAAGGAGGGCGCTACGGACCTCTGGTCGGCTCACCGGCCGGTGTCGCCCTCCGGTAGGAGGTCACTGCGGTTGTGCCCTTCCCGTGCCAGCCGCCTGACGAACACGCCGGATCTGGGCTTGGGCTCGAAGTAGGAGGACTTGGGAGGCATCCGCTCGTCGGCATCGGCCACGGCCATCAGCTCATCCACCGAGGTCGGATACATGACGAAGCCGATTCCGCTCCTGTCGTCGCAGCGTTCTACGAGTGTGTCCAGGCCGAGCGGGTCCGGCACGTAGGTGATGTTGGGGTCACTCGCCACATCGGCGATGCCGAACAGTGGGGTCAGCACGGAGTCCTGTAGCCGGGACACGTCGAGCAGGTCGACCGGGCGCCGACCCGATGCCTCAGGAAGGGTGAGCGAGTACCAGCTTCCACCCAGGTAGAGGCCGATGACACCCGGTACCGATGGTCGGGCCGAGTCGGTATCGGGCAGGGGTTCGACGGAACCCACCGTCGAAAGGGCCTCCAACAGCTCCGAGGTGGTCCGGTCGCTCTGGTCCACGACGATCCGGTGGAACGGCAGGACCAGCATCTCAAAGTCTGGGAAAAGCACAGCCTGGGTCCAGCCCAGTGGGCCATCGGGGTCGGCTGAACGGGACCTGGCGGTGGCGGCGGCGGCCAGGCGGTGGTGTCCGTCGGCCACGTAGAGGGTTCGGTCACCGATGAGCTCGACCAGGTTGTCGGCGTCGCTGCCGGTGATCGACCACACGGTCTGGCGGATGCCGTCATCGTCGGATTCCAACTCGGGTGCTGCCTGGCAGAGCCTCGCGATCTCGGCTGCTAGATCACCGCTTCCCCTGAAGGTAAGCGATACCGGGCTGGAGGAGGCGCCCACCGTGGTGAGGTGCATGGCCAGGAGGTCCGTGCGGCCCGGTCTAACGGCTTCGTGGCGCAGGATCCGGGGGTCGCTCTCCTCTGTCACGGGAACCAGGCCCATGATTCCGGTCTGGACATGGCTCGCCCCGGGCCCCTTGCTGGGCCGGTCGATCTCGAGGCGGTACAGGAACAGGGTCGGTTCGTCGTGGGTGACGTAGGCATCGACCTCGTAGAGCTGCTGCATGGCGGCGCTGCATCCGTTCAACAGGCCTTCGATGTCGTAGCGCCTCTCGGGCGCAACGTCCTCCTGTGAGCGGGTGACGTGCAGGAAGCTGAACTGGTTTACGGCCGCTATGGCTGCACGCTCGGCCGATGAGTAGGCGTCGTAGGGGCCGGTCGTGACCCTGTCTGTCCACTCGGGTCGGATCACGAGGCCCGGGAACGGGCGAAGGAGCGTCATCGGTCGTGGTGGGTCACCCTGACCCGGATCACGTGCTCAAGACGGGCGAGCCTGTCGGTGAGCGATTCGGGGACCTCCCCGGACACATCTATTACGGCAACTGCCGCGGTTTCGCCCTCGAAGACCTTGTTCTGCATCGTCTGGACGTTGATCTCCGACTTCCGCAAATCCTCGAAGACGGCGGCAAGCACCCCGACCCGGTCGTAGTGCCTGATGGTGATGGTCGAGGTGCCGAGGCGGGTGTGGACGACGTTCACGCAGTTCAACAGGTCTCCGCTCCGGTAGGCCTCGATCACCTCGATCGTTCCCGCAGATGTGGCGTCCTGGGCCTGCTGGGTTGAGGCTCCAACGTGGTGGGTACCCACCACGTTCGGGTTGGATGCCAACTTCGAGGAGAACTCACCTGTGCCCTCGTCGGGCTCCCCGCAGAACACGTCGAGCCCGGCCCTGATGCCCTTCTCGTCGATGGCGGCCAGCAGGGCCGTCTCGTCGACGACCTCGCCACGGCTGGTATTCAACAGGACTGATCCGGGGCGCATTCCGGCAAGGAAGTCGGCATCGACAAGGCCCTCCGTGCCCGGCCCGCCCGGGACGTGGACGGAGACCACGTCGGACTCGCTGAGCAGGTCGCTGAGGTTGTCGACCAGCCTGATTCCCGTGGATCTGATCCGGGCCTCGGTATCGGGATGGCGGTCGGCCTTGCGGACAGCGACGACGGCCATCCCGAAGCACCTGGCCCGTTCGGCGACAGCCAGGCCGATCTCGCCCACACCGACAATGCCCATTGTCCTTCCAAGGAGGCCTTCTGCGCGGCTATACGCCTTCTTGTTCCAGAGACCGTTTCGCAGGTCGCCCGTGGCGTCGGCGATGTGGCGGTCGATTGCCAACAGCAGCCCGAGGGTGAGCTCGGCAACTGCGACGGCGTTCGTACCGGGGACGTTGCAGACGTAGACGCCGGCGTCAGCGGCTGCCTGGCAGTCAATGGTGTTGGTGCCGGCACCGGACCTGACCACAAGCCCCAGGTTCCGGGCTTGGTTGATCGTGTCCGCAGTTACCTCGGTACTGCGGACTACGAGGACGTCGGCGTCCTCGATCGCATTGGGGAGGTCGCTGCCAGCCAACTCAGGTCGAACGACGCAGTTGTCGCCTCGTTCCCGCAGGCTGTCAACGAATGCCTCGGGTAGGGCATCGGCGAAAAGGATCTTCATGACCTCTCCTTTGGCACGCCGGCACCGGCACGGGTGTGCGGGCGACGGGGTAGCCTCGGCGGACCAGAGTGGGCGCCAGCCTAGGCAGCACATTCTGTAAGCACAATGTGGCGGTGCCTCAGCCCAAGGGGGACGGGGCGCCACGACTGAAGCGGGGGTTGTTATGAACCGTCGGTCTATGAACAGGAACGTCATCGTCACCTGTGCCGTCACCGGCTCAGGTGACAGCACAGGTCGGAGTCCCGAGGTGCCGGTGACACCGGCCGAGATTGCCGCTTCGGCACTTGATGCAGCGGCTGCCGGGGCGGCGATCGTGCACTGCCACGTCCGAGACCTGGAGACCGGCAAGGGTACGCGAACCGTCGCCCTCTACGAAGAGGTCGTGGAGCGAATCAGGACCGAGAACACCGAGGTCATCGTGAACCTGACCGCCGGGATGGGCGGCGACCTGAACGTGGGTCCCGATGATGACCCGATGAGTTGGCAGCCCGGAACTGATCTCGTCGGAGGACTCGAGCGCCTCGCCCATGTGGAGGCCATCAAGCCCGACATCTGTTCAATGGACTGCGGGTCGCTCAACTTCGGCAATGACAACGAGGTATACGTGTCGACCCCGGCGATGCTCCGGATCATGGCCGAGAAGGTCCGGGAACTGGGAGTGCGCCCCGAACTGGAGATCTTTGACACCGGCAACCTCTGGTTTGCCGAGACCCTCATCGCCGAGGGCCTCGTCGATGCTCCCTACTGGCTGCAACTCTGCCTCTCGATCCCGTACGGAACACCGATGGATGTGGGGATCCTCCAGGCGATGGTCCACCGCCTCCCGCCTGAGGCGGAGTTCACCTCGTTCGGCCTGGGCGCCATGCAGATGCCCATGGTCGCCCAGTCGGTGATGCTCGGTGGCCACGCGAGGGTGGGCCTCGAGGACAACCTCTACCTCGAACGTGGGGTGCTGGCCACCAACGCCCAACTCGTCGAGAAGGCGGTCACGATCATCGAGCTGATGGGAGCGGCGGTGCAGTCTCCCGCCGAGGCCCGCCAGACACTGGGTTTGAACTGACATGGCCGGTCGTGTCGAGGGGACTCGACCCTGGACCCGGTCGAGCATTTGCCGAGGTGATCTGTGACCAACCCGCCTTCCTCAGGTCGGACCATCGGGGTGGTGGGTACAGGGGTGATTGGCGCAGGGTGGGCTGTGCGGGCCCTGGCACGGGGCCACTCGGTCGTCGCCTGGGATCCTGATCCCGCTGCGGAGAAGCGACTCAGGGAGTTCATCGTGAGGGCCTGGCCATCGGCGACACGGCTGGGCCTGTTCCCTGGCGCCGACCCGGAGGACATCACCTTTGCACCGTCGGCTGCAGCGCTGGCTGGAACGGTCGACTGGATCCAGGAGAATGCGCCCGAGCGGGAGGGCCTCAAGCGGGAACTGATCAACGAGTTGGCTGGCGCCGCACCACCTGACACGGTCATCGCATCAAGTTCATCGGGCCTCCTGCCGTCCCGGCTCCAGCAGGGATGCCGGCATCCGGAGCGTGTCGTCGTCGGCCATCCGTTCAATCCCGTGTACCTGCTACCTCTGGTGGAGGTCGTTGCGGGTGAACAGACCTCACAGGAGGCCGTTGACGCAGCGGTTGCCCACTACGACGACCTGGTAATGCACCCGCTCGTCGTGGAAACTGAGATCGAGGGCTACCTGTCAGACCGTCTGCAGGAGGCCGTCTGGCGTGAGATCCTCCACCTCGTGAAGGACGGCGTGGCCACCACGACCCAGCTGGATGACGCAATCACCTACGGACCGGGTCTTAGGTGGGCCGGTATGGGGACGAACCTCACCTTTCACCTGGCGGGTGGTGAGCAGGGGATGCGTCACATGCTCCAGCAGTTCGGGCCGGCGCTCGAGCTGCCGTGGACAAAGCTGGTCGCTCCCGAGTTGACTGATGACCTGATCGACGCGATGGCTGAAGGTTGCCTTCAACAGGCTGACGGCCGGTCGATTGCCGACCTTGAGGCGTTACGCGACGACTACGTCATCAACGTGATGCGTGCCCTACGTCCGCTTGATCTCGGTGCGGGTCGCCTCGTCGCTGAACGCGAGGCCCGGATCCACTCGGCATCTGCAGTGGAGCCGTGGCGGTCCGGTGAGACGGTCGCTGCACCGCTGGACCTCTACCGGGCACCGGTGGAACCCGACTGGGTGGACTACAACGGCCACATGTCGGAGTGGGCATTCCTGACGGCGTTCGGATGGGCCTCTGACAAACTGTTCAGGTACCTGGGCATCGATGAGGCGTACCGCGATTCGGGCCATTCCTTCTTCACCGTTGAGACCCACCTGAACAACCTCCGTGAGGCGTCTCTGGGCGACACCCTGCGGATCAGCACCCAGGTGTTGGGCTTTGACGAGAAGCGACTGCACATTTTTCACTCCATGAGAAATGATGAGACCGGCGAGTTGCTGGCAACAACCGAGCAGATGCTGTTACACGTCGACAACGCCGCCGGGCGGGTTGCACCGATACCCGGCAGGCCGGCGACAGCTCTCCACTCAGTCGTGGCGGCCCACTCCGATCTGCCTGTTCCGTCACAGGTCGGCCGGGTCATGGCGCTCGGCTGAGACAACGCACAGGAGGACCCCGGATGGACTTTGCCCCAACTGATGAGCAGGAGATGATCGTCGACACGGTCCGGGCGTTCGTGCAGCGCGAGCTGGTCCCCCACGAGGACGAGGTTGAGAGACTGGGCGATGTTCGACCCGAGCTTGTGGACGAGATCCGCCGGAAGGCTCTGAGCGCCGGAATATATGCAGCAAACATGCCGGAGGAACTGGGTGGCGGTGGCCTCGACAACCTGACGATGGCGATGGTTGACAGGGCATTCGGCTGGACCCAGTACGCGTTGCATTACGTGGTTGCACGCCCTTCGAACATCCTCCGGGCCTGCACCGACGACCAGGTCGAGGAGTACCTGCTGCCGACGATTCGCGGCGAGCGGGTCGACTGCCTAGCTATGAGCGAACCAGATGCCGGATCAGATGTGAGGGGGATGACATGTCGCGCTGTGCGCGATGGCGACGACTACGTGATCAACGGGACCAAGCACTTCATCAGCCACGCTGACCTGGCCGACTACACCATCTTGTTCGCTGCCACGGGTGAGGAGGACTCGTCACGTGGGCCCCGGAAGCTGATCACGGCGTTCCTCGTGGACCACGACACACCGGGTTTCGAGGTGGCCCCCGGGTACAGGTGCGTGTCGAACCGTGGCTACCACAACATGATCCTCAACTTCGACGAGGTTCGGGTCCCCTCCACGAAGGTGCTTGGCGATGAGAACAGGGGCTTTGACGTGGCCAATGAGTGGCTGGGTGCCACCCGGCTCCAGGTGGCTGCCATCTGCCTTGGTCGGGCGGACCGGGCACTGGCCGTAGCCCTCGAATGGGCAGCCACCCGTGAGCAGTTCGGCCAGAAAATTGGGAAGTTCCAGGGGGTTTCCTTCAAGTTGGCCGACATGAGGACCAAGCTGTTGGAGGCTGAGTTGATGACCTACCGTGCCGCCTGGCTCATGGACCGTGACGAGATGGCCGATGCCGACGCCGCGATGGCCAAGATCTCAGCAACAGAGATGCTGCAGTTCGTGTCGGACGAGGCGATTCAGGTTCTCGGAGGCATGGGGTTGATGGACGAGCTCCCGCTTGAACGGATCTGGCGTGATGCCCGGGTCGACCGGATCTGGGACGGCACAAGTGAGATCCAGCGGCACATCGTCAGCCGCGGGATGCTCCGGCCGCTGGGAGCCTGATCCAGCGGTCATGGCAAACGCCACCCCGTTGAGTCGCCTGCTCGAGCCTCGAACACTTGCGTTCGTCGGTGGCAATCCAGCCGAGATCGCCATCCGGCAGTGCATGACCCTCGGATTTGCTGGAGATCTGTGGCCGGTCCACCCGCACAGGTCAGAAATGGCCGGACTTCCCGTCTTCCCGTCTCTCGGGGATCTCCCGTCACCGCCCGATGCGGTGCTGGTCGCCGTCAACTGCAATGCCACGATTGAGGTTGTCGGACAACTGGCAGAGATGGGTGCCGGTGCGGCGATCTGCTACGCGTCGGGTTACGCCGAGGTCGGCGGTGAAGGTGTCGGACTTCAGGAGGCTCTGGTTGCCGCTGCAGGCGACATGCCACTGGTAGGCCCCAACTGCTACGGAACGGTTTCTGCAACGGTCGGGGCAGCGCTGTGGCCCGACCAGCAGGGGCTGTCCCGGGTGGACCGCGGTGTGGCCCTGATCACCCAGAGTGGCAACATCGGTCTGAACCTGACGATGCAGGACCGTGTCATGGACATCAGCCATGTTCTCACGCTCGGGAACCAGGCTGGGCTCGGGGTTGAGGACTGCATGGAGGCGTTGGTGGGTGATTCCTCGGTGTCCGGGATCGGTCTCCATGTGGAGGCGCTGGGTGATATCGCCAGGTTTGAGGCTGCCTGCCATGTGGCTCTGAATGCCGGCATTCCAGTCGTCGCTCTCAAGACCGGATCATCGGATCGGGGTGCGCTCATTGCGGCATCCCACACTTCGTCTCTTGTGGGCAACGACGCCGCCTACGGGGCTCTTTTCGAAAGGTTGGGGGTCCGCCGGGTCCACTCGATACCGGAACTCCTGGACACACTCCTCGTGATGGAACAACTCGGCCCGCTTCAGGGCCGGCGGATTGTGAGCCTGAGCTGCTCGGGGGGTGAGGCATCCGTGGTCGCCGACAGTGCGGAGGTCCTTGACCTGGAGTTCCACGAGTTCGACCCGGACCATGCAGGCCGAATCGCCGACACGCTCACGGAGTTGGTGGCCGTGTCGAATCCACTCGACTACCACACGTTCATCTGGGGTGACCAAGTCCGTCTGACCAGGTGCTTCACCGAGGTCATGGACGGACCCGTTGATGCGGCAGTGCTGGTGCTGGACTTCCCGCGTGAAGGCCTCGACGATTCGGGTTGGTGGCCCACCCTGCATTCCTTTGTGGATGCATCCCGGGAGACCGGTACGCCGGGGGTGGTGGCGTCGTCCATGGCTGAGAACATGCCGGCCGAGGCCGAGGAGGCTGTCGCCTCGGCAGGTCAGGTCGCCGTCCGCGGCATCGTTCCGGCGTTGTCGGGCCTCGAGGCAGCAGCCTGGTGGGGCGGGCGCCGTCGGTTGCCGGCAGTCGACCGGGTTGCCGGGCTGTCGTCCGCACAGGTGACCATCACCGAACACGGGGCCAAGTCTCTTCTGGCGGAAGTTGGAATCCGGGTACCGGAGAGAGAGTTGGTCGATGCCGGCGAGGCAGCCCTGGCAGCAGAGCGGATCGGATGGCCTGTCGTTGTGAAGCGTTCCGGTGACGCCCACAAGACCGAGTCCGGGGGAGTGGCCCTTGATCTGGTCGATTCAGCTTCCGTGCAGGAGGCAGCCGATCGGATGGGTGGGAAGGTCCTCGTCGAACGACAGGTCGACGGCACCCTCGTCGAGATGTTGGTGGCCGTTCGGAGGGAGCCACCCGTCGGGTGGCTGCTCACCCTGGGAGTGGGCGGGATTCTGGTCGAGGTGATCGCCGACACACGGAGCCTGTTGCTGCCGGCGTCGGCGACAGAGGTGGTGGCGGCGCTTGAGGCTCTGGCCATCTGGCCCCTCCTGGCGGAGCACAGGGGTAGGCGGGCTGGCAACCTGGATGCGATCATCGGGGTTGTGGAATCGCTGCGCAGCCTAGTTCTGGACAGGCCGGATCTGGTCGAGGTTGAGATCAACCCTCTGCTCGTTCTTGCCGACGGTGCTGTAGCCGTAGATGCCCTGATCACCTTGGAGGTGCATGAATGACCGAGGCCGTCAATACACGGGTGGACGGAGCCGTAATCGAGATCACCCTGGATCGCCCACGGGCAAATGCGATCGATGCTGAGACCAGCAGAGAGTTGGGTCGTGTCTTCGCCGGGTTTCGTGACGATCCGGATCTGAGGGTCGCGATCTTCACCGGTGCCGGCGACAGGTTCTTCTCGGCCGGTTGGGACCTCCATGCAGCGGTCGATGGCGAGGAGTTCGAGGCCGACTACGGCGAAGGTGGATTCGGCGGGTTCACCGAATTGCCGGAACGCGACAAGCCAGTGATCTGCGCGGTCAACGGGCTGGCGGTCGGTGGTGGGTTTGAGATAGCGCTTGCAGCGGAGTTTGTGGTGGCAGCCGAGCACGCCGGGTTCTTTCTTCCCGAGACCGGCCTCGGACTGATTCCCGACGCAGGAGTGGTGCGCCTTCCCAGGATTCTTCCCCCGGTGGTGGCAAACGAGGTGCTCTATGCCGGCAGACAGATTGATGCCGCCGAGGCGCTGCGCTGGGGCCTTGTGAACGCCGTTGCACCGGCCGGCCAGTTGATGACCGTGGCACGGGGCCTTGCAGGAAGGATTGTCTCAGCAGCACCGCTGGCAGTCGGGGCCGTCATGGCCGTGGGCCGCTCGACCGGGCACCTGTCGCACCGAGAGGCGTTTGATCTAATGAGGTCGGGTGATCTGCATGCATACGAGCGGATGCTCGTGTCGGAGGACTCCGACGAAGGCCCCAGGGCGTTCACCGAGAAGCGCGACCCAGTCTGGAAGGGCCGCTGAACTGCGAACGACCGTTGGTCCGGTGCGGTAGGTTTTCGCCGACTTCAGCGACCGGTAGCCGGTCATTCGCGATTGGAGAGCAGATGGGCAAGCGCCTGACCACGCCGATGGTGCGAGAGAGCGGGGCGCTCCGCGAGGCCACCTGGGATGAGGCCCTCAACAGGGCAGCCGGGGGCTTCCGGTCGGTGGTCGATGCTCACGGTCCCACAGCGTTCGGCATGTTCAGCTGTTCCAAGACCACCAACGAGGTCAACTACGTCGCCCAGAAGTTCGCCCGAACTGTCATCGGTTCCAACAACATCGACAGCTGCAATCGAACTTGACACGCACCCAGCGTCGTCGGTCTGGCGACGGTCTTCGGAGCAGGAGGTGGAACCTCCGCGTACGCCGAGATAGAGGAGACCGACGCGATCGTCCTGTGGGGTTCCAACGCCCGTGCGGCGCACCCGATCTTCTTCCACCACCTTCTCAAGGGAGTTGACGCCGGAGCTCGCATGTGGGTCGTCGATCCACGCCGAAGCGCTTCTGCCAGGTTCGCCGACATGTGGCTTGGCCTGAACGTCGGCACCGACATAGCCCTCGCCAACGGTGTTGCCCGCGAGATCATCTCCGCTGGCCTGGTCAACACCGAGTTCGTCGAGAACGCCACCGAGGGCTACGAGGACCTTGCCGCCCACGTGGAACCCTGGACCCTCGAGAGGACGGCCAAGGTCACAGGCGTTCCGGTCGAGGCGATCCGCGATCTAGCCCACGGCTACGCAGGCGCCTCCACGGCCCAGCTGATGTGGACGCTGGGCATCACCGAACATCACACGGCGGTCGACAACGTCCTCGCCCTGTGCAACCTGGCCCTGTTGACCGGGCATGTCGGACGCTGGGGATCCGGTCTGGTTCCGTTGAGGGGACAGAACAACGTCCAGGGCGGCGGAGATATGGGTGCCCTCCCCAACAAGTTGCCCGGATTCCAGGATGTGGCTGACGACGACGTGCGGGCCCGGTTCGAAGGGGTGTGGGGAGCCACGATTCCGCCAGATCCGGGGTGGCACCTGACCCAGATGTTTGAGGCAATGGGGAGGGGAGATCTCAGGGCGGTGTGGGTCATCGGCGAGAACCCTGCCGACTCCGAGGCCGACGTCAACCACGCCAGAAAGATGCTGAATCGTCTGGACCACCTCGTTGTCCAGGACGTGTTCATGACAAGGACCGCCGAGATGGCCGATGTCGTGCTACCAGCCGCCCTCGGCTGGGCAGAGTCCGACGGCACGGTCACATCCAGTGAACGCCGCGTGCAGCGCACCCGGGCAGCCGTTACGCCACCCGGCGAGGCCCGCCAGGAGATCGACGTGATCGCCGACATGGCAGAGCGAATGGGAGTTGACTGGGGCCGACCGACCGCAGAGGACCTCTGGGACGAACTCCGGTCGGTCTCACCGATGCACGGCGGGATGTCGTGGCAGCGGCTTGAGGATGAGGCTGGCATCCAGTGGCCGTGTCCCGATGAGGACCATCCGGGTACGCCGTTCCTTCACGGTCGTCTGTGGGAGCGGCCGGTCAGTGGTCCGCGGGCGCCGTTCTCGTGTGTCGACGACCGTCCACCGGTCGACCTGTTGACCGACGAGTTCCCCCTGCGTCTCACTACCGGGCGCGTGCTCGATTCCTACAACACAGGTGTCCAGTCAGGGAAGTTCAACTCTCCTATCCGGTCCGGCGAAGCCCTGGAACTCTCCACCGACGATGCCGGGTCACTTGGGCTGGTCGTGGGCGACAGGGTTATGGTCTCGTCGCGGCGGGGTTCAATTGAGATGACCGTGGGGGTGGATCCTGACCTTCCTGTGGGCCTGGCGTTCACGACATTCCACTTTCCCGAAATCGCCGATGTGAACCAGTTGACCAGCGATGCATGGGACACCAGTTCGGGAACATCTGAGTTCAAGGCAGCGGCGATCCGTGTCGAGAGGGTCGAGGTGGAGGCCGGTGCCTGACCTTCGATTTGGGACGTCACCTCCGACCGCCGCGGAGATGGCTGCGGTCGAAGCGGTCGTCGCCGAGGTCGGTCCGGCCACCGTGACCGTCGGTGAACGCCTCGTGCTGGGTGGCCGGAGCCGTGCTGTTGCACGGCGCAACCTGTTGCTCCCTGCGCTGCATGCCCTCCAGCGAACTGTCGGTTGGATCAGCCCCGGCGGCCTTGACCACGTGTGCAGGTTGCTCGAGGTTCCACCGGCCGAGGCCTACGGGGTGGCGACCTTCTACCACCTGTTCAACCACTCGGAACCTGCGGCCGATTCCACCGTTCATGTCTGCGACGACATCGCCTGTCGCGGTGTTGGGGCTCTGGGACTTGTCGAAGAACTGCGGGGAGTCGGTCTCCACGTGCGGCCCAGCCCGTGTCTTGGACAGTGTGAGCGTGGGCCGGCAGCCTTCGTTCAGCGGATCGGTGCCGCTGATCTGTCGGTCGCCGCCGCTGCGGTGGCTGATATTGAGGCAGCGATCGGGTCGTCCACTTCTTCATCTTCGGTCGTTCTGCCGCAGGCAGGGTTGGACAGCCTTCGTCTCCTGGCACGGGTCGGTGTAGTGGACCCCGGGAGCCTCGACGACTATCTGGCACATGGCGGCTACTCGGCTCTCGAGGCGGCGATTGAAATGGGACCAGTCGGGGTGATCAGGGAACTGACGGCCTCGGGCCTCTCCGGCCGGGGTGGGGCGGCTTTCCCGACAGGGGTGAAGTGGCAGGCGGTTGCCGACCAGGTGGGTCGCCCGAAGCACGTCGTTTGCAATGCCGATGAGTCCGAACCGGGAACGTTCAAGGACAGGACCATCATGGAGGGTGATCCTTTCGCGGTCGTCGAGGCCATGACGATTGCCGGGCTCACGGTGGGAGCGGAACAGGGCTGGGTTTACGTGCGCGGCGAGTACCCGGTGGCCGCTGCCCGACTTGCCGGAGCCATCGACGCAGCCAGGGGCGCGGGCCTGTTGGGCAGCGACGTGGCCGCTTCAGGGCATCGCTTCGACATTCAGCTACGGAGGGGGGCCGGTGCGTACATCTGCGGTGAGGAGACGGCCCTGTTCAACTCCATCGAGGGCTACAGGGGTGAGCCCAGGAACAAGCCTCCGTTCCCGACCACCCACGGGCTGTTCGGTGAGCCGACCGCAATAAACAATGTCGAGACCCTCGTGAACGTCCTCTCCATTGTCCGCGACGGTGGTGCGGCGTATGCGGCGCTGGGAACCGAGCGCTCACCGGGAACACGCCTGTTCTGCGTGAGCGGGAGGGTTGTGGCACCGGGCACCTACGAGCACGAGTTCGGCGTCACCCTCGGAGACGTTATTGGGGCAGCCGGCGGGCTGGCCGATGGCAGCGACCTGAAGGCGGTACTGCTGGGCGGAGCGGCAGGCTCGTTCGTGGGACCCGATTGGATGGATCTTCCCCTCACCCTGGAGGCAACCCGTGAGGCAGGTCTGTCCCTGGGTTCCGGTGTGGTGATGGTCTTCGACCAGACCGACGACATCGTCGACACTGTGCGCCGGATTGCGGAGTTCTTCAGGGACGAGTCCTGTGGGCAGTGCGTGCCGTGTCGTGTGGGGACCGTGCGACAGGAAGAGGTCCTTGTGCGACTCAGAGGGGGAGGGTCGTTTCATGATGAGCGCGACCTGCTGGATGATCTGGGGTCCGTGATGCGTGATGCGTCCATCTGTGGGCTCGGCCAGACGGCGTCAGGGGCCATCCGTTCGGCCATCGATCTGGGCCTGTTGGGTGGTGTCTCGTGAACGAGGTCAACGTGGGAGAACCACGCTCCCTCGTGGAGTTGACAATCGACGGCAACGTCGTGTTGGTGCCTGAGGGGTCGACCATCCTCGATGCCTGCCGCCGTGAGGACATCGACACGCCAACGCTCTGTTGGGCCTCGAACCTCACGCCTGTGAACGTCTGTCGCGTGTGTGTCGTCGAGGTCGAGGGGTCACGGGTGCTGGTTCCGTCGTGCTCCCGCCCGGTCGAGCCCGGGATGGTCGTGTCAACTGACTCCGAGCGGGTACGTACGAGCCGGAAGATGGTTTACGAGCTGTTGGCGTCGTCGGTTGAGATGGATCGTGCCGATGCATCGGTACATGCGTGGATGGAGCACTACGGAGTGAGACCCGAGCGGATGGGAGATCGTGATGAGATCGCCACGGTCGCCCAACCGCCGAAGGTGCAGGATGACCTGTATGTCCGCGATTACGAGCGTTGCATCCTCTGTTACAAGTGCGTCGAGGCATGTGGCGACGATGCGCAGCACACCTATGCGATTGCCACGGCCGGCCGGGGCTTTGACGCCCACATCTCGACCGAGTCCGACGTGGCCCTGCCTGACTCGGCGTGCGTCTACTGCGGCAACTGCATCGGCGTGTGTCCCACCGGGGCCCTGGCCTTCAGGACGGAGTTTGATATGCGTGCCGAGGGCACTTGGGACGAGGATTCCCAGGAGGTGACCACCACCGTCTGTGCGTTCTGCGGGGTCGGCTGCAACCTGGAACTCCATGTACAGGACAACTCGATCGTGAAGGTCACCTCTCCCGCCGACCATTCGGTGACGAGTGGGCACCTGTGCATCAAGGGACGGTTTGGTTGGCAGCACGCCCAGAGCTAGCCGGCTGGACCGGCCGGGAGTCCGGTTCAGGCGTCGTTCGCCAACTTTGACAACACGACCACCCAGCCCTCGATGCCAGCTCCCGGGAGGTGGTCGCCGTGTTCGCGAAATACGACTTCGGCGGTGCCGTCGGCTTCGATCGAGTTGAGTTCTGCGGGAAGGCTTCCCTCATCCCAGAAGTGGTCGTTGAGTCCAACGACCAGGGCTCCGCCGGGCCTGATAACAGCCAGCAGGTCACGTAGCACGGTGGCCTTCAGGTGGCCGAACGAGAAGACGCCTACAGCAGCTACCGCGTCGTAGACATCGTGCGGCGGCTCAAGTCGCTGGTTCAGATCGGCTTCGAAGAGGTCGTCGTAGACGTCCGTCCTGTCGGCGAGTTTCAACATCGCAGGTGACAGGTCACAGCCGTCGATCGCAGTGAATCCGACCTCGCGCAGAGCCAGCCCTGAGAGGCCGCTGCCACAGCCGACATCTAGAACGCGGGCGCCATCGGGCGTAATCGTGGAGGCGAGAGCGACAGCGCATCGAGTTGGTTGGGCGTAGTTGTGTTGTCCTCCTATCTCAGTGTCATAGGTGACTGACCAGGCCTCGTAGTGGGCGCGTACCTGTTTGGTGGTCTCGAGGTCGTAGGCGGTTTCAAGAAAGTCCCTCTCGACCATTCGGGTCCCCTTCTCTGTCGGCTGGCTGGCCAGCCGGTCGAATAAGGTCGCTCACCGTAGTTCCGTGATTCTCCACGAACCGTGGCGTCTGTGCTGCTGGTTGGGTCCTTGCCACATAGTGGCAAATCGAACCTCCCTCTTCCCATTGCTGGATGTCATGGCTAGAGTGCCTCGCGTTACACCTACGGGGGCTCCCGTTGTGGCGACTCATGACGCCCTGCTGGACACCACCGGACCTGTGTGACTTTATTTATCCGGCATGGATGGAGGACATACCGAAATGGCAAGACATATGCGATTGACCGTCGCGTTGGTACTGGGGTTTGCGCTCGTTGCATCAGCCTGCGGTTCTGACAGCGATGATGATGCTGCGGCTCCGGCTGCGACTACTGCGGCTCCGGCTGCTGCTGCGACTACTGCGGCTCCGGCTGCTGCTGCGACTACTGCGGCTCCGCCTGCGACTGCTCCGCCTGCTGCTCCTGTGGAGGTTTCCACGGTTGGTGAGCATCTGGGTGATGGGTCTTT